>OGEO01000366.1_pt1 | contig 46525 bp, 49 predicted proteins | sample 1570661 | NCBI WGS metagenome assembly OGEO01 (sample SAMEA2582142, study PRJEB24529) | metagenome | biome: Human gut stool | place: China | collected 2011
CTATTAAGTTTTTTATCTCAACTGGCTTATAATTCGGGAATTTTATCTAAATTTGTCACTGTCAAGGCTGCATACAGCTCTCAGAAACCTATTTAAGGTACAACAGCGTCCTCTTTATTATTTTGATTGTGACTTTGATCACGTTATAGGAAAATATTGAGCATATGCCAGCCTTGATTTCTATTAAAGTTAACTCACTTTTTAAAGATAATGATATGAAAAGACTGCTCGTTCTATGCGGAGTAATGCTATGTGCATTCAGCTTTGTCGCCTGCGACAACGACGATGATGAATATATAGGCGAGCCATACGACGCCACCCTGACCATTCAACCAGAATGCGGCATTAATAGCATTGCCGCGAGCTCCTATTTTGTTCAACCGTGCATCTACGCTACCAACGACAAGGGCGACACCGTCAACGTGTTCTCGCTCCGCGAAATCAATGGTTTTGACTACGAGGAGGGCAATAAATATCTCGTGCGCATTCACGCCACGCCCAACAAGAAGGAAGCTGTCTGGGGCGACGCTCCGGCTTATCAATACAGTCTGACGCAAGTAATCAGCAAGACATTCGTGGGCATCAACACCACGGGAGTACACCGCGAAACCTATCGGCTGCGTTGGCAAGAGACAAGCGGTTCGGACATCCCCCACTACGATGCCACGAATGTAAAGACAGGTGAGAGCACCGTCTTTGCCTATGGCGAAATCATCGGATTCAAGCCCGCTATCAATGACCCCAACAGCACTCCGGCGGATACGACTGTGACTGTGGACGTCTATCCTAGAAGCGAACCGACCAACAGCATCAGCAATCACAAAGCCCTTTATAGAATTGTGAAATAACTGCTCTTATGAATATGCGAAAGGCCCTTCACGGCATGCCGTGGAGGGTCTTTTGCGTATCAGAAGCCGTAGGTGACGGTAAGGTTGATGTTGCGAGGCGCACCGGGGAAGGAGCGGAGCTTGTCGTAACCGCCCACCCAATAGGTGCGGTTGAACACGTTGTTGAGGTTGGCCTGCACCTGAAGATGACGGAGACGGTAGTAGAGGGCAGCATTGAAGAGGCCATAGCCGGGATAGGTCACAGTGTTGGTACGACGTCCCACCTGTCCGTAGCGGCTCGATACGGCGTTGAAGCCCAGTCCAAGTCCGAGGTTGCGCAGACTGCCGTGCCTGATGATATATTTCGACCAGATGTTCATGCTGTGTCGCGGCGTGTTGGGGCGTTGCATGCCGAAGTCCTTCTCCGTGCCGGTGGCCGTCTTGGTAATCTTCGCGTTGGCGTAGGCGTAGCTGGCCTGCACATGCCAGTTGGGCAGGATATCACCGGCGACATCCATTTCCACGCCGCGCGCCACCTCTTCGCCAACCTGTATCATGAGGTCTGGATTGCCCTCGTCACCCGCATTATAGAGCACATTGGTCTTGGCCAGGCGGTAGACGGCCAACGTGGCACTCAGCCGTCCGTCAAGCCACTCGGTCTTGGCACCGGCCTCGTAGAGCGTACTTGTCTCCGGGTCGAAGGGACCGCCGGTATTGGGGTCGCTCTGTGTGGCAGCATCCTGCGGCTCAAAGCCTTTCATCCACGTGGCATAGAGGTTGATATGGCTGTTCACGGTGCCGACGAGCCCCACGCGCGGCAGGAAGGCGTGCTGGTGGGTCGTGCTCTCGCTGGTCATGCCCTTGTTGAGCACGTCGGTGAACCACTCCTGGCGCAAGCCCAACAGCAGCTTGAGGAAGCCGGCATCCATCTGCTCCTGCACATAGATGCCATGGGAGTATTGCTCGTAAGGCGAGATGTTGGACGACACGAAGACATACTTGCTGATGTCGAGGATAGCATTGCCCGAGTTTGTTGTCAGGTCGAAGGCTGGCACGTTGGTCACGGGATTGCCGTCGTCATCGAGCACGAACTCGTCCTTGGTCTTCACAGTGTACTTCGTTGCAGTGCTTCCGTCCTTCTTCAGATAGCCCGAAGCAAGCATCTGCGAGGAGCCCGGCTTGAGGTTGGTCTGGAAGTAGTCATAGCCAACGAGCACCTTGTGGCCGATGCCCCAGGTGCGTGTTGTCCACGTCAGGTAGTTGTTGAAGCTGTTGTTGCGGAAATGGCGCTTGCGGATAAGGCACTGCATGAGCACCTTCGTCGGGTCGGTGGAGCCGTCGCCGAGGGTGACGTAGGCGTTGGCCTGGTTGTGCTCCTGCAAGTCCTCGTCATAGGAGGAGTTGAGGTAGATGCTGTTGAACGTCAGGTGCTGGTTGAACTTATGTGTGAGCGAGAGCGTGACGTTCATCAGGTTCTCGTGCAGATAGTCGTTGGAGGCCGAGAGCGAGCTGGAGATGGGCCGCGAGTAGAGGCTGCCGTCGCCGAAGATGGCCTGTCCGCGGTCCACCTTTCCGTCGTTGTACTGCCACGAGAGGTCGACGTTGAACTGCGTCTTGTCGGTGGGGAGGAACGAGAACGAAGGGGCGACGATATACGTCTTCGTCTGCTGCAGGTCGCGGTAGGTGTCGCTGTTCTCGTAGCCGAGGTTCAGGCGATACAGCAGGGTGCGCTTGCGGTTGAGCGGTCCGGTGAAGTCGGTGTAGGCATCGATGGTGTTGAAGCTGCCGGCCGTCACCGACACGGTGCGCCGCTCCTCAGAGAGCGGTTTCTTCGTCACGCGGTTGATGACCCCGCCGGGTGCGGCATTGCCGAAGAGCACCGAGGCCGGTCCTTTGATGATTTCCACGCGTTCGATGTTGGCCAGCGAGCTCTGCTTCCACAGACTCGTCTGGGCACGCATGCCGTTGATGAGGTTGCCCGAGTTGCGGTTGCCGGTGGTGCGGAAGCCGCGGATGGAGAAGTCGTTGTAGAAAGTGTACTGGCTCACGCCGCTGATGTTCTTCACCACGTCGTTGACAGTGTGTGCGCCCTGGTCGAGGACGAGCTCCTTGGTGACATAGCCGATGGACTGCGGCACCTCCTTGAGCGGTGTGGCCGTCTTGGTGCCGATGAACGAGAGCGTGTTCTTGTACGACTTCTCATAGCGTCCCACGACCTCCACCTCTTGCAGGGCTGTCATGCCGTCCTTCATGCGAACGGTAAGCATGGCGTCACTGCCGTCGCCCTTGGGGACAACGCGGCGCGTGGGCTTAAAGCCTATACTGGTGAACGTGAGGGTGTCGCCCGCCACGACATCGTCGGGCAGAGTGAAGTAACCCATCTCGTCGGCTACAGTCTTCTCATCGGTGCGGCTCGCAGAAACGATGACACCGGGAATGGCCTCGCCCTCCGTGTCCAATACTCTTCCCTTCCTGACGGCAAGGCTGTCGGCCTGGGCGCATGCTGCGGTGGCCATGCCAAGGCTCAGCGTCGTCATTGTTATTATCCTTGAATACATATCTTTTTGTGTAAAATACCAAAAACGTGTGCAAAATTACACAAAAAGAAGTTCACCACCGAACGACACGGTGGTGAACTAACGGTAATAGGCGCAAAATACCTAGTCGTGGGGATGCGTCTATATGTTACCCAAGGCTGATACCTACTTAGAGGATGGTGAGTCACACGCTATCTTCTCCATGAAGTCCTTGTCGCTGGGACGGAAGGCGTCGGCATCGATGAGGGTGCCGTCGGCGGCGACATAGATGAAGCGAGGTATGCCCGATATGCCGTAGGCCTTGGCGAGAGCCGCGTGCTGGGGCTTGTCGACTATCATCTGCGGCCACTGCGGTTGGTCGTGCCGTATTTTGCGCAGCCAAGCCTGTCGGTTGCTGTCCATCGAGATGCTAAGGAAAACAAGGGAAGTATCGCCCTTGAGTGCCTCCACACGTTGCTCCAAGAAAGGTATCTCCTTGCAGCAAGGTCCGCACCAAGTCGCCCAACAATCAATGTAGACTCGCTTGCCACGGTAGTCGCTCAGATGGTGTACGGTGCCTAGGGAGTCGGTGAAGGCAAAGTCGGGAGCAACGGCACCACGCTTGTTGCGCTTGATGGCCTCCACCTTGTATTGATAGTCGCGGATAACGGCAGAGTCGTCACCGGCATAGTCACAAAAGGATTTCCAGAAGCGGTCGATGTCGGCATAGTCCTTACCATACTCCAAGGTCTCTTGGGCGCAATCCTCCAGCAAGGCATGCTTCACGGTAGCGTTGGTGACAAACTGTTTCATCACGCTGATATACTCCAGTCCATAGTCTGTCAGGTCGTGTCCCCAAGCCTCATCGTAGTTGCCTTTCATCTGCGTTGCGATGAAGCATTGTGGCAGATAGACGTAGAGCCCGAGCGTGTCATTGGGGTCAATGCGGCTCTCCAACGCCTTGCGCTCCTCGCTGCCACGTGGTAACAGCCGGATATGGAAGTTCAGCTCTGCCAGTTCGTTGAGGTGTCCGTATTTCGTCCGAACGTCCTTTGGCAACTTCCTCAGCATCTTTGTCACGGCGGCGTGACGCACCTTCAGCGAGTCCAGTTTCTGCGCATTGGTGAGATGCATCTTGTCCTCACTAGCAAAGGGGAAGAAGAAGTCATAGTCATACGCTTGGTTGATAGCCTCGGCAGCCTGACGGGCGTGGGGCTCCGCAGGAAGGTCATCGACCACTTGGGACACGACGGGAAGGGAGAACAGAAAGAGGAGGCCCACTCCTAGCCCCTCCCGAAGAGAGGGGGAAAAACAATTCCGAATAGAACGGAAAGCAGCGTGACAATAGTGTTTATAATTCATCATTCTTCATTTATTATTCTATCATAGTTCATTCATGAATCGCAATTTTCAGTTCGTCATTGACTTAATCTGCAACTCGTCATTCCTAACTAGTCATTGACTCAATTCGTAACTCGTCACTCATAATTTGTAATTCTTAATAGTTTTGTTTGAACGTCGGGTTGTTTTGCATCACCTTGAGCGGGAACGGGATGACCCAGTATTGGCTTTCTGGCGTAATGGTGTAGTCACCCGACTCCGGCACGTGGCGCGTGATGTTCTTGCGGTAAGCCGCCTCAGAGTTCCAGCGTTTGCGGTCGAAGAAGTTCTCGAACGTGGCAATGCACTCAATGAACTTTGCCCGCTGCAACTCCTCCATTGCTTCCGCTTCCGTCGATGCCGTGAAAGGCTGATAGTGCTCAGTGTCAATGCGTTTCTGCCTCACCTGGTTGACCAAGTCGAGTCCTTTGCTGATTTGCCCCTCACGGATATAGCACTCGGCGGCAAGGTACATCATGCGCTCTACCGTCAGTCCCCAGGCATTCACGTAAGCGTCGTAGCCGTTGCTCTCCAGGCAACCATCGATGCCCGAGTCCATATAACCATAGTCGGCATTCCAGAACTCCGAGCCTTCGGAATAGGCATAGTTCTTCACGTAGTCGCCGTCCTCGAAGAGCGCCACCGTCTCCACCGACAACTGCTCGGAACTGGGCGTGCTGTAATAGTCGTTCAGCGGCGAGATATAGAAGAAGTTGTTGGCCGACGTAGCTGGCAGACTCCACTTATAGGTCGTTGTGATGACCGAGCGGTCCTCGATGTTGCTGTTCAGCGAAAGGGCCTTCTCGGCGTAAGTGAGCGCATTCTTGTAGTCCTTCATTTGGAAGAGGATGCGGGCGCGGATGGCGTAGCCCGCAGCCCGCGAGAGCCTCACCACGTTGGTCTGCTTCTCGGGCAACAGGGCGATGAGCTCGTCGGAACAGTCGTCGAGCAGGTGCTTGTAGTTCTCCTCCAGCGTCTCCTGGTGTTTCTGGTCGACGGCGGCGTCGGTGACGTAGGCGATGCCGAGGCTGTCCTTGGTCTTCTCGTCGTACTGCTTGGCATAGCAACCCACGGCTAGGAAGTGGAACCAAGCGCGGTTGATGCGGGCCTCAGCCTTCAGCGCGGGCTTCTCGGCCTCGTCGCCCTGGGCCGCGTCAATCTTGCTCAACAGCACGTTCATGTGCTGTATATAGCTATAGATGGCCGAGTAGCGGCTGTCCTTGCTGGCGAGTTTGGCACGGTCGGCGGTCTCGTCATAGCTCAGGTTGGCAGCGTCCATCGTCCCTTTGTTCTTGATTTGGTCAGCCACGGGCGTGAAGTTGCTGCCATAACTCTCGTTGACAATGACACCGAGTGTCTCATAAGGAAAGTCGTTCATCTCCTTCTCATTGAGCAAGAGCTCCAAGTCAGAAGTCTTGTCAAGCACAGTCTTTCCCTCAGGCACGATGTCGGTGTCGCAGGAGGCGAGGACAAGCGTCAGACAGGCAACAAGAGAGTATATGATGTTCTTTTTCATATTGTATGCTACTATAATAAATAAGGTATCGGTTTAGAATCTCACATTGAGGCTGAGCGTATAGCTCTTCGGTGTCTTCAAGCCGCGTGCGCCCGTGACGGGATTGACGCTCTCGGGGTCTACGCCGTACTTGTTGCGCACCCATGTGGCCACGTTGTTCATCTGCACGCGCAGGCGTATGCCTTGCAGGCCCAGCCGTGTGCAGAGGGCGTCGGGCAGGTCGTAGCCCAGTACAAGCGAGCGCAGCTTCATATAGTCGGCATGGTCGACGTCCTGGTCACAGTAGTAGAGTTGGTCGGTATAGAAGTTCGAGCGTGAGAGCATATAGCCATTGCCGAGCATCGTCTTGCGCTCCTCCTCCGAGGCACGCCAGTAGTTCAGGTAGGAGCGGGGCAAGGCACTGCCATAGCTGGAGCCAGCAGAAGCCTGCCATTCCGCCGCCCCGGCACGGAAATAATGGCCTGCATAGAACTGGAACATACCACTGAGCGTAAACCGTTTCCACGTGATGGTCGGCGTGAGGCTGCCCGTCCACTTTGGGTCGAGGGAGCCACCGAAGACGATGTCGTCCTTGGTGAACGACGAGCTGTAGAGGTTGTCGCTCACCTCGGTGCCGTCGGCTTTCTTCCAGAAGATTTGCTGGTAACCGTCCTCGTCGGTCTCCACGTGGCCGAAGCGGAACGAGTAGAGACTGTTCACGGGGTCGCCCTCGCGGTAGGAGTCGAGTGCCGAGATGCCGCTGGTCGGCTGATGGCGCAGGCGGGTAATCTTGTTGCAGTTATAGGCCAGCGTGAAATCCAGGCTCACGCCGACCTCGTTGTCATTACGTGCGCGCAGGATGTCGCCCGAGAGCTGCAGCTCCACGCCCTTGTTGACCATCTCGGCGTTGTTGGTGCGCAGCGAGCTCCATCCCGTTGTCGGGTCGAGGTCGATGCTGGCGAGGATGTCTGAGCCTTTCTTGTGGTAGACATCGAGCGAGCCACTGATGCGGTGGTCGAGGAAGGCGAAGTCAACGCCGCCGTTCCACGTGCGCGTCTTCTCCCATCGCAACTCGTCGTTGGGCGGTGTGTTGAGGTCGGCATATTTGTCACCCGTCAATCCGTTGGTGTAGATGGTCGCCGTGAGATAGCTGGAGTAGTTGGAGTTGATGTTACCCGTCACGCCGTAGCTCATGCGCAGCTTGAGCATGTCGACCCATCCGAGCCGCTTGATGAAGGCCTCGTTGTGGGCGTTCCAGCTCAGTCCGGCCGACCACAGGGGGCGGTGGCGGAACTTCGATGAAGCTCCGAAGAGGTCGGCCTCGTCGACACGGTAGCTGGCCGAGGCGGCATAACGACGGTCGTAGGTGTAGTTGGCCGTGGCGTAGTACGACTGATAGCGGTGCTTGACGTGTGTGGCCCGGGCCACGTCTCTGCTGATGAAGGAATACTGTGGCGAGTAGAGGTCGCCGAGGTCGCTGCTCTCCAACATCGAGAGGTCGTAGAAGTTGACAAGCCCCGTCGAGTTGGTCAGCGTCTGCTCGTCGTAGCCGTACATCTGGTTGTTGGTGGTGCGGTCGAAGGTCTGGCGAAACTCATACCCTGCTACGGCCTCGATGCCATGCACCTTATTAATAGTGGTGTTGTAAGAGGCCTGCGAGCGGAACGTGTAGTAGTTGCCCTCGCCGCTGCCCACGGTCATCAGTCCTCCGTCGGGCAGGTAGTGCTTGCCGCCGCTGGTGAAGATGTTGTACAGATGTCGCATGGAATAGGAGTTGCCGTCTATGAGCGTCTCGCTGCGGTTGCTGATGTCCTCATACTGGAACATGCCACTGAGCTTCAAGCCCTCCAGTGGTGTGAGGTTCAGGTGGACGAAAGAGCGGGTGTAGGTCTCGCGGCCCTTCTCGTGGTTCATGTCTATCTCGTTGACGGGCACGAAGCCCTCGTCCTTCAGTCCGAGCGAGGTGTCTTTCAGACTGGGTTCGTCGAGGTCGACATAAGCCTGGAGGGTGGCGGGGGTTCCGTCAGCGTTATACATGCTCTGGTATTCGGCAAACGAGGTACGGCTGGTGAGGTCATAGGTGCCCGTGGCGTGGGTACGCTGGCGGTTGTTGTTCAGCGTCACGCCGAAGCGCAGATTCATCCACCGCGTCACATCAAGGTCGCCGTTGTACTGCATGTTCAGCGTGTTGTTGTATTGGCTCTTGGTATGTGTGTTATCGCCCTGCCAGTTGACGACGATGCTGGAGTTAAGGTAACGCCCCTTGGTGCGCAGGGCGAGGTTGTACTGTTGCAAGAGTTCGTTGCGGTCCATCAAGTCGGCATATTCGTTGCGATAGCTGTTCTGGCTCCACTGCTTGATGGTGTTGTTGTATTCGTCGTCGGTGACCTCGCCGAGCTGGTGGCGCATCATGAGCTTGGTGATGGGCGACATCAGTCCACCGCGCCGCTTGTACTGCTTGAGCATATAGTTCTTCGCGTCGGCGTTGCCCATCATCCACTGGAAGTTGGCCTGCTCCACCTCGAGTTGTTCGGCGGCATTGCAGTAGTCGTAGTTGTCGTAATTGTATTTATTGCTCAGTGTCAAGTCGCTGTTGAACTCCACGGAGAGCTTCTCGCTATTGGCCTTCTTCGTGGTGATGACGACGACACCATTGGAGGCCCGCGCGCCATAGATGGCCGAGGCGGCGGCATCCTTCAGCACGGTGACCTTGTCGACATCGTAGGGGTTCACGTCGCTGAGCCCACCGCTGATGGGCAGTCCGTCGACGACGATAAGCGGCGAGGTGCTGGCGTTGAGGGTACCCACGCCACGGATGACCAAACCACTCGACACGCCGTTGTCGTAGTCGACGAGGCCGGGTACAAGGCCGGCCAGCCTGCCACGGAGCGACGAGACGTAGCGCTTGTCGAGGTCCTTCGACGAGAGCGTTTGGAACGAGCCGGTGACATCCTCGCGCTTGAGCGTCTGATAGCCGGTGACCATCACGTCGCCGATGGTGATGCCGTCGCTCTCCAGGATGATGGTCACGGGCTTCTCGCTGACCCGCCGGCTATAGGGCTTCATGCCGATGTAGCCGTATTGCAGCGTGGCGTCGCTGCTCACGCCGGGCAGCGTGTAACGTCCGTCGGCATCGGTGATGGTGCCCATGGAAGTGCCCGCCACCTTGACACTCACGCCCACGAGAGGCTCACCCTGCGCGTCGACGATGCGGCCCTGCGCCGTGATGGGGTGCGGGCGGTCGCCGTCGTTACGGCGGTTCACCTGGATATACTGTCCGTTGACAGTCACGGTCAGCGGCAGCCCCTCGGCCAGCTCGCGCACGGCCTCCAGGGCACTCTTCGCCGTGATGTCCTTGTTCACCTTGTAGGCTTTCAGGTCACCAGCGTTGTAGTTAATCTTGAAATAGTCTGATTGCCGCTCCACTTGGTAGAGCACGTCGGACAATGCTTGCCCACGGGCATGCAGCGTGACGCTCTTGCCTTGCGCCGCGGCCGTGATGCTCAATGGCAACAGCAGCGCGACGACGGCATGACGAAGTCCATCTCTCTTCATTGCTCCCATACTTTCCTTATTTATAAATCCTGTTGAATAATACGTCGTTTATCCATATGACCAGGAAGAAAGGAAACGGGTACTATGAAAGAGCAACTTTTTTACGAAAAAGAAGCAAAAAGTTCACATTTGGGCGATGATTCACCCAAATATCCTAACAAGATGACATCTCGTCAACGTCTCCGCAAGCCGCTTTGCAAAGATGCCCTCGCTTGCCGAAGTCGTCGAAAGAGGTCATAGTTCGGCTATGTCTGCTACAGACAGCCCCGTCACCCTTACTATCGTCTCAAGCGACAGTCCTAAGGATTTCATCGTCCTCGCGTTTTTTCTTTTCTCGTCAAGGGCTCCTTGGGCAATTCCCTTTTCTATGCCTTCTTGCCGACCCTGCTCGATGCCCTGCTGAAGGCCTTGCTCGATGCCCTGCCGAAGGCCTTTTTTCATTCCTTTCAGCTCTGCCGTGTCAAGCACATTCTTGAGGTCACGATACACCTTCAAGCTGTCCTCATAGTCCAGACGCTCCTCCGGAGTGTACCGGGCTCCTGTCATATCTTCTACTTCTCGTATACTGTGGTGTGCCATATTTGCTTTTATTAGGGAGTGGGTGTGCTTTTTTAAAAAAACTATTCTTAATTTCGCTACATATCCTCACACAGAGTCACAGAGCGCACGAAGAAGGCTTCGCCTTATGGAGTACACAGAGACTAAATGCGATACACCCTCTGTGTACTCTCAAGCCTTCATGGCTTCAACTCTGTGCGCCTCTTTGACTCTGTGTGTGAAATATTAGCTGAATGATTGCTTTGCAAATATAAGCAATTATCCGACAACTGACGCTATCTGATAAGAAATATTTGATAATAATAGCCGAAAAAGCAACAGAAAGATTCTGCCATCCCCGTCCGTAGGGCTCACCTGACGACTATCTCGCCACCACGCAGCTCCACCTGCAAGCCATCCTGCTCGTTGAGCTGTGCGGCGATGCGCTGTAAGCTCTCCTTGCGCGAGGCGACGAAGTGCAGCCGGACGTGCATGGCGGCATCATTCTCAAAGACAACGGTCTTGTGGTACCACCGGGCGAGGGATCCCATGATGTCGAGCATCGGCGTGTCGTTGAAATAGAAATACCCCTTTGCCCACTGCGTACAGGGATAGGTGTCGACGGTCTGCACGTCGAGCCGCCCACCCTGCCATGACGCCTCCTGTCCGGCACTGAGCACAGCACGGGCACCCTGCGACGTGACGGCCACGCGCCCCTCGACCAGGGTCACACTCGGCTTGTCGCCCTCGTAGGCACTGATGTAAAAGGTGGTGCCAAGCACGCGGGTCGTCAGCATTCCGGCCTGCACCAGGAAGGGATGGCCGGCATCGTGGCGCACGCGGAAATAGCCTTCGCCGCTGAGGGTCACGCTGCGCGTCGCCCCGGCGAAGGCATGGGGGCAGACCAGCGTGGAGCGGGCACCCAGCCATACCATGCTGCCATCGGGCAGGTCGACATTGAGGGACTCGGCGATGCCTGTGCGGAAGGTGTCGAGGGCCACAGCCTCGTCCGTCTGAACGCCAGCAGATGGCGTCATGGTGGGCTTCGCCACAGTCGGGGTGGCAGGAGCGTTGGTGGCCGTCTGCCTGCCGGGCATAGCCGTCGGAGCCACCGCCAAGGGAGCGTCGTGGCGGGGGCGCAGCAGGGGCCACACAAGCAGCACGGCAATGGCAGCCACAGCGGCCACGCCAGCCGCCACAGGAGCCAGCCGATGCCAAAGGGCGACGTGGCGGGGCCCGTCCAACCGTGCGCGCAACTTCTGCCACGATTGTTCCTCGTCGGGCTCGGGATGGCACAGGCTCTCCAGGGCCGCGACGATGTCGTCGTGCTCCGCCTCCGTCGGGAAGTCGTCGCCAACGCTTTTCAAGAAGTCGTCGTCAACGGGTCGTCCGTGTTGTGGTTCCTTGTCTGCCATGGTGTTTTCTGATACCTTTTATATACCTTTCTATAATCTATTACATCCAAGCCCCCAGTTCGGGCACTCCGCCCAGGGCTTTTTCTTTTCAACCTTTATCTGAATCGCCACCTTGCCACCCGCCGCCGGCCGCCCTGCGGAAGTGCGCTCTGAGGATGGTCAAGGCCTTGGTGACATGTTTCTTCACGCCGTCGGACGTGATGCCGAGTTGGTCAGCCACGTCGCGATAGCTGCGCTTGCGGTAGTAGCACTCGGTGAAGACATAGCGCGTGCGGTCGGTCATGGAGGCTATCACCTGCTCTATCTCGCTGATGCGCTCCTCGCGCCGCACCACCTCTTCCATGCCCTCGTCGGTCCAGTCGCGCTGTGTGCTGTCGGACAGGGGCGCGAGCCGCTGTTGCCGATCCAGCCAGTTCAGGCATTGGTTGTGCACGGCGGCATAGAGATAACCCTGCAGGTGACTGCCGTCAAGACTGCCACGCCGCTTCCACGCCAAGGTGAAAACCTCGGCCACAACGTCGCTGGCCGCCTCGCCGTCGTGGGTCAGATGGAGCGCATAGCGGTAGAGCCGTGAATGGAATTCACGGTACACGCTTTCAAACTCGTCTATGGTCATCTCCATCATGCTCTCTCTCGAAAAAGGTCTATCGCCTTACAGGGTGTAAAGTTACAAAAAATATTTCAAATGCCAAGGCCTCAACGGAAGACTGACAATATCCTTGACAAAAGTATTGCGTCCGCAATGGACATTCCAGCGCAACACGGCCGGGCGTTTCAAGGGCAACGGGTACCTGAGGATGGTAGCCGACTTCCGCCTCAACCGCGACCTCGCCACGTTTTTCTACAGCCACGACGGCCGCACGTGGCACCAGTTAGGCGAGCCGTTCCACATGGTCTACGACTTCCGCCGCCTCTTCATGGGCACCCGCGCAGCCATCTTCAACTATGCCACCGAGCAGCTCGGAGGCAGAGTCGACGTGGACTACTATACCATCAAGGTCAGCGAGAAGCCGGAGGAATAGTCAACGCAAGCTTGCTTCTTGCCGAAAGCCCCTCTCCGAGAAAATATAATCAGCGAATGGAGAGTGAAGATAGCAGGGGGCAACTGACGAATAACAACAGCCATTGGATGTGCTCTTAGTGGAGTTGCTGCCCTCAGCGACCCTCTTAGGGAAGCATATGGAGGGTCTGCTTGCGTGACAAAGTGATATTTTTTAAGTAATTTTATCCCGCTTTCCCTTTGCTCGTATCAAAATAAACATTATATTTGCACCGTCAGAATGACACAATGAAACAACACTGGGAGTATCCAACCCGATTAACCTTTAAGACTAAAAACAAGATTACTACTATGGAAGTTGAACAAGTATTGAAAGGACTCATGTGGAAGCACTCCGCTGAACCGGAGTTTCTGCAGGCTGTGAAAGAAGTGCTGATCTCGATTCACGATGTCTATAACGAGCATCCGGAATTTGAGAAGGCCAAGATCATCGAACGGCTTGTTGAGCCGGAACGCGTCATCATGTTCCGCGTGCCCTGGACCGACGACAACGGCGAGGTGCATGTCAACACGGGCTACCGTGTGCAGTTCAACAGCGCCATAGGTCCTTATAAGGGCGGACTGCGTTTCCACCCGTCCGTGACGCTGAGTATCATGAAGTTTCTCGGCTTTGAGCAGACGTTCAAGAACGCGCTCACCACGCTGCCTATGGGCGGTGCCAAGGGCGGTGCCGACTTCTCGATCCGCGGCCGCTCCGACGCTGAGGTGATGCACTTCTGCCAAAGCTTCATGCAGGAGCTCTACCGCTATATAGGTCCCGACGAGGACGTTCCGGCCGGCGACATCGGTGTGGGCGGACGCGAGATCGGCTATCTCTTCGGCGAATATAAGAAGCTCACCCATCAGTTCCAAGGCGTGCTCACCGGCAAGGGCATGGAATGGGGCGGCAGCATCCTGCGCCCGGAGGCCACTGGATTCGGTGCGCTCTACTTCGTCAACCAGATGCTACAGACCCACGACATCGACATCAAGGGCAAGACGGTCGCCGTCTCGGGCTTTGGCAACGTGGCCTGGGGTGCCGTGAAGAAAGCCACACAGCTCGGCGCCAAGGTGATCACCATCAGCGGACCCGACGGATATATCTATGATCCCGAAGGCATCTGCGGCGAGAAGAACGACTACATGCTGGAGCTGCGCGCCAGCGGCGAGGACATCTGCGAGCCTTACGCTGAGCAGTTCAAGAGCGCACAGTTCTTCGCCGGCAAGAAGCCATGGGAACAGAAAGCCGACATCTATCTCACCTGCGCCACTCAAAACGAGCTCGACGGCAACGACGCCGACCGCATCCTGACCAACCATCCGGTTTGTGTCGCGGAGGTGAGCAACATGGGTTGCACGGCCGAGGCCGTAGATAAGTTCGTCCAGACCCATCAACTCTTCGCTCCGGGCAAGGCTGTCAACGCCGGCGGCGTGGCTACCTCCGGACTGGAGATGACCCAAAACTCCATGCGTCTGCACTGGAGTGCCCAGGAGGTCGACGACAAGCTCCACTATATCATGCACTCTATCCACGAGCAATGCGTCAAGTACGGCACCATGCCCGACGGATACATTGACTATGTGCGCGGTGCCAACGTGGCCGGCTTCATGAAGGTTGCCAACGCCATGATGGCTCAGGGCATCGTATAACAGACAAAAGAATATCAGCAACTGAAGTCTGCCACGCAACAACATGCGTGGCAGACTTTTTTATTTGCTCATTCGGTGGTAAATTGCAGCGTATGGCCTTCTATTGGCAACCTGTCTGGGAATAAGAAGAAAGAAGTGTAAACTAAGTTAGGAATAACAAACAAAACTGTCAACCAAAATCAGTACACAACAGACTGTAGGGCGCGCCTATCACTCCTTCCATCACAGCGAGCCCGTATACTACTATCTGTATATGATGTGGCCTCTGCTGCTGCCATGGACATTCGCCATGGTATATGCAGCTTGGAACAGCCTGCGCAAGAAGTCGATCAACAGCGAGTCGCAGCGGCTGATGACGCTCGGCTGTGCTGTCACCTTTGTCATCCTTTCGATGGTCAGCGCCAAGCTGAGCATCTATTTTCTGCCGTTTGTGCCGTTCGCCGCCACCTTGACGACAAAAGCAGTCGGCAAGTCATTGCCCTCATGGACGCTGACAATCGGTTATGCACCATTTGTAATGACATTCCCTGCCTTTCTCGCGGCCGAAGGGCACGTACCGGTGTTGGAGCCATACATCGCCGCACCGCTCATTGTCGCGATGGCCATCATCAGCCTGGGCGCTGCCGCTGCACTCGTCACTCTGCGGCGGCACAACCCCTACCGCTCAGTAGTCGCAATGGCTGGAGGACTATTGTTGGGGGCTGCCGTTGCCGGATTTGCCATGCCAAAAATCAATAACTACATTGGCTTTCATGAGCTTTGCCAAGCAGCTATGGACACAGGACAGGCCATGCACACAGACCGATATGTCGTAGTAGGAATCCGGCACAATGAAAATATGTGCGTGTTCTTGGGAAAGGATCCTGTCAGTGTCGACAGCGCAGCCGCTCTCGCGGGTTATCAGCATGTGGCGGTAATGGCTAAGAAAGACCAGAAGGGACTTCCACCTCTGCACCAAAAAAGACTCGTAGGCAACTACATAGTGGGGTACAAAGGAAATCTTTCTCACTAAAACCGATTGATTTTCAGATATTTTTCGTATCTTTGCCACTATGAAGCATCAGCATACGCATCGACTCGCTTGTTTGGTCTTGCTGTTGCTCACGCTCACAGCATCGGCGCAACACCGTTCGCAGAAAGGCAAGGCCACGTACTACTCCCGTAAGGCTACGGGAGCAAGGACAGCTGACGGTGGACGTCTGCATCACGACAGTCTGACTTGCGCCCACCGCACCCTACCCTTCGGCACCCTGCTCAAGGTCACCAATCTCAGAAATCAGAAAAGCATCATCGTCAAGGTCACAGACCGTGGCCCCTATCGTCGCGGCTGCATCATCGACCTGAGCTATGGCGCGGCAGCACAATTAGGTATGCTCGCACAAGGACTGGCCATGGTGGAAGTGCAGCGCGTGTCGGGCAACAACCCACCCTACCGTCTGGAAGATGCCGAGACGGGTATGCCGGACTTTGATTTTGACTTCTCAAAGGCGCGCTACAGTTTCATCAAAGAATGGAACATCAAAGCTGACGAAGAGCATGAACTGGAAAGCAAGCACATAGCGGCAAGAAAGCAACAGGCAGTCAAGCGATTGGCGGAAATAAAAGAGGCCAAAGCTGACAAAGAAGAGAAAATGGAAGAGGAGAAACAGACTGCAAGCCAACAGACTAAAGAAAGACAGCAGATAATGGGTGCACACCATCCCGTGACGCCCAACAATCAAAAAAAGGCTTCTTCGCGCCCGCAAACAGACACGAAGAAGGAAGATCCGTCAATATGGCGTAGCGTGTTTCAGAAAGTCAAGAACTGGTTCGGCGATTGAGCATAAGACAAAAAAATCCCTGATACCATGTAAGCATCAGGGAATAATATTGTTTTGAATATGATTTAATCAACTTGTGCAGATACCTATTTAACGAGCCTGTGCATATTCCTTTGACGTAGGAATATTAAATTCACTCACTTTAGAGATGTTGTGATTACCTTGAACAACGCTGACACAGAAGCAGACAGCGCCATTGCGAAGGCCATTGTCGGAAGTGATGATAGCTGTATAGCGGATACCTTTACCCGGATCGATACGCTCAACATGCATGTTGGGCGAGATATAAATATGTTTGTTGCCCGTCGTCTCAAGAACCGTAGGAACCACATCCGTGACCGACTGATTACCCACATTATAGACCTCAAAGATGATTTTACAAAGCTCGCTACGCTGAATCGTCCCATCCTCATTGTCGTCGATGAAACGTGCATTATGTATCTCCAACGTAGGTGTATAAGTGAGCCCTTTTGTGATCCGCTCTACACTCGAATGCTGTGGCATACGAGTCTGAGGCTGCTGTGCACTGTAATTACCGGTATAATCACTCGACTGAAAGTCATAGATTCGGTCGTCGTGATCATTGCTACCGTCAAAGCCACTGCCATAAGCCGAAGAGTCCGCAACAGATTCTTGATCACTTTGCGCTTCACCATTCTGATCGTCATAACTCGGGACAACTTTCTGTCCATAACGGTCTTTATAAGGATCGCCATCACGGTCAACTGATCTTCCACGTGGCATATCACTAACGCGTGAAGTCGGACGCTGATCGGCAGACTGTCCAACCGCAGCGCCAACTGCGGCACCACTGGCCATACCTACGATCGTACCAATATCAGAACCACGAGGTCCGCCAGAGATGCCACCAATGGCAGAACCAAGGATAGAACCGATCTGTGCACCAGAAAATGCTCCGGCACCGGCATATGAATCGCAGCCATAAAGCAACGTAGACATACATATCAATAGTAGAAACGTCTTTTTCATAATCATGTCCTTTCTTAATTGACGCAACAAAATTAGGAAAAAATGTCGAAATCGCCAAATCATTTTCCCCTATTCATGTTAGGGGAATCCCTATAAAAAAGCACTTGCCCAAATGAATGAGCAAGTGCTTTAGTATTATCTTCAAAGAATGATTCTCAAAGAGATTATTCAGCCTTTGGAGCCTCTGCCTCAGGAGCTTTCTCCTCAGCAGTCTCCGCCTTCTCCTCTGCGGGAGCAACAGTCTCCTCTGCAGGAGCAGCTTCGACAGTCTTCTTGGTAGAGCGACGGCTACGACGAGTCTTCTTCTCTGCCTTAGGAGCCTTAGCCATGTTCTCATCGAAGTCAACGAGCTCGATGAAAGCAATCTCAGCAGCATCGCCCTGACGAAGACCGAGCTTAATCACACGGGTGTAGCCACCGGGACGGTCAGCAACCTTAGCAGCAACTGTGCCGAAGAGCTCCTTCACTGCATACTTGTCCTGCAGATAACGGAAGACAACACGACGGCTGGTTGTGGTGTCGTTCTTAGAACGTGTGATCAAAGGCTCTACATACTTCTTCAAAGCCTTGGCCTTTGCGAGAGTCGTAGTGATTCTTTTGTGCATGATCAAGCTAGATGCCATGTTTGCCAGCATGCTAGCACGATGAGATGCAGTACGACCCAGATGGTTGAATTTTTTATTGTGTCTCATTTGTTTTTGAATGAATGGGGACAGGAATTACTCCTTGTCCAATTTATACTTTGAAATGTCAGTTCCAAACGACAGATTCAGACTCTCGAGCAAATCATCCAGCTCTGAGAGCGATTTCTTACCGAAGTTGCGGAACTTCAAGAGGTCGGTCTTGTTGTACTGTACCAAGTCACCGAGTGTCTCGACGTCAGCAGCCTTCAGACAGTTGAGCGCACGAACACTGAGGTTCATATCGGTCAGCTTGGTCTTCAGCAGTTGACGCATGTGCAGTACCTCCTCATCAAACTCCTGATTGCCGTCCTGATCGGGGTTCTCAAGAGTGATCTTCTCATCAGAGAAGAGCATGAAGTGATAGATGAGAATCTTTGCAGCCTCTTTCAGCGCATCCTTCGGGTGGATGGAACCGTCCGTAGTGACTTCAATGAGAAGCTTGTCGTAGTCGGTCTTCTGCTCGACACGAGTGGGCTCAACACTGTATTTCACATTGCGGATAGGGGTGTAGATGGAATCGATCGGAAGTTGATTGACATCCGTACAGAACTGACGGTTCTCGTCAGCAGGCACGTAGCCACGACCCTTGTTGATGGTCAGGTCGATCTGCATGGTTGCCTTGGAGTCTAAATGACAAATCACCAAATCAGGGTTTAACACTTCAAATCCAGTCAGATACTTACCGATATCACCGGCTTTGAATTCGGTGGAATTCTCAACGGTGATACTAACTTTCTCGTTCTCGAATTCTTCTACTACTTGCTTGAATCGAACTTGCTTGAGATTCAAAATGATGTTGGTCACATCTTCCTTGACACCGGGCACGGAAGAAAACTCATGCTCAACACCGGCGATACGCACAGTATTGATAGCATAGCCTTCCAGCGATGAAAGAAGGATGCGTCGCAGGGCATTACCGATGGTAACACCGAAGCCAGGCTCAAGAGGGCGGAACTCAAACTTTCCGTAGTGGTCGTTAGCCTCCAGCATCACTACTTTATCAGGTTTTTGAAATGCTAATATCGCCATTAATTTAATGATTTATTGTTTAGAGTACAACTCAACGATTAACTGCTCCTTGATGTTCTCAGGAATGTCAGCGCGCTCAGGCTTGTGAAGGAACTTGCCACTCTTGGTGTTCTCGTCCCACTCCAACCAAGGATACTTGCTGTGGTTGAAGCCTGCAAGAGCAGCCTCGATCACCTCAAGAGACTTAGCTTTCTCGCGAACAGCAACGATCTGACCAGGCTTCACCTGATAAGAAGGAATGTTCACAACCTGACCGTCTACAGTGATGTGCTTGTGGCTGACCATCTGACGAGCAGCTGCACGTGTAGGAGCAATACCCAAACGATAAACTACATTGTCAAGACGGCTCTCAAGCAACTGAAGCAGATTCTCACCAGTGATGCCGTCGGCCTTAGCTGCCTTATCAAACAGATTACGGAACTGACGCTCCAAGACACCGTAAGTATACTTAGCCTTCTGCTTCTCTGCCAGCTGCATCCCATACTCTGACTGCTTGCGGCGACGGTCATTGCCATGCTGCCCCGGAGGGAAGTTGCGCTTTGAAAGAACCTTATCAGCACCAAAGATGGCCTCACCGAAACGGCGTGAAATTCTAGATTTTGGACCTATATATCTTGCCATAATTTAATCTCAATTTAACTATTGTACCACGTAAATTATACACGACGACGCTTGGGAGGACGGCAGCCATTGTGTGGCAACGGCGTAACGTCTACAATCTCTGTAACCTCGATTCCAGCGCCGTTGACGGCACGAATAGCACTCTCACGTCCATTGCCCGGACCCTTCACGAAAGCCTTGACCTTGCGGAGACCCAAACCATAAGCTACCTTTGCACAATCCTCAGCTGCCATCTGTGCAGCGTACGGTGTGTTCTTCTTGGAACCACGGAAGCCCATCTTACCAGCAGATGACCAAGAGATCACCTGACCCTCGCTGTTGGCAAGAGATACTATGATATTGTTGAACGAGCTATGAACATGAAGCTGTCCCATAGCGTCAACTCTGACGTTTCTTTTCTTAGATGTTGCTTTTGTCTTTGCCATAATTAATTTCTCCTCTTAATTACTTGGTAGCCTTCTTCTTATTAGCAACAGTCTTCTTCTTACCCTTACGGGTACGAGCATTGTTCTTTGTGCTCTGTCCGCGAACGGGAAGACCATTACGATGACGAACACCACGATAGCAACCAATATCCATCAGGCGCTTGATGTTCATTTGTACCTCTGAGCGAAGGTCACCCTCCACCTTGAATTCAGCGCCGATAATCTCACGGATCTTGGCTGCCTGATCGTCATTCCATTCGCTGACTTTCAGGTCGCGGCTCACGCCGGCCTTATCCAATATCTTTGCTGAACTACTTCGACCTATACCATAGATATAAGTCAATGCGATTTCGCCACGCTTATTCTGGGGCAAATCTACTCCAACAATTCTTATTGCCATTAGTTGAATAAAATAATAATTAAAAAATAGTGTCTTCTTGCTAAAAAGCACGCAAAGGTACTAATTAATTGGGACATTAGTACCTAATTACGTTTTTTTAACTTAGCCCTGGCGCATCTTATACTTAGGATTCTTCTTGTTGATAACAAAAAGACGACCCTTACGACGTACAATCTTGCAGTCGGGTGTGCGCTTCTTCAATGATGCTCTTGTTTTCATATCGTCAGATATATAAAAAATATTATTTGTATCGGAACTCAATACGACCTTTAGTCAAGTCGTAAGGACTCATAGCCACTTTAACCTTATCACCGGGGAGAATCTTGATGTAATGCAAACGCATCTTTCCGGAAATGTTCGCAATGATCTTCACACCGTTCTCCAACTCCACGCGGAACATAGCGTTGGAAAGGCTTTCGATAACTGTACCGTCCAGTTCTATTGCTGACTGCTTTGACATAATATTAAGCTTCTTCTAAATGTTCAATTTCTTCGAATGTTGATAAAATCTCGGCGCCTTCTTTACGAATGGCAATCGTGTGCTCGAAGTGAGCAGCTGGCTGACCATCACGAGTGGTGACACCCCATTTGTCGGGAAGCAACCAGACCTTGCGGTCTCCCATCGTAATCATCGGTTCTATAGCGATACACATGCCTGCTTTCAGTAAAACACCATTACCACGTGAACCATAGTTGGGAACAGGAGGATCTTCATGCATCTCACGGCCAATTCCATGACCGGTCAACTCACGAATGACACCATAACCAAACGATTCGCAATAGTCTTGTATGGCTGCTCCTATATCTCCAAGATGGTGACCAGGACGAGCCTGCTCTATACCCTTATATAAGCTTTGCTTCGTGACCTTTAACAGATTCTTCACCTTGTCACTCACCTCACCTACACAAAACGTATAGCAACTGTCACCGTTGTATCCATCGAGCAGGGTACCACAATCTACAGAGATGATGTCACCTTCCTTGAGAATACACTTATCACTGGGTATTCCGTGCACGACAACATTGTTGACCGATGTACAGATAGAGCCAGGAAAAGGCTCCCCAAAAGGATTAGGGAAGTTCTTGAATGTTGGTGTAGCACCATGATCGCATATGAACTCCTCAGCTATATGATCCAATTGGAGCGTTGAAACTCCTGGCTTTATATGACGACCAACCTCAGCTAAGGTCGCACCGACAAGTCGGTTGGCCTTTCGCATGAGGTCTATTTCATCTTCAGTCTTAAGAAATATTTTCATTCTAAGAGACTAAATCAATATGCGCTAACTGCACCTGCCGGTCTGGTATGACCTGCATTCAGCAATCCATCGTAGTGGCGCATCAGCAAGTAGCTCTCTATCTGCTGCAAGGTGTCAATGACCACACCCACTGTGATCAGCAGGGAGGTACCACCAAAGAACTGAGAGAAAGCGTCCTGCACGTTCAGCAATCCGGCAAGAGCTGGCATCACGGCAATGAAAGCAATAAACAGAGATCCAGGGAGAGTGATGCGGGTCATGGCCGTGTCAATATACTCAGCAGTGTCATGACCGGGTTTCACTCCGGGAATGAATCCGTTGTTGCGTTTCAAGTCCTCAGCCATCTGTTGGGGATTCAAAGTAATAGCAGTGTAGAAGTAGGTGAAGGCGATGATAAGAAACACATAGACGATGTTATACATCAAACTTCTGTTGTTCAGCAAATCGCGTACCCACCAGGCAGCACCATCACTCTGATACTGTACGATTGCCAATGGGATGAACATCAATGCCTGAGCAAAGATGATAGGCATCACATTAGCGGCAAACAACTTCAAAGGGATGTACTGTCTTGCGCCACCATACTGCTTGTTACCGACCAGACGCTTAGCATACTGGACCGGCACTTTGCGAGTGCCCTGAACGAGCAGGATAGAAGCCATGATGACAGCATAAAGAATAAGGATCTCAACGATGAACATCACAAGTCCACCACCAGAGATGGCAGTGAAACGAGAACTGACCTCCTGCATGAAAGCCTGAGGCAGGCGGGCAATAATACCCAGCATAATGATCAAAGAGATACCGTTTCCTACACCCTTATCAGTAATGCGCTCACCCAGCCAAAGGATGAACATACTACCTGCGGCTAAAATAATGGTAGCGGGTACCATGAACACAGGCCAAGCGATACCGCTTGCCAAAGCCTGGCTGGCCTGCATCTTCAAGTTAATCAGGTAACTCGGTGCCTGGAAGAGCAAGATAGCTACTGTCAGCACACGAGTATACCATTGAATTCTTTTCTGCCCGCTTTCGCCCTCACGCTGCATCTTCTGGAAATAAGGCACAGCGACGGCGAGCAACTGCATAACGATGGAAGCCGAGATGTAAGGCATAATACCAAGCGCAAAGATAGATGCGTTGGAAAATGCGCCACCGGAGAACATGTCCAACAGTGACATCAAGCCACCTTTGGTTTGCGACTGCAATTGGTCGAGTTTAGCCGGATCGATACCCGGTAATACTACAAATGAACCGAAACGGTAGATAGCCGTAAACAAAAGGGTGATGAGAAGCCGCTGACGCAGATCCTCAACCCTCCAACAGTTCTTCAGTGTCTCTATAAGCTTTTTCATTGTTAGATTTTGGTTGCGTTACCACCGGCAGCCTGGATAGCTGCCTCTGCAGATTTAGAGAAAGCGTTGGCCTCGACGTCAATCTTGGCTTTCAGCTCACCATTTCCTAAGACTTTAACAGGTTTTTTACCATTGGTCAGACCAGCTGCAACAAGCTCTGCTACGCCGATCTTAGTAAGGTTCTTCTCCTCAGCGAGCTTCTGAAGTGTAGAGAGGTTGACGGGGAAGAACTCAACATGGTTGATGTTCTTGAAGCCAGCCTTCGGCACACGACGCTGCAAAGGCATCTGACCACCTTCAAAGCCAATCTTTCTCTTATAGCCAGAACGAGCCTTAGCCCCCTTATGACCGCGGGTAGAAGTACCACCAAGTCCAGAACCTGGACCACGACCGATACGACGACGAGAGTGGGTAGAACCCTTAGCCGGGGTTAATGTATGTAATTTCATGATTTCGTCTGAATTTAAAGATTATTACTTCACCTCTTCAACCAAATGGAACACCTTGCGGATCATGCCACGGTTGCTAGGAGTATCCTCAACCTCGACCACCTGAGAAATCTTGTGGAGGCCAAGAGCGATGAGTGTACGCTTCTGATCGACAGGAGCACCAATACGACTCTTAATCTGCTTGATTTTGATTGTTGCCATAGTTTTGTTACCCTATTAACCGTTAAACACTTTGTCCATTGCAATACCACGCTCACCGGCGATCTGATAAGCATCACGCATCTCAGAGAGAGCTGCGAAAGTAGCCTTCACCAAGTTGTGGGCATTGGAAGAGCCCTTAGACTTTGCGATGACGTCTGTGATACCTGCGCTCTCCAATACGGCACGCATAGCACCACCAGCCTTCAGACCGGTACCGGCTGCAGCCGGCTTCAGGAGAACGAGAGCACCACCGAACTTCACCTCAACCTCGTGAGGAACAGTACCCTTGAGTACAGGAACCTTCACCAAGTTCTTCTTGGCAGCCTCAGTACCTTTGGCGATAGCAGCGGTAACCTCACCGGCCTTACCCAGACCGTAGCCTATCACGCCCTTACCATCACCAACAACGACGATGGCAGCGAATGTAAACGTACGACCACCCTTTGTAACCTTCGTCACACGGTTGATAGCAACCAAGCGGTCTTTTAATTCTGCGTCACTATTTACTTTTACTTTATTCATTGCCATAATCGATTAAAATTTAAGACCACCCTGACGTGCAGCATCAGCCAAAGCCTGCACACGACCATGATAGAGATAACCATTGCGGTCAAAGACCACAGTCTCAACGCCAGCAGACTTTGCCTTCTCAGCGACCAGTGCGCCAACTTTCTCAGCCTGTTGGATCTTTGGCATCTTTTCCATACCCAGAGAAGAAGCAGAAGCCAAAGTACGGCCCTCTACATCATCGATCACCTGAGCGTAGATCTGCTTGTTAGAACGGAATACACTGAGACGTGGGCGCTCAGCAGTTCCGTTGACGTGCTTGCGGATACGGAACTTTATCTTAATTCGTCTTTGTTCTTTCTTTGTTGTCATAATAGTAAATTCTTATAAAATTACTTAGCTGCAGCGGTCTTACCAGACTTTCTGCGGATGACTTCACCCTTGAACAGGACACCCTTGCCCTTGTAAGGCTCAGGTTTGCGGAAAGAACGGATTTTAGCACAAATGAGACCCAGCAACTGCTTGTCGGCACACTCCAGAGTGATGAGAGGGTTCTGGTTACGCTCAGACTTTGTCTCTACCTTTACTTCCTTAGGAAGTTCGATGAAGATAGGGTGAGTATAACCCAAAGAGAACTCAATCAGGTTGCCCTGGTTGCTGACACGATAACCAACACCTACAAGCTCCAGCTCCTTCTTGAAGCCCTCGCTCACACCAACGATCATGTTGTTGATCAGTGCACGATAGAGGCCGTGGAAAGCCTGCTTCTGCTTGTAGTCGACGGGGCTGTTCTCGTCGACAGAAAGTGTGATGACACCGTCCTGGAAATCAAACTTAATAGAAGGATCAATCTGCTGAGAGAGTTCACCCTTAGGACCTTTAGCAGTAACAACAGAAGATTTCTCGTCGAAATTAACTGTAACACCTGCAGGTACGTGAATTGGCAATTTTCCTATTCTAGACATCTTACAACCTCCTATTAATAAACATAGCAAAGAACCTCACCACCGATCTTAAGATCAGCAGCCTCCTTGTCGGTCATGACACCCTTGGACGTAGATAAGATGGCGATACCCAGTCCGTTAATTACTCTCGGCATGTCTTTATATCCTGTATAACGGCGAAGACCAGGAGTAGAGACGCGCTTCAAACACTTGATAGCGTTTTGCTTGGTTTCAGGATTGTACTTCAAGGCAACCTTGATAGTACCCTGAGGGCCATCTTCAATGAACTTATAGTTCAGGATGTAACCCTTCTCGAAGAGAATCTTTGTGATAGACTTCTTCAAGTTAGACGCAGGAACTTCGACCACACGATGGTGAGCCATGATAGCGTTTCTGAGTCTTGTCAGATAATCGGCAATTGGATCTGTCATAAATATAAATGTTTAATTAATCGGGACTACCCCGACAATATTAAAAAATCTTGTAATCAGGTCAGGCGCTGGCGTCCCACCGGCCAGCCACCAACCTGTAGTGAAAGTGCATTACCAGCTGGCCTTCTTGACTCCGGGGATCAAGCCCTGAGAAGCCATCTCACGGAACTGAATACGGGAGATGCCGAACTGACGCATGTAACCTCTTGGACGACCGGTGATCTTGCAACGGTTGTGCAGACGGATAGGGTCAGCGTTCTTAGGGATAGCCTGAAGTTTACGGGCAGCCTCATAAGCCTCTGCGATATCGTTGGTAGTAGCGATGACCTTCTTCAGCGCTGCACGCTTTTCAGCGTAACGGGCGATGAGTTTAGCGCGCTTTACCTCGCGGGCTTTCATTGATTCTTTTGCCATAACTTATTTATCGTTTTTAGCGTTTTTAAATGGGAGACCGAAGGCCTTCAGAAGGGCGAAACCTTCCTCGTCAGTCTTGGCAGAAGTCACAAAGGTAATGTTCATACCCTGAATGCGGTCAACCTGGTCGATATTAATCTCCGGGAAGATGATCTGCTCAGTGATACCCAATGTGTAGTTACCACGACCGTCGAACTTAGTGTTGATACCCTTGAAGTCACGGATACGAGGCAGAGAGATACGCACGAGTCTCTCGAGGAACTCATACATACGCTCGCGACGAAGCGTCACCATGACACCGATAGGCATCTCTTTACGCAGTTTGAAGTTAGCGATATCCTTCTTAGAGTAGGTTGCCACAGCCTTCTGGCCTGTGATGGCAGTGATCTCGTTAATGGCTACATCCACGATCTTCTTGTCCTGAGTAGCGTCTCCCAAACCTTGGTTGATGACGATCTTCTTCAGAACAGGGATCTGCATAGCTGAAGAGTAGTTGAACTGTTTCTGCAGTGCAGGAGCGATCTCCTCCTTGTACTTTTTCTTTAACTGTGCTGTATCCATTACTTAATCTCCTCCCCTGATTTTTTAGCAATACGAGTGACAGTCTTACCCTCGCGCTTGATGGCGATACGGGTAGCCTTGCCACTCTTCGGGTCGATAAGTCCCAAATTAGAGATGTGAATAGGAGCCTCCTGCTTAACGATACCACCCTGAGGATTCTTAGCTGAAGGCTTTGTGCTCTTTGACACCATGTTGATGCCTTCCACGATGGCGCGGTTTTCTTTGACCAGCACTTTGAGCACTTTACCGGTCTTGCCCTTGTCACTACCGGTGCGGACAATCACGGTATCGTCTTTTTTGATATGTAACTTATTCATTCGTGTACGTTTTAGAATTAAAGCACCTCAGGTGCGAGGGAGACGACCTTCATGTTGACAGCGCGAAGCTCACGGGCCACGGGGCCGAAGATACGGCTTCCACGAAGTTCACCAGCGTTGTTAAGCAGCACACAAGCGTTGTCGTCGAAGCGGATGTAAGATCCGTCGGGACGACGGATTTCCTTCTTCGTGCGAACGATCAAAGCCTTAGATACTGCACCTTTCTTCAAGTCACTGGAAGGGATGACATTCTGTACAGCCACAACGATGACGTCACCCACACTGGCGTAACGACGGCCGGTACCACCGAGAACACGGATGCACATTGCCTCGCGTGCGCCGCTGTTATCACATACTGTAAGTTTTGATAATGCCTGTATCATGATTACTTAGCTTTTTCTACGATTTGTACTAATCTCCATCTCTTAGTCTTAGAGAGTGGACGAGTCTCCATGATCTGAACAGAGTCGCCTACATGAGCCTCGTTGTTCTCGTCATGAGCGTGGTATTTTTTAGTCTTCTGGACAAACTTACCATAAATAGGGTGCATCTCCTTGAACTTAGCAGCCACGACGATGGTCTTATCCATCTTGTCGCTGATCACAACACCCTGTCTTACCTTTCTTAAATTTCTCTTTTCCATCTGTCCGTGAATTATTTATTAAGTTCTCTCTGGCGGAGCACGGTCTTCATCCGTGCGATGTCGCGACGCGTAGCCTTAATCGTGGATGGATTCTCGAGCGGAGTGACCTGATGGTTGAGCTTCATCTGATTCAAAGCTGCCTCTGTCTGCTCCAGCTTCTCGCGCAGGTCCTTGTCGGCGAGTTCTGTAATTTCTTTAATCTTCATAATTAAGCGTTTTTATCAAAATCGCGTCTGATGACGAACTTAGTCTTGACTGGGAGTTTCTGAGCGGCCAGACGCAGTGCCTCTTTGGCGACTGCCAAGCTCACGCCCTCTACCTCAAAGAGGATACGTCCCGGGGTTACGGGAGCTACCCATCCAGCAGGATCACCCTTACCTTTACCCATACGGACATCAGCAGGCTTGCGAGTGATAGGTTTGTCAGGGAAGATACGGATCCACACCTGACCTTCACGATTCATATAACGGTTGACAGCTACACGGGCTGCCTCAATCTGACGGCTGTCGAGCCATTTAGCCTCAAGTGTCTTGATGCCGAAGGTTCCGAAAGCCAGCTCAGTACCTCTGTGAGCGTTGCCTTTGTTGCCGCGCCCGTCTTGAGGTCTTCTATATTTTACTCTTTTTGGCTGTAACATTGTAGCTTCTACTTTTAGCGGTTATTGTTTCTTCTACGGCCACCACGGTTCTGACGGCCGCCGTTACGTCCGCGCTCGTTCTTCTCCTGAGAGAAGTTGGGGGCGAGCTCACGCTTGCCATACACCTCACCGCGGCAGATCCATACCTTGATGCCTAACAGGCCGACCTTTGTGAGGGCCTCTGTCTGGCAGTAGTCGATGTCGGCACGGAATGTATGCAGAGGAGTACGTCCTTCTTTGTACATCTCCTTACGAGACATCTCAGCACCGTTCAGACGGCCGGAGATCTGGATCTTGATACCCTCAGCACCAGCACGCATTGTGTTCTGAACAGCCATCTTGATAGCACGACGGTAAGCCATCAGATGCTCGATCTGGCTGGCAATGTTCTGACCGACGATGTTTGCATCAAGCTCAGGCTTCTTCACCTCGAAGATGTTGATCTGGATGTCTTTCTTGAAGAGGTTCTTCAACTCCTCTTTGAGTTTGTCGACATCAGCGCCACCTTTACCAATGACGATACCCGGACGAGCAGTACAAATAGTGATGGTAACCAGCTTCAAAGTACGCTCGATGACGATGCGCGAAACGCTGGCTTTCTCCAGACGCTTGTTAAGGTACTGACGGATCTTTTTATCCTCAACGAGGTTGTCACCGAAGTCCTTGCCACCGAACCAATTTGAGTCCCAACCACGGATAATACCCAGACGGTTGCTTATTGGATTTACTTTCTGTCCCATTCTATTTATTATTTTTCGTCATTAGTTTTGGCATCAACAAAGAGAGTGACGTGGTTGCTACGCTTACGGATGCGATAGCCACGACCCTGCGGTGCCGGTCTCATACGTTTCATGGTCACGCCTTCATCAACGAAGACCTTGCTGACATACAGCTCACCATCTTCGGCCTTACGGTCGTTTTTGGTTTCCCAGTTGGCAATAGCCGAGCGAAGCAGTTTTTCGATGTCAGCAGCAGCATGCTTGTTGGAGAACTTCAGGATACCAAGTGCGCGGTTGACCTCCATGCCACGGATCATGTCTACTACGTAACGCATCTTCCGTGGAGAAGAAGGCACACCCTTGAGCTTGGCGAAGTACATGTTCTTGCGGGCCTCTTTCATTTTCTCGGCCGCGATATGTTTTCTTGCTCCCATTATTGTTTACTCATTTTAAATGGTTTGCCCTGATTACTTCTTGTTGTTGCCAGAGTGGCCGCCGAAGCGACGTGTCATAGCGAACTCACCGAGCTTATGTCCAACCATGTTCTCAGTGATGTAGACAGGGATAAATTTATTACCGTTGTGGACAGCAACAGTGTGACCCACGAAATCGGGTGAAATCATGGATGCTCTGGCCCAAGTCTTAACGACGCTCTTCTTGCCACTCTCGTTCATAGCGAGAATTTTCTTCTCGAGGGCAACGTTGATATAAGGACCTTTTTTAAGTGAACGACTCATAATTTGCTCTAATTAACTTGATTACTTCTTGTTAGCTCTTTCGATAATGTACTTGTTCGAGAGCTTCTTAGGTGCACGAGTCTTGAGACCCTTAGCATACAAGCCCTTGCGAGAGCGTGGATGACCACCAGACTGACGTCCTTCGCCACCACCCATCGGGTGATCGACAGGGTTCATCACGACACCACGGTTGTGAGGACGACGTCCGAGCCAACGAGAGCGACCGGCCTTACCGGACTGCTCAAGAGCGTGGTCAGAGTTACCGACACTACCTACAGTGGCCTTGCAAGCGGAGAGGATCAGACGAGTCTCTCCGGAAGGAAGCTTGATGACACAGTAGTTGCCATCACGAGAAGTTAACTGAGCAAAGTTACCAGCCGAACGAACCAGGCGCGCACCCTGTCCCGGACGCAACTCGATGTTGTGGATCACGGTACCGACAGGAATGTTAGCCAGTGGGAGAGCATTACCGATCTCAGGAGCTGCCTCAGCACCAGACATCAGCTTGTCACCGACCTTGAGTCCGTTAGGAGCAATGATGTAACGTTTTTCACCATCTGCGTAGAACAGAAGAGCAATACGAGCCGATCTGTTAGGATCGTACTCGATTGTCTTTACTACAGCAGGAACACCATCTTTCTCTCGCTTGAAGTCGATCAGACGATACTTCTTCTTATGACCACCGCCGATGTAGCGCATAGTCATCTTACCGGTGTTGTTTCGACCACCGGTAGAACGCTTACCGTAAACGAGAGACTTCTCTGGCACGGATGCAGTAATCTCCTCGAACGTGCCAATAACCTTGTGTCTTGTACCCGGAGTTACCGGGCTGAATTTACGTACTGCCATTTTTTATTTTATATTGCTGTAAAAATCGATGGCCTCACCATCCTTCAGGGTGACGATAGCCTTCTTGAATGCGTTCTTCTGACCGCGGATCAAGCCAGCCTTGGTGTAGCGGCTGGAGCGCTTGCCAGCGTAGCGCATTGTGTTCACATCCTCTACTGTAACATGATACAGACTCTCGACCTCTTTCTTGATTTGGAGTTTATTAGCCTCTGGGCGAACGACGAAACCGTAGCGGTTTGCGCGTTTGTCTGTAATGTTATTCATCTTCTCTGTGACCAGGGGTTTGATGATATATGCCATAATACTTTGTCTCCTAAATTATTACTTATCCAAGATGTTGTCGATAGTCTTCAAAGAGCTTTCTGCGACGACGAGCACATCAGCGTTCAAAACTTTGTACGTATTGAGCTGATCAGCAGACATCACTTCAGCCTTTTCGATGTTACGAGCGGACAAATATACGTTTTTATTTATACCTGGCAAAACTACAAGTGTTTTCTTGCCGTCAACTTTAAGATTTTTAGTGATATTTACAAAATCTTTAGTCTTAGGCGCCTCAAGATTGAAATCTTCCACCACGATGATGGCGTTCTCCTGAGCCTTGTAAGACAGAGCAGACTTACGAGCAAGAACTTTTACTTTCTTGTTGAGCTTAAAACCATAGTCACGGGGCTGAGGGCCGAAAACGCGGCCACCACCCTTGAGCAGCGGTGAGTTGATGTCACCGCGACGTGCACCGCCGCCGCCTTTCTGGCGTCCGAGTTTGCGGGTAGAACCAGTGTGCTCGCTTCTCTCCTTAGCCTTGGCAGTGCCCTGGCGCTGGTTAGCGAGATACTGCTTCACATCGAGGTAGATGACATGATCGTTAGGCTCAATGCCAAAGATGGCGTCGTTCAGGGCCACCTTGCGTCCGGTCTCCTGACCGTTGATATTCAAAACACTAACTTCCATTACTTCTCAATTAAAACTGTTGAACCATTGCAACCGGCGAAAGAACCCTTCACGATGATGAGGTTCTGCTCCGGAATCACCTTTAATACACGGAGGTTCTGAGTGGTAACACGATCGCCTCCCATCTGGCCGCCCATGCGCATGCCTTTGAAGACCTTTGCAGGGTAAGAGCAGGCACCGATAGATCCCGGCTTGCGGGCGCGGTCATCCTGACCGTGAGTGCTCTGACCGACACCGCCGAATCCATGACGCTTCACGACACCCTGAAAACCTTTACCCTTGGATGTGCCAATGACGTCAACGAACTTAGCGTCTTTGAACAGCTCAACTGTAATGGTGTCACCGAGGTTATACTCCTCGTCGAACTTGAACTCGGCCAAGTGCTTCTTTGGTGTTGTACCGGCTTTCTTGAAGATACCTGCCATAGGCTTGTTGGTTCTCTTCTCCTTAGCCTCAGCGTAACCGAGCTGATAGGCTTTGTAACCGTCCTTTTCAACGGTCTTGACCTGGGTAACAACACAAGGACCAGCTTCGATAACAGTGCACGGTGTGTTCTTACCGTCGGCACTGAACACGGATGTCATTCCGATTTTTCTTCCAATTAATCCTGGCATTTCAATAAATGTTTTGTGTTAACGTAAATGATAAAATTCTTCTTGAACATACTGCAAGGTATTAAACCTTGATTTCCACTTCCACACCAGAGGGCAACTCAAGCTTCATCAGTGCGTCGACGGTCTTGCCTGTGGCACTGTAGATGTCGATGAGACGCTTGTAATCTGACAACTGGAACTGCTCGCGGCTCTTCTTGTTGACGAAGGTAGAGCGGTTCACTGTGAAGATACGCTTGTGGGTTGGCAATGGAATAGGACCGCTAACGATAGCGTCCGTGGCCTTGACAGCCTTGACAATCTGCTCAGCTGATTTGTCGACCAACTGATGGTCGTAGCTCTTCAGCTTGATACGAATTTTCTGACTCATGTCTGTAATTTAATGATTATATATAATAATGTGTAAGATTGAGGAGGTATGCCGCCTAAGAGTCATTCGCTAGGCGGCACCTCTCTCAAAATCGTTATTTCTTGAGTTCCTCAAGTACCTGCTCAGCCAGTGACTGAGACAGAGGAGCGTGGTGATCATACTCCATGGTGCTGGTAGCACGGCCGGAAGTGATAGTACGCAGAGCGGTCACATAACCGAACATCTCTGCCAGTGGCACCATAGCCTTCACGATGCGCGCACCGCTACGAGCTTCTTCCATGCCCTGGACCATACCACGGCGCTTATTCAAGTCACCTATGACATCACCCATGTTCTCCTCCGGAGTAACAACCTCTACCTTCATGATAGGCTCCATGAGCACAGGACCTGCTTTCTGGCAGCAGTTCTTGAAGGCAGCGTGAGCAGCGAGCTCGAAGGAGATCTGGTCGGAGTCCACAGGGTGGAAGCTACCGTCGGTAAGCACAACCTTGAGATCTGTCATTGGGAAGCCACCGAGCACACCATTCTTCATAGAGTCCTTGAAACCCTTCTGTACAGATGGGATGAACTCCTTAGGAATGTTACCGCCCTTGACCTCGTTGACAAACTGCAGATCGTCCTCCTTGTAGTCAGGATCCTTGGGTCCTACAGTGACGATGATATCACCGAACTTACCGCGACCACCGCTCTGCTTCTTGTAGACCTCACGCCAGTTCTCAACGGTCTTGGTGATAGCCTCTTTGTAGTTCACACGAGGCTTACCCTGGTTACATTCAACCTTGAACTCACGCTTCAGACGGTCGATGATGATATCGAGGTGGAGCTCACCCATACCAGAGATAATGGTCTGACCACTCTGCTCGTCGGTATGTACGGTGAAGGTCGGGTCTTCCTCAGCCAGCTTAGCAAGACCGGTGTCCATCTTGGCCATATCAGCCTGGCTCTTCGGCTCGACAGCGATAGAGATCACAGTGTCAGGGAAGGTCATGGACTCGAGCACGATAGGATGGTTCTCATCGCAGAGCGTATCACCTGTGCGGATATCCTTGAAACCTACGCCTGCGCCAATGTCACCAGCGTCGATAGAGTCCATAGGAATCTCCTGGTGAGAGTTCATCTGGAACAGACGGCTGATGCGCTCCTTCTTGCCGGAACGTGGATTGTAGACATAAGAACCAGCCACCACCTTACCGGAATATACGCGGAAGTAAACCAAACGGCCCATGAACGGGTCTGTAGCAATCTTGAATGCCAGAGCGGCAGTAGGCTCAGACTCCAAGGGCTTGCGGTCCTCTTCATCCCCAGTCTCAGGGTTGGTACCCACGATAGCAGGTGTATCCTCAGGAGAGGGCAGGAAAGCGCAAGTATAGTCGAGCAGCGGCTGGACACCCTTGTTCTTGTAAGAAGAACCAAGCAGCATCGGGCAGCACTCCATGGCAACGCAACCCTTGCGGACAGCAGCGATGATCTCATCCTCAGTGATGGTCGAAGGATCGTCCATATATTTCTCCATCAGAGCATCGTCGAAGTCGGCAGCACCCTCAAGGAGCTTGTCGCGCCACTCCTCAGCCTCATCTTTGAGGTCTGCAGGAATCTCGTCTACCTCATACTCAGCGCCCATGGTCTCATCGTGCCACAGGATAGCCTTCATCTTGATCAGGTCAACGACACCCTTGAAGTTCTCCTCTGCACCGATAGGAATCTGGATAACGATAGGGTTAGCGCCCAGGATATCCTTCATCTGCTGCACAGTCTCGAAGAAGTCAGCGCCGGAGCGGTCCATCTTGTTGACATAGCCGATACGGGGAACATTATATTTATCAGCCTGACGCCACACCGTCTCGCTCTGAGGCTGCACACCGTCAGCAGCGGAATAAGTAGCGATGGCACCATCCAACACACGCAGCGAACGCTCAACCTCAGCGGTGAAGTCAACGTGTCCCGGAGTATCAATCAAGTTGATCTTGTAGGTCTTGTCATTCCAAGTCCACTGGCAAGTAGTTGCAGCGGAAGTAATGGTGATACCACGCTCCTGCTCCTGTGCCATCCAGTCCATTGTGGCAGCGCCGTCATGCACCTCACCAATCTTATGGGTCTTTCCGGTGTAGAAGAGGATACGCTCCGAGGTAGTTGTCTTACCTGCATCGATATGCGCCATGATACCGATGTTGCGCGTCAAATGTAAATCGCGATTAGCCATTTTCTTTTAAACCTTAAAGTATGTGTTGAAACTTAGAATCTGAAGTGTGCGAAAGCACGGTTAGCCTCAGCCATACGGTGCATGTCTTCCTTACGCTTGAATGCGCCACCCTGGTTGTTGAAGGCGTCAATGATCTCAGCAGCGAGCTTGTCAGCCATGCTCTTGCCGCCGCGCTTGCGTGCGAAGGCGATCATGTTCTTCATAGCCACGCTGACCTTACGGTCGGGACGGATTTCTGTAGGCACCTGGAAAGTAGCACCACCGATACGGCGGCTCTTGACCTCCACCTGCGGAGTGATGTTGTCGAGGGCAGTCTTCCAAATCTCCAGAGGAGCCTTCTCCTCTTTGGCCATCTTGTCCTTAACGATGTCAAGTGCTTTGTAGAAAATCTCGAAGGAAGTACTCTTCTTACCGTCATACATCAAGTGGTTGACGAACTTAGATACTTTCTGATCATTGAACACGGGATCGGGAAGGATCACGCGCTTCTTTGGTTTTGCTTTTCTCATTGTCTAAATTAAAATATTCATTCTGCATGGGGCTGTCATAAATGATCTTCAACGCCCACACCTGGGCATTTACTCAACCTGTTTTAACTTCTCCAGCAAAACTGATTAAAAAAGTGGATTTTTGCTTGAATAGGCTTTGAGCCCTGGCCGGAGAGAACTCTCTCGGCCCCCGGCTCTTAGCGTTGATTCTTTACTTCTTTGCCTTTGGACGCTTAGCTCCGTACTTAGAGCGGCGCTGTGTGCGGTTGGCAACACCGGCAGTATCCAAAGTACCACGAACGATGTGATAACGTACACCAGGAAGATCCTTCACACGACCACCGCGCACCAGCACGATAGAGTGCTCCTGAAGGTTGTGACCCTCTCCGGGGATGTAGGAGTTGACTTCCTTCTGATTGGTCAAACGAACACGGGCAACCTTACGCATTGCCGAATTAGGCTTTTTAGGAGTCGTGGTGTAGACACGGACGCAAACGCCACGGCGCTGAGGACATCCGTCCAAAGCCGGCGACTTGCTCTTGTCTGCCAGTACTCTTCTGCCTTTACGTACTAATTGTTGAATAGTAGGCATAATTTTACTTTTTAATTTATATATTTATTTTCTTCTAAATCAACGCATTACCGGATTAGTGTATACCGAGGATATTACAACACGAATACAATTAACCCGTTACGGGGTGCAAAGGTACAAATAAAGCGTCAAACTACCTAATATATATAAAACAAAAAGCGATAGTAAAAACAAATTTAAGATTATTTAATAACATCTGATGGCGCATTAGACTCTACAATAATACCATCAGAAACAAAAAAAACTCTCCCCGATTTCTCGAGGAGAGGCGCTAGCCGACGGCTAAATATTATGCCTTGCCTGTGCCGAAGGGAGCAATGGTACGTCCCTCATCAGCAGGCTGAGGAGCCTGGGGCAATTTGATTTCTCCAAATTCTTTCTCATAGCGGACGAGATTCTCCTGAAGAGCGAAGAGCAGGCGCTTAGCGTGCTCGGGAGCCATGATCACACGGCTGAAAATCTGAGGAGGAGCAATAGGCAGCATGTGTGCGAAGTCGATGACAAATTCGCTGCTGGAATGGTTAATCATAGCAAGGTTGGAGTATTCGCCCTGTGCCACTTCCGGCTTGAGCTCAATCTTTACCTCTTGAGGCTGTTGCTTGTTTTCTTCTGCCATAATTCAATAAGCTAAATTAAAGGTTACTATATTTTATGTTTCTGTTATTATGTCTTAGTTTGTAAGAACATGGTATAACTCTCTGCAAAGGTAAAGAAAAGATTTGTTCTTTCCAAAACTTTATGCACTTTTTTCTTCCCAGTGTCATTTTTCACCTTATTCTGTAATACGACCGACATTTCTCAGTACATAGTATGTTTACTCTGTTACTATTACGTTTGTTTACTCTGTCTGCAGCCAGACGGTCATCATCTTGAGGTATTTATCCGTCTGTTCTGTAAACACCATGTGGCGCGCGCCATAGAAGAGTTCCCATTTAGCATTTGGTATTCTGTCGAACATGGTCTTGGCGATGTACGGTGTACAGAGGTCGTTGGTACCGCTGACGACGAGTGTCGGACAGGAGATCTCGCAGAGGCGGTCGGTATAGTTGAAATCCTTTAACGTTCCTGTCGGATTGTATTCGTTCGGTCCCCAGGCAACGAGATAAGCTTCATTGCCGAAGCGCTTCTTACGGCTCATACACTCCGGCGTATCGGGCCCGATGACAAACTCATGGCGTGCCACGTAGTGGTCATTGGCTTTGAGATATGCCGGCGACTGAAAGTTACCAGTGCGCTCTGCCTCAGCGATCGCCTTTTGGTCTTCCTCACTCATGAACGTGATCAGCCGATGCTGCTCTTTGCCCCACAGCTGACTCTGCGACAGCGTGCTGGAGAGAATCAGCGAGCGCAGCCTTTGCGGCTTCTTCTCGATGGCGTAGGCGATGGCCAGCATGCCGCCCCACGACTGTCCAAGAAGATGGAAGTCAGCGATATGGAGATAATCCAGCAAGCACGAGAGTTCTTCCATCCACGTGTCGAGCGTCCACAATTCCGGATGCCCCTCGACATAACTCTCGCCACACCCTATCTGATCATAGAAGACGACCTGTCGGTGGGTCAGCTCTGCCAAAGGATCCAACACCTCGAAATAGTTGTGCGTGGAGCCTGGCCCGCCATGTAAAAGCACCAGCGGTGCACGGTCCGTCTTCTCTCCTACGACACGATAAAACGTCTTGAAGCCCTTGAAGGGCATGTAACCTGTCTCAATCTTCATTTTACCCATCTGCTATTTTGGGTCTAACATGTAACTTTGTCTGCCCCTACTCCTTTTCTCCCTGAACCTGTGTCTCAGAGAAATAGTGATCCCGAAGCGGCTTGATGACCGCTTTGCCCTTGAGCGTCAAGGGCTGCTGTAACCGGATATCTTGTGACGACGCACCCAGTTTCAACACGAAGTTGCCTGGGACGATATTCCATTGTCTCTGCTGCTTATGACTGTAATAGCCAAGCTGCTCGGTATATACTTTCATCGTCACCGTCTTGGTCTCACCCGCTTTCAGTGAAACTCTTGCGAACCCCTGCAACTGTATCGGGCGAACAGGCAGATTGCCGTCTGCAGGAGAGAGATAGAGTTGGGCGATCTCGTCGCCGTCACGCTTACCCGTATTGGTCACACGGAAACGCAGCGTGAAGCTGTCTTCGTCGGTCTTTACATCATCTGGCATTTCCAGATCGCTGTAAGCAAAACTGGTATAGCTCTGTCCATAGCCAAAGGGCCACTCCGCCCTACTGTCCTGAGCTGTGGAGCTGTTGTAGCAGATCGGCACGTTGAGCTCCTCCTTGGGATAGCTGACCGAGAGCTTACCCGACGGCGATACTTTGCCGTAGAGGATGTCTGCCACAGCGTGTCCACCCTCCTCACCGGGATACCAAGCCTGCAAAATAGCGGCACAACGGTCAGCCAATCGTGCGATGATCTGCGCACGACCTCCGAAGAGTACGAGTATTACTGGCTTACCCGTGGCCAGCAACTGCTCTACATACTGTTCCTGCTTCCCCGGCAGGCTCAGACCTTGGCGGTCACGGTTCTCACCGCAGAGCATCACGTTCTCGCCCATAGCTGCAATGATGACGTCGGCAGAACGCGCCATGCGCAAGGCCTCGGCACTGTCGGCTTTCTCACCGGCATCTACCTTACGATGCAGCATCTTATAGTCCCATGCCCGTTCGTCGCCGCCGTGGCTGAGCTTGGTTTCAATCTCCTCCGTCCAGTCACAACCGCGCGAATACGACAGTTCGATGTCAGCGGGGCTCCGGTCCCGCATTCCTTCCCACAGACCTATCACATGGGGATGGTCAAGATCCTTGTCATTCATTTTCCAGAAATAGGTCATCGACGGGAAAGAGTAGTCACCGCACATCGCCCACATGCTGTTGGCGTTGGGTCCGGTCACAAAGACGCGCTGCTTGCCGCTCAGCGGAAGCACACCACTGTTTTTCAGCAACACCACCGACTGCGTGGCAATGTCGTATGCCGTCTGCCGCTCTTCGGGACTGTCGAGCACGATTTTTTCGTTACTATATAAATAAGGTGTACGAGAGAACAGTCGGGCCCGCACCTTATATCTCAGTACGTCTTTCACAGCACGCTCAAAAGCCTCCGGCTTGACGAGTCCCCGGTCAAGTCCTTCCTGCAGATGCTGATAGTTGGCGCCATAGGGGAAATCGACATCGTTACCGCCATTGATGGCCGCTGCCGCTTTCTCTGTTGGGGTTTCGAGTCCGGGTATCTGATCGATAGCCGTATAGTCACTCACCACCATGCCGTCGAAGCCGAGATAGCCCCGCAGGATGTCGGTGAGTATCTCGTGATTGGCCACACAGTTTGTACCGTGCACAGCATGATAGCCGGGCATGAGGGCTTTGCTGCCCGCCAGACGTATCATCGTCTCGTGAGGCAGGAGTATCTCTTCCATCAGTTCTTTCTCGTCGGTATCGCCTCCACCGCCGTAACCAAGGTAGTGTTTCGAGCAGGCGCCGACGCCTTTGTCCAATCCCCCATGCTGCAGTCCACGCACAAAGGCCGTACCCATCACGGCCGAGAGATAGCCGTCCTCGCCATAGGACTCCTCCAAGCGGTTGAAGCTCGGCGTGCGGCAGACGTCGACCATGGGTGAGAGCGAAAGCACGCCGCCCATCTTGCGCAAAGCAATACCGGTCTGCAGGGTTTTCTTTTCTGCCAGTATGGGATTGAACGAGCAGGCTTGTCCGATCTGTTGAGGATAGATGGTGGCGCCACTCGTATTGATTCCCGAGAGCACTTCCTCATGGAAGAGGGCGGGAACACCGTTGGGTGTGTTGTGGATGAGCCAGTCTTGTACGGCAGCGACACGGTCGCGCAGCACATTGGGATCCATCGGAGCCTGACTGGCATACTGTGAGAAATGGCCGATTCCATCGGGAATAAGTCTGCGGCACCTATTGGTGTCGAGATGTCCTTCCGCATCGAAGAGGTCATCCATATAGGTACTGCGCAGTTGTGCGATACGCTCCTTCTGAGACATCTTCTCGTAAAGTGCATCCACCTGCTGGTCAATGGTCAGTTGATAATGGCAACTTGTCATTGTAAATAGAGTCATTAAGATGAGAGTGGCTTTTCTCATAAACATAGTAATATGAAGGTCTACGTCTCTTGTAGAGATCTCCTTTAGGCTGAACGTTGGTGCAAAGATAGGCTTTTCTTTCTGAACTTACTTATATAAGCTGATATTTCTTTGATTAAAAAAACAAAAAACACCCTCTAAGAAATAGAACCAAACACAGGAATTAGCTGCAGCATATATCTTGGGAGGGCTTTATGTTTGATACTAAATTCAAGCTGTTATTGATTCATACTTCACGGGGACGTTGTATTTGACAGTTGCCTGGTACTTCTTCTGCAGCCCCATAGGGAGCCATCCTCTACGTTTGATGCTTATTGTTTGATATTCTGACAAAAAACCGGCCACGAGAAGACGATTCTCGCCAGCAAACTGGTCTTTCGTCTGATTTTCGCGATTTTCAGAGTATTTTATAAATTCCTACAAATCAACAACATACGATTTTTACGATTTTTGCCTCCATGTCAGAAAGGTACTTTGACGAAAAATTCTCTAGAGAATTTTCGATCAAACAACCGAGATGACCTCATCAACTCACCGTTTTGTATGCGTCATTCAACCGTTTTGACCCTATTAATGCACGATTTTCTCACAGACAGAGCCGTATTTTGAGACTCTCAGCATGATTTTCGCTTATTTTAGCCTCTGGCTTCACTCTATTTCATCCAATAATCGTGACATGATTTTGTAAAGTTTTTAATAAGATAAAATTAGAAACCAACACATAAAATTGCCGTCATTTCCTCCTTTCTGGATTCAAACTTAAGATCATTACTGTTGCTGAAACATAAAAAACGACAGAAACTTGCAAATATGAAAACAAACACTTATCTTTGCACTTAACCAAATAACAAAATACTAAAGACAAATCATGAAACACTCTTTGCTGTTCGCTCTCACCGCCTCCATGCTGATGGCCACGCCTGCAAAAGGTTTGGCGCAGGAGCAACTCTACCCCCATCATTTCAACCTCAGCGAGGTCACGCTGCTCGACAGTCCCATGAAGCGCGCCATGGACCTCAACATTCAGGTGCTCCTCGACTACGATGCAGACCGTCTGCTCACGCCATTCATCCGTCAGGCCGGGCTCACCACCGGACGCTACACCAATTGGCTGGTGCTTCATCCCAACTTCAAGAACTGGGGCGGCGACGGCTTTGACCTCTCCGGACACGTGGGTGGCCACTATCTCTCTGCCCTCGCCATGGCCTACGCCGCCTGCAAAGACAATTCGAGCCGTGCCTTGCTGAAGTCGCGGCTCGATTACATGCTCGGTGTTCTGAAAGACTGCCAGGACGTGTACCAGCACGACAAGACGGGCATGAAAGGCTTTCTCGGCGGGCAGCCCATCAACGAGGTGTGGCGGCAAATCTATCAAGGCAATGCCAAAGCTTTCGATCCTGTACGCGGCTGGGTACCCTTCTACTGCGAGCACAAGGTGATGGCCGGACTGCGCGACGCCTATCTCTACACGGGCAACAAGACTGCCAAGGAGATGTATCGCAAGATGGCCGACTGGGCCGTAGCACTCATCAGCCGGCTCAGCACCGAACAGATGCAGAGCATCCTCAACACGGAGCAGGGAGGTATGAATGAAGTCCTCGCCGATGCCTACACGATCTTCGGCAACAAGAAATACCTCGAAGCAGCCAAAGCGTTCTCCCACCAAACGATGGTTGACGGTATGCAGACGCTCAACACCACGTTTCTCGACAACCGGCACGCCAACACGCAGGTACCAAAATACATCGGCTTCGAACGTATCGCCGAAGAGAGCCTTGCCGACAAGCGCTATGCCACGGCAGCCGCAAACTTCTGGGCCGACGTGGCCAATTACCGCACGACATGCATCGGAGGCAACAGCGTCGAAGAGCACTTCCTCTCCAAAGCCAACAGCAACCGCTATATCGACAGAGCCGACGGACCCGAAAGCTGCAACTCCAACAACATGCTCAAACTCTCGGAGATGCTCGCCGACCGCACGCACGACGCCCGCTACGCCGACTTCTACGAGTATACCACGCTCAACCATATCCTTTCCACACAAGACCCGAAGACGGGCGGATATGTCTATTTCACCACGCTGCGCCCACAAGGCTACCGCATCTATTCCCAGGTGAACAAGGGCATGTGGTGCTGCGTCGGCACGGGCATGGAGAACCACAGCAAGTACGGACAGTTTGTCTACACCCATGAAGCTGACTCTGTGCTCTATGTCAATCTCTTCACGCCAAGTCATCTCGCGGACCGTCGCTTCGACTTGACGCAGACCACTTCCTATCCCTATAGCCAGCAGACCACGCTGACGATCAACCGCGACGGCAATTTCTCATTGGCCATCCGCCATCCCTGGTGGACCACAGACGACTATCGCATCACCGTCAATGGCGAGCCACAAACGGTCAAGACGACTGTGGGACAGGCTTCCTACGTCAAGCTTCGTCGCCAGTGGAAAGTCGGTGACAAGGTTCAAGTAGATTTACCCATGGCGATGCGTGTGGTGCCCTGCCCCAATCTCCCGGATTATGTCGCCTTTGAGTATGGCCCTGTCTTGCTTGCCGCTAAGACTACCGCCTGCGACAAGGCTGACGCAGACGCAACAGAATTGAGCTACGAGCCGTTGGAAAACGAATATGCCGGGGAAGGACGTATGGACCATGCACCCGGTGCCGTAGGCAAGAGCCTGCCACTCACCACGGCGCCGCTGCTCATCGGCGACCGCAGCGAGGTACTCTCCCGTGTCGGTAAGGGTGATCCGTCCACCCTTCGCTTTCCATTGGATGTGAGCCGTCCGGGCGTAGCTGGCTACCACTGGACACGCCTCATGCTACAACCGTTTGCAACGATTCATCATGCACGATATGTGTGCTACTGGTACCAGCAGACGCCCGAAGGCTACACTCATAGCGACATGGCTGAGACCGAGCGAAAGGCCGAAGCACTCGCCAAGCGCACCATCGACTTCGTCTCTCCGGGCGAACAGCAAAACGAGGCTGGACACGAATACAACTACTCCACCGATTCTCACGCGGGATCATTCCGTGACGAGACCTATCGCGACGCACAACGTGGCGGACATGTGCAGTACACGCTCTTCAACGCTTCCGCCGGAACTGACAGCCTTGCCATCCTCTGCCGCTTCACCACCGCCGACAAGGGACGTCAGGCTACGCTGACTGTCAACGGCGTAAATATCGCCAACATCATCATTCCGGAGAAGACCGAAGGTGAGAACAATGGTTTTTTCGATGTCGAATATCCTCTGCCCACCACCCTTCTCCGCGACAAGCATGGAAAGGCTATCGCCAAGTTCCTCGTCAGACTGTCTGCCGACGGCACCACGCCAAATCCAGGCTGGTACGGACTGCGACTGGTCAGAATAAATAAATAGCTAAGATGTAAAGGGAACAAATCGTGAATCAGCAGGTATTTTTTGACATTTCTCTCTGATGCACGATTGATTGAAAGATAAGTGAACAACAGGAAAGAATCTTTTTTGTAATTTTGTGGAAGACAATCCTAATAACAATTCTTCTATGAGATTACAACAAAAGATTCTTTTTTTCATGTTCGTATTGGCCTTGCTGCTGAGCCCCGTCTCCGGACAGGCAGCGAACAGCAGTGGTGATTTCACGGTGGGAAAAGGCACCTTTCTCCTCAACGGCAAGCCGTTTGTCGTCAAAGCTGCCGAGGTGCACTATCCACGCATTCCGCGTCCCTATTGGGAACAGCGCATCAAGATGTGCAAGGCTCTCGGCATGAACACACTCTGCCTCTATGTGTTCTGGAACATCCATGAGCCACAGCAGGATCATTTCAACTTCACGGGCAACAACGACGCAGCCGCCTTCTGCCGATTGGCACAGAAAAACGGTATGTATGTCATCGTACGCCCAGGACCATACGTCTGCGCTGAATGGGAGATGGGCGGACTGCCCTGGTGGTTGCTGAAGAAGAAGGATATCCGACTGCGTGAGCAGGATCCGTTCTTCATGCAGCGGGTGAAAGTCTTCGAAGAGAAGGTTGCTGAGCAGCTCGCCCCGCTGACCATCCAACGAGGAGGTCCGATCATCATGGTGCAGGTGGAGAACGAATACGGCAGCTATGGCGAGGACAAGCCTTACATCCGTGCCATCCGCGATCTGCTTAAGGTCAATTGGTACTCCAAGGACAAACAGGGCAAGAGTGTTGGTCCCGTGCTCTTCCAATGCGACTGGTCGAGTAACTTCACCAAAAATGGACTCGATGACTTGGTGTGGACGATGAACTTTGGTACCGGTGCCAACATCGACCAGCAGTTCAAGCGCCTCGGCGAACTGCGTCCCAATGCCCCGAAGATGTGCTCGGAATTCTGGAGCGGATGGTTTGACAAGTGGGGAGCCCGACACGAGACACGTCCGGCAAAGGACATGGTGGCCGGTATCGACGAGATGCTCTCCAAAGGCATCTCCTTCTCGCTCTATATGACGCACGGAGGAACAAGCTTCGGACACTGGGCAGGAGCCAACAGCCCGGGCTTTGCACCCGACGTGACCTCCTACGACTACGACGCGCCGATCAATGAATATGGCCGCACTACGCCAAAGTTCTTTGAGTTGCGCCACACCATGGAGAAATACAATGGTGGCAAAGCTTTGCCCGCTGTTCCCCAACCTGCAGCTCCGCTGGTTAGCTTTCCCAAGGTGAAGCTCTCCGCCCGCATCCCTCTCTGTCAGTTCATCACACGCTCGGTGAAGAGCCACGACACAAAGACTTTCGAAGAGATGGACATGGGATGGGGCTCGGCCTTCTACTCCACCACCCTGCCCGAGATCAGACAAGCCAGCCGACTGACCATCAGCTATGCCCATGACTACGCACAGGTGTTCATCAACGGGGAGTTTGTAGGGAAGATCGACCGTGTGAAAAACGAGAAGAGCATCATGCTGCCACCGGTGAAGAAAGGCACCAAGCTCGACATCCTCGTCGAGGCTATGGGCCGCATCAACTTCGGACGTGCCATTAAGGACTATAAGGGCATCACAGGCGAAGTGACCATCACCACGACCGACGGACAGCACGACGTCACCTACAACCTCAAGGACTGGCAGATAGGGCTCATTCCCGACGACGTGGACACGCTGGCCACACAGTCCAAGAAGCCGTATGTAGAACTGCGTTCCCATCTCAATGTACGCAACGGCGACAAGGAGCCAAACGTCTTCCTCGGCTCATTTAGCCTCAGCAAGGTCGGCGATACCTTTATTAATATGGAGAACTTCGGTAAGGGGCAGGTCTTTGTCAATGGCCACGCCTTGGGTCGCTTCTGGCGCATCGGGCCACAGCAGACGCTCTACTGCCCGAGTTGCTGGTTACGGAAAGGCAAGAACGACATCATGGTGCTCGACGTGGTAGGCACCGCAAACCCCATTCTCTGGGGACAGGATCATCCGGAACTTGACAAGCTGCAAATGGAAAAGACCAACCTGCACAACAACATCGGTGACAAGCCTGACCTGAACAGCCGCACGCCGGCTTTCAGCGGCACGCTACAGTCGGGCAATGGCTGGCAAACGGTCCGCTTCGACAAGCCGCAGCAAGGACGCTACCTCGCCATCCTCATCAACAGTAACCAGAGCGACAAGGACCTCTCCGCCATCGCCGAACTCTATCTTCAGGATGCTCAAGGTCATCGCATCAGCCGTGAGCCGTGGACAACAAAATACGCCGACTCGGAAGATTCCGCCAACGGCAACCATACGGGTGACAAGGCTTTTGACCTGCAAGAGTCTACCTATTGGCAGACCGTTCCGGACACAGACCTCCCTCATCTGCTCGTCATCGACCTCGGTTCCGCACAGACTGTCTCCGCGCTGGAATATCTGCCGCGTGCCGAACAAGGTGCACCGGGTAGCATCAAGGACTGCAAGATTTACGTATACTAAGCCATAGCCCCCGTTCCCATCGTAGAAGGAACGGGGGCTATGAGTGTAAGGATGATGAAGAGGGGCCGAGGGTACACCTCTATCGAAATAGTAAGGGACTGGGAACCATCCGTATCCAGTACATCATGCAATATGCACAAAAGGAAAACAAGTCTTATGAAAAGCAGTCCAGATAAAAGCCATTTGGCAGAAAGATGGCTTTTTTTGCATTTACTGATAATAAGCTGCCGAGACAAAAAAATACCAGCCACAATTCTGCGTTCTGTTTACAGAAACTTATCATCAACATTAAAGACCAATCTATCATGCTTTTAAGTATTATCTCATTATTCACAAACAAGAAGGCAAAGGACAACGCACGCAAAAAAAAACAGCAGCAACACTCCCTTGCCACGTTCACCTCCTTTGTCAATGCAGCAGCAAAGGGCGTCAGCTCATCCACCAGAAAAAACTATGAGACGGCTGTACGCTCATTCAACCGTTTCAACAAGGGGAAGCATATTCCCCTCACACGCCTCAGCGGCGACCACATCAGACTGTACGAACGCTGGCTAAGGGAGAACAACGTCAGTCTCAACACGTCCTCCTGCTATCTCCGCTCGCTGCGGGCCATTTACAACAAAGCCGTGGCACGAAGGAAAGTGAAGGACGCCAAGCCCTTTGCCAATGCCTTTACCAGTAATGACAAAACCGCCAAACGATGCCTTACCGAGAATGACATACGGAAGATAAAGACCATGGATGCCGACAGCCTAAAGCCAAAAGAAAAGTTTACCCGTGACCTGTTCCTGTTCTCATTCTATGCCATGGGAATGCCATTCGTTGACATTCTGAATTTTCGATTAATTTGTAGCGACAACGCAAGCCGTAAAGCTAATTATCTA
>OGEO01000374.1_pt1 | contig 46002 bp, 40 predicted proteins | sample 1570661 | NCBI WGS metagenome assembly OGEO01 (sample SAMEA2582142, study PRJEB24529) | metagenome | biome: Human gut stool | place: China | collected 2011
ACCGCAACGGCGGCTACACCCGCATCATCAAGATCGGCGCTCGCCGCGGCGACGCAGCTGAGATGGCAGTTCTGGAGCTCGTCTGATCTGCTCTGACTGTTTGATACAGTGTTCAAAAGCCCTTTCCCAGCAATGGGAGAGGGCTTTTTTTGCGTGGCATTTTCATTGCTTCTGAATGTTACCGGGAATATCAGGCCAAACCGCAAACATTTCAACAATTCCACTAAAAACTCGAACCTGTTTTCTGCCAAAATGCCTCTTGATATGTTGTATGGGGGGGGGGTAGACTTAAAGAGCAGACGGTGCCTTTTGGGGTGGGTGCCTGCAAAATAACAAACGAAAAGAGGAAGAGAACATGAGAAAAAAGAGTACGAGACTTCTCAGTGCAGCGCTTGCGGTGTGCATGATGCTGTCGGTTCTGCCGGTGGGCGCGTTTGCGGCGGAGCCGGGGGCAGCAGAACCGAAAAATGGCGTGAGTGCGCAGGAAGAGACGAAACCCTACCCCTTGAAGGGCGGGGAGACTGTTAATGATAAACTTGTAACAGAGTATGGCGATGTGTATGAACTGAGCGGACCCTATACAAAGAGTATCACGGTCGATACGACAAAAAATGTTACGCTGAACATTGTTGGTAATGTGGATGTCAATATGGGGTCTGCACTGCTGAATGTGAAGGATGCCCGCGATTTGAAGATCAATGCAGGGCAGTATGATGTCGTTGCAAATGTGAAAAATACAGATGCCGCCGCTTTTATGAATTTGAATGCCTCGAGTGCAACGGTGGTTGTTCAGAACGGACGTTATCTGGAAGGTGAACAACAACGTCTATCTTTTTTTACCGTTGTCGCGGGAACACTTAAACTGAATGACGTGTATATTGCCGCGAAAAAAACGACTTTCCCGATTTTGAATGGCAGTGAAGTTTATATCAATGGCGGTGAATTAACTGCAGAAGGGTATTACATGGTATACAATGCAGCATATCCTTGGGCTGGAATTGATAAGGCAGGAACTGTTATTATAGACGGTGCAAAAATAAAAAATGGATTCGTCGGTAGTGAAAACGGAAGTGTTGAAATTAAGAACAGTACTTTGGAAAATAATGACGGATATTGTGTTTCAATTAAGGGAGGAACGATTACCCTTGACAATGTAAACGTATCCGCGAAGGGTGAAGAAAGTCACAACAGCAGAGTTTTGGATTTATGTGGAAAACTTTATGATGATACGGCGAAAGAGATACGGATCACAAACGGAGGAACTTATGAAGCACTTGCGAGCGGAATGACTGTGGTTTTTGGCGGAGGTCTGAATGCAGATGTTACGCTGGATAATATTACGATTAAAAACGGTAAATACGGTGTTGACTGTATGGTAGATAAGAAACACGAACTGGTCATAAAGAATGTGACCTTTGAGGGCAACGATACAGATATATATTTGCCTAGTGGGGAATATAGTGAGGAGTTTGGAAATCCGTATGTAACGATTGACCCTACCTTTACGAGCAAGGCAAAAATTGAGGTGAAAAATCCCTACGAAGGCAGACGAATCACGACATACACGCATGGAAAGGCATACCAGAAAAACCTGAAGCTGACCAGTGCGAACTCGGGCTATGTTATCGGTTACAAAAATGATTATAGAGGAGAGTATCGTTACCTGACCCGTGGCTATTATGTGGATTCTGAGAAGGCTGTAGCCACCGCAGAAATAAACGGCGAGCTGAATCAGCTGGACAGTACAAAGCTGATTGCAAAAGATACGGAAGTAACGCTGAAAGCAGCGGATACAGCACCTGAGGGCAAGGAGTTCAAAGGCTGGAAACTGTATAAAGTCGTAAATGGTACTGAGACTGAAATCACGAACGATACAGAGCTTTCAAGGCTGCTGAAGAATGGCACCGAAACCACTGCGACCCTGACCATGCCCGCTTATAATGTTAAGGCGGAACCGTATTATAGCGATATTCCGTATAATATCACGGCTGTAGACTGCACTGTGGATAAGACCGAAGCTTCTATGGGCGATACTGTAACAGCAACGCGCAGGGCGCTGAATGCCAACGAGCGCTTTACCGGCTGGACGGTGAAGGTGAATGGTGTTAAGCAACCGGACGACTTCCTGAAACCGGACGCGGACGACCCCGCCAAAGTGAGCTTTGTCATGCCGGCTAAGAACGTGGAAATAAAGGCAACCTTCGAGGATGACCCCATTCCTGAACCCGACCCGGTTGGACCCAGCGATACCGGCAACATTCAGGGCGCGATCTCTGCTGTGGTGATCGGTGCTGCTGCAGGTGCGATTATCTATGAAGCCGGCACCGGCATCTACCGCGTCATCAATATGCCCGGCATCCCCATGCCCTCCAACCGTATCGAGCTGGCCGAGCTGCTGTGGGAGCACGCCGGGAAGCCTGAGCCTGTAAGCACCGCCCTCTACAGCGACATCGAGCAGGGCGATACCGATGCCCAGAAAGCTGCTCACTGGGCAGTGGAACAGGATCTGATGAAGGATGATGCGGACAACAATAAATTCAACCCGTACTTCCCCGTCAGCAAGCTGCGCACCTGTCTGACCTGGAACGCCGCAAAAGAAAAAGGCTTGTTTGCCAAGACCGAAGAATAAAAATCAGGACCCTGAAAGGGCTGCTGCACCAAATGTGGTGCAGCAGCCCCTTTTCTCGTTTTCGGGTGTTGGAATTGCGCCCGGCCCGTGGTATACTGACAATAGCATGTTTTCGGCCTTTGGCCGGACAAGTTTTCCACACAGAGGAGGCGCAGCGGTTGAAACATCCGAATCATTTTGGCCGGTGGTTGGCTTGCGTGCTGCTGTGCCTGGTTCTGGCAGGCTGCAACATGCCCGGTGAACAGGTGCAGGTGGAGGAGCTTCTGCGTGCGCCCAAGCTTTCCGGCGATTACGGCGATGTGCAGACTGCCCTGAACGACTGGCTGGGGGAGAGCGCACAGCTCAAATATCCCATGCAGGGCGACCTGCTTTCGCCTTTCCTGCTGCAGGATCTGGACGGTGACGGCAGGCAGGATGCCGCCGTGCTTTACACCACCGCCCAAAGCTCCAACGTGTGCATTGCCATCCTGCAGAAGGATGATGCCGACATCTGGCATGTGCGCCAGAACGTAGAGGGCCTTGCAGACACGGTAGAGTCGGTGGGGCTGGCCCAGCTGCAGCCCGGCGATGCCACCCAACTGGTGGTGGGTTATACAGCGGCACAGGGCGACCATTATCTGGCTGTGTATTCCTACACCGACGGCGTGCTTTCCACGATCCTGGAGCAGCAGTACCAGCAGTATCTGGTGGAGGATATCACCGGCGGCGGCAATCAGGACCTGATCCTGATGTCTACGCTGGAGGACGGCGGCGTGCAGATCGAACTGCTGACCGTGGATAAAGAGGGCAGCTTCCAGCAGGTGGCTGTTATGGGCCTTTCCGCCAATCGGTTCGCCGGCTGCGCCTCGGTGGCGGCGGGTGTGGGTGCGGACGGCAGGCATTATCTGGTGCTGGATGGCTGGACCGGCATTTCCGGCAACAATCTGGCCAGCGTGCTGCTGCGTTTTGACGAGGACACGCAGCAGATGGTGCCTGCCGATCAGATCAGCACCGAAAAGCTTTACACCGCATCCCTGCGCAATGTGCCCAGTCTGGTCAGTCAGGATCTGGACGGCGACGGCATCGTGGAGATCCCCACCCAGCCGGACGAAGCGGGCCTGCTGAACATGAGCCAGAGCCGCCGCATGGATTTTATCGTGTGGATGGACTATACCAGCCCGCACCCGGAAAAAAGCTTCGGGCTGCTGGACGAAGAGACCAACTGCTATATCGAGCTGCCCATGGAGTGGGAGGGCAACCTCAAACTGACCGACAGCGAACAATATGATGGTGCAGTGGAGCTGCGCACGATGGACGAAGACCAGCTGGTAATGACCCTGCGTCTGGTGCGCACCACCTCCAGCCTGAAGGGCTGGACCCGCCTTGGCATCGTGGCATCCCGCCAGATGCAGGCGAAGCTTGCCCCGGATGTGGAGATCCGTGATAAAAATTACCGCCTGTCCAAGGCGCTGTATCTGCTCAACTAAAGAACGGAGGAACAGTTCATGGTACGAGTGCTTGTCGTTGAAGATGAAGCCAACATCCGCGAGATGATCGCGCTGAACCTGCGCCTTGCGGGCATGGAGGCTGTGGAGGCCGAAAGTGCCGAGGCGGCTCTGCCGCTGCTGGAGAAGAAGCCGGGCTGCGATGCGGCCATTCTGGATGTGATGCTGCCGGGCATGAACGGCTTCTCCCTGTGCGAGACCATCCGCCGCACCGATCAGAAGATCGGCATTATCATCCTCAGCGCCAAGGGACAGGAGCAGGACAAGATCCGCGGCCTTTCTATTGGTGCCGATGACTATATGACCAAGCCTTTCAGCGTAAGCGAACTGCTGGCCCGTGTGAAAGCGCTGTGCCGCCGCGTCGGCCGTACTGCAGGCGGGGACGAAAAAGAAAAGGAAAACCCGCTGGGGATGCTCACCAGCGGCGAATTTGTGCTGGACGAGAACCGCCGCGTGCTGCTCAAGGCAGGCCAGCCGATTGAGCTGACGCAGGTGGAATTCCAGATCATGGAGCTGTTCTTCCGCAACCCCGGCATTGCGCTGGTGCGCGAGAAGATCTTGAAGGGTGTCTGGGGCGAGAACTATTTTGGTGACGTGAAGATCGTGGATGTGAACATCCGCCGTCTGCGCATGAAGGTGGAGGATGAACCCAGCCATCCCACCCATATCCTTACTGTGTGGGGCTACGGCTACAGATGGGAAGAATGAGAAGCGGGATCACCCGCCGGTGGCTGCGGGGCAATCTGCTCATCACCGTGCTGCTGGTGCTGCTGGCCGAAACCATGTTCCTGTACAACTACACACGCAGCTATTATAACAGCGTGCAGCAGACCATGTACCGGCGGTTCTCTTCGGTGTCCGGCCAGCTGAAAATGTACACCGGCGATACGGTGCAGAGCACGGCGGCTACCCGCAGCGTGGCCCTGCGCCGCATGGTGGAGCAGTTTGCCGATAAGGACAAATACGAGTTCATGCTGCTGGACAGCTATGGCGGGGTCATTGCGTCCTCCAGCGGCACAAATGCGGACGGCATTGTGACCGGCATCGACTTTGAGCAGGCGCAGGAGGCTTCTGATGGCCTTGGTGTGGCGGTCTACCGCACCCAGTCCGGCGAGCTGGTGATGGCGGCCTGTTATCTGGTGCCCTATGCCGCCGAGGATGTGGCGGCGATGCGTCTTGTCACCAGCCTGACCCTTGTGGGAGCGCAGATCAAGAACGCCCTCGCGGTAAGTGTTGTGATCGCGGCGGTGATCCTTGCTTTCACCGTGATGTCCGGCCTGTACTTCATCCGCAGCATCGTGGTGCCGCTGGGACAGGTGGAGCGCACCGCAGCCAGCATCGCCCGGGGTGAGCTGGATGTGCGCCTGCCGGTCACCGGCAACGAGCACGACGAGGTGGACCGCCTGCGCGGCACCATCAACCAGATGGCCGAAGGGCTGGAAGAGACCGAGAAGATGAAGAACGAGTTCATCAGTTCCGTCTCTCACGAGCTGCGCACGCCGCTCACCTCCATCCGGGGCTGGGTGGAGACCCTGCGCACACTGGACGACCCGGCAGACGAGAACTACCGCAAGGGCCTTGAGATCATCAACAATGAGACGGGCCGCCTGTACAACATGGTGGAAGAGCTGCTGGATTTCAGCCGTCTGCAGAACGGCCGCATCCGTATGGACTGCCGCCCGCTGGACCTTGTGGCAGAGCTGACCGATGCGGTGCTGTTCTGTGAAGCACGCATCCAGCGCGAGGGCCTTGTGCTCAGCTACACCGAGCCGGAGGAGATGATCCCGGTCTATGCCGACCCGGACCGTCTGCGGCAGGTGTTCATCAACATCATGGACAACGCCATCAAGTACTCGGCCCCCGGCGGGCGCATCACGGTCAAGCTGTGGGCGGGCGAATACAAGGCTTTTGCGGAGATCATCGATCAGGGCCGCGGCATCCCGCCGGAAGACCTTGAGAATGTCAAGACCAAGTTCTACAAGGGCAGCAATTCGGTGCGGGGCAGCGGCATCGGCCTTGCGCTGGTGGATTCCATCATGACTGCACTGGACGGCACCATGGACATCAAGAGCACGCTGGGCCGCGGCACAGTGGTCACACTGGGCTTGCCGCTGTACCATAAGGCGTGAAGATTTTGTCACAATTCTGTGGTAAAATGGTCGAGAAAAATATGATCCGATAGGAGAACCCAATGAATCAACCCAAAAAGGAACGTTTTAAGACCAGCGTCGGCGGGCAGGCGCTGATGGAAGGCATCATGATGCGCGGCCCGAAGCTCATCTGCTGCGCCGTGCGCAAGCCGGACGGCACCATTGAGACCAAGATCGACCCTGTGAAGAACCACGGCATCTGGACAAAGATCCCGCTGGTGCGCGGTGCCATCTCCATGATCGAAAGCCTGATCGTGGGCTACCGCTACATGATGTACTCGGCTCAGGTGAGCATGGGTGATGACTACGACCCCGAAGAGGAAGAGACTGCCTTTGAAAAATGGGTGGGCGACCACTTGGGTAAAAAGGCAGAGGACGCACTGCTGGCCTGTGCCGCCGTACTGGGCGGCCTGCTGGCGATTTTGCTGTTCACCGTGCTGCCCACCCTCATCGTGGGCGGTGTGAACCACTTTGTAACATTGGGCCGCTGGGCCAAGGTGGTGCTGGAAGCGGTGCTGAAAGTTGGCATCTTCCTCACCTATATGGTGGCCATCTCCAAGATGAAGGAGATCCATCGCGTGTTTGAGTACCACGGTGCCGAGCACAAGACCATTGCCTGCTATGAGGCCGGTGATGAGCTGACCGTGGAGAATGTGCGCAAGTACACTCGGTTCCATCCGCGCTGCGGCACCAGCTTCCTCATTCTGGTGGTCATCGTCAGCGTGTTCCTCTACAGCGTGCTGCCGTGGGGCAGCATCGGCCTGCGGGTGCTGTTCAAGCTGCTGCTTCTGCCGCTGGTCATGGGCATCAGCTATGAGCTGCTCAAGTGGTGCGGCCGGTCCGATAACATTGCCACCCGCATCATCCGCCAGCCCGGCATCTGGGTGCAGCACCTGACCGTGTTTGAACCGGACGACAGCATGATCGAGGTGGCCATTACCGCTGTGACCCCTGTGCTGCCCGAGGACCCGGAGGATGGCAGATGGTAATTGCTGGTTTGACCCCGCGCGAAGCGGTGCGGGCCGTGGAAGCCCGGCTTTCCGCTGCAGGGTGTCCGGATGCCGATTACGATGCACGGGAGCTGTTCCGCGTGGCAGCCGGGCGGGATGCCCGCCTTTCCGACCGGGTGCTGACCACGGAGGAAGCGGAAAAGCTGGAAGCCCTCTGCACGCGCCGTGAGCAGCGGGAACCGCTGCAATACCTGTGCGGGATCTGGAGCTTTCTGGATTTTGACCTTGCCGTTGGCCCCGGTGTGCTCTGCCCCCGGGCAGACACTGAGGTGGTAGCGGAAGCGGCTGCCAATACCCTGACGGGCATTGCAGCGCCCCGGGTGCTGGATCTCTGCGCGGGGACCGGCTGTCTGGGGCTGGGCGTCAAGCGCTTCTGCCCGGCGGCGCAGGTGACCTGCGTGGAAAAAAGCCCGGAAGCCTTTGTTTATCTGGAAAAGAACTGCCGCTGCGCCCTGAAAGGGCAGGGCGGGCAGACGGAGGACTTGCTGGAGCCTACCGCATTTGAGCAGGCAGGTGCCCCGGCCTTTGACTGGGGGCCGGCGCTGAACGCTCTGCGCGCAAAGGCAAAGCCAGCCTATGCGGTGCAGCCGGTGGAGGGCGACCTGTTCACCTACTGGCAGGGCCTGCCGGAAGGGCAGCTTGATCTGATCGTATCCAACCCGCCCTACCTCACCGCCGAGGAGATGCGGCATCTGCAGCCGGAGGTGGCGCAGGAACCGGCCATGGCGCTGGAAGCAGGAAAGGACGGCCTTGTGTTTTACCGTGCCCTTGCAGAGCATTACCAGAATGCACTGCGGCCCGGCGGAGCGTTGGTGCTGGAGATCGGCTGGCAGCAGCGGCAGGCTGTGGCGGCACTGCTGGCTGCAAACGGCTGGGCAGACATTGAGTGCCGCAAGGATTTTGGCGGCAATGACCGGTGCATGATCGCCCACAGACCCGAAAAATAAAAGTGAAAATAGAAACAACTTCTCGTTGTAATATTTTGATTTTGTGGTATACTATACTGGAAAGTATACGGACAGCCCGCGCACGGCGGGCAGCAGGAAGAAAAGGAGCAGCACGCTATGGCAAAAAATCAGAACAACAACACCGTTGCCCCGGCGACCAAAAAGACCGAGCCGGAGGCCAAAAAGGATGCGCTGGCCACTGCGCTGGCCCAGATCGAAAAGCAGTTCGGCAAGGGTGCCGTGATGAAGCTGGGTGATAACGCCTCCATGCAGGTGGATGCCATTTCCACCGGCAGTCTGGGTCTGGATCTGGCTCTGGGCGTGGGCGGTGTGCCCCGCGGCCGCATCATTGAGGTGTACGGCCCGGAATCCAGTGGTAAGACCACGCTGGCTCTGCACATTCTGGCCGAAGCCCAGAAGCAGGGCGGCGAAGTGGCCTTCATCGACGTGGAGCACGCACTGGACCCCACCTATGCCGAAGCGCTGGGCGTGGACATCAACAATCTGCTGGTCAGCCAGCCGGACACCGGCGAGCAGGCCATGGAGATCTGCGAAGCACTGGTGCGCTCCGGTGCCATCGATGCCATCGTGGTGGACTCGGTTGCCGCCATGGTGCCGAGGGCTGAGATCGAGGGCGAAATGGGCGACAGCCATGTGGGCCTGCAGGCCCGCCTGATGAGTCAGGCCATGCGCAAGCTGACTTCGGTCATCGGCAAGACCAACACGGTCTGCGTCTTCATCAACCAGCTGCGTGAAAAAGTGGGCGTGATGTACGGCAACCCGGAGGTCACCACCGGCGGCCGCGCCCTGAAATATTACGCCTCGGTGCGCATCGACATCCGCCGCGTGGAGGGCCTGAAGGACTCTTCCGGCCAGTTCATCGGCAACCACACCCGCGCCAAGATCGTCAAGAATAAGGTGGCACCTCCGTTCCGTGAGGCAGAGTTCGATATCATGTTCGGCGAGGGCATTTCCAAGATGAGTGAGCTCATTGATGTGGGCGTGAAGCTGGGCATCGTGCAGAAGAGCGGCGCATGGTTCAACTATGGCGATGTCCGTCTGGGTCAGGGCCGTGACAACGCAAAGCAGTTCCTGAAGGACAATCCCGAGATCGCAAACGACATCGAGGGCCAGATCCGCGCCAATGCCGACAAGCTGTACGCATCCCGCCGCCCGGCAGGCAAGGGCGCTGCGGCCAAGGCCGAAGAACCCGCCAAGGCTGCAGATGCCAAGGAGCCGGTGGTCAAGGCTCCTGCCCGCAGCAGCGAGAGCGAACTGGATATCATGGTGGAGGACTAAATGTCCTTTTATAAACGCCGCCGCCCGAAGCCGGAAGAAGAAAAGTGCGCCGACCCGGCCAAGGCCCGCGCCCGCGCACTGGATGCGCTGGCCTCGCGCGAGATGTCCTCGGCACAGCTGTATGAACGGCTGTGCTATGGCTTTACCGAGCAGGCTGCAGCGGCTGCTGTGGCTGAGATGGTGGAGCTGGATTACGTAAACGATGACCGCTATGCCGAAGCCCGGGCACACAGCCTGCTTGCCGCCCGCAAGAGCCGCCGTGCGGCGGCCCAGAACCTGCGGCAGAAGGGCCTTTCCGGCGCGCAGATCGAGCAGGCGCTGGAAAGCGTCTATGCCCCGGACGCAGACGGCGAAAGCCCGGAGCTGGAAGCTGCCGCCGCTCTGGTGCGCAGCCGCTACATGAAAAAGCTGGCCGATGGCCGCCGCGACCTTGTGGTGGCCGCCCTGCAGCGCCGCGGCTTTGCGTATTCGGTCATAAAAGAAGCGATAAAAAGAGCGGAAGAAGAATAAAAAGCACCCCTCAAAAGAGAAAGAGAGTATCATCCCCTATGAAAATTGCGTGTATTTCCCTTGGCTGCCCCAAGAATCAGGTCGATCTGGATGTGATGGTGCACATCCTGCTGTCTGCCGGCCACGAGACCGTGGCCGATCTGGCCGAAGCAGATGTGATCCTTGTGAACACCTGCGGCTTCATCGAGAGCGCCAAGACCGAAGCCATTGAAAACATTCTGGAAGCCTGCTCCTACAAGCAGCAGAACCCGGAGCTGAAGGTCATCGTCACCGGCTGTCTTGCCGAGCGCTACCGCAGCCAGATCGAGGAAGAGATCCCCGAGGTGGACGCGGTGGTGGGCTGTGCCTCCAACAAGGCCATCGACACCATCGTGGCCCGCCTGTTCCATGGTGAGGACCATCTGGAAAGCTACGGTGCCAAAAAGGACTTTCCGCTGGGCGGCAAGCGTGTCATCGGCACGCCTGCCCACTATGCGTACTTAAAGATCGCTGAAGGCTGCAACAACCGCTGCCACTACTGCGCCATCCCCGGCATCCGCGGCCCGCTGCACAGCCGCGATATGGCCGACTGCGTGGCCGAAGCCCGCTGGCTGGCCGGTGAGGGCGTAAAAGAGCTGATCGTGGTCGCGCAGGACCCCACCGCTTACGGCGAGGACTGGGGCAAGCCCGGCAGCATCTGCGAGCTGCTGGATAAGCTGAACAAGGTGCCGGGCCTCGAGTGGATCCGCATTATGTACGCTTACCCGGAGCGCATCACGGACGAGTTCATTGCCGCCATGAAGCGCAATGAGAAGGTGGTGCCCTACCTTGACCTGCCCATCCAGCACTGCAATGACACCATCCTCAAGAATATGAACCGCCGCTCCAACCGCGCCGAGCTGCTGGAGGTGATCGGCAAGCTGCGCCGCGAGATCCCCGGCATCACCCTGCGCACCACTCTGATCGCAGGCTTCCCCGGCGAGACCGAGGAGCAGTTCGAGGATCTGTGCAATTTTGTCAAGGAAGTAAAGTTTGACCGTCTGGGCTGCTTTGCCTACTCTGCCGAGGAGAACACCGTTGCTGCCAAGATGGACGGCCAGATCGATCAGGAAGTCAAGGACAAGCGCGCCGAACTGGTGATGCAGATCCAGACCGGTATCATGGCCCAGAAGCAGGCCGAAAAGGTGGGCCAGACCGTGCATGTGCTTTGCGACGGCATCGACGAGGAGAGCGGCCTGTATCTGTGCCGCACCACCGGCGATGCTCCTGAGGTGGACGGCAATGTGTGTGTTTCCAGCGAGGAGCCGCTGTACCCCGGCCAGTTCTACGATGTTCTGGTGGACGACAGCGACCTTTACGATCTGTATGGTACTGTTGCAAAATAACAAATTGGAGGAATCTGTATGAATCTGCCCAATAAACTCACTTTGACCCGCATCCTGCTGGTGCCGGTGTTCATGGTCTTTGTGTCCCTCACCAGCCTGAACGGCATCGCAGATGGCTCCTTCCAGCCGACGTATTACCTGATCGCAGGCATCGTCTTTGCTGCCGCCAGCTTTACTGATTTTCTGGACGGCCATCTGGCCCGCAAGTGGAACATGGTAACGGACTTCGGCAAGTTTGCCGACCCGCTGGCCGACAAACTGCTCACCACTGTGGCCTTCATTTACATGATGCGGGACGGCGTATGCAGCCCGGTGGTGCTGTGCATCATTCTGGCCCGTGAGTTTGCCGTGTCCGGTCTTCGCATGGTGGCCGCCGGTGCCAAGGACGGCAAGGTGATCGCCGCCAACATGTGGGGCAAGGTGAAGACCGTGCTGCAGATGCTGAGCATCATCTTCTACTTCTTTGGCATGGCGATTGCGGCGAATGTGTCCTGGGATGCCACGGTCATGGTTGTGGGAGCCTCGGTGGTGCTGTGCTGGCTGGTGGCTGCCGTGACGGCCATTTCCGGCATCAAGTACCTGTGGGACAACCGCAGCTTCATCAACACCGCAAAATAAAGCGTTTTTTGAAAAAGGGCAGGGAGACCTGCCCTTTTTCAAATTTTCGAGGAAATATTACAAGACGGAAAGGCTTTCCATGAAAAAATTTGCTGATACAGTGCGCCGCCTGCTCTCCATCGCACTGAACCTGTTCATCGTCTGGGCGGAGCCCATTGCCCTGCCCATGAGCTGGGATTGGGGCAAAGAGCAGATGTTCATTTTTTACACCGAGGATTCCAACATCCTTTCGGCCTGCATCTGCGCCATGGTGGCGGTGGGCCAGCTGGTGTGCATCTTTACCGGCAGGGAACTGCCGCGCTGGCTGCACACCCTCAAGTACATTGCCACCTGCTGCCTGACCATGACCTTTCTCACGGTGGTGTTCGTGCTGGGTCCCATGTATGAGGACGGCAACGGCTGGTACATCATGCTGTGCACCAGCTCCATGCTGTACCATCACCTGCTCAACCCGCTGGCGGCCATCTTCTCCTTTGTGCTGCTGGAGCGCTCACCGCGCCTGCCCCGCAGTACGGTCAAGTGGGCGCTGCTGCCCACGGTGCTGTACGGCGGCATCATTTTGTGGCTGAACATCCAGCGCGTGGTAGATGGGCCATATCCCTTCATGAAGGTGTATGACCAGAGCGTGCAGGCGTCGGTGCTGTGGTGCATCGCCATCCTGCTGATGAATTACTTCTATGCATGGCTGCTCTGGAAGCTGAACGGCGGGAAGAAAGAAAAAGCCTGACGATTTGAAATGCCCTCCGCTTTTCTCTGGGCATAAATAGCGGAAATACTATTTTTTATTAGAGCAATACCGGACAGACTGCGGTCTGTCCGGTATTGCATTTTTCACAGAAGGGGCCGCAAAGAAAAACAGCATCTGAAAGCTCCGGCCCTTCCTGTGAAAAAGCAGCTCCGAAAAGCCCGCAGGCTTTTCGGAGCTGCAAATTAAAGATAAATTATCCTCTGAATATGCCCAGAGCAAAGCGGAGGGCATTCTAAATGGTTCTTGTGTTTTTACGCTACGGTGGAATTCTCTTCCAGCCAGTCCAGCACACAGGACTGCAGGGCGTTCAGGTGCGCACGGTTCTCGCCGTAGGTGTCGGCATAGGTGCTCTCGGCATCGTCCAGCTCTTCCTGCGTGGGAGCAAGGCTCTTGGTCTCGGCCACGGCCTGAAGGATCAGGTCCTGCTTTGCCAGATGCTCAAAGTAAGCGTCGGATGCGGCCAGCATGGCATCGGCATCGGTGTAGCCCTGCGTCTGGGCAAAAGCATTCAGATCCATGCCGTAGGCGGTGGCGTACTGGTTGTAGTAGTTCAGGAACATGCGGATGTAATAGCTGGTGATCTCGCTGGGCAGCTCCTTGAAGGTGGAGTTCGACATCAGGTAGTCCACGATGGCGTTCTCGTAGTTGGTGGCATACAGCGCATCGTTAAAGTAGCTGCGCAGGGCATCGACGGTGTGCAGATCATCGCTGGTGCCAAAGTTGGAGTCCACCCACTCGTCGGTCAGCTCAGGGGTCACGCTTTCGGAAATGGAGTTCAGCGTCACGCTGAACACGGCTTCCTTGCCGCTGAGGGTGATCGTGTTGCCCTCGGCATCGGTGGAATCGCCGTAGCCGTCCGGGAAGGTGACGGTCACATCAAAGGTATCGCCCACATTGTGGCCGATGATCTGGTCCTCAAAGCCATCGATGAAGGAACCGCTGCCAAGGGTCAGGTCGTAGCCGGTGGCAGTGCCGCCGGTAAAGGCCACGCCGTCCACGGTGCCGGTGTAATCGATGTTGGCAACATCTCCGCTCTGGGCGGCACGGCCGGTAACGGGCTGGGAAGAGGTGTACTGGTTCAGCAGGTTGTCCACCTGCTGCTGCAGTTCATCTTCGGTGGGGGTAAGGTCGTTCTCCTTCAAGGCGATGGAGCCGAAGTCCTCCGGCAGGGTCACATAGTCCAGCGCTTTGATGCCGCTCCAATAGCCGTTTTCGTCCAGACCAGCGCTGTAATCAAAGGCCTCGTAGTCGAAGTCGGCAACAGAGCCAAACTGCGAGACGGATGCGGCAGCTGAAGAAGCGCTGTCGGTCTGCTTGTGCTTTGTCAGCATGAAACAGGCAAAAATGACGCACACCGCTGCGGCGATGGCCAGCAGGATGCACAGGAGTTTTTTTGTGTTGTTTTTCAAAAGAAATACCTCCATAAAAATCGGCCTGATGCACAGCAAAAGACCGGTACAGGCAGAACAGATACCCATTTATTATATACGTTCTGACGGCAAAAGGAAAGTTCTTTGCAAAATTTCCACAAATCCTGCGGCGGGTTTGTATCACTTTTGCCCGTCTACAGGCGCAAAAGTGACCAAAACCGGTGGAAATGGGCGGGCGGTTCTGTTACAATAAAAATAAGTGAGCCTTCCCGGGAACATAAGGCCCCTCCCTGAGGGGGCTGTCGAGCGTATGCGAGACTGGAGGAGTTCCTCCTTCCGTCATCGCTGTGCAATGGAGAGGGCGAGGACGGTAAGATATTGGAGGAAATTCAAATGGATTACAATAAAGCTGCTCTGGAAATGCACGAGACCCACAAGGGCAAGGTGGGCATCGTAAGCAAGGTGGAGGTCGCCACCCGCGATGACCTGTCCACCGCCTACACTCCCGGCGTGGCCGAACCCTGCCGCAAGATCAAGGAAAACCCCGACGACGTGTACAAGTACACCTTCAAGGGCAACATGGTGGCTGTCGTTTCCAACGGCACCGCCGTGCTGGGCTTGGGCGATATCGGCCCGGAAGCCGGTCTGCCGGTCATGGAGGGCAAGGCGGTGCTGTTCAAGGAGTTCGGCGGCGTGGATGCCTTCCCCATCTGCATCGATGCCCACGACGCTGCCAGCGTGATTGCAGCCTGCAAGGCCATTGCGCCCACCTTTGGCGGCATCAATCTGGAGGATATCAAGAGCCCCGAGTGCTTTGAGATCGAAGAAACGCTGGAGCGTGAGCTGGACATCCCTGTGTTCCACGATGACCAGCACGGCACTGCTATCGTCGTTACTGCTGCCCTCATCAACGCCCTGCGTGTGGTGGGCAAGAAGATGGAAGATGTGCACATCGTGCTGAACGGCCCCGGTGCTGCCGGTACTGCCATCATCAAGATGCTCATGACTGCCGGTGCAAAGGACATCATTGCAGTGGACCAGTTCGGCACCCTGTACAAGGGCTGCAACAGCGCCGAAGCCCACAAGAACTGGCTGGGTGAGGTGACCAATCCCCGTCAGGTCAAGGGCGGCCTGAAGGAAGCACTGGAAGGTGCCGACGTGTTCATCGGCGTTTCCAAGCCCGGCATCCTGACCACTGAGCTGTGCAGGACCATGAACAAGGATGCCATCGTTTTTGCCATGGCCAACCCCACCCCGGAGATCATGCCGGACGAGGCCAAGGCCGGCGGCGTGCGGGTGATGGCCACCGGCCGCAGCGACTTCCCCAATCAGGTGAACAACGTGCTGTGCTTCCCGGGCCTGTTCAAGGGCGCACTGAGCGTCCGCGCCCGGGACATCAACAATGAGATGAAGCTGGCTGCAGCCTACGCCATCGCCGACCTCATCACCGATGCCGACCGCAGCGAGGAGAACATCATCCCCGGCGCGTTCGACCCCCGCGTGGCCGAAGCTGTGGCAAATGCCGTGGCAAAGGCTGCCCGCGAGACCGGCGTTGCCCGTCTGTAAGCGGAGGAAGCGTTTATGAGAACCATTTCCGCACAGGAGATCACGGATACCGTTGCACGGCTGTGCATCGAAGCCAACACCCGCCTGCCGCAGGACGTGCAGGCGGCGCTGGACAAGGCCCGGCAGGAAGAGCCGTGGCCGCTGGCAAAGAGCACTCTCGACCTTTTGTGGTCGAACCTTTCCGCCGCAAAAGAAGAAAACCTGCCCATCTGTCAGGATACCGGCATGGCCTGCGTGTTTGTGGAGCTTGGCACCGATGTGCACATTGACGGCAGCTTTGAAGCTGCCATCCATGAGGGCGTGCGCCGGGGTTACACCGACGGCTACCTGCGCAAGAGCATCGTGGCAGACCCTTTGCGCCGGGGCAATACCGGCGACAACACCCCGGCGGCCATCACAGTGCATCTGGTGGACGGCGATGGCTGCCGCATCACGGTGGCACCCAAGGGCTTTGGCAGCGAGAACATGAGCCAGATCAAAATGCTCAAGCCCGCCGACGGCGTGGAGGACTTCAAAAAGTTCGTGCTGGACACGGTGAAGCTGGCAGGCTCCAACCCCTGCCCGCCCATCGTGCTGGGCATCGGCGTGGGCGGCAGCTTTGACAAGGTGGCGTATCTGGCAAAGAAGGCCCTGCTGCGTCCGCTGGATGTGCCGAACCCCGACCCCTATTACGCACAGCTGGAGCAGGAGCTGCTTGCCGCCATCAACGAGCTGGGCATCGGCCCGCAGGGCTTTGGCGGCAGGACCACCTGTCTGGGCCTTGCCATTGAGCAGATGCCAACCCATGTGGCGGGCCTGCCTGCGGCGGTGAATGTTTCCTGCCATGTGACCCGCCGTGCAAGCGCGGAACTGTAAGGAGGGGCAAAGATGGAATACAGACTGACGACTCCCTGCACGGCCGAGGACCTTGCCCCGCTCAAGGCGGGCGACACCGTGCTGCTTTCCGGCGTGGTGTACACTGCCCGCGATCAGGCCCACAGGCGGATGACCGAAGCGCTGGAAAAAGGCGAACCGCTGCCCTTTGATCTGACCGGCAGCGCTATCTACTACGTTGGCCCCACGCCGGAACGCCCGGGCCAGGTGATCGGCTCGGCGGGACCCACCACCAGCGGCCGCATGGATGCCATGAGCCCGCGCCTGCTGGACCTTGGCAATAAGATCATGATCGGCAAGGGCAAGCGGGACGATACTGTAAAGGCAGCTGTGGTGCGCAACGGGGCTGTGTATCTGGCAGCGCTTGGCGGGGCTGGTGCGCTGATGGCAAAAAGCGTGCAGACGCTGGAAGTGATCGCATGGCCGGACCTTGGCTGTGAAGCCGTGCGCCGCCTGACTGTGAAGGATATGCCGCTGACAGTGATCCTGGATGCCCACGGCGGCGACCTGTACCAGTCCGGCCCGGCGGCATATCTGGAAGCAAAATAATTTATCGCCTTTGCACAAAACGCGGCCGACTAAAAACCGGCAAAACAGCAGATTTGTGCAGGATAAATTTGGTTTGTTTTAACAAACTTCCGCGAATTGCTTGCACATCGGCAAAAAGTGTGATATCTTGTACTATATGAAACCGTGGTGCTTTGCATCCCGGCACAGACAGGAGGCAAACATACCATGCAGATCCACCAATCCGCAGAAGATTATCTTGAAACGATCCTGATGCTGAGTCAGCGTATGGGCAAAGTGCGCTCCATTGACGTTGTCAATGAGCTGGGCTTTACCAAGGCCAGCGTCAGCATTGCCATGAAGAAGCTGCGCGAGAACGGCTATATCGCGGTGGACGGCGAGGGCAACCTGACCCTGCTGGCACCGGGCCGCGAGATCGCGGAGCGTATCTATGGCCGTCACCGTCTGCTGACCCACTTCTTTATGCAGCTGGGCGTGGACGAAAAGACTGCCGCCGAGGATGCCTGTAAGGCAGAGCATATCCTCAGTGAGCAGACGCTGGAAAAGATCCGTGAGCGCGCCATGGAGACCGACACCGAGCAGGGCTCTGCCCCGCAGTGACGGCAGAATTATTTGTACCGGCAAAGGGCCGCTGCACAGGAATGTGCAGCGGCCCTTTTGGCATTCTGCTGAAAAAACATACACAAAATTCGTCTGTATCAGGCATAGCGGACATATTGCATTTTATCCCGCAGGTGCTATACTTTAGGTGTAAACCTGCCTTTTTGGCAGAAAAAACAACGAAAGATGGAGGATTTGAACCATGAGAAAATCTGGCATGCGGTTCATCAGTGCAGCGCTTGCGGCGTGCATGATGGCTTCTGTTCTCCCGGTGAATGCATTTGCCCTTGGGGGGGACGGCGACAGACCCTGAAAGCAGCATAAGCACGCAGGCGGCAGTCACAGGCACGGTGCTGAAGGGCGGAGAGACGATTCGCAATGGGGGCGAATATATTCTGCGCGGTGATTACACGCAACAAATCATCATTGAGAGCACCGAGCCGGTCACGATCAACATTGACGGCAACGTGAATTATACGGTAACAGGCGATTGGTACTACACGAAAGGATTGCTGTATGTCAAGAAGGTTCCGGAACTGACCATCAATGGTACGGGTGCGACTGTAACAGGTCAGGGCAGAGCTTTTTTGTACTCTGATAATAGAGACGATAGTTTGCCGGAATGGAAAATAAATGTGGTCGGCGGCACATACACAACGCAGGGTGACACTTTTGATTTTTCTGCAGGCAATGCATCCTATACCACAAAGGTTTCCATGGAACAGGTCACTGCAACGGGATACCGAGCAGTGGCTATAGATTACTGCGATGTAGAGATAGCGAACAGTGACTTTTATGGAACGGAAACATCTCTTGAGGATTATGAAAACAGCGGTGCGATAACGGTTTTCAACGCAAAGGTTACGCTGAACAATGTTACGGCAACTGCAGTGGGCGAAAATAGTGATCTTGCGTCCATCGGAATTGAAGGCGGAACCGTTACTGTCAACGGCGGAACCTATTACAGCTGGATCAACAACTCACATTATGGAACCAACGGCAAGATTACATTGAATAATGTGACCACACAGGGTGGTATTTTTAATGAAGAAGAACTTACGATCAATGGCGGTACCCATACGAGTGATGGTTGTGTGGTATATACTTACTTTGATGGATATTCTTCTCATTCTTCTAAAACATGGATTCATGGAGGAACCTTCATCAGTTCCAATACAAAAAACGGGTCTGATAATTTTACAATCGGCATAGACAATGGAGAATGCTATATTGATGAAACATATAGTACAACGAAGATTCAGAATGCAGCCAGCGATTCTGCGGCAATTTATCGCAAAGGAGGCAGCGTAGAAATCAATGCAGGCACGGTCATAGCGCCGAACGGAAGTGCGATAAAAACCAGTCGTGGATGTGTTACGGTTAATGGCGGCGAACTCAGAGGCAAGTATGGCCTTTATGATGGAGATGGTACATATGATGATTCAGATCAACCGAAAATCAATGGAGGAACCATTTCGGGCACGGTAGCGGATATCTATCTCGGAAAAGAGACGTACTATGATAGCACAGTCTTGATCGGACGGGACTATGATCAGGAACTGACAGTTCTGGTAGAAAACCCCAGCAACGGACGAAAAATCACGGTGGAAACGCCGGACGCAGATGACGGTGAAAGCAGTTACGTTCCCTATCAGCAAAATCTTAAACTTGTCAGCCTGAATCCGGGTTATACGATCGGTATTGGAGAACAGAGATATTGGGACGATCAATCAAGTGAATACCGTTGCCTGACTGCACAGAACACTGTTACCGCCCAAAATGCAACGGCAAAAGCGGGCGAGAAAACCCTGACAACGAGCGACCTTGTGGAATGCGGAAAACCGGTGACCATTACGGCCAACGCCCCTGCTGCGCCCGCAGACCCGGATGCAGACAGCCCGGACACCGTTTTTGCAAACTGGAAAACGGATAACGACCTTACCATCAACGGTGAAGCCACCGGCAGCAAGGTCAACGGCTCTGCCGAGCACGAGCTTACCTTTACCATGCCCTCCGAGCCGGTAAGAGTTACCGCTGTGGACCAGTACAAAATCACCATCAAGGGCGGCAAGAAGTACGACGACACCGCCGAAAATGAGGATGGCACCTACTACTATTACGCAAAGGCGGGCGACACGGTCCAGCTTGCATTTTCCGGTGAAAATGGCTCCCATTGGAGCTGGAATACCGCCGAGCTGCCGGATGGCGTTATCGATGCCGCCGACGATGACCCGGCACATTTTACTATGCCTGCCAACGCTGTGACCATTGAAGCTTCTGCTGAGAGCAAGCCGGTCATTCCGCGTGCTTACCGCGTGCAGGTGCAGCTGCCCGCTGATGTTGCATTTGCGGAAGATGCTGCTCCCGTTACCGTGTCTGTTCCGGACACCACGGGCACCGACGAGGACCCGAAGCCCGACCGCACCAGCACCACCGCACTTGGCGCAGAGCCGGAACAGCTCGTGACCCTGAAGTTTGATGCAACCACCCTGCCGGAGGGCTATACCTTCGGCCAGTGGGTCGTGACGCAGCTGCTGCCCGAGCAGACCACCGTTGAAGTGACCGCTGGTTCCGATTTGGAAGCTACCTTCAGTATGCCCGCCAGCCCGGTGACCGTCACCTTTACGGTGAACGCCCCGGTAGAGCCGGAACCCGACCCGGAACCTGCCGATGACGGCGGCACAGGTGCCGTCATCGCCGGTGCCCTCATTGGCGGCACGGCCTATCTGCTGGGTACCCGCGCATGGCTGGAAGGCACCTATGGCTATGTGCCCGCCAACCGCATGGAACTGGCTCTCGGCCTGTGGAAGCGTGCCAACTGCCCGGCACCGGTAAGCACCGAGCTGTACGCAGACATTGGGCAGAACGATGCCGACGCACAGGCCGCTGCCCGCTGGTGTGTGGAGCAGGGCCTGCTGAAGGACTACCACGAGCAGAACGACGACGGCACCGAGACGGTGACCTTCAAGCCCGGCCGCTATGTGGCACGTCCCTACGCACTGACCCGCTGGTATCAGCTGGAAAAGCTGCTGGACGAGCAGCAGGCTGCGCAGGCGGAAACCCCTGCCGAAGCCCCGGCACAGATCTCTGAGACCTGAACGCTATAAGCGTAAAAACAGCCCCCGCCGTGAAAACGGCGGGGGCTGTTTTGCTCGCTGGCGCGTTTGCGGCGCTGCCGCTGCGATTTTGCCCCTTGCATCCGGGCACCGGGTGCGGTATTCTTATAAAATTAGAAGGTTTTACAGCCAAACCGGGAGGAAACAGTCATGGATGCAGACGAGATCCGCACGCTTTTGGGCGATAACATTTTTGAGCGGGCCAAGAAATACCGCAAGCGCATCCAGCAGAGCACCTGCACCGTGAACGCCGATGGCGTGCGCCATATTTCGGCCATGGTACAGGGCAGCGGCGGCAGCTATTACTATACGCAGGCATGGCTGCGGGAGAACGGCAGCTTTGTCAGTGCGTCCTGCAGCTGCCCGTATAACCAGAACGGCGAGGGCACCTACTGCAAGCATATCGGCGCATTGCTGCTGGACGATGCCGAAAAGAATGCCCCTGCACCGGCGGCAAAGCCGGATGCTATTCCCGGTGTTGTGCGCGGCGCGGCGGGCCTTGCCCCGGAACCGGCCCGGCGGGACAGCTATGCCTCCGGGCTGGAAATGCTGTTTGGCAAAAAGTGGCACGGCGAAACGCCGGTGTCGGATCACGAGGCCCGCAGGCTGCTGGATACCTACAAGGAAGCAGCCCTTGAAAACCTTGGCGTGGACGAGACCGCCCAGCGCACCGGCTTTGCCCATCTGGAACCGGAGCTGACCCTCGTGCCCGGCGCACAGCCATGGCTGCGGCTGCGCATCTCGGACGGCGGGCGGCAGTATGTGGTAAAAAGCATCCCGAACCTGATGGAAGCCGTCGAGATGGGCAAAAGCGTCAGCTACGGCAAGGCACTGGCTTTTGTGCACCGGTGGGATGCCTTTGATGAAGAGTCCCGTGCGCTTTTGCAGCTGCTGCGCCGTCAGGTGAACGCAAGGCAGAGCATGGACAAAGCCGCCGTGCGGGTGTACGGCGGGGCCGAACAAGGCCCGGCGGGAGGCATGATCCTGACCGGCGAGATCTTTGATGACCTTGTGCAGCTGTACGAGCATACCGGTTTTTTGGGCGGGTACGAGCTGCGGGAAGGTCTGCCCGTCATTACCATGACCGTGGAGCGCCGCCGCGGCGGTGTGCAGGTGGAAGGCGAACCCGCACTTTCCGCTGTGCAGGGCCTTGACTATGATTACCTGTTCAGCGAGGATACGCTCTGGCGGCTGCAGCGGCCCGGGTGCACCCGCATCCTGCCCGCATTGCAGGCGCTGGGCGGCAAAAGCCTGTTCTTTACCAGCGCAGATGCCACGGCCTTTTGCAGCTATGTGCTGCCGGAGCTGGGCAGCAAGCTGAACATCGTGGACCCGGAACGTCTGCTGCTGAACCAGATCCCGCTGGAACCGGTGGTGCAGTTCTATCTGGACGCACCGGACAGCTTCCGCATCGAAGCACACGCGGAGTTTTTGTACGGGGAGGATAAGGTCACGCCGTTCGTGCCGTCTCCGGCAGGGCTTTTGCGGGATGTGCGCGCCGAGAGCCGGGCAAAGCGGCTGCTGGCCTCTTATCTGCAGCCCGGTGTGGGCGGCAGAGAGGAAGTGTACGGCACCGCTGACGAGGACGAGATCTACCGCATGTTGGAGGAGGGCGTGCCGGCCCTGCTGGCCGAGGGTGAAGTATACCTGACGGATGCCTTCCGCAGCCTGCAGGCCGCGCCGCCTCGCATCACGGTGGGCGTTTCGGTGCACGGCAGTGTGCTGGATCTGGAAGTGGATACCGGCGAGTTCCCGGTGGCAGAGCTGAAAGACCTGCTGCGTTCCCTGCACCAGAAAAAGCGCTACCACCGCCTGCGGGACGGCCGTCTGCTGCGGCTGGACGACAGTCTGGAAGGGCTGGACGAACTGAACGATACACTGGAACTTTCCGGGGCCAAGCTCAAGAGCGGCCACGCCGAGCTGCCGCTCTACCGTGCACCCAGTCTCGACTGGGCGCTCTCGGGCCAGAACGGCCTGCGTTTCAACCGCGACGATGCGTTCCGCCGCATCAGCCGCAGCTTTCACGCCGTGAAGGACAGCGAGTATACTCCGCCGGAAAGCCTGCACAATGTGCTGCGCAAGTACCAGCGGGATGGCTACCGCTGGCTGCGCACGCTGGACGGCTACGGCATGGGCGGCATTCTGGCCGACGATATGGGCCTTGGCAAGACCGTGCAGGTGCTCAGCTACCTGCTGGCCATGAAGGAAAGCGGCCAGCGCCTGCCCAGCCTCATCGTCTGCCCGGCATCGCTGGTGCTCAACTGGCAGGAGGAATGCCAGAAGTTCACGCCGCAGCTTTCCTGCGTGGCTGTGGACGGCGACGCTGCTCACCGGGCAGAGCTGGCAAAGCAGTGGGCGGAAGCCGACCTTGTGGTGACCAGCTATGACCTGATGCGCCGGGACGAGGAGCTCTACAGCGGGCAGCAATTCTACGCCTGCATTCTGGACGAAGCGCAGGCCATCAAGAACCACGCTACCCAAAAGTACAAGGCGGTGTGCGGGGTGAACAGCAAAGTGCGGTTTGCCCTTACCGGCACCCCGGTGGAGAACCGCTTGGGCGAATTGTGGAGCATCTTCTCCTTCCTGATGCCGGGGTATCTGCCGCCCTACAAGACCTTCTGCGCCCGGTTTGAAAAGCCTATCGTGCAGGAGGACGACAAAGACGCACTGCGCCGTTTGAACCAGCTCACCGGGCCGTTCATCCTGCGGCGCATGAAGTCCGAGGTGCTCAAAGAGCTGCCCCCCAAGACCGAGAATCTCCACCGCATCGAGCTGGACGAGCAGCAGCGCAAGCTCTACCTTGCCGCTGTGGTGGACGCGCGGGAAAAGCTGCGCGCTGCAAAGCCGGAGGATAAAATGGCGGTGTTCGCAGTGCTTATGCGCCTGCGGGAGATCTGCTGCGACCCGCGCCTTGTGGCAGACAACTGGGACGGCGGCAGTGCCAAGCTGGATGCCTGCATGGAGCTGGTGACGGCTGCTGTGGAGGGCGGACACCGCATCCTGCTGTTCAGCCAGTTCACCTCCATGCTGGAACTGCTGGCAAAACGGCTGGACGAAGTGGGCGTGAGCCACTTTACCCTGCAGGGCTCCACCCCAAAGCCGGTGCGTGCAGAGCTTGTGCGCCGGTTCAACAGCGGCGAAGCGGACGTGTTCCTCATCTCGCTGCGGGCGGGCGGCACCGGCCTGAACCTGACGGCGGCAGATATCGTCATCCACTACGACCCGTGGTGGAACGTGGCTGCGCAGAATCAGGCCACCGACCGCGCCTACCGCATCGGCCAGCGCAATCCGGTGCAGGTGTACAAGCTCATTGCGCAGGACACCATTGAAGAAAAGATCGTGGAGCTGCAGCAGGCAAAGCAGGACCTTGCCGAGACGGTCACCGGCTCGGCAGACGGAGCGATCCTGTCCATGAAACCAGAGGAATTGCTGCAGCTGCTGCAAGAGGAATAAAGAGGAGAAAACATCATGAAAGTCTGGGATCTGCACTGCGATACCCTCAGCGAGCTGCGCAAAGCCGAACATGCGGGCCGGCCCAAGAGCTTCGCGCAGAACGATCTGCATATCGACCTTGAAAAATTACAGAAAGGCGACTATCTGCTGCAGTGCTTTGCAGCATTCGTCAATCTGGGTGACAAAACGCCCGGAGCGGACCCGCTGGTGACAGCGCTGGAAGAGATCGACCAGTTCAAGCGCATCATGGCGGCATACCCGGAAAAAATTGCTCCGGTGTACACGGCGGCGGACATCCGCCGGAATGCTGCGGCGGGAAAGATCAGCGGGATGCTCACCATCGAGGAAGGCGCCTGCTGCAAGGGCAGCGTGGGGGTGCTGCGCCGGATGTATGAGCTGGGCGCGCGCATGATGACCCTGACATGGAACCACGAAAACGAGCTGGCAAGCCCGCAGCGGAACCCCGGCGGGGTGCTGGTGCCCCAGACTGAAAAGGGCCTGACCGGGAAGGGCTTTGAATTTCTGGCCGAGATGGAACGGATGCACATGATCGTGGATGTGAGCCACCTTTCGGACAAGGGCTTCTGGGATATCGCACGGCACGGCACCCGGCCTTTTGCGGCCAGCCACTCCAACTGCCGCGCACTGGCACCCCACACCCGCAACCTGACCGATGAGATGATCCGCACCCTTTCGGAGCGCGGCGGCATTGCGGGCCTGAACTACTATGCGCCCTTTCTGGACACCGACCCCACCCACCCGGAAAACTGCCGCAGCACGGTGGAGCTGATCGCAAAGCATGCAGCCCACTATAAGCAGGTAGGCGGTGCACAGATGATTGCCCTTGGCAGCGATTTTGATGGCATCGATGGCCCCCACCAGCTGGAAAATGCTGCCTTCCTGCCGCTGCTGGCGGATGCCCTGCGCAAAGAGGGCTTTACTGAGGACGAGGTGGAAGGCATCTACTACCGCAATGCCATGCGCTTTTTTGAGGAAAATCTGTAATAACAACGGAGAATATGCCGATATGGATAAAAACATGACGCTGGAAAAGCGCATTGCTGCGGAGCTGTACTGCTATCAGGGCAAAATGAGCGTGTTCGTGGACGACCTGCAGGGCCATACCGTGGAGGTGGGCGCGGACGAAGAATTTGAGACGGCATCCACCATCAAGGCGTTCATTCTCGCTGCATTGTATTTGCAGGCGCAGCGCGGCAAAGCAGACCTTGCCGAAGAGATCACCTATGAGCAGAGCCAGTTCGTGGACGGCAGCGGTATGCTGCGCGCGCTGGGCGTGGGCGCAAAGCTCAAGGTAAAGGACACCGCCACCATGATGATCATTTGCTCGGACAACATCGCCACCAATATGATCATCGACTATCTGGGACTGGATATCATCAACGCCTGCATCCGGGAGTTGGGCTTTGCGCATACTGTGCTGCACAATCCGCTGCACTTTGACCGCTACCGCCGGCTTGGCACCACCACGCCGCGCAACTACGCGGCGCTGTTCGCCCGCATTGCAAAAGGGGAGCTGGTCAGCCGGGAAGCCAGCGCGGAGATGCTTTCCATCCTGCGCCAGCAGCACTACAACACCATGCTGACCCACGACTTCCCGCAGTATTACCTCGACTGCGAGGAGACCGGTGCGCCGGAGCTCATCTGGGTGGCCAGCAAGAGCGGCAGCATGAACGCCTGCCGCAACGACGGCGGCATCGTCCACACCCCCTACGGCGAGTATGTCATCGTGCTGATGAACAAGGACTTTCACGATATCATCGAGTACAATGAACACCCCGCCATGGTGTACGGTGCCCGCGTCTCGCGGATGATCCTGGATCAGGTGCTGGCCTGTGAGGGACGGCTGTCTCTGTCCTGAAATGCACGTGCAAAAACTGGAAAAATAGAGAGAATTATAACAATGGGTATCACGCTCTCGCCATGGATGATGGCGTTTCTCGTTCTGATGACGGGCTTTGCAGGCTTTGTGGATTCGGCAGCCGGAGGCGGCGGTCTTATCAGCCTGCCGGCCTATCTGTTTGCCGGGCTGCCGCCCCACTACACCTATGCTACCAACAAATTCAGCGCCGCCTGCGGCACCACTTTTGCCACAGCCAACTTTTTCAAAAACGGTGCAATGAACCTGAAGGTGGGCATCCTTGCAGCCATTGGCAGCTTTGCGGGCAGTGCACTGGGGGCGCATATCGTGCTGCTGCTCAGCGATGAGCTGCTGCGCACCATGATGTTCCTCATCCTGCCAGTGGCGGCGGTGGTCATTTTGTGGCAGCGTGACCTGCCGGACCAGAACCGGGACGACGGAACCCTGAACCTGAAAAAGATCCTGCTGGCGCTGGGCATCGGCTTGGGCATCGGCCTGTACGACGGCATCGTGGGCCCGGGCACCGGCACCTTTGCCATCATTGCTTTTACCACCCTGATGGGCTTTGACCTGCGCACCGCCAACGGCAACGGCAAGGTGCTGAATCTTGCCAGCAACTACGCCAGCCTGTTCACCTATCTGATGAATGGTCTGGTGGTGTTCCACATCGGCATCCCCTGCGCCGTCAGCAACATTCTGGGCAACCTGCTGGGGTCCCATTTCGCCCTGAAAAAGGGTGCGCGCTTCATCCGTCCCATGATGCTGGTGGTGTTGGTGCTGCTGCTGGGCAAGCTCATCTCGGACGCAGTGCTGTGAGCGCCGGGCGCGCCAGAGGCTCCCTCTCCGAGGGAGCTGGCAAAACCGTCAGGTTTTGACTGAGGGAGTTTGCGCCCGTTTCCCGCTGCAAAAAACAAGCCGGGCAGCCCGCAGGCTGCCCGGCTTTGCTCGGATGATCTTTTTTCGGTGGTCGCTTATTCCAGCACCAGCCCTTTGTCAAAGAATGCCAGACCAAATGCACCGGGGCCTGCGTGGGTGCCGATAACGCAGCCGATCTGGCGCACCAACGGTTCGCCCATGTGCAGATTTTCACGGAAGTAGTTCTCGATGGGCTGCACTTCCCGCAGGCTGGAAGAATAACCGGCAACAGCGGCAAAGTCCGGGCTGATGCCGCCCAGCTCTTCGATCTTCTTGAACAGGGCCACATAGGCACCGGGCAGGCCGCGGGCCTTACCGGCCATGGCTACCTTACCGTCCTTGATGGTGATGAGGGGCTTGATGCCCAGCATCCCGCCCGCGACGGCCACAGCGGCAGGCAGACGGCCGCCCTTGCGCAGATACTTCAGATCGTCGATTGCGGCAACCAGATGCAGGTGCTCCTTGGCGTGCTCCAGATCGGTGGCGATCTGCACCAGCGTCTTGCCTGCGTCACGCAGCTGCACGGCCAGACGCACCAGCAGCGATTCACCCAGACACACGGTGGCACTGTCCACAAACAGCACGTTGTCTACATTGGCGAGGTCTGCGGCCAGCTTTGCGCACTGCCATGTGCCGGACAGCTCGTGGGACAGGAAGATGCCCAGCACTTCGTCCCCGGCGGCAGCGGCTTCCAGATAGAACTTCTCGAACAGCTCCGGGCTGGGCTGGCTGGTGGTGGGCAGCTTGCGGCAGCTGGCCAGATGGGCATAGTACTCGGTGGGGGTCATGTCGATGCCATCCCGCAGGATGCTGCCATCCTCCAGCGTCACGTTCAGAGGGATCACGGTCACGCCCAGCTGCTCGGCTTCGGCGGGCAGGATGTCGGACGCAGAATCGGTGAGAATACGGATCATAAAATACCTCCGGATTTCCGGTAAAAAACAAATTCAAGTCATATTTCCCGACGCTTTGCAATAAAACGTCGGGAAACATTATACCAGAATCCACAGGGAAAAGTCAATTACCTGAGCAAAAATTGCTTCGTCCCAGCGCAAAATACTTGCGTAAAAGCCGCTGCTTATGATAAGATAGGCGCTGAGAACCGCACGGCAGGGAGGCTAGGCCATGGAGCAAAAGGCAAAAACAAGGGCGCTGCTGGCTGCGTTCGGCTGCGCACTGGCCTACCTGCTGGCAGGCAAAGTGCTGGCATTTCTGCCTGCCCCGGCGTGGGATGTGCGGGCGCTGAGTTTTGTGCACCACTGCATCGCTGCACCTGTCGTGGAGGAACTGGTGTTCCGCGGGGCCATCCAGCAGCTGGCGCAGCCCTTGGGCAGATGGCAGGCCGCGGCGCTGCAGGCGGTACTGTTTGCGGTGCAGCACGGCACCCCGGCGGGCATGGCGTGGGCGCTTGGCTGCGGCCTTGTGCTGGGCGCACTTCGTGAACGCACCGGCAGGGTATGGCCGGGGATGCTTTTGCATACATTGAATAATCTGCTGGTTTTTGCAGCAGGATAAAGGGGAACCTATGACCGATTCTGAACTGATGGGCCTTGCGCTGGAAGAAGCCCGCAAGGCGGCTGCACTGGGCGAGGTGCCGGTGGGGGCCGTGGTGGCCCGCAACGGCGAGGTGGTAGCTGCCGCCCACAACACCCGCGAGACCGAAAAAAACGCCCTGCATCACGCAGAGCTGCTGGCCATTGATGCCGCCTGCAAAAAGCTGGGCGGCTGGCGGCTGTGGGAGTGCGAGCTGTTCGTCACGCTGGAGCCGTGCCCCATGTGCGCCGGGGCCATCATCAACAGCCGCATCCGGCGGGTGGTATACGGCGCGGCAGACACCAAGGCGGGCTGCTGCGGCAGTGTGACTGACCTGTTTGCAATGCCCTTCAACCACCACCCGGTGGTGGAGCAGGGGCTGCGCGCAGAGGAAGCACAGGAGCTGCTGCAGGCGTTTTTCAAGGATCTGCGGGCACGGCTTGCGGCCCGGCCGAAGTGGAAACCGCCTGTATGACCGGCATGGAATATGAAGAAACCGTAAAAAAGTGGAAGCTGCGTAAAAAGTAGGCGGCTTCCACTTTCTTTTTTCGGCAAATTGTGCTATATTATTTAATGGTGTTTTGTCGAAACCCATCTTATGCAGCTGTCTGCCGCGCCGAGCACCGGACTTTGACCGGATAAGAAATGGACGCTGAACGGACGGCGATGGGCCGCACAGACATCTCCTGCACGGCATACCTTTGCAGTGCAGAGATCACGACAGGAGGACTATACTCTTGTACGAAGATGAATTTGAACTGACGTTCAATCTGTCGGGTGAGGAGCCGCAGCCGGAACAGGCTGCACAGGAGCCGCCCGTACCGCCAAAGCCAAAGGCGGCAGCACCCGTGGTGGACGAACCCACCCGGGTGATGGTGCTGGAAAAGCCCCAGCCTGCGCCGCAGCCGGAAATGCCGGAGCCTGTGCAGGAAGAGCCGGAGAAAACACCGGCACCTACCGTGCAGGTAGCAGCCAATGGCCGCTGTGTGCTGATCTCCGGCGGCGACCGCGGCATTGGTGCCGCTGCGGCCCGGGCGTTCTATGCGGCGGGCTACCGCGTGGCGGTGCTGTACCACAGCAATGCCAAAGCCGCTGCAGAGCTGGAAAAACAACTGCCCGGCATCACCGCCGTGCAGTGCGATGTGGCATCCCGCGCCAGCTGCGAGCTTGCGTTCCGCACCGCAGAACAGGCACTGGGCCGTGTGGATGTGCTGGTGAGCAATGCGGGCATCGCCCAGCAGAAGCTGTTCACCGACATCACCCCGGAAGAGTGGCAGCATATGCTGGACGTGAACCTGACCGGTGCGTTCCACCTGTGTCAGCTGGCGCTGCCGGGTATGATCCGCCGCAAGGCCGGACGCATCCTGACCGTGAGCAGCATGTGGGGCCAGACCGGCGGCAGCTGCGAGGTGCATTACTCTGCAGCAAAGGCAGGCCTGATCGGCCTGACCAAGGCTTTGGCCAAAGAAGAAGGCCCAAGCGGCATCACAGTGAACTGTATTGCGCCCGGGGTCATTGATACCGATATGATGGCAGCATTCACCGCCGAGGATAAGGCCGCGCTGGCCGAAGAGACCCCTGTGGGCCGTCTTGGCAGCGCAGACGAAGTGGCGCAGCTGCTGGTGTTCCTTGCCGGCGAGGGTGCGGGCTACATCACCGGTCAGGTGTTCGGCGTGAACGGAGGACTTGTGATCTGATGCGCAGGAACACTTTATTACAGGATTTCCCCCGGCGGGAGCATCCCCGGAGCAAGAAGGAGAGAGCAAAATGGGCATGACTTTAAAGGAACTGTTGACGAAAGGCGAAGGCACCATTTCGGCCAAGGAGGCCAAGGCGCTGGCTGCACAGTGCAGAATGGATGAGGAAACGCTCTACACCCTTCTGGAAGAACGCGGCATCAAGGTTCAGGAAGAGGATGCAGAGCCTACGCTGGATGTGGACAGCATCATGGCCGAGGTCGAGAATGCCGAGAACAACAACGATGATATGGGCATCAGCGAGGACGAGGAAGAGCAGAGCGAGGAGAACCCTGCAGACCTGAAGGCTGCCATGGACGAACTGCTGGACGACCCCGTTAAGAACTACCTCAAGCAGATCGGCCAGATCCCGCTGCTGAGCGCGGAGCAGGAGGTGGAGCTGAGCCGCCGCATCCATGCCGGTGCCGAGGCGGCGCACATCCTGCAGGCCGACCGCCAGAAGTACGGCGGGCCGGAGTACATCAAAAAGAACAGCGCCCGTTTCTCGTTTGAAGAGGACGAGAACAGCCGCAGCTATACCGAAGATCTGGACGAGGAGGGCAACGAGAAGCCCAGCGAGGATGCCGAGGAAAAGGCTGCCGAAGAAGAAGCTATGGAGGCTGTGGAGAACGGCCCCCTGAGCGACGAAAAGCGCGCTGAGCTGCTCAAGACCCGCCGCGATGGCCTGAACGCCCGCCGCAGCCTGAGCGAAGCGAACCTGCGTCTGGTGGTGTCCATTGCCAAAAAGCATGTGGGCCACAATCTGGCATTCCTGGATCTGATCCAGGAGGGCAACATCGGCCTGATCAAGGCTGCCGAGAAGTTCGACTGTGACCGCGGCTTCCGCTTCTCCACCTATGCAACCTGGTGGATCCGTCAGGCCATCACCCGTGCCATTGCGGATCAGGCCCGTACCATCCGCATTCCGGTGCACATGGTGGAGACCATCAACCGGATGCGTCAGGCCACCAACCAGCTGGTGTACCAGAACGGCCACGAGCCGACCCCGGAAGAGCTGGCAAAGGCCATGGATATGAGCGTGGAGCGTGTGCGCGAGATCCAGCGCATGGCACAGGAGCCGGCAAGTCTGGAAAGCCCCGTGGGTGAGGAAGAAGATTCCTCTCTGGGCGATTTCGTCGCAGACGAAAACGCCGAAGCTCCCGGCAAGGCCGCAGACCGCGCCATGGTGGCACAGCAGATCAATCTGGCTCTCAAGAGCCTGACCCCTCGTGAAGAGAAGGTCATCCGCCTGCGCTTTGGTCTGGACGATGGCCGTCCCCGTACGCTGGAAGAGGTTGGCCGTGACTTTGGCGTTACCCGTGAGCGTGTGCGCCAGATCGAGGCAAAGGCGATCCGCAAGCTGCACAGCCGCAAGTGCCTGTCCCTGCTGAACGGCCTGATCGAGTGATAAAGTAAAACTCCTTCAGTCATCGCTGCGCGATGCCAGCTCCCTCAGAGAGGGAGCCCTTGGCAAAACCGGAAAGTTGTCCGTACTGCCAAAGGCCCCATCTCCGAGGGGGCTGTCTGCGTAAGCAGACTGGGGGAGTTTTTGCGTAAAAAACGACTTTTTTGCAAAAATCCGGATTTTTTTGCAAAAACCTCTTGCCAAACGGTGGAAACTGTGGTATTATAATTGAGCTGTGATTGCGCTGCTATAGCTCAGTTGGTAGAGCGCATCCTTGGTAAGGATGAGGTCTCCAGTTCGAATCTGGATAGCAGCTCCAGTTCAGAACACCCTGAAGCCATCAAGGCTTCGGGGTGTTTTTTTGTTGTAATTTGTGATTTTGCCTGCCTGGGTTGATTTTTGCGCTGAATGAAGTAGACTATCTCTATAATCCAGACGGGATTTAACGGATTATTATTTACGAGAACTATTCCTTCAATAGATAAACCGCACCGAAGGTTCGAACATTACCTGCGGCGCGGTTTTTGTTTTTGGCAGAGCGCTTTGCCGGGGAGAACCTCTCAGTCAAAGCCTGTCGGCTTTGCCAGCTCTCCTGATAGGGGAGCCCTTGGCAGGCTGGGTCACTTTGAGCTGACTGCCAAAAGTCCAATATGGCGCAAAAGTGCGGGCTCCGCTGCAGAGGTCAGCTGCTTCTGGACAGCGCACCTTGTCAAGCTGCCGCTGCTCTCTGTAGCGGAGCACTACAGTCCACGAAATAAATAAGCTTTACTCGTTCAGGGGAAACTTGGCCGACATGCCAAAGCCTCCCCTCAATAGGGGAGGTGGCACGCCGCAGGCGTGACGGAGAGGTTCTATCATGGGCCGGTGCTCGACAGTTGCAACTGTCGATGCAAACAAAAAACCACCTGAACCGCAAGGATTCAAGTGGTTTTTCTCGATGGAGCTGCTATCCAGATTCGAACTGGAGACCTCATCCTTACCAAGGATGCGCTCTACCAACTGAGCTATAGCAGCACACTCACAGCTCAATTATAATACCATAAACTCTGCCGCATTGCAAGCGTTTTTTGCAAAAAAATCTGGCATTTTGCGTTTTTTCTGCCCAGATGCAGAAAAACGGCTGCCGTTTTTCCACGGCAGCCGTCTGCATTGTTGAAACTATTACTCGATGAGGCCGTTCAGCAGGGCCAGGCACTTGCGGCTGTGCAGCTTGCGGATGGCCTTTGCCTCGATCTGGCGGACGCGCTCACGGGTGACGCCGAAGTCGCGGCCCACCTCTTCCAGCGTGCGGGGACGGCCATCGTCCAGACCAAAGCGGAGACGGATGACCTTCTCTTCACGGGGGGTCAGGCTCTTGAGAGCCTGATTGATCTGCTGGGCCACCATGGCACGGTCAGCAGCCTTGCCGGGAGCCTCGGCGTTCTCGTCGGCGACGAAATCGCCCAGAGAGGAATCCTCTTCCTCGCCCACGGGGCTTTCCAGGCTGGCGGGTTCCTGTGCCATCCGCTGGATCTCACGCACACGCTCGACGCTCATGTCCATGGCCTTTGCCAGCTCTTCCGGGGTGGGCTCGTGGCCGTTCTGGTAGACCAGCTGGTTGGTGGCCTGACGCATCCGGTTGATGGTCTCGACCATGTGCACCGGGATGCGGATGGTACGGGCCTGGTCGGCGATGGCGCGGGTGATGGCCTGACGGATCCACCAGGTGGCGTAGGTGGAGAAGCGGAAGCCGCGGTCGCAGTCGAACTTCTCAGCCGCCTTGATGAGGCCGATGTTGCCCTCCTGGATAAGGTCGAGGAAGGCCAGATTGTGGCCCACGTGCTTTTTGGCGATGGAGACCACCAGACGGAGGTTCGCTTCGCTCAGGCTGCGGCGGGCGTTCAGGCCGTCGCGGCGGGTCTTCAGCAGCTCCTGACGGCGCTCCTCGGTCAGGGGGCCGTTCTCCACAGCCTCCATGGCCTCTTCCTCAGCGGCCTTTTCCTCGGCGTCCACGCTGGGCTTCTCGCTGCCCTCTTCGTCGATGTCCTCGGTGTAGCTGCGGCTGTTCTCGTCTTCCTCGAACGAGAAGCGGGCGCTGTTCTTCTTGATGTACTCGGGCGCACCGTACTTCTGGCGGTCGGCCTGCAGGATATGGGCAGCCTCGGCGCCGGCGTGGATGCGCTTGCTCAGGTCAACTTCCTGCTCCGCGCTCAGCAGAGGGATCTGGCCGATCTGCTTGAGGTAGTTCTTGACGGGGTCGTCCAGCAGCTCATCCATCGCAGCCTTCAGGTCGGCGGGGTTCTCCTCGGCGGCTTCTTCCTCGTCGTCGCCGCCCAGACCCAGCTCGTCGCTGTTGTTCTCGGCGTTTTCCACCTCGGCGATGATGCTGTCCACGTCCAGATTCACATCGGCGTCGGCCTCATCCTCGATGATCTTGATGCCGCGCTCTTCAAGGAGCGTATAGAGCGTTTCCACATCCATCCTGCACTGTGCAGCCAAAGTTTTGGCCTCCTGTGCCGACAGGGTGCCTTCGCCTTTCGTCAACAGTTCCTTCAAAGTCATGCCCATTTCGCTCTCTCCTTCTCACTGCGGGGGAAGCGCCCCGCAAGTGAACTTGTCTCATAGTTTCGGCCTTGCTTCTTAGATCACAAGACCTCCGTTGACGCCGAACACCTGGCCGGTGATGTAGCCGGCGTCTTCTCCGGCGAGGTACAGCAGAAGCTTTGCCACCTCTTCGGCGGTGCCGAGACGGCCCACGGGGGTCTCTTCGGCCAGCGCCGCTTTGTCCTCAGCAGTGAACGAGGCCATCATATCGGTGTCGATGACGCCGGGGGCCACGCAGTTCACGGTGATGCCGCTGGGACCTTCTTCTTTTGCCAGCGCCTTGGTCAGGCCGATGAGGCCCGCCTTGGCGGCGGAATAGTGTACCTCGCAGCTGCCGCCGGTCTGGCCCCACATGCTGCTCACGGTGAGGATACGGCCCGCTTTGCGGCGTATCATCCCGGGCAGGGCCAGCTGGCAGAGGTTGAACGCACCGGTCAGGTTGACGTCCAGCATCCGCTGCCACTCTTCCGGCGTGATGTCGGTGAACAGCTTCTGCTGGGCGATGCCCGCGTTGCTCACCAGCACATCCACCCGGCCCAGCGCCTGCTCGGCGGCGCGGAAGGCCAGCTCACAGCTGGCCCGGCTGGCCACGTCACACTGGATGGCCAGTACGCCCGGCAGCTCTTTTTGCAGCGCTGCGGCGGCCTCGGCGTTGGTGTGGTAGAACACTGCCACCCGGCAGCCCGCCGCGTAGAATGCACGGGCTGCTGCTGCGCCGATGCCCCGGTCGCCGCCCGAGATGAGGACGGTGCGCCCCTTCGCCGCCGGGGCAGTGCTCTGGGGCTCTGCCGCAGGTTCCGGCTCGCATTCCGGTTCCGGCGTGTTCTCCGGCGCAGCGCTGACCGGCGTTTCCCTCGTTTCCTGCACCGGCGGTGCGGCCGCAGCCGCTTCTTCCGGCTCGGGCAGGGTCGGCCTGCGCTGTTCTGTCTTCGGCCCGGCGTCTGCAAGGTCAAATGTCAGCTCAAATTCGTCGTTGTACAAGAGTCAAACCCTCCTGTCCACTATTTTCGGCCGCAGCGCCTCTTCGTGTCAAAGCCTCTGCGGCGGGAAAGGAAACAGCTTCCCCCACCCCGCCGGAGCTGCGCTCTGCTCACTTTTTCCGGTCTAGGCCGGCTCTGCGGCGCGCCCGGCGGCATTTGTGTGGTTTCGACAAGTTTCCATTGAATAATATAGCACAATCGGGCGAAAAAATAAAGTGGTCACCGGTGATTTTTTCACGCAGTTCCCACTTTTTTCACAGATTCAGGGGGTCACGGGCGGCTTCCAGCGGGGCTTTGCGGCCCGCCTGGCCCGCAGTGAAACGAAAAATTCCTGCAAAAGCTGCTGTGCCTCATCGGCCCGCAGTCCCTTTTCGATGACGGGGTGATGGTTGAAGGGCTGGGCGAAGAGGTCTGTCACCGAGCCGCAGCAGCCCGCCTTGACGTCGGCGGCGCCGTACACCACCCGCTTGATGCGGCTGTTGATGATGGCGCCGCTGCACATGGGGCAGGGCTCCAGCGTCACGAACAGCTCACACTGCCACAGCCGCCAGCCGCCCAGCTTTTTGCAGGCCGCGTCGATAGCCAGCAGCTCCGCGTGGTGGAGGGCGTTTTTCTCCGTCTCGCGGGTGTTGTGGGCGGCAGAGATGATCTCTCCGTCCTTCGCCACGACCGCGCCCACCGGCACTTCGCCCAGCGCAGCGGCCTTCCGGGCCTCTTCCAGCGCCGCGCCCATCAGCTCAAAATCGGTCATCCCATTCCCCTTTCTGCCAGCCGTGCGGCAAACACGAGGCAGTTATTTATAATATGTAACGCGCTGCCGGGCCATACGCTCTTCGCTTTCCGGGCAGCCCAGCCGAAGATGAGCCCCATGCCCAGCGCATAGGCCCGAGCTGTCCAGCTGCCGTGCAGAGCCGCAAAAAGCACCGCCTGCACCACCACAGCCCCCGCGCCGCCCAGCGGCTGCAAAAGATAGAGCCCCCCGCCCCGGAAGGCAAGCTCTTCCGCCAGAGGGGTCACAAGGCAGATGCGCAGCGCAGCCCACCCGAGGGCCGCGCCCTCGGGCAGAGCCGTCTTTTCCGCCGGGAGCAGCAGCTGTGCTCCCGCCGCCAGCAGCGCCCAGAGCACCGCCGCCTCGGCCAGGACCCGGCACTGAGCCGGAAAAGACGGTTTTTCCGGTTCCCTGATCAGTCTTTTCACGGCGCACCCTCCTGTCGGCGGACATTGTACCATACTGCCGCCCCGTTTTGCAAGCAGTTTTTCGTTCATGCGAAGAAATTTCACTCAAAAGATTGACATACCGCCCGGCGTTCTGGTATACTTTGTACGACTTTTTTACGGATTTGTCGTTTTACCAAAGACACACGATGAACGCACCCATGGAGGTACGAACTATATGATACGCATTCTTACCGATTCCGCATCCGACATCCTGCCCGCCGAGGCCGCGCAGCTGGGTGTGGACGTCATCCCCCTCAACGTCACCCTCGAGGACGGCACCGTCATCCGGGACGGCGTGGACCTGACTCCCAGCGAGTACTACGAGCACATGGCCGGCTGCAAGAAGCTGCCCACCACCAGCCAGCCCAGCCCTGAGCTGTTCGAAAAGTTCTACGCCGAGGCCGCTGCCGCCGGAGACGAGGTCGTGGGCATCTTCCTGTCCCATGAGCTGTCCGGCACCTATCAGTGTGCGAAGCTGGCCGCAGACCTGGCCAACGTGGACAACGTCCTCTTTGTGGACAGCACCAATGTCTGCCTCGGCGAGGGTCTGCTGGTGCGTATGGCCGCACACCTGCGGGATGAAGGCAAGTCTGCCGTCCAGATCGCCGCCACCCTCGAGCACGCCAAGGAGCACCTGCACCTCGTCGCCGCCATCGACGACCTGAAGTATCTGCGCAAGGGCGGCCGTCTGCCCGCCGCCGTCGCCGTGGCCGGCGGGATGCTGGGCATCAAGCCCCTCATCACCATCAAGGAGGGCAAAGTCGCCATGGCCGGCAAGGCCCGGGGTCTGCCCGGCGCATACGTCGCCCTCTTCAAGAAGATCGAGGAGCTGGGCGGCGTCAATCCCCGTTTCCCCTCTCTGGCCGGTTACACCATCAGCACCCGCGAGGTGAACCCCATCCAGACCTATCTGGTAGACAATCTCGGCCTTTCCGAGCCGCTGGTGCGCCAGATCGGCTGCGTCATCGGCACCCACGCCGGTCCCGGTGCGTTTGGTCTGGCCTTCTTCGATAACGGGCTGGTCATCGACTAAGAGTATATAGGAAGAGGCTGCTGTGCATCTGCACGGCAGCCTCTTTTTGTTTTTATCGCAATTTTCAAAAATAGTGCCTATCGAAATGGCATATTTGCGATATGCAGTTTGCGGATGTTGCTTGTGCATTAAAAACGCAAACTGCTATACTTACAGCATATCCGTGATGAGCTTGCCCAGCAAAAGCACCAGCACCACGAGCATCATGGGGCGGATGAACTTTGCGCCCTTTCTCAGGGCGAAGTGAGAGCCGATGATGTTGCCGACGATGTTGCTGATGGCGCAGGGGATGCCCACCGGAAAGACCACCAGCCCGCTGCTCAGATAGGTGAAGAGGCTGGCGTAGTTGCTGGCGAGGTTGAGCACCTTGGCGTTGCCGTTGGCGGTGCGCAGGTCGAAGCCCATCAGGCTGGTGAAAGCGATGATGGCAAAGGTCCCGGTGCCAGGCCCCACCATGCCGTCGTACAGACCGATGCCAAAGCCGATGCCAAGGGCCAGCAGGGCCTTTTTCAAATTCAGGGAGCCGTCATCCCGGTTCTCTTCCGGGAGGTTGCGCTGCCACAGGATGATGACTGCCGCGATGGGCAGGATGATGAACATCATCATCTGCAGCACCTCATCGCTGAGCATCAGGACGATGTGCGCGCCCAGGGCACTGCCTGCAAAGCTGCCGATGGCGGCGAGGATGCCCACCTTGATGTTCATCGCGCCGTTCTTGAAGAAGTTGGCTGTGGCGAACGTCGTGCCGCAGGCGGCGCTGAATTTGTTGGTGGCGTAAGTATAGTGAGGCGGCAGGCCCGCGAAGAGATAGGCCGGCAGACTGATGAGTCCGCCGCCGCCCGCTGCCGAATCGATAAAGCCTGCAAAGCCGGTCATGAACACCAGAAATGCCATCATCGGCAGGCTGATTTGAATACTCATTGTTATAATTCCTCTTAATATTCCTATTTCTTCCACGATTTTACTTGTACAGCTCACCCTCGCAGGCCAAAACCTGGTCGAGTATCATCCGGGACACCCGGGCACCGTAGACCATGGAGGGATGGTCATTGTACTCGATGATGTCGTGGAAGTCCTTGTTCATCAGGACGATGACATACTCGCCGTAGGGGGTGTGGACGATGCCGCCGTCGTTGCGGCAGGCGTTCATGCTGCCGCTCTTGCTGGCCACCCAGATGAGTTCCGGTTCGCCGGTCTCCTCGCAGTCGAGATAGAACTGAGGGAAGTCGTGGGTCAGCATGGTATTATAATGCTGCTGACGGAAGATGGCCAGCATCTCGGCGCTGGCCTCAGCGCTGACGAGCGTTCCCTTTGCCACCTGCGCAAACAGCGAGGCGTAGTCCCGGGGCGTCGTGGTGCCGAGGTCGCTGTAAAGATCAAAGTGGAGCGGGTTGTGCAGGACGGTGTGGGCAAAGCCCATCTCCCGGATGCAGGCGTTGATGGTGTCCAGCCCCAGATAGTCGATGACCATGTTGGTGGCGATGTTGTCGGAGCAGATGATCATCATGGTGGCGGCGTCTTTAACTTTCAGACTTGCGCCCACGCCCAGCGCCCGGAGCATACCAGAACCGTCCACAAAGTGCTCGGGCTTGTAGGTGATTTTTTCCTCGAGGCTGGCTTTGCCCCGGCTGGCCTGCAGATACAGGGCTGCGAGGATATATGCCTTGATGGTGGAAGCCGTCTCAAATTCCTCGTCAGCGCCGATCTCGACCGTGTGGCCGTGCAAATCGTCCACAAAGACGCTCATCTTCCCCTGATAGGAATACAGCTCGGCGGCAATACGCTTTTCCAGCGTCATGTTTTTATCCATTTTGGAATCTCCCTGTCGTTTTATACATTATTTAGAGGTTTTCTTCGAAGAACCGCCGGGCGTTGCGGTAGAAAATGGCCTCTACCTCGTCCTCGGTGAAGCCCTCGCGGCGGAGTGCGTCGGCCAGCAGCGGGAGCTTGGAGCAGTCGTCCATTTCCAGCTTGCCGCCGATGCCGTCGAAGTCACTGCCCAGACCGATGATCTCAATGCCGCCCACCTGCTTGAAGTGGGCCGCGTGCTTTGCCATCAGGGCCGTGGTGCTGCGGCAGAGCTTTTCTTCGGGCTGGTTGTCGAGGAAGCCGCTGCAGTAGTTCAGACCCACGAGGCCGCCCTTGTTGGCGAGGGCGCGGATCATCTCGTCGGTGAGGTTGCGGCAGTGGGGCGCGAGGGCGCGGCAGTTGGAGTGGCTGGCCGCAAAGGGGCGGGTGGAGTGCTCCACAATATCCCAGAAGCCCCTGTCGGACAGGTGGCTCACATCTGCGATGATGTGCAGACGCTCCATCTCAGCCAGGAACTCGAAGCCCTTCTCCTTCAAGCCCGTCTCAGTGTTGGGGGCACAGGGCCAGATGTTGTGGCCCCCGCCGGGGACGACGTTGGGGCTGGCAAGCTCGTTCTCGTGGTTCCAGGTCAGGGTCATCATGCGGACGCCCAGCTCGTACATCCGGCGCAGCACGCCGATGCTGCCCTTGCAGCAGCCGCCCTCTTCGATGGTGAGCATTCCGCTGATCTTGCCCTCGGCGGCGTTCTTGCGGATGTCAGAGGGTCGATACACCGGAGCAATATCCTCCGGGTATTTTTCCATGATGCGTTTGAAGACGTCGATTTCTTCCAGCGCCGTCACCAGCGGGTCGGCACCGGGGGTCTTGTCGCCCAGATTGACAAAGGCGGCGAAGCACTGCAGCATATAGTCGCCCTTTTTCAGTTTCTGCAGGTCGATATGCAGATCATTCTGCGCAAAGCTCTTGGGCGTACCCGCCTTTTCGGCGTAGCGCAGCTCACTCAGGGTGTCACAATGTAGATCAAAGACTTTCATTTTTGGTTCTCCTTTGATAAAGGGAAGGTTCTTCTTCCTTTAAGCTACGTTCTCTTTTGCGTGCCAAAAGAGAACCAGAAAAGCACCAGCGATTTCGACGCGCTGGATCCACGAGAAAGGGGCTGCTCGCCCCTTTCAGACCCCGAAGGAGTTGTCGAAACGGAAAAAAGCTAGCCGCTTCGCTAAACGCTTTTTTCTCGTTTCTCCGATTTGGAGTCGCTATGCGACGGGGACGCGGTGAGGGCAAAGTAAAATTGACAGGAAAGGAGAAAACGCTATGCGAAGCGGTATCACCCGGCGATGGCTGCGGGGCAGTCTGCTCATTACGGTACTGCTGGTGCTGCTGGTGGAGGTCATGTTCCTCTACAGCGCCACCCGCAGCTACTACAACGGCGTCCAGCAGACCATGTACCGCCGCTTTTCGTCCATCACCGGTCAGCTCAAAATGTACACCGGCGAAACGAGCCAGAAGACCGCCGCCAGCCGCAGCGTGGCCCTGCGCCGGATGGTGGAGCAGTTCTCCGATAAGGACAAATATGAGTTCATGCTGCTGGACAGCTACGGCAGTGTCATCGCCTCGTCCAGCGGCACCGATGCCGAGGGCATCGTCACCCACACCGATTTTGAGCAGGCGCAGGAGGCCGTGGACGGGCAGGGCATCGCCATCTACCGCACCCAGAGCGGAGAGATGGTCATGGCGGCCTGCTGTCTCGTACCCTATGCAGCCGAAGATGTGGCCGCCATGCGTCTCGTCACAAGTCTGACGCTGGTGGAAGAACAGCTCAAACGCACCGTGGTGGTGGCCCTCATCATGGGTGCGGCGGTGCTGGCCTTTACCATCATGTCGGGCCTGTACTTCGTGCGGAGCATTGTGGTGCCGCTGGGACAGGTGGAGCGCACCGCCGCCGGCATCGCCCGGGGTGAGCTGGACGTTCGTCTGCCCGTCACCGGCGACGAGCGGGATGAGGTGGACCGCCTGCGCGGCACCATCAACCGGATGGCCGAGGGCCTCGAAGAGACGGAAAAGATGAAAAATGAGTTCATCAGCTCCGTCTCCCACGAGCTGCGCACCCCCCTCACCTCCATCCGGGGCTGGGTGGAGACGCTGCGCACGCTGGACGACCCCTCCGACGAGAACTACCGCAAGGGCCTCGAGATCATCAACAACGAGACGGCCCGCCTCTACAACATGGTGGAGGAGCTGCTGGATTTCAGCCGCCTGCAGAATGGCCGTCTCAAGATGACCTGCCGCCCCCTCGACCTTGTGGCCGAGCTGACCGATGCGGTGCTCTTCTGCGAGGCCCGCATCCAGCGGGAGGGGCTTGTGCTGGTGTACAATGAGCCGGAGGAGATGATCCCGGTCTATGCCGACCCCGACCGTCTGCGGCAGGTGTTCATCAACATCCTGGACAACGCCATCAAGTATTCCGCCCCCGGCGGGCGCATCACAGTCAAGCTCTGGGCGGGCGAGTACAAAGCCTTTATCGAATTGATCGACCAGGGCCGCGGCATCCCGCCCGAAGACCTCGAGAACGTCAAGACCAAGTTCTACAAGGGCAGCAACTCGGTGCGCGGCAGCGGCATCGGTCTGGCGCTGGTGGACTCCATCATGACCGCCCTCGACGGCACGATGGACATCAAGAGCACTCTGGGCCGGGGTACGGTGGTGACGCTGGGGCTGCCGCTTTATAAAAAATAAGATTTTGTCACATTTATGTGGTAAGATAGAAGCCAAAAAACGGACAGGAGAAATCCATTTTATGAATCACGAACCCAAGAAGGAATGCTTCAAGACCAGTGTGGGCGGTCAGGCCCTGATGGAAGGCATCATGATGCGCGGCCCGGAGCACATCTGCTGCGCTGTGCGCAAGCCCGACGGCACCATCGAAACGAAGATAGAAGACACCCCGAAACACGGCATCTGGGCCAAGATCCCTCTCGTGCGGGGAGCCCTCTCGATGATAGAGAGCCTCATCACCGGCTACCACTACATGATGTACTCTGCCCAGGTGAGCATGGGCGACGAGTACGACACCGAAGAGGAAGAGTCCGCCTTTGAAAAATGGGTGGGCGACCATCTGGGCAAGAAGGCCGAGGACATCCTGATGGCCGGTGCGGCCCTCGTGGGCGGCCTGTTCGCCATCCTGCTGTTCACCGTTCTGCCGACGGTGCTGGTGGGCGGCCTCGGCAAGGTGGTCACCCTGACCCGCTGGCCGAGAGTCATCCTCGAGGCGGTGCTGAAAGTTGCCATTTTCCTCAGCTACATGGTGGCCATCTCCAAGATGAAGGAGATCCACCGCGTTTTCGAGTATCACGGCGCAGAGCACAAGACCATCGCCTGCTACGAGGCCGGCGACGAGCTGACCGTGGAGAATGTCCGCAAGTACACCCGCTTCCACCCCCGCTGCGGCACCAGCTTTCTTATTCTGGTGGTCATCGTCAGCGTTTTTCTCTACAGCGTGCTGCCCTGGAGCAGCACCAGCCTCCGTGTCCTGTTCAAACTGCTGCTCCTGCCGGTCGTGATGGGCATCAGCTACGAGCTGCTCAAGTGGTGCGGCCGCTCGGACAACATCGCCACCCGCATCATCCGCCAGCCCGGCCTCTGGGTGCAGAGGCTGACGGTCTTTGAACCCGACGACAGCATGATCGAGGTGGCCATCGCCGCCGTAACGCCGGTGCTGCCCGAAGACCCGGAGGACGGCAGATGGTGAGCGAAGGGATGCTGCCCCGTGCAGCGGTCAAAGAGGTGGAAGCGCGGCTGACGGCGGCGGGCTGTCCGGACGCAGATTTCGACGCCCGGGAGCTGTTCCGGCTGGCGACAGGCCGGGACGTCCGCCTTTCTGACCGTCCGTTGGACGCCGCCGAAGCGGCAAAGCTCGAAGAACTTACTGTTCGCCGTGCGGCCCGGGAGCCGCTGCAATACCTCTGCGGCAGCTGGCCTTTCCTCGACTTTGAACTGGCCGTGGGGCCGGGTGTACTCTGTCCCCGTGCTGATACCGAGGTGGTGGCTGAGACGGCTGCCGAGATGCTGGCGGGCGTGGAAGCGCCCCGGGTGCTGGACCTCTGCGCCGGTACCGGCTGTCTGGGCCTTGGCGTCAAGCGGCTCTGCCCGGCGGCGCAGGTCGTCTGCGTGGAAAAGAGCCCGGAAGCCTACGTCTATCTCGAGAAAAATACCCGTCTGGCCCTGAAAGGCCGGGGCGGCAGCACCGAAAACGTACTGGATGCCTCGCCTTTTGAAGAGCCGGCCTTCGACTGGGGCATGAAGCCCACCCGCGCCGCAGAGCCGGTGGAGGGTGACCTCTTCACCTACTGGGAGACCCTGCCCGAGGGGCAGCTCGACCTCATCGTCTCGAACCCGCCCTACCTGACAGCGCAGGAGATGGGCGAATTGCAGCCCGAAGTGGCGAAAGAGCCGGCCATGGCGCTGGAAGCCGGGGAAGACGGTCTCGTATTTTATAAGGCCATCGCGGAACACTACCAGAAAGCTCTGCGCCCCGGCGGTGCGCTGGCGCTGGAGATCGGCTGGCAGCAGCGGGAGGCCGTGACCGCCCTGCTGGAAGCAAACGGCTGGGCAGACATTGCCTGCCGGAAGGACTTCGGCGGCAACGACCGCTGCGTGACGGCCCGGAGACCCAAATAAGCGGGAGAAAAAGTGAAAATATCTACAACTATCTGTTGTAATATTTGAAATCTGTGATATACTATAGAGGAAAGAATCTGTACAGCACTGCCTGCACCCCGCAGGCCATGTGATAAAGGAGCAGCACGCTATGGCAAAGAATCAGAACAACAACGTCGCCCCCGCCACCCAGAAGACGGAGCCGGGTGCAAAGAAGGATGCGCTGGCAACTGCGCTGGCCCAGATCGAAAAGCAGTTCGGCAAGGGCGCCATCATGAAGCTGGGCGATAACACCGCCATGCAGGTGGACGCCATCTCTACCGGCAGCCTTGGCCTCGACCTGGCGCTGGGCGTGGGCGGTGTGCCGCGCGGCCGTATCATCGAGGTGTTCGGACCGGAATCCAGCGGTAAGACCACGCTGGCTCTCCACATCCTCGCTGAGGCCCAGAAAAAGGGCGGCGAGGTGGCCTTCATCGACGTCGAGCACGCCCTCGACCCGGCCTATGCCTCCGCACTGGGCGTGAACATCGATGAGCTGCTGGTCAGCCAGCCGGATACCGGCGAGCAGGCCATGGAGATCTGCGAGGCGCTGGTGCGCTCCGGTGCCATCGACGCCATCGTCGTGGACTCCGTCGCTGCTATGGTGCCTCGTGCCGAGATCGAGGGCGAGATGGGTGACAGCCATGTCGGCCTGCAGGCCCGTCTGATGAGTCAGGCCATGCGCAAGCTGACCAGCGTCATCGGCAAGACCAACACGGTCTGTGTCTTCATCAACCAGCTGCGCGAGAAGGTGGGCATCGTCTACGGCAACCCCGAAGTTACCACCGGCGGCCGCGCCCTGAAGTATTATTCTTCTGTCCGCATCGACATCCGCCGCGTCGAGGGCCTGAAGGACTCTTCCGGCCAGTTCATCGGCAACCACACCCGCGCCAAGATCGTCAAGAACAAGGTGGCTCCTCCGTTCCGTGAGGCTGAATTTGACATCATGTTCGGTGAGGGCATCTCCAAGATGAGCGAGCTCATCGACGTGGGTGTCAAGCTGGGCATCGTCCAGAAGAGCGGCGCATGGTTCAACTACGGCGACATCCGTCTGGGTCAGGGCCGTGACAACGCCAAGCAGTTCCTCAAGGACAACCCCGAGATCGCCAACGACATCGAGGGCCAGATCCGCGCCAACGCGGACAAGCTCTACGCCACCCGCCGCCCGGCGGGCAAAGCTGCTGCCGCTGCGGCAGAGAAGGAAGAGGGCGGCGAGACCGCTTCTGCCTCCAAGGAGCCTGTCGTCAAGGCTCCGGCCCGCAGCAGCGAGAGCGAGCTGGACATCATGGTGGAGGACTAAATGTCCTTTTCGAGAAGAGGCCGTCCGCTGGCTGAAGAAGAAAAGTCCACTGACGCCGCCAAGGCCCGCGCCCGGGCCATGGAGCTTCTGGCCGGGCAGGAGCTTTCCTCCGGGCAGCTCTATGAGCGCTTGGGGCGGAAGTTTACCCAGCCCACCGCCGCCGCTGTGGTGGCGGAGATGGTGGAGCGGCAGTATGTGGACGACGAGCGCTACGCCCGGACCCGGGCGCACGGCCTGCTGGCCGCCCGCAAGAGCCGCCGCGCTGCCGCGCAGGATCTGCGGCAGAAGGGGCTGGACGCCCAGCAGATCTCGGCTGCGCTGGAAGAGGCCTACGCCCCGGACGAAGCGGGCGGAGACCCGGAGCTGGAAGCCGCTGCCGCCCTCGTGGAAGGGCGGTACCGCAGCAAGCTGGCCGCAGGGCGGAAAGACCTTGTGGTGGCTGCGCTGGCCCGGCGGGGGTTTGCGTATCCGGTTATTAAAGAAGCGATTCGGCGAGTGGAAGAGGACGGTTAGTTCTCTTTTGCGCGCCAAAAGAGAACCAGAAAAGCACCCGCTTCGCGCGCCTGTGCGCGGGGCAGAGCGCTTTTTCATTAAGGCTAATTGTTCTCTTTTGATGTCAAAAGAGAACCAGAAAACCACCAGCGATTTCGACGC
>OGEO01000381.1_pt1 | contig 45160 bp, 38 predicted proteins | sample 1570661 | NCBI WGS metagenome assembly OGEO01 (sample SAMEA2582142, study PRJEB24529) | metagenome | biome: Human gut stool | place: China | collected 2011
GCTTTTTAAGAAATCTTCAGGGTTGGTTATACTGTTCAATTATCAAGGTTCTTTGTCTCTTGACCATTGGCCGAGCGACTTCATTATCTTATCATAACTGCAAGCATTTGTCAAGCACTTTTTCAACTTTTTTATTTTCATTTTAGGAAGTTGTTTTTCTTATTCAAACAATTTTCTAAATTGTTTTTAAGTTGTCATTATTGTGTCGTTGCTGTTTGCTGCAACGTTGGATATAATACCACTCCTTTCGCCAATTGTCAACCACTTTTTTCCTGTTTTTTTCAAAATCCTTCTTGTTTTTTTTCGACAAACAATTTATAATTTCCCCTAGAATGCAGGCATTCTTTTTTCGCATTTCAATGAAAGGATTTTTATTATGAAGCAAAAAATAGTTTTCTTTGATATTGACGGCACGCTGATTACTGAAGATGGCAATCAAACACTCCCGGAGAGCACTGTCTATGCAATTCAGGAACTTCGCCGCCGCGGTCATCTGGCATTTATTAATTCCGGACGTACCTTATTTAATGTAATTGAACAGCCATACATTCTTCGTATTGGCTTTGATGGCTATGTATGCGCCTGCGGTGCTCATATCTTATACCGTGGCGAACACCTTCTTACTGCTACAGTTCCTTCTGAGGCGCATGCTGCTGTTATTGATGCAGCCCGCCGTTATCATATGGAGCTTTTGCTTGAGGGACCAGATTATCTTTATTTTGATCTGTCCATACCTATGAATGCTTCCAGACAATCTCTCTATGACCGCTTCCCAAACCACAGAGAGAATGCAGATGTTCCAAATAAATGCTTTAACAAATTTGTTACCTGGGAAACGCCAGAAAGTGACACTGCTTCCTTTGTAAAGGCAGTATCTCCATGGTTTACTTACATTAATCGCGGCGGAGGATTCGGTGAATTTTGTATGCATGCCTACAGCAAGGCAACTGGCATTCAGTTTCTCGCAGACCGCTTCGGACTGTCACTAGACGACTGCTATGTAATTGGCGATTCTATGAATGATCTTCCAATGCTTGATTATGTACAGCACAGTATTTTAATGGGCAACGGAACTCCTTCTCTTCGCTCTCACGTTGAATATGTCACAACTGATATTCTCGATGACGGAATTGAAAATGCACTGGTACACTATAATCTTATCCCATGATAAAAGCCCGGAAGCAAAAACTTCCGGGCTGATCTTTTAAAGGAGCAATTTATCAAGCATGTTTCCATCCCAAAGAAGAATGTTCAGCTCATTTGCAAGCGTCACCGCATTCTTCGTAAAGCGGCTGTTCGTCATAACAACGCCTACCATGCAATGATAAAAATCGCGTCCGCTATAAATTTCCTGCACAGCGCGCACCCCAACTGGATTAGTATAATATTTGCACTGAAATGCCCAGCGCACTCCATCCTTTTCTGCAAATATATCAACGCCATAATCTCCTGTTGTTGGTGTCAGTTCTACATTCTCGTATCCTTTCGCCGTTAAAATCTGCGTACACAATACTTCAAATTCCAATCCATCCTGAACTGGCTGATATTTGCGAAATTTCCGGCGCAGAAAAAATCCAATTATAAGTACTGCAACAAATGCAGCAATAATCGCTGCCAAGTAAATATATTCTATTTTTATTCTGTCCACAAAACAACTTCTCCTGTCTGAAGTGTTTTCGAAACATCAATCAGGCGCTGGTTCTCAGAACCACGAAACTGAAGTGAAATATTTTTGCGTGCCTCAATAAATGGACCATCCACGCAAACATCAATCAGCGATAAGATTTCTTTTGTTTCAGGACATTGCTCGCTCATCCATCCGCAAACGTCCTTTTCCCACACATAACCAGTATAACACCAAATATCCTTACCGGGACATTGCTTTTTAACCTTTCGAAGCAATTTTAACACTCCCGGCTGATTAGATGGATCAAGCGGCTCTCCTCCAAGCAGTGTAAGTCCTCTAACAACGCTGTTTTTTATTTTCTCTACAAGCGCATTCTCCACTGTTTCATCAAATACATTGCCATAATTAAAGTCCCACGCAATCTCATTAAAACAATTTTTGCAGTGATGACGGCATCCGCTCACAAAAAGCGTCATACGCACACCTGGGCCATTGGCAATGTCATATTCCTTAATTTCTGCATAATTCATATTGTGTTCTCCTTTTTCTGCAGCCGCCTATGATTTTTTGTCTTGCACTGGTACATTCTGTGATCTGCCTCGCGAATCATCGTATAAATATCACCCGGCATTTCACCAAATTCTACTACTCCATATGAAAAGCTGATGTGGCGCGCTTCTTCCTGCAGCATAAACACAATCGGATTCTTCCTTAAAAGCTCATCAAGCATCATTTCTACTTTAAGTTTACTGCGATTAGACAGCACAATAAATTCATCACCTGCATATCTGTACAAAAACTCATTGTGGCTCAATGCGTTTTTCATCATCTTAGCAAATTGAAGCAGATATTGATCTCCACTTTCATGACCATACTTATCATTTACTTCCTTTAAGAAATCCAAATCAATAAATACAAGACATCCCTCTGCGTGATCGCTAAGATAACGCACTCCCTCAATCTCAAATGTAGCACGGTTACGACAACCCGTAAGTGAATCTCTTGCCATCGTCTTTCTAAGACGCATAAGACGAAGCTCTTCCTGCGTCAAAGAACGCACCATAGCATTATAATTATTCTGTTCCTGCTCTAACACCTCAATATAGCGCTTGCTAATCTGCTCATACTCACTAGGATGTCTGGAATTTTGCATTTGCTCAGATGCCTTCATCATAAGGCTGTAGATCATGCTTGTACTTCCAGTAAACAGTTCTGATTCAGCAAGAAATTTTCCAATTTCAACTACATCCTGAAAACGATTCTTAACAAGAAGAAGCTTCAGAAATTCTGCAAAATATCTGATACAAAATGAAATTCCACTCTGTGCTAACCCTGATGACTGCAGATTATGAATATAATGAACAAACTCATCTGCCACTTCTTCTGACTGCGGCTGCATATACAATTGCAGATAAAGACAGGTAAACTCTTTTTGAATGTCAAAAAATGATTTCTGATCATCAGGCACCTTCGTTTTAATCAGTTCCTCTAAGCCCTTCGCCGCATCAGCTGCATCATCAAGCTGTCCGAGTCCAATTTTAATATATACAAGACTGTCAAGGTACACAATTTCATTGATAATATCACTATTCCAAAAATCCACCCCTTCTGCTGCCGGATCTTTTCTTGTAACGTCAATCATTTTTTCCAGATAATATAATGCCTCTTCAAACAGATCATTCTCTGTAAAAGCAACTACAATACTATTATAGGTAGATTTTAAATTCATTCTGTCTGCATAGCCAGTCTCCACATATTTAAGTCCATATTCCACAATTTTAGGCTGAAAACCAGTTACGAAATAAAGACGCATAAGCGCCAGATAATACAATGCCTGATCTGCCGAATTAGGACAGTCCTCCAACAGCTTCTGGCAAAGTTCAATCATAGGAAATACACACTCGCGGTAGCTGCAGGCAAAGATACCATAGCTGGTAAAATACGCGGCAAGACTATAATCTTCACGCCACTCTTTTGTCTTACTGCTCTGCAGATACTCCTGCTCTAAATCCTTTATACAATCAAATGCATCCTGTGTACTCCAGACACCAGATTTAATTTTACTCATTAACTCTTCTACATCAACCATTTCATCTTTCCCCATAAAAATACAGCTGCCTATCTAACACCTGTTACAGCGACAGCTTTTTCTCCAAAAGCCACGTTGTAAGAATCATAAAAAGTGCCAGCTCAGCCAGATTAGCAAGTGCATATGGCCAGGACTGCTGCAAAAGATAGAGCAAATCAACTGTATCACGATATACCATCGGATGCAGATCTGTAATTACGCCTTGAATCTTTGACTCTGTATATATGCCAGCCACAAAAAGCGCAATCGTAACAACAAGCTTCAATCTGCTGTTTTGCAAAAGTGTTGCCGCCAGTGTAATGCAAAGATAAAGCATAGCCACTGTAGAAAACACAGAAAGCAGAAACGTAATAATACCAAACAGCGCCATTGATGCTACCTGTGCTGTATCGATTCCAAAATTTTTCATTACCTCTGAAATCACCTCACCCATGCTTTTATACACGGAATATTGATTTAAAAACAGTGAAAAATCAAGCCATCCCAGTGCACCAAGCGCTGCCGCAAGTATCACTCCAAGCACAAGAACAGTCAGCATCTTTGACAATATTATGGAAAGAGCGCTCACAGGCGTCATAAACACAAGATAGCTTGTCTTTGAATTAATTTCCCTATAATAATTAGTAATTGCAAAAATAAACACGGCAAAATAGCACACTACTGCATACAAAACAAGAATAGTTGACCATATGATTGCATAGTCCTGCGTCTTTCCGCGAAGTGCAATCAAAAAGCAAATCTGCAGCGCTGCCAGTCCTGCAAGCAAAACAAATAGTGCCGTTCTATTTTTACGAAGCTCATACTTTGATAAACGAAACATTTTTCTGTCCTCCAAATGATCACATCACACAGTCGCTATAAACTTCTTTGTAAAGTTCTGTCATTGTTTTTCCGTGATGTTTTGTCAGCTCATCCACCTTGCCACACATGACAAGACCACCATTTTTCATAAATATAGCATCATCTGTCATGCGCTCTAAGTCATCGACAAGATGACTTAGAGCGCATGACAGATGACTTGACACAAGAAACGTTTTCGTTGGAGAGCAATACTTTTGAATCGTTTCCAAAATCTGATCTCTCGCAATAATGTCAATGCCATTTAGCGGCTCATCAAGCATAATAAGACTTGCATCACGCGAAAGTGCGAGCGCTGCCTTACCCTTTGCCATCATACCAGAAGACATCTTTGAAATCTTCATTTTAGGTTCCAATGAAAATGCTGACAATAGCTGTTCATATACCTGCGGCTGAAAATCTTCATAAAAGTCTGCAAAATAATGACCGGCATCCTTCCATGTCATATATGAGTAAAAATACGATTCTGTCGGCATATAGACTGTCTTTGCCTTACTATTTTTACCAACTGACTCCCCCTCAAATAAAATCTTGCCGCTGCTTGGATGAATCAGCCCTGCCGCCATCTTCATAAACGTACTCTTTCCGCTTCCATTTGGACCAAGCAGCGCATAGACACGACCACGTTCAATCTGCAGATTCAAATTATCTACCGCTCTGTGTGAACCATATTTTTTCGTCAGCTCACTGCATTCAAGTATTGTTGCCATTAAAGTTCCTTTCTGTCCTCGTCTGACTCGCCTTCATTTATAATACTTTCTGGCTGTTCTTTTTGCTCTGTTTTTTCCTGTGTCATCTCCTGCTTTTCTTCCTCTGACCAAAGCTTTTCCTGCCGCGGCGTTATTTTTGACTTTTTGACATATTGCTCATCATATGCCATTAACATATCGTCTCTTTGATTATAGCGAAGTCCTCTCATTACAAGTCTTGTGATAACATCATAAATAACTGCAAAGAACGGTACACCGATAATCATGCCGACAAAGCCCCAAAGTCCGCCAAAGAATAAGATAGAAAACAATACCCAAAAGCTAGACAATCCTGTGGAATTACCAAGAATCTTCGGTCCAATAATATTTCCGTCAATCTGCTGAAGCACAATAACAAAGATCAAAAAATAAAATGCATGAAGCGGATTTTCCAGAAGCAGCCAAAGAGTCGATGGAACTGCACCAATGTACGGTCCGAAAAATGGAATTATATTTGTCACACCGACAACAACACTGACAAGAAGTGCTGACTTAATTCCCATCATATACGTTCCAATAAAACAGATCACTCCAATAATCAGTGAATCAACAAGCTTACCCATTAAAAAGCCGCTAAACATCTTATCGGCATAAATGATTTCATCCTCAATCAGTCTTGCCCATTTTTCCTTAAAAACACCGTAAAGAATCAGTCTGCCCTGCGCAAGAAAACGTTTTCGTCCTGCAAGCAGATAGATAGAAACGATCAATCCTAAAAATGCATTTTTTAAGAAACCAACAATATTTACTACCTGATTGCTGAGACCGTTGATTATAGTCTGAAGCATCGGTGTCAAATCTGTCTTTAACCATTCACGCAGACGTGTGGACAGCTCTGCATATAAACCATCCCAGCTTTGCTGCATAGTCGGATATTTTTCTAACATATCATGAAGCCACTTATTGCTGTTGTCAAGCTGATCTGGCAGCACACTGACAAGCGACAATATACTTGTTATCACCTGAGGAATTACAAGCATAAATAATGCAGTTACAATAGTAAGTGTTAAAAGCTCGCAAAATGTGATTGCCAGTGCAGATGCAATTCCCTGCGCATGTTTTACATGGGCGCGCACTAAAAGCTTCCTTAATTCTTTCTCCCACCAGCGACATGTCGGCCTAAGCACATAAGCAATAACAAAACCATAGATAAATGGCTCCAAAATGCCTATCAGATCATGAAAAAAGGCGCCAAATCCGCGGATTCGATAAAACAAAAAGAAGCAGACCATCCCGATCAGCAGGATGGCTACTCCCGTGACAGCGATTTTAAAGTATTTCTCATCTTCCTTCTTTCTAAGCACTAAATTCACCTCCAAATTTTCTGCTGTTATTGTACACTTTTACATGCGCAAAGTCAAGCAAAGCTGGAGGATATGAAGGCGGTTCGACGATTTAAGTTACGAAAGCCATTCACCTTCGGGCTTTGCTGTAAATATTGTCTTATTCGTGAACTGTAACTGGCTCCCATTGAAAACTCGCGACTTTAACTTTGAACGAGTACACAGCACTTTTTATGATAAAAAGCAATGCCATAGTTCAATATTTTTTTATAGCCACGATTTCTAAGTGCCTGATCATAGTCCCTGTCTTTGATCTGCTGCAAGGCCTCACGGCAATCCTGTTCCATCTTTTTTTCTTCGTTGCTATACTTTAGTTCTATCACAATTCCTACATTTTCTTCCATTCCTTTTGTTTCGATTTGGATATCACTAAAACCATCACCTGATTCCCGGTTAGACAAAATCTCCCAGTTTTGCTGATAGCCAAGGATTCCAAGCATTAGCCCATGGTAAAAATTCTCGTGGAGCGACCTTGCAAAATTGTCACGCACGCTAATCGTTTGTCCCATATATTTTGTCAGCAGTTGTTCTACTTTTCTGGCATCCGCTGCAAGAATAGCTTTACAAAAGCTGTCGAGAAGTTCCCCATTCTGAACTACTTCCTCGCGAAACAGTACCAGCACTCTATCAATAATAATACTGCAAATCTCACGGTTTGGCACGGCAAGGCGATAGTAGCCGTTTCCAAGGTATCCTCGCTGCGTCAGGTATCCCGTCATAAACAGCGTACTCCAAAGATTGTCCATGCTGGCATACAGTTCCTTATAGGTGATCATCTCGTCCACCCGTTTTGTCACGGTATCTCCGCTCACCAACATCTCCAACTCACTTTTTGTCAACATATGCGGTTCCTTCATACTATTAACAAAATGGCGAATAACTTCATTTCCGCTCGTATTCATCCAATAATTTTTCATCTCAACATCTGGATTTTTCCGGTGATCACTGCAATAATTCACTACATCCCACGGACAATAGACATCAGCTTTACCAAAACGATAGCCGTCATACCACTCCCTAACCACATTAAAGTAATCTTGTAATCCATAGTATTGCAGCATCGCCTTTACTTCTGCATCTGTAAAACCAAAAGTCTCATCAAATTCCTGATCTGTAATCGAATAAACCTTAAAGTTGTTCAGTCCAGTAAAAATACTCTCTTTCGCAATTCTAAGACACCCGGTCAGCACAGCAAAAGCCAAACTGTCATTTGACTTAAGAACATTGCCAAACATATTTCGAAGCAGCAATACCATATCATCATAATATCCATTTTCATAAGCCTTTGCCAATGGCACATCATACTCGTCAATTAGCACCACGACCTTTTGAGAAAAATGGATTTCCAGCAATTCCGTAAGCTCCTGAAGACTGCTTGTAATAGTATCGTCCTCCATCTGACGATCCAAGAACTGCACAAAAAGCTCTCTATCAATTGCATCCATTTTTTCATCTTCCAACAAGGCACGATGTCTTCGTGCCTCTTTATTGATAATGCGGATCAGCTGTGCCCGTGCCTTTTCATACGAATCCGCATCCACTCCCTTTAAGCTGATCGAAACTACTGGATACCTGCCCATATAGGCATCGCACAGATCTTTATTTTGCGCAATATAAAGTCCGTCAAAAAGTGTTGGATCCATTCCAATCTCGAAAAAATATTGAAGCATACTCATATTCAATGTTTTTCCAAAACGGCGTGGACGAGTAAACAATGTTACCTCACATCCCTCTTCAATCACTTGCTCAATTAGCTCCGTTTTGTCCACATAATAATATCCCCCCTCACGCAGTTTTTCAAACTGATCAATGCCAACAGGCAGCCTTGCCTGCCGAATCTTCATGCCAATCGGCTCCGTTGTTTTTCTTTCCATATCGTGCACCTATCCTTCCTGCCTATCAGCCCTTCGTTCACACCATCGTTTTAAAGATCATTTCCTTATCAATATCATACCATATTTTGGACAGGTTGTCATTGGATTCACAATTCAATCTGAACAGAAAATTAACCGCCCACTACTATATAGTGGACGGTCAATGAAAAACCTATATTTAACTTTTGTCACAAATTTTATTTTTTCAGTTCTCTTCTTACTATCAGCACAATTGCTATTGCCATTATTCCTACGCCTGCTGTGACCATCATCATACCGATGCGTCCTGTTGGATCTTCGATACCGAGGATACGTCTTGGTGATGCTGGCGGTGTGGTGGGCTGCGGTGCTGTTGTTTGTGGTGCTGTGGTTGGTGTTGTCTGGCTTGGTGTCGTTGGTGCTGCCGGAGACGTTGGCTGATATGGGCTTGACTCTTCTTCCGGTGTTCTGCTCTCGGACGGTGTTGTCTCTTCTTCTGATGGCTTACTCTCGTCTTGAGTTGTCTCTTCTGGTGTCGTTGAATTACTCTCGTGCGGATTGGTTGGTCCGTCCGGCTCATCTTCTTCTGGAATGGAATGCTTTGGAATGATGCGGTTTTGGTAGATCAAATCACCGTTTGCATCGCGCCCTGGAAGAAATACAAGTGACATAACTACTGGACCATAGTCATCATAGGAACTTGGAACAATCAGGTACATACCAAATGGAATAGAAGAAATGCTGCAGCGTCCTGTCACATCTGTTGCCAGTGTATAGGTCGGCTGAATGTCCTTCTCATCTATCCAAATCTTTAAGCGTCTGCTCAGTGCAACTAGCTCTTTTGCAGTCTTCACATCTGTCTTATAACCACAATCTTCGAAATCAGGCATAAACTTTAATGACTGTCCGTCTGGTGCCGTGATGCCGTCTGTGATCTGATACATGCTGAAGATGACACCCTCCATAGGAGTGGATTCATCCTCCAATGTAATCTCCAATGAAACATCCTGCTCATCTGCATTTACTGCCATAATCTGTGCGCATGATGTTACCAGCAGACATATTATCAATAACAGGCCTTGCAAATATCGCTTTACTTTCATACTTTTCATACCCTCTTGTCTCCTTCCTATTATCGCTTTCTCTTGCGGCTATGCAAGAGAACCCAGATCAACAGCACTACTAGAATCGGCACTGCTACGGCTGGTGCAACCAACTTTGGTTCTATCTGAATCGCATCCGCTGTTACGCGAATGGCACTTGCGCTTGCCTTTGTCTCTACGCGGTGTCCTCTAACTAGAAGACGATGCGTATTGATTCCATATGGTGTACAAGTGACCAGTGTACACAGGTCTTTGTCTTCTTCAATCTCCAGATCTGACAGATCATCCGGTTCTACGATTCGAATCTGATCCACTTCATATGTCAATGTTTCATCCAGAACACGAATTAAAAATTCATCTCCCACTACCAGCTCATCCAAATTGGTAAAAAGCTTTGCAGAAGGCAAACCTCTGTGTCCTGATAATACGGCATGTGTTCCCGGTCCTCCAACTGGAAGCGACGAGCCTTCGATATGACCAACTGCAATCTGAAGGATACCTTCGTCTGTACCATGATAGATTGGAAGAGAAACCTTAATCTTTGGAATTTCTATGTATCCCAAAATTCCGTTGTCACTGACATCTAACAGTGATTCATATTCTTCTCGCTCTTCGTCTGTCATGATCCAGCGGTTTGACTTATTTTTAAGCTGCTGGTTATATTCGTAAGCATCATCCCACATGTGCTCATACTGCTTATCATCTACTTCAGCAACTGCCTGTGCATATGTAGCAATTGCTCTCGACTGATGCAGCGAGTTCCAATAATCGCTGACGGTCGGATACAGCAGTAAGGACAGACCTACCAAGAGAATCAACAGCAATAAGATGGTAGTCATATTTTTTTTGATCCACTTCATAAGCTCTCCTCACGGTTGTATCCGGATGCCTCAAGAGAGGCATCCGATTGCAACCTAGTTTGTTTCTTTGTGTTATCTTTGTGTTACCCGGATGTTCTACGAAGGAGCCTCGGCGATGGCTTTGTCGGCGAGCCTGATCAGCGTGCCCACTACTTACTAGCAACGTAAGTTTATTTCGTGCGCACGCTTTTACGGCGTCGCCTCGTAAAGTCCAGTCGCCTCAGCTACCGTTTACGTAATGATAGTCATCTCTCGCACAAATAACTTTTTTGCTCTGTTTAACTGATTAATTATTAACGAATCAATCGTGCTGACAAAACAATTAGCGTGCGCTCATGCGCTTCTTGGTGATCAGAAGGATTGCTGCGCCAAGAACAAGGATAGAACCAACAACGTAGAAGATTGTGGTACCCATGCCACCGGTGGTTGGAAGGGTTGAACCAGACTTGTTGACTACATCAGCACTCAGAGAACCTTCTGCCTTATTTGCTGTAAGGTCAATCTCACCGTTTACCTTATTTCCTGACATTTTTGTTAAAACAGCGTCACGATTCTGTTTTTCCCATGTAATATCATGGTCAGCGGTTACTATGAAGGTGATCGGGGAAATGGTATTGTATCTACTTGGAGTTTTGGTCTCAGTAAGGATATACTCACCATCATCCAAACCACTAAATGTAAAGGAAGTTCCAGCAGTATTCTTTACTACAGTAATATCTTTTGTTGTTCCATCTACAAGCTTCTTAGAAAGTGTAAATTCTGCTCCAGACAATGGCTGTGAGTTTTCATTTACCTTGTTAATTTCTACTTTGTATGTAAATACGATAACATTGTCCCACGGTGTCTCACCTGTCGGACCATTTTCTCCACCCTGAGAATCATTTGGATTATTGGAGAACTGTAACTTTGCATTATTGACATTTCCATGCTCACCCAAAACAGCGTCCTTAGTTAAAACTGATTCGTATTCAACAGTAATGACTGAACCTGCATGAACTCCTGAAATCTGCTTTAAATCAGTAAACTTTACTTCAAAAGTACATTTTTCTACATTCTTACCTGTTTCAGAGCCATCTACTACTGAATAGCCACTGGTAATCACATTACCATCAACTTTAACTACAACGGTACTCTCATCAAATGCAAGACCTTCCTCTTCAACATCATGGAACGCAAAGTAATACTTATCGTACTTGTCATAATTATCTGCTACTGTACCTTTTAACTGAAATGGAATGCGATCGCCGATATCATAATCAGCAGAATCCTGCCAGTCAGAAGTTACGCCTGTAGTATCATTGGTATCTTTGATTTTCTTCTCGAAGGACGGAACAGCGCTCTTTGGAGAAATAGTAACATTACCAACAACCTCTACGATGTAAAGAGTATAGGACTCGCCTTCCTCACCTGCTAAAGAATCATCCTGATCCTTGATCAGATAATAGCCTGCATCTGCTGTATAAGTTGCACCCTTTGTAATTGTATCTACTGGATTTGATAATTTTGCATACTTCTTAATTACTTCCAATTTCTCAGTATCAGACTTAGTATTTACCGCAGTAAGTTTATTAATAACATCCTGGCTAACAGCCTCACCTAATGTTCCACTACCATTTACACCCCACTTTAAGTTGGAGAGTACTGTTCCTGCCAAATCACCCGTAAAGATCTGATAGATCTCATACTTATGAGAACCTGCCGGTGCTGTAATTGTGTAAGTACCACTCGTTGCTGCTGCCGAACTACCTGCTTCTCCTGCAAATGCTACTACGCTCATTGCAAGTACCATGACTAAACTGAGTAACAGAGCCATGACTTTTTTCATTTTCTTCATATTTTACTTCCTCGCTTTCTTTTCTATTCTATCCTTTTTTGTTTTTGGGCTGTGCCCTCCCTCTGAATAATGCGTAGGAATTGCGTATATTGATGGTTCCCCATGCTTGGGGAGTTTAGAGAATTTGTTACCAAATCCTCTTGCCTCCTTTCTGCATGTGTTTTTTATATATTAGGAACGCTGCCCCTGCTATTAGGAGCACGCCGCCCATGGTATACCAATAGGTACCGGTTCCACCGGTTTCTGGGAGGGTGATTGATTGTTCCTCCTCTTTCTGGTTTGTAATGTAGATGATACCAGTTTGGATACCACCGTTATTAAGATATGTAGTCCTATAACCTGGTATTGTTACAGTTTCTTTTACAATATAGTAGTATGGTGCGTTTTCACTATCGGCTTTAGGAAGATCTGACCAAGAAACTGTCCAATTGTTAGCTGCTCTCAATGCTACATTTTCTAGCTTTGTACCACCTTCTGTAACAGCTACTTCTCCGCTACCAGAAACTGGCTCATATGCCTGTGGTAAATCAAAATCTGGAGTTCCAATATCTGCTGTCCAGCTTCCATTAGTTTTTAGGTCAATTTCCATATCACTATTTACTTGCTCTATTCGCAACTGATAAGTACCATCTGGCATTTGTACAAACTTTTCTTTTGTTTCGTCTGTATAATTTGCAATTCCCCACGACGGAAACGATATTATAAAATGACTTCCTTTTGCAACTTCATATGGTGTACGCTGTCCATCTTTATTAATCGTTACCGTCCATTTTGCCAGCTGTTGCTTCTGCCTATAGACTGTAACTAGAATGCTGTTTGTCGGTGGATTTACCAATATTGATCCATCCTTGTTTTCCCAAACCTTTTTTACTGTAATTTCTGTATTGTCGTTTGGAACATACAAGATGGCATCTTTATTCGTAGTCTCATAGAATTTAATCTTATCTGTGCTTACGCTAGCTGCTGAAAAGATACTACCCATATTCGTAATCGTAGTATTCTTATCGTACTTCATAAACACAAAGTAGATTTCTTTGGCCAACTTACTATAACCTGACGGTGCTTTTGTTTCCTTCAATCTATACAATGTTTCTTGTACAAATTCTTTCGGAAGTTCAACTTCTCCCTTCGCATTTGAAATATACTTTCCATCTGGATGATTGTCATCACTCACACGACTCCATATCTTTGATTGTGAATCATATTTTTCAATTTCAAATTCAGCTCCAGCAAGAAGATTTGTATAATCATCACTATCGACTTTATAAATCTTCAATGATCCCTTATCAACAGATGCACCAGATCCTTGATTATGAATTATGGTACTTGTCGATGACTCAAACTTTCCGTATAGTCTTACCTTATTGCTTATTTCTGGTGCATGCGCTGCTCCACATTCAATACGATACCTGTAAACAAATACACAAGCAGTTTCATCTGGCACTACCAAATTTAATACATTCTTTTGTTCATCATACTGTAATGTATATCTGGTTGAACTAAGTTCTGTACCTTTATAATCTGCTTTTGATGCATCATAATAATACAATCCAGTATTATCTAAATCCAAATACGCTGTTACACCTTGCGGTAAAGTTAACGTATCTGATAGCGATAATGTATCTGCATATGGATTCATATTCGCACCTGACGGATTAATCACAACAGAATATGCCGCATAATATGCGCTTATAGTACCCTTAGCATCTTGTTCAGTCTCTACTACTGCTGTTTTCTCAACCTTAATAGTTGGTCTTGTTACTGTAGTTGTCTGTGAATCCGAATTCGATCCCCATTCAACCTTATTAACATATGTCTTATCAGTCAGATTGAGATCCTTCCACTCATCCTTTATAGATGCGCGGTAAGTTATTGCCAACTTCCATCCTGTTTTTCCGCCATTCTTTGCTGCTGTTGCATATCCGTCTTGTATCGTAATTGTCATCAACGATCCGTCTTGTGGAATACTAACAATTGGCTTTTTATTTTCCGCAAAATCATACCACTGCTGACCAGCTGAATTATGATAATCAACTCTGTGTTGATAATTCTCTCCCTTTTCGAAGTAGTACCAACCTTCCACTGATTTCTCATCAATAACCATACCATTCGGTATATAATCAGTTAATGTTATCGACTGATCATTTGCACTCTCAGCATCAATAAGTATACGATAGTAAATATACTCATTTTTTAAACTATCATATGTAAATTCCTTAGTTCCGTCCACGAACTGAGGCATCTGAATTATACCTAGTGAACTTTGCGGAGTATTATAGTCTCTTCCAATATTCGCAATACTCTGCTTTGATAGAATTTTATCTTTCTTTATCGTATGCTGCGCTTCAGATTCCTTATGATGTTCTGGAAGTTCTGCCTTATTCTTGAATACCCATGAAGTTCCTGGCTGCATTGCTGATATATCGGCATATGTGCTATAAGATTCAAGATTCATATATTTTGCTTTAATATCAACACCAGTTTTCGGTATTACCTTTATTTCAAAGGATTTTACCTTCTGCGTTGTATCTGTTGAAGCGATCTTATTTTCATCTGCATCATAATAGGTTACTTCCACTGTTACTTGATCATTTTCATATGGAAGTTTCGTATTATCACTAAGTTGTAAGCTAAAATTCTTTTCGATTTCTGCCTGCAGTTCATTAGCGATTCCATAATGTTTTCCAGTATTTCCGTCACTCGCATCTATAAAAGTATCTTTATAAACGAATTCTGTCAAAGTGGTATCTGGAAGAGTAACATTTGTATTCCATGTTAATTTCTTGCTTCCAGCATCTACATCAGTCTCACTCTTATAACTTTTACTAACTCCCCAGTCACGATGTGAAACGCCTACTTCTGCTGTGCTACTATTTCCATCACCATCTTTTCCTATTGTTCCTGTATTCGTAACCTTTCCGTTGTTATCTGGAGCTGTGGTCTTATAAGTTATTCGATATTCACCTGTATATGGTTGGTCAGTTCCAAATGTGTATTCAATACTTCCATCTGCTTTCACTGTAGCTTTACCAACAACTGCATTATTATTGGTAGTATCAACCACATCAAATTCTGTTCCGATAAAACTAATTCCATCTGGAAGTTTATCTGAGAACGTATATCCTTGAATATCCTTTCTGCCCTTATTCAAAGTAACTGTCCAGTTAATTTCATTTTTATCAGAATCATAACCACCAGTCTTACTGATCATTGCCTTTGAGATTTCAACAGAATTCCAAGTTTCCTTGCTATCCGTTTTAATGGATACTTTTGCTCCATTATTTAATGTAGCTGATCCATCACAGTCATTTGATCCCTTAACTGAAACATTGGCTGTATATTTTACAACATACTTTTCTCCTGCTTTCAGCTCAGGTAAATCTGTCAATGTAAACTTTGGATATCCATCATTTGTTTTACTAAATGTTGGCGTATACCCCGTCACTTCTGTTTGATTTCCATAGTCATCAGTCTTATAAATTTTAAAACTATTTGGATCAAACTCTGCTGACGCAGGTGATGATGCTCTAAAATAATCCTCTATAGTAACTGGGCTACCACTTCCTTTTTTGGAAGATGCAGTAATCGTATAATCAACAGATTTTCCATCTTTGCTTGCAGAACCTGACTTTTCAAGAGAAATATCATTCTGCGAAGTTTCCTCTTGTCTATCAATCTTTAGAGTTCCACCTTCACCGCCAAATTCAAGTTCGCCCTTATCATTTGTTCCAGATGCAGAAACGGTTCCTTCAAACCAAACATTTCCATTAAATTGTTTTCCATCGGCAACAAAGCTATCTTCAAACTCAATTTCAATTAATCCATCTGGAGAAATTGTATATGTTCCAACAGCAACACCATTTCTGTAAATGGAACCATTTTCCTCCTTACGTAACTTAACTCCGCTTGGTAACTGATAATAAATTTTCTTATTACTCGAATCTACTTTTCCATCAGGGATATTATATGAAATATAAAATCTTACCTGATCTCCTTCTTTTACGGATTCTCCATCACCAATTGGAACCCAGTAACCATTCTGAATTTTTGAGAAAATAATTCCCGTAATATGCGGTCCAAAATCAACACCTGTAGTAGTTGCCTGAATAGCTATTCTACTAGCTTTTCTCATTCTTCTCACATTCGATGAAGACATATTCTTTTCTACCGTCAATAACGGTCCATCTATTTCCAGATTCCAGTTGTTCAAGTCATATGCTAACTCTTCTTCTGTTTCTGCTTCTGATGTCTCCTCCTCGGTGGAAGCCTCCTCGCTACTCTCCTCTTCCGCCTCTGAAGTTTCTTCCTCTGTAGATGCTTCTTCACTCGTCAGCTCTTCTTCAGATGTTTCCTCAGTAGAAGTCTCTTCGAAGTTCTCCTCTTCAGAACTCTCTTCCTCGGTACTTACTTCCTCTGAGCTTTCTTCTTCGGTCTCAGCCTCAATAGAAGAACTTTCCTCTGTCTCGCTTTCGGACTCTGATTCAGCCTCGGATTTCGATTCTGCCTCTTCTGCTGTCTCAGTCTCAGACTCTGCTTCTGTTTCGTCTTCGCTTGATGCTTCAAGGCTTGTTTCTTCACTTGAACCCTCTTCGATCTGGTTGCTCGCTTCCTCTGTTGAAGCTTCCTCTAAGCTTGTTTCTTCTGTACTTACTTCTTCTGTACTTAACTCTTCAGAACTGATTTCTTCTGTGGAGTTTTCCTCAGTTGAAGCATCTTCACTGACCATTTCCTCACTGGTCACTTCCTCGCTAACCACTGACGACTGCTCTTCTTTCTGACCACTGCCCTTATAGCACTCGTCTGTATGTACATGCTCTACTCTGTCACAGATTAATGTCTCTACGAGAACCTGCTTTTCTGTAAAGCACTCGTCGCTGTGCTTATGCTCTTTTAATTCTAGCTTTCCACATGCAAGTACGCCGTCTTTGTAGCACTCTGCTGTGTGGGTATGAAGCTCGGCTGGCTCTTCACAGATTAGTACCTGCACATCCTGATAGCAGGCTTCTCTGTGTGTGTGACCTGCGCTTTCTGGAATGGTGCATGTTAAAACGTCTGTCCATTCGTAGCATTCATCACTGTGCGTATGCTCTTCTAGTGTGCAGATTAAATTACCTTCTGCATCGTAGCAACCTTCGCCGTGTGTATGCTCTTCTTTGCCGCAGATTAATGCGCCCTGCTGTTTTGTGTAGCACTCAGGCGTATGAGTATGACCAACTGATTCTTCCTGAGTGCAAACTAGCTGCTTTTGCATCTGATAGCACTCTGGTGTGTGCTGATGCAGCTTATGCTCTGGAATGGTGCATACTAGATTGCCGTCTTTGTCGTAGCAGGATGCGTCATGCTCATGAATCACAAAGTCTGCATAACCACAGATCAGCTTATGCTCTGCATCGTAGCAGCCATCTGTATGCTTATGTACACCTAGTGAATCTGTCGTACAGACAAGCTCTTTCTCCTTTTCATAATGCGAGCTGTAACAGTTTGCGTCGTGTTTGTGCTCTGTGATACCACACTCTGCTTTGTTTTCCATCGTTATAGCTGGCAGAATCAGCATATATGTCGTTACAAACACAACAACAACCGCCAGCGTGGTGACTATTCGATACCACATTTGACGTTTCTTATGATCCTTCATGATTGAACGAATCTGTTTTCTTAACGGATTTTCCAAAACAGACGCCCCCTTTCTCCTACTTGATCTGACCAAAATTTGTAAATGGCCAGACACAAAATACTAATTTTCCAACAATTTGCTCCTGTGCCACACATCCGACAGATGTGCTTCGACTATCAACTGAAACGCTTCGATGATCACCCATCACAAATACTCTTCCTTCAGGCACTTGATATGGCAGGTCAATATCACATTCGCCAAGCGCCTTTTCAAATACGTATGGCTCATCGAGAGGTGTTCCATTTACTGAAACATTTCCCTCTTCGTCGATATCTACCCACTGTCCTGCTGTTGCAATCACACGTTTTACTAAGATCTTATTATTGTAGTAAAATGCAATTATGTCCTGCGCTTCAAATTCCGAACCAGAAACAGAGACAACTATGTCTCCATCTGATAAGGTCGGCGTCATGGACGTACCATAGATCTGTAAAACAGGCAACACTAAAGTAGCCACCAGTACTGCTACTGCTGCAACTGTAATAAGTGTATAAACCGTGCTTCGAAGCGTGCTCCTGTAGCTCTTTTTATAAAGCTCTCTGTGAAGCTCTTTTTCAAGAACCTCTATCGGCGGCACTTCAAGTGGTTGTTTTTTATTTTTTTTCATGAGACACCTCCACCTACACTGGGAGATGTCTCAAGGCTCGTCCATGTGGTTGGATCGCTGCCTTCACTAGAATTGTTTTTCTCGATCTCTTCTTTTTCTTTTTCTAACTGAGCATACAGAGCATCTCTTTTTGCCTCGCTCTCATAACGAAGCCGCCTGCAATACTCCTGTGTATCTTCTCTCATCACAGCACATGCATCGAGTGTCCTCTGGCGAAGCACCTGGAACTCTACATTCTTTTCATGCTCCATACGCTTTATACTTTCGATGTATTGGGATGCTGCCTGATCTGCAGCTTTGAATATGTCGTTTAATGCGAGAGCTGCTTCTGCAATCGAACCTGTCTGCTGCAACTGAATCGTCCGATCATCAAGCTGTTTCTGAAGCTTCGCCACCTCCTTTTTAAGTGACTCGACTTCTTTTGACTGCTCAATAAGCATTTCAAGAAGCTCCGCGCGACTTAAACGTTTGCTGTCTTTGCCCTCTTTGCTGTCATCTCCCTGCATATTCCATACTCCTTCCAAGTTTTCACCGTTGCCAGTTTAACTGGTGAACATGCTGTTTTTTTCGCTTGTCTAAACAGTAGCACATTTCAAACACTTTGTAAAGTACCTTTTTTGTTTTTTTTTCATACTTTCTTGTGATTTTTTTCATTTTTGTTGTAATTATCTATAATCATAATTCACATATATATCACTGTTTAATGCAAATCACATAATAGGAATAGGTTTGACTTCTCTCCTCTATTATGCTATAATGTAAGAAATTTTTAAGATTTGTAGTTAATGTGATTTTTTTATATAACGGGGGAATTTCAATGGTTGTTATAAGTAAAACGTTTTCGATCCCGCAATTTTATGATTCTCATGCGATTGCACCCTTAAAGGATCTTGTATTTCTTGATATTGAGACGACAGGACTCACACCTGCTACCTCTTCTATTTATCTGATTGGTGCGGTCTATCATCAGCAAATGGAGTGGCATATCAGACAGTGGTTTTCTGATTCGCTTAATTCTGAGCAGGAGATCCTTGAGGACTTTTTTTCTTTTATAAAAAATTATCAGGTTATTGTTTCTTTTAATGGCGAAACCTTTGATCTTCCTTTTTTAAAGAAATGTGCTGCTGCCTATGGCCTTAATACTGATGTGCTTGACAATATTCGCAGCTTTGATCTGTACCGCCACCTGCGTCCTGTAAAAACACTTCTGCAGCTTGAGAACTTAAAACTTGCAACACTTGAAAGCTATTTAAATATTTCAAGACTAGATCAGGCTACCGGCAAGGAGATGATCGCTGTTTATCACGATTATCTTGAGACTGGTGATAAGCGTCTTTATCAGGTGCTTCTTCTTCACAATGAGGATGATTTAAAGGCTCTTCCTCAGATTATGCCGCTTTTGTCTTATCTTGATATATTCCGCAGTGAGTGGACACTTGCCGGCTATTCCTTAAGCACTGCATCGTCCTCTCTTACTATTGTGGTGGACTGTTCTGTTAAGGTCCCGGTAGCTGTGACGCGTGAGCTGCCGCTTTGCCGTTTATCGATCCGTGCGAACCAGATCATTATTGAGATTCGTGCTTTTGTCGGGGAATTAAAGTATTTCTTTGATAATTATAAGGATTATTATTATCTTCCTGATGAGGACCGCGCTGTTCATAAGAAGGTCGGCCAATATGTAGACCCGGAGCATCGTGTTCAGGCAAGTGCTTCTACCTGCTACACAAAGAAAAGTAGTACTTTTCTTCCGCTCTCGCATGAGGATATGTTTGATCTTTATAAGGAGGAGTATTCTTCCAAGCAGCTTTTTACAGAATATATAGCTGATCCTGATTTTATTCTCGCCTATGCACATAATGTACTCGAAGATGCACTGAGATGTGCTGTACCTGTTCCTTCTGAGGAGGCGCAGGAAGCACCGCCGGAATTATTTTCTTGAACCGCTTGCTTTAATTAAAAAACGACCGGGTATTTTTTTCTACCCGGTCGTTTTAAATTCACTTTATTTGATGTATTTCTTACGGATTATTCCTGATCCTCATCGTTTGCAAGAGCCTTCATGCTCAGGCTGATCTTCTTTGCATCTACGTTCAGGTCTACTACCTTTGCGGTGATTTCCTGACCGATGGACAGAACATCCTGTGGCTTCTCTACGCGCTCTCTGGAGATCTGAGAAACGTGAAGCAGTGCATCAACACCTGACTCTAACTCTACGAATGCACCGAAGTCAGTCATACGTGCTACCTTACCAGTAACAACAGTACCTACTGCAAACTTCTCTTCTGCATCCTTCCACGGATTCTCCTCCGGGAACTTCATGCTCAGTGCGATACGATTTCCATCGATTGCCTTTACAAGAACCTTAACCTTATCACCACTCTTGAATACCTTCTTAGGATTCTCGATACGGCCCCAGCTCATCTCAGAAATGTGAAGCAGACCATCTGCTCCGCCTAAATCTACGAATGCACCGAAATCTGTAACGTTCTTTACAGTACCCTCAACGGTCTGACCAACCTCAAGCTTTGCGAAGAGCTCTTCCTGCATCTTCTTCTTCTTCTCGATGATCAGCTCCTTGCAGTTACCGATAATTCTGTGCTTCTTCGGGTTGAACTCAGTAACGATAAACTCAACTTCCTGTCCCTTGTACTTCTCAAGATTCTTCTCGTATACATCGGATACAAGGCTTGCCGGGATAAATACTCTGGTCTGATCAACTACTACGCTTAATCCACCAGTGGAGATTTCAGTAACAACTGCCTTTAATACAGTCTTGTTCTCGAATGCGTCCTCAAGAACCTTGCTTCCTCTCTCTGCCTGCAGCTTGCGTACAGAAAGCTGAACCTGGCCCTCGCCGTCGTTCATCTTAACAACCTTAGCCTCGATCTCATCGCCAACCTTTACAAGGTCGCACAGATTTGCATTCGGGATGTTGGTAAATTCGTTGCGGCTAATGACAGCATCTGCTTTATATCCTATATTTAGGACAATCTCGTCTTCCTTTACTGCAATAACCTGACCGGATACAACTGCGCCCTGGCTAATTGCAACTTCTTTCTGCTCACTTAATAATTGTCCGAATTCGTCTGACATGGTGTAGAACCTCCTCAATGATTATATTCGGGGTTGAAGCCCCTCCTGTAACACCCACCCTGTCTGCTGTCAAAAACCAATTGGTGTCTAGGTCCTCAGCGGTTTGTATGTAATGGGTATTATTACATTCTTTTTTGCATATTTCAAACAGCTTCTGCGTGTTGGAGCTATGACTCCCACCTATGACCAGCATTCCATCTACTGAGGCTGCGAGACTGGCTGCTTCCTCCTGCCGGTTTCTGGTTGCATTGCAGATAGTGTTAACGCAATTTATATTGTACTCTTTTTTTTCTAATTGGTCAACTATATTTTGAAATTTAATGTAGTGAAATGTCGTTTGTGCTGCCACAAAAACGGGTTTTTTAGGGTCTAATACCAGCTTTTGTGCTTCTTCTGCATCTTTTACAACTGATGCGCCGTCTGTGCTCCATCCTACAATGCCTACAACCTCTGGATGCACAGGATTTCCGGCTATGACGATCTGGTAGCCTTCTTTTGACTTTTCTTCTACAAGACGGTGAATCTTTTTTACAAACGGACATGTCATGTCAATGACACGCATGCCAAGCTCACGCATCTTTGTTTCGGTGTCACGGCCAACACCATGGGAGCGGATTATGACAATGCCTTTTTTAAGTGCTGCAAGCGACTCTAATGTGTCAACTACCTGCACACCTTTATTCTTTAAATCGTTGACCACTTCATCGTTGTGGATGATTGGGCCAAAGGTATAGATTGGTGTATCCTTTTCTTCCTCAAGACAACGATAAACTTCGTTTACTGCGCGGCGCACGCCAAAGCAAAAGCCCGCGCTTTTTGCCAGAATTACTTCCATCAGCGTGCCGCCTTTGCAAGCTCTACTACCTTTGCTGCTGCCTCTTCAATTGTCATGTTTGACGTATCAAGGTATACAGCATCATCAGCCTGCTTTAACGGTGCGATATCTCTGTGCGTGTCACGGTAGTCGCGCTCTTTAATATCGGCAAGCACAACGTCATATGGCGTATTATCGCCCTTTGACTGCAGCTCTAAGTAGCGTCTTCTTGCCCTTTCCTCGGCACTTGCTGTCAGAAAGATCTTTACATCTGCATTAGGAAGAATACATGTGCCAATGTCTCTTCCATCCATGATGATATCATTTTCCTGTGCAATCTGTCTTTGAAGTGATAAGAGATGCTCTCTTACAGCCGGCACTGCACCAACTACAGATGCCATATGACCGATATGCTCTTTTCTGATCTCTTCACTTACATCCTCACCATTTAAATATACATGGCGCTCACCGTCGATATAGCGAATGGAAACTTCTGTCTCTTTCGCAGTCTCTCCAATTGCTTTTTTATCTTCTTCTGGCACATGCTTACGATATACATACAGACCAATTGCGCGGTACATGGCGCCTGTATCTACATATATATAGGAAAGCTCGCTTGCTGCAAGCTTTGCGATGGTGCTTTTTCCGGCTCCTGCCGGACCATCAATTGCGATGTTAAAACCCATTTGTTTGTCTCCTTTTCTTTTTACGATTCTTCTGCGAGGCGTTTCGGTGAAGTGTTTGTCACGCTATTCAAGTATTTATACAATACTATCCCCTACCAGGCTTCCCGTGGACCATGCAAGCTGCAGGTTGTAGCCCCCTGTGAGGGCATCAATGTCTAGTAGTTCGCCTGCAAAATACAGTCCCTGCACAAGCTTTGACTCCATGGTCTTTGGCTGTACTTCCTGCACTTTGACGCCGCCCTGCGTGATAATAGCTTCATTATAACTCCTGACACTAAGAATGGTCAATGGGAGATTTTTGGTTAAAGAAACAAGATGGGCACGCTCTTCTTTTGTGATGGCGTTTACTTCCTTGTCTGGATTTATGCCTGACAAAATGACGATCTGCTCTGCTAGTCTTGCCGGGAATAAGCCATTTAATGCATTTTTAAACTGCTTATTTTTTTCCTGTGAGAAGTCTCGCAAAAGTCTTGCATCAAGCTGCTCGTCTGTAAGCGCCGGCTTTAAGTCTATGAAAGCAGAAAGCGGATTTTTATCAAGCTTTTTGACTATTTTACTGCTTGCACTTAATACAAGTGGTCCGCTGATGCCAAAATGAGTGAACAACATCTCTCCAAAATCCTCATACAGCTTCTTTTTGCCGTCTTTTACAGTGAAGGTAACATTTTTAAGTGACAGTCCCTGCAGTGTGCGGCACCAGTCTTCTTTTGTGTTAACTGGCACTAATGCCGGAAAGCATGGTGTCACTGTATGACCAAGCTCTCTTGCCATGCGGTGTCCGTCTCCCGTGGAGCCTGTTGACGCATAGGAAAGACCTCCTGTTGCAAGCACTATGGCATCGGCGCTTATTTTTTTTCCATCGGAAAGTGACACGCCTGCTGCACGTCCTTCTTCGGTGATGATATGCGTTACTTCTTTATTTAATATAATTTCTACGCCAGCCTTTTTTAAAAGGCGTGAAAAACAGCTTATGATATCGGAGGACTTATCTGACTCTGGGAATACGCGCTGACCTCTTTCTATCTTAAGCGGACATCCGCCGTTTTCAATAAGTTCCATGACATCTGTGTTGCTGCAGTCAGAAAACGCACTGTAAAGAAAACGTGGATTTGTCACGATCTGGCTCATGATTGTCTCCATATCGGAGGCATTTGTCACGTTGCATCGACCCTTTCCTGTGATAAAAAGCTTTTTGCCAAGCTTTTCATTTTTCTCAAGCAGTGTCACATCATGACCATTCTCGGCTGCCTTTAATGCAGCCATCATTCCAGCGGCACCGCCGCCTATTACTATTACTTTGCTCATAAAAAATTTTCACACAATCCTTTTTTCAAAAAAGGGACCCTTGTTTTCCAAGAGTCCCTTAGTTTCTTATTTTTATTTAAATGATACCTACGAATTGCTCCGCTGCTTCGCATCTTTCGCAATTCTAAAAACATTCGGATTCGCTGATTTTCTTCGAAAATCGCTGCATCCTCATGTTTTTACGAGTCTCAAGGTCACAAGCTTCTTCATGCAAGCATGATCAGCTTGTGACTTTTCGACTCTAGTATCATACCGGGTATGCCTTATTCTTTGTATCTGCAGCAGCTGGATCTACCTTTGTCTGCTGTGCTTCACGATACTTGAAGAACTCAGTAGCAACCTGTGGGAACAGTGCATAGGTCAGTACATCCTCGTCCTGCTGAATATACTGAGCTGCCTCCTTGCGGAAGTTGTCTAACTGTGGCTTGATCAGATCTGCCGGACGGCAGGTGATCGGCTTCTCGTCTCCGATTGCCTTCTTCTGAACTTCCTTGTTAAATGGCTTAACAGTCTGTCCAAACTCACCTCTTAAGATCTTCTTGGACTCCTTAGTCATCATCTTGTATCTCTCGCCCTGAAGAACGTTAAGAACTGCCTGAGTACCAACGATCTGAGAAGACGGAGTAACAAGCGGCGGCTCTCCGAAGTCCTTACGTACTCTCGGAACTTCCTCAAGTACCTGATAGTACTTGTCCTCAGCGCCTGCTTCCTTTAACTGGCTTACCAGGTTGGAAAGCATACCGCCCGGTACCTGATACATCAAAGTCTTAATGTTAACGCCCATAACCTTCGGGTTGATGCGGCCAGACTTAAGAGCTTCCTCCTGAATCGGACGGAAGTAGTCAGCGATCTCTCCCAGAAGCTTCATATCAAGACCTGTATCGTATGGAGTTCCCTTGAAGGTCTCTACCATAACCTCAGTAGCCGGCTGGCTAGTACCCATAGCTAATGGGCTCATTGCTGTATCAATAACATCTGCGCCAGCCTCAACTGCCTTCATATATGTCATGGATGCAACACCAGAGGTGTAGTGGGTATGAATCTGAATCGGAAGCTTTGTTGCGCTCTTAAGAGCTGTAACAAGCTCAGTTGCCTTATACGGAACAAGAAGACCTGCCATATCCTTGATACAGATAGAATCTGCACCCATGGACTCGATCTCTTTTGCAATCTTCTTCCAGTAATCAAGTGTGTAAGCATCACCAAGGGTGTAGCACAGTGCGATCTGTGCCTCAGCATTTGGGTTCTCCTTCTTGATTGCCTTTGTTGCGTTTACTGCTGTCTTTAAGTTACGCAGATCGTTGAAGCAGTCGAAGATACGGATGATATCCATACCATTTGCAACTGACTTCTGTACGAAGTACTCTACTACGTCATCTGCATAGTGATTGTAGCCTAAGATGTTCTGTCCACGGAACAGCATCTGCAGCTTTGTATGCTTGAAGCCTGCTCTTAATTTACGCAGTCTCTCCCACGGATCTTCCTTCAGGAAACGAAGGCTGGCATCAAATGTAGCACCGCCCCAGCACTCTACGGAGTGGTATCCTACCTGATCCATTTTCTCAACGATTGGAAGCATCTGCTCTGTGGTCATTCTAGTTGCCATCAGAGACTGATGCGCATCTCTTAAGACCGTCTCTGTAATTCCTACTGGCCTTTTTACTTGCTCTGCCATTATATTACCTCCAAATTTTATCAGTATACTTTAACTGATGCCTACGAATTGCTCCGTTGCTTCGCATCTTTCGCAATTCTAAAAACATTCGGATTCGCTGATTTTCTTTGAAAATCGCTGCATCCTCATGTTTTTGCGGGTCCCAAGCTCAAAAACCTCATCGTGCAAGCACGATCGGTTTTTGAGTTCGATCCCCTGGCATCATACTCCAAATATTGCCATAAACGTACCTGCCGCAACGGCCGTACCGATAACACCGGCTACGTTTGGTCCCATTGCATGCATCAAAAGGAAGTTGCTCGGATCTGCCTCTGAACCAACCTTCTGTGATACACGCGCTGCCATCGGAACGGCAGATACACCTGCTGAACCGATAAGCGGATTGATCTTGCCCTTTGTAACCTTGCACAAAAGCTTTCCAAGAAGGACACCGCCTGCGGTACCAAATGCGAAGGCGATCATACCAAGTGCAACGATCTTTAAGGTATCCATCTTTAAGAATGCCTCTGCACTGGTAGATGCACCTACAGAAGTACCAAGAAGGATAACTACGATATACATAAGTGCGTTGGAAGCTGTCTCAGTAAGCTGCTTAACAACACCACTCTCGCGGAACAAATTACCAAGCATAAGCATACCGATAAGCGGTGCAGTACTTGGAAGAATCAAAACAACAACGATTGTTACGATGATCGGGAACAGGATTCTCTCCAGCTTTGATACTGGACGAAGCTGCTCCATCTTGATCTTTCTCTCTTCCTCTGTAGTCAGTGCCTTCATGATCGGCGGCTGAATGATCGGAACAAGAGACATGTAAGAATATGCAGCAACGGCGATTGGTCCCATGTACTGGGTCTGTCCTAACTTACCACAAAGGAAGATAGAGGTCGGGCCGTCAGCACCGCCAATGATAGAGATTGCTGCAGCTGCCTTATCAGAGAATCCCATAAGGATTGCCATAAAGTAAGCCAGGTAGATACCAAGCTGTGCAGCAGCACCCATCAAAAAGCTGATTGGGTTTGCGATCAGCGGACCGAAGTCAGTCATCGCACCAACACCCATGAAGATCAGAGACGGCAGAATACTCCACTCGTCCAGAATATAGAAATAATGCAGTAATCCTCCAACACCGTTTGAAGTGTCTTCCGGGTTTGCCATGATTTCCGGATACATGTTAACAAGCAGCATACCGAATGCAATCGGCACAAGCAGTAACGGCTCGTATCCCTTCTTGATTGCCAGGTATAAGAATACCAGTGCAACAAGGATCATTAACAGGTTGCCCCATGACAGATTGAAGAACGCGGTCTGGTGGATTAGATTGCCTAATGTTTCAGTTACATAACTCATTGTCTAATACCTCCCGTATATTTCCTGCATGTGCAGGATTCACCTACTTACGTAGGAGCTTCATTAGTTCATTGTAGCAAGTACTGCGCCAGACTCAACGGACTGTCCTGCTGTTACATTGATAGAAGCTACGGTTCCATCCTGAGGTGCTACGATATCATTCTCCATCTTCATAGCCTCAAGAACAACGATTACCTGACCCTTCTTTACAGCGTCACCAGCGTTTGCCTTAACACCAAGAATCTTACCTGGCATTGGAGCGCTGATCTTTACAGCACCCTGTGCGCCAGCCGGTGCTGCTGCCTTTGGAGCAGCCTTCGGTGCTGCCTTAGGAGCTGCCTTTGGTGCTGCAGCTGCTGCGGATCCGGTTCCTTCTTCAACAGTTACTTCATATACATTGCCATTTACAGTAATGGTATAATTTTTCATCTTAATCTCCTTCTGCCGCTTTGCGGCTGCTTTTATGCTCTTTTCCAGTTGTTTGTCTTGCCAACTCTCTTAATAGAACGAACTACCAGACCATTCGGATCGGTACCTTCGCTTGCTGCGATTGCTGCTGCAATAACAGCTACAAGCTCAAGATCGTCCTCTTCTTCTACTGTTTCTTCTACTACTGGTGCTGGTGCAGGTGCTGGTGCAGGCTCTGAAGCCTTCTTCTTTGCAGCTGCTCTTTCCTCTGCCTCATGGATAAACTTGAAGCAGTAGATGATCAAGCTGATGAAGATCAGCATAACGAATACGACTGCCAGACCCATAATGGTATTTAAGGCTGCCTTTGACATCTTCTCACCCAGTGTATAAACACCGTTGAATGCAACAGAACTTAAATTTCCATTCTTATCAAAGGTAACAGTGACAACTGCATCACGCTTGTCAAATGTTCCATCTACACTGACAACATAAAGCTTGTTCTGGTTTTCGTAGCTGACATCAGCAGAATCCTCTTTGATCTCGCTAACTGCGCCGAGTTCTTCCTTTGCATCTTCCCACGCTGAAAAACCAGCCTCAAATGCAGCGGCCTCATCCTCGTCATTTGCCTCAGCCTTTAACTCGTCAAGTGTTTTCTGCTCATTTACAAGTGTATCAATGAGTGCAACTGCCTCTGTCTTGTAGACAGCCATGTCCTCACTTGCTGTATCAGAAGCACTGGATGAGGAGCAGGCAGTCAGCCCAAACGCACACAGCAGCACACTTAATAATACTGCTAACTTTCTTTTCATATCTACCTCTCATTCCACCCCGTACACACATAGGGGATCATTAATCCGCGATGTGTTCACACGGTACTGTGTTTCTGGATTAAACGGTACCGTGCTTCTTTGCCGGACGGTCCTCTCTCTTTGTGAACAGCATCTCAAATGCTGCTGCAGCGATCTGTCTTGTAGTTTCCGGAGCGATAATGCTGTCTACATAACCTCTCTTAGCTGCAGACTCTGCACTTGCCTGAAGCTTAGCGTAAGCTGCTGCCTTCTCGCTTATAAGAGCATTCTTATCATCTGCCTTTGCGATCTCATCTGCATACATGATCTTTGCTGCACTTACTGGATCCATCATGCCGATGGTAGCCTGCGGCCATGCATATGTCATATCTGCACTGTTGTTCATTGCTAAGGATGCTGTTCCGTTTGCTGCGCCTACGATTACATTTACCTTTGGAGCAGTCATATCATGGAATGCATAAATCAGCTTTGCAGCTGCCTTTGCGATTCTCTTCTCCTGGCACTTTGTTGCCTTGTATCCGGTAACATTTGTCAGTGTTAAAACTGGGATTGAGAATGCGTCACAGAAGTTTACGAACTCTGCTGCCTTCTCAGCACCCTCTGCGCTTAAGGTACCGTCGAAGGTCTCAGCCTCCTTGCCCTCTTCGTCATATAAAGCAGTACGGTTTGCAATTGCGCCGATGGTGTTTCCGTTTAAGCGGATAAAGCCAGTTACCATATCCTTTGCGTAATCCTTCTTTACCTCGAAGAAGAAGTTATCATCAGAGATCATTGGCAGGCTAAGTGCCGGATCTGCTGCTGATGCTTCAAGATCTGTACATGCGCGATTTAAGTCATCTGTGCACTCGCTGTAGGACATGTCATCCTCATTGTTTGCCGGCAGGATGCTTACTAAGGTGCGGATGCTCTCTAACAGCTCATCTTCCTGTGCAACTACATCTACCATACCAGCCTCGCTGCTCTGGAATGCTGCGTTTGCTGTATTCTCAGTCTTGTTGCCCTCTAATGCATTTGGAGAATTAACGAACAGCTTTGCGTTCTTTGCCTCCATAAATGTGAAATCAGTCAGAGCCGGAACTACTGCCATACCGCCGCCGCAGGTTCCGAAAACTGCTGTGATCTGTGGAACTACGCCAGATGCAAGTGCCTGGCACTCATACAGCTTACCAAATGCCTCTAATGCATCGGTAGCCTCCTCTAATCTCATTCCTGCACAGTCTACCAGACCGATTACCGGTGCACCTACCTTCATTGCAAGGCTATAAAGCTTTACAATCTTCTTTGCGTGCATTTCTCCGATGGAACCGCCCAGAACAGTTGCGTCCTGGCTGTAAACATAGACAAGGGCACCATCAATAGTACCATATCCTGTTAATACTCCATCTGCAGGTGTTTCTTTGTTCTGCAAATTGAAATCGGTATTTCTGGCAGTAACTGATCCGCCGATCTCAACAAAACTGTTGTCATCAAGCAAAGCACTTATACGGCTGCTTGCTGAATTCTGTGATGTTGTACTCATATTCGTCCTCCGTTTAATTTTTTATTCTAATGGTTAAAACCATCTTCTGCCATTTAACATTGTATCGTTTTTGAGCAAATAATTCAACAAGAATTTGCATTTTTTTGTACTTTTAATAAGACAAACTTCATTTCCTATGGTATAATGAATAAGAATGATAAGGGATACTCTATTTTTCCCCAAAAAGAAAGGAAGTATTTGTTATGGAACGTAAAAATGCATGGAAATCCTGCGATGAAGCAAAGCTCGCACAGGTAAATGCACTCTGCGCTGATTATATCAAATTCATCTCCGACTGCAAGACAGAGCGTGAGTGCGTAGAGGAAAGTATCCGTCTGGCTGAGGCTGCTGGATACAAGAACTTAAATGACTGTATCGAGGCTGGTACACCATTAAAGGCTGGCGATAAGGTTTATGCTAACAACATGGGCAAGACACTTGCTTTATTTGTAGTTGGTACTGAGCCGATGGAAAAGGGTATGCATATCCTTGGTGCGCACATTGACTCTCCTCGTATTGATGTTAAGCAGAATCCGCTTTATCAGGATGAGGATTTTGCTCTTCTTGATACACACTACTATGGCGGAATCAAGAAGTATCAGTGGGTTGCTCTTCCGCTTGCTCTTCACGGCGTTGTTGCAAAGAAGGACGGCACTGTTGTCAATGTTGTAATCGGTGAGGATCCGTCTGATCCGGTACTTGGTATCTCTGATCTTTTGATTCACTTATCTGGTGATCAGATGGCAAAGACTCTCTCTAAGGCAATCGAGGGCGAGAAGTTAAATCTGACTGTTGGAAGCCGTCCTGTTATGAATGCTGCTGATGACTGCAAGGAGCCTGTTAAGGAGCTGATCCTTTCTATGTTAAAGGAAAAGTATGACATTGAGGAAGAAGATTTCCTGTCTGCTGAGCTTGAGATCGTTCCGGCTGGTCCTGCAAGAGATTATGGACTTGACCGCAGCATGATCATGGGCTATGGCCATGATGACCGTGTATGCTCCTACACTTCTCTTGCTGCTATGCTTAAGGTAGAAAATCCTGTACATACAAGCTGCTGTCTGCTTGTTGATAAGGAAGAGGTTGGAAGCAACGGTGCTACTGGTATGCATTCCCGTTTCTTCGAGAATATCGTTGCTGAGCTTATTGCACTGACTAGCGCATCATACAGCGATCTTATTCTTCGCCGCTGTCTGAAAAACTCCAAGATGCTCTCATCTGACGTAAGTGCTGCATTTGATCCAAATTACCCAGAGGTAAATGAGAGAAAGAACAGTGCTTTCTGTGGAAGAGGCTTCACATTCAATAAGTATACTGGTGCTCGCGGAAAGAGCGGCTGCAATGATGCTAATGCAGAGTATATCGCTTACCTTAGAAAGGTAATGGACGATGCAGGCGTATTCTTCCAGACTAGCGAGCTTGGAAAGGTTGACCAGGGAGGCGGCGGAACTATCGCTTATATCCTTGCAAACCTGAACATGGAAGTTATCGACTGTGGCGTTCCGGTTCTTAACATGCACGCACCGTGGGAAGTTGTAAGTAAGATCGACGTTTACGAGACATGCCGCGGATACGAGGCATTCCTTCGCGCAGAGAAGTAAATAAGATTACTCAATTTTAAACACACAAAAAATCCCCCGGTAGAGGATTTCTCCTCTATCAGGGGATTTTTTTATGGTTACCACGTAGTCGGAAGTCCACCTCCAAATTCATAGCCTGCGGCGCGCACTGCATCTATCCATTCTCCAAGGATCTGTGTGTTTGTCGCTGACTTTGCATGAAGCAGATAGATTGCACCAGGATGAATGCTGTCCATGCAAAGCTGCAATGTCTCTGCCGGATCTTTCTGAGCATCGGAGTTGTAATCTAAATAGTGGAAGCTCCAGAATACGCTCTGGTAGCCAAGGCTTTCTACAAGACCTAATGACTGCTCACTTGTAGAACCCTCTGGGAATCTAAACAGCTTCATCTCGTAACCAAAGTTGTCTTTAACCAGGTTGTGAAGAACCATGATCTCGTTTGTCTGCTCCTCAAGTGAAAGCGATGGCATATTCTTGTGGTTGCAGGTGTGATTTCCTACAGTGTGACCGTCATCAATCATCTGTTTAATGTACTCTGGATTGCTGTCATAAAATTCTTTTGTGACAAAGAAGGTTGCTTTTACGTTCTTCTCGCGAAGTGTCTGAAGAATCTGAGGTGTAAAGCCTGCCTCATATCCCTCGTCCATAGTAAGATAAATTACTTTCTTTGATGTATCTTCAATAAACTTTGCATTATACTTTCCATACAGCTTCTTTAAATAATAGCATCCATTCGGAACATTTAACGCATCGCGATCCCTATAGTCTGCAATTCCGCTGAACTCATTCGTACTGAGTGTACTTAAATCACCACTCCAAAGCTCTGTAGCTGCGCTTGGTGCCTGTACCTGCTGATTTACAGTCTCTGGTGCCTTATCTGAAAGATATTCACTTGCAATGTAACATGTTGTACCGTTATATTCTACCTTACTCCACTCTGCAGTGTAGCCTATTCTGTGAATGGATGCACCCGCCTCAAGAGATCCTGCCTTTGCTGCATCTGTCGAAGCTGCCTCGCGAATATTAACCTTTTGTGTCGCATAAACTTCTTCATCTCGCGGCTCGTAGCCATCTTCTGCCTGTACAGCCTGTGACGATGTAGCTGCCAAGCTTGACGCGCTTGCTGACGAAGATGACGATACATTCACTTCTCCTGGCGCTACCGGAACTGGAATTGCTTCTTCCTCTGTCGTTACAGGTATAGTCTGCTCAATTGTTTGTTCTTGTGTCTGCTCTTGTGTTTGTGTCTGGCTTGGCAGCTGCGGAAGACTTGCTGTATCATTATTTTTTTTGCCGCAGCCTGACGAAGCCATCATTACTGCTGCAAGTACAATTACACTGCTTCTCAATTTCCAATTTCTCATCATTGTTCCTTTCACCATTCCTTTTCAAAAAAACCTTGTGTGTTAATTCCAAGCTCTTCTGTCAATGCCTCAAGCATATTTTTTTGTTCTGGCAATGTGCACCATGCAAGCCCACATCCAGCCTCTAGTCCGCCCGGAAGCGGTATCATGCGACCTGGAAGCTTATACTTTTTGGCTGCCTGCTGCATATGCATGGCATCTGTCGTTGTAGGAAATACAACCATCAACTTTTTTTCTCTGTTTAATCTACTCACCTTATACCGCCTGATTTTTCTACAAATTACAGCAGTAAAGAAAGTACACGCATAATATACCAGACAAATGCGCGTTTGTCTACTGCATGTTCCGGATAAATTGGATATGTACCTAAACATACCTCACTAAGCCAAAAGGAGACTTCACCGCAAACTTCATCTTCTAATACGGGCGATGCAAGCTCTTTTCTGGCTCTGATTTGAATTTCAATTTTCTCTCCATCTTTTGCAAGCACCTGATATTTATCTGGTGCATCAGGACAGATTAACTTTACCTGTGACTTTGTCTGCTTAGTCCAGTCATATACACCATCAATAACTGATGCTCTCATTTTGGGTACTGCCGGTGTCTCAAGCTTTTTTGTTTCATAAGCTGACAGTCCATAGTTCATAAGCTTTTTTGTATCAGCCCATTTATAGCTTTTATTTCCCGGCCAACCGCATGCAAGAAGCGATACTATATAAAGACGCCCATCTCTTTCTAGGGCACCGACATAACAATACCCTGCTTTTCCTGTAAATCCTGTCTTCCCTGTCAGTGCACCGTCCATCATCTGCAAAAATGCGTTATGATTATACACTGAAAATGAATACTTCCCTGTCGTATCGGTAAATTCATACTGCGCTGTACGCGTGATCTTTAAAAATTCTTTGCTTTTTGGCGATGTACGAATGCAATAACGAAGAAGAAGGGCAAGCTCTCTTGCCGTTGTATAATGTGCCTCATTATCTAACCCGTTTGGTGTTACAAAATGTGTCTGGCTAAGCCCGATCTCTTTTGCCTTTTTATTCATCCATGTAGCAAAGCCCTCTACACTTCCTGCAGCTGCCTCTGCTAAGATAACAGCCGTATCGTTATGGCTTTCTAACATCAATGAATATAAGAGATCCTCGCAGCGAAATGACCAGCCTTTTTGCACGCCAAGATGCACCTGCGGCTGTGAGGCAGCATAGGCAGATGCTGTGCATATTTCTTCTGGCTCCATCATCTCAAGCACAAGAATACATGTCATAATCTTTGTCGTGCTTGCCATAGGCAGGATCACATCTTCCTCCTTACCGTAAAGCAGTCTGCCAGTATCTCCATCAATTAATGCAGCTGATCTGGCATAGAGTGATTCCTGCGCTGGCATTTTTGCTTCATCCGCAGACAACACGATCTGTGCAAACAGCAGGACTGCCACAGCAAATGTTGCCAGTCCTGCCATCATGCTTCGTCTTATTTTCTTTGCTTTATTACTTGTGTTTATAGGATTCACCCACCGCTTTGCATTTTCTAACATACTTTATGCGCGGTGCGAAAATTTTATGAACAAACAAAATCAAAAGCTTTTTATCTCATAGTAAAGTGTTGCCACATATTGGCAGCCCTTCCATACCGGCTCCTTTGACGTATCTTCTCTTGACAGACGCCAATCAAGCCAAAGTTCTTCTGCCGCAAGCGCCATATGACACATTGCAATGCCAATATCAAGAAGCGTCAGCTCTTTCATGCGTTTTGTCTGCATCAGACTTTCTTTTTTCATAAAGATATGAATTTTTCCATCCTGCGTCATAAAACGCCAAGGCTGGAGATTGAATGCAGATGGTGCAATTCTTGCTGCCTCGATAATCTTTCGGGCATTTTGCTGCGCTACCGGCGGCTGATTCACAAGCTCTGTTAATTTTTTACGGCTAGCCGGCTTTTTTACTGCCGTGGCCGCCGCCTTTCCAAATGCCACAACAATCATCGGCTGATACTGGTCAAGATCTGGCTTTGACTTTGCATCTCCAAGATAACATGTAGCAAAGCCCTTTGATACCAGATATAAAACCAGCTGCTCCATCACATATCCGGCATTGACTGCCGCAAATGGATGATCCTTTGCTGAAAGCACCAGATAATATGGTGCCTGCACCAAAAACATGCCTTTAAAAACATGCTTTTGTGTATTGTATGCCTCCACAACGGCGATCCTGTACGCTGCCTGCGGATGCAGCGGTGCAAGTGTCTGAATAAAGCAATTAATCTGCTTCATAATATGCGGATCAATTGCCGTCATCTGAAAACGCCTGACGGAATGGCGTCTGCCTATTGCTTCGTATTGTGTCATGTTTCACCAGCCTTTCAGACAAGTGTTTCCAACTCCGTTACTAACTCTCCAAATAATGCCAGTGCATCAGCTACCGGCTTTTCTGTTGTCATATCTACACCAGCCATCTTTAAAAGATCAATAGGATCTTTGCTCTCGCCGCCCTTTAAGAAGTTCATGTAGGCATCTACTGCCGGCTTTCCTTCCTTTAAGATCTTTGCAGACAACGCAACTGCTGCGGAGTATCCTGTTGCATACTGATATACGTAGAATGGTGTGTAGAAATGAGGAATACGCATCCACTCGTATGCAATCTCCTCATCCTTTTCCATATCTGGTCCAAAATACTTCTGGTTTAATTCCAGATACATCTGACTTAATGCTTCTGCTGTCAGAGGCTTTCCCTGTGCACAGTAATCATGTGCAGTCTTCTCAAACTCAGCAAACATTGTCTGACGAAACAAGGTTCCCTTAAAGCTGTCCAAATAATGATTTAACAGATATTTTCTCTGCTCCTTATCTGTTGTCTTTTCCAAAAGATCATGCATCAATAAGCATTCATTGCATGTAGAAGCGACCTCCGCAACAAAGATCTTGTAATCAGAGTATGCGTAATCCTGTGCAGTTCTTGAATAGTAGGAATGAATGGAATGACCCATCTCATGAATCAGTGTAAATACGCTGTCAAGATTTTTTGTGTAGTTTAACAGTATGAATGGCTGTGAGTCGTAGCAACCCCAAGAGTATGCGCCGCCTTTCTTTCCCTTGTTTGGATAAATATCAATCCAGCGGTTTTCAAGACCCTCACGCGCATGAGAAAGATAATCCTCTCCCATCGGCTTTAATGCCTCAAGCACCATCTGCTTTGCCTGCTCAAACTCGTATGTCTGATTCTGTGCGGCAACGATTGGTGTGTAAACATCATACATGTGAAGCTTGTCTACGCCAAGCACTTTCTTTCTAACAGCAACGTAGCGGTACATCATAGGAAGTGCCTCGTGAACAGCACTTAACAAGTTGTCGTAAACGCTCTCTGGCACATTGGAATCTGCCAGATACATAGCACGCGCTGATGAATATTTTCTTGACTGTGCATAAAATTTTGCCTGCTTTAAGTTGCCGCGGTAGATTGCCGCAAATGTATTCTTTAAGCTTGCAATCTGACCATAAAGCGTCTTAAATGCACCTTCTCTTACTGCACGGTCTGGTGACTCCATGTAGGAAATATATGTGCTGTTTGTCAGCGGCAGATGTGTGCCGTCCTCAAGCACGATATCAGGATACTTCATATCAGCATTCATTAACACGCTGAAGATATCATCTGGTGCCTCTGCCATATCTCCTGCTGCAGCTAAAAGCTCTTCTTTTTCTGCATCTAATGTGTGCTCCTGTCCGCGAAGCATCTCTTCAATCTTTCTTCCATAATAAGCAGTTCGCTCATTTTCTTTTTCTGCAGCTTCTAACTGCTCCTTGCTGTAAGAAAGAATCTCCGGCTCTACAAATGCACTGGCTGCGCCAATCTTTACGCCAAGGCTGCCAATCTTTGCTGACATTGTCTGGTAGGTGCTGTCTGTCGTATCCTGATCAGAACGCATTCTTGCATAAACACTCAACTTGCTCAAACAACGATGCAGTCCATAGTAAGCATCGAGAACTACCGGAATTTTACTAACGTCTGCTTCAATTGCCCCCTTTAACTTTGCAAATTCTTCTGCTTCCTTTTCAAGAGCGGCATACTCCTCTTCCCATAGTTCGTTATTTGCATAAATGCTTTCAAGGTTCCATGTATCCCTTACATCAATATCTTTTCTATCTTTTACTTCCATATCTGCTTCCCTTCCAAAAATTTTAGAGCTTTTCGCCCTTACATTATTCTATCATACCGCAGAAAGCGGTTACTTGCAACTTACAAAATTTTTACAAAGTGCGTGCGAAGCTCTGACAAACTAGGAAAAACTCCTTCGCACAGCGCGCGCGTCGCCTCATCTGGCTCATCTAAGTCAGGAATCATGAAAACACGGCATCCTGCTGCGGCCGCAGCACGTACACCATTTGGCGAATCCTCGATTGCAATACAATCTGACGGCATACGGCCTGCTTTTTCACATGCAAGCTGATAAATATCTGGTGACGGTTTTCCGTTTTTTACCATAACAGCACTTATTATTTCGTCAAAATAAGATGATAATCCTGCCATTTCAAGGTAACGGTTTGTGCGCTCAAGATCTGTTGCCGTTGCGATCATGCAGCGTATCTGACGGCTTTTTAGCCATAAAAGAATTTCTTTTGCACCGGGCTTTACAGTAATGCCATCTCGTTTAAGCATTTCTTCCATGATCTTTTTTCTATATGCACGCATTTCATCATACGGAAAGCCTTTTCCATATTTTTCTTCAAAAAAGCGATACACATGCGGCCGTCCAAGACTTCTAAGGTCAAGTGCCTCTTCTTTTGTAATGGTATAACCAAATTTTGCAATTGCTTCACACCAACACACATTGTAATATTTTTCTGTGTCAATCAGTGTTCCATCCATGTCAAAAAAGACAGTATCCATAGTTTTCTCCTTTGCAGCACGGGACGTTTTGCAGTCCCACACTATAATCATACAGAATTTTATTTTTAATTGCAAGGTATTTTCTTGCACCGAAGGTCTTTCGTAACATAGCACCGTGAACTATAAAATAAACGCGCGTATAAAGCCCCTTCTTTCTGTGCATCCTTTTAATGCATAATTTATGGCGGCAGCGAATGCTGCGGAAAGGAAGGATACAGATGGCAGGCTACAAAGTGGAAATCTGCGGAGTCAACACGGCAACGTTGCCTCTGCTTGACAGCAGTGAGAAGGAAACTTTGTTCCACCGAATCAAAAATGGAGATCAACAGGCACGTGAGCTTTACATTACTGGAAATTTACGTCTCGTTTTAAGTGTGATTGGCCGCTTTTCTTCAAGCGGTGAAAATATTGATGATTTGTTTCAGATCGGCTGCATTGGCTTAATGAAAGCAATTGACAATTTTGATCTTAGTCATCAGGTTAAATTTTCAACCTACGCAGTTCCGATGATCATCGGTGAGGTAAGACGCTTTTTGCGGGACAATAACAGTATACGTGTCTCTCGTTCCCTTCGCGATATCGCTTATAAAACTGTTTCTGCAAGGGAAGCACTGACAAGAGAGCTTGACCGTGAGCCAACTCTTGATGAGATTGCTGAGCGCACTAGCATCAGCCGTGAGGAAATTATTCAGTCGCTTGATGCAATTCAAAGTCCTCTCAGTCTTTATGAGCCTATTTACAGTGACGGCGGTGACACGCTTTATGTCATGGATCAAATCAGTGATAAGAAAAATAAAGAGGATAACTGGGTTCAGGAGATTGCACTTTGTGAGGCATTAAAAAAGCTCCCTAAGCGGGAGCAGCGCATCATCAAAATGCGTTTTTATGAGGGAAAGACTCAGATGGAGATTGCGCAGGAAATACACATTTCTCAGGCGCAGGTCTCTCGCCTTGAAAAAAGTGCCTTAAAAACAATGAAGGGATATCTCAGCTGAGATACCCCCTACATAGGATGCCAGGGTCAAAAGCTACAAATCCGATCGTGCTTGCACGACAAGGATTTTGAGCTTGGGACCCGCTAAAATATGAGGATGCAGCGATTTTCGAAGAAAATCAGCGAATCCGAATATTTTTAGAATTGCGAGAGTTACGAAGTAACGGAGCAATTCGTGTGCATCCACTAAACTTACCGAATGAAGGAGAACACGCCTCCGCTTACTAATCCCATGATGATGCCTGCCAGCACGACACCACACATAACGGCAAGTGTGCTCTTTTTAAAATCCATATCAAGAAGGCTTGCTGCAAGTGTTCCTGTCCATGCGCCTGTTCCAGGAAGCGGTATTCCTACAAACAAAAACAGTGCCACATAAAGACCTCTTCCTGCCTTTTCCTGAAGCTTCTTTCCGCCTCTCTCTCCTTTTTTAAGGCACCAGTTGAAGAAACCTCCAATGTACTTTTTATCACTTCCCCACACGAGAATCTTTCTTGCAAATAAAAAGATAAATGGCACAGGAAGCATATTTCCAAGAATACAGATGATGTAAGATGTCAATAGCGGAAGTTTAAATCCGATTGCATACGGAATTGCACCTCTTAACTCAATGAGCGGCACCATGGAAATCAGAAAAATAATCAAATACTGCATAAAATACTTATACCTTTCTGCCGTATCAATTAACGGCTGTGTGTTTTACTGCATCAGGCTGTTCAAGCGATTCATTGACTCAATCGAACTAATTGGATCTAGCCCATTTAAGAACATTATATCAACCGTATTTATTCCCTCTGTCTGTGTGACAGTACGAATATATTCTGTAATATTTCCGTTGTATTCTCTGTAGTCAAACCAGTAAATAAACTGATAATGATCTGTTAAATACGGAACAAACGCATCTGCGTATGATTCCTTTACAAGAATACATGCCTGTCCATTTGCGACATTCGGGTTTTCAATATAACTAAATGGCTGATCTCCCGCTGCAAAGCAGCTGTACTTTTGTGTACTGCGATAGCCTGATACATCGTTTATGATCGGCCAGTTTAAGGTATTTCCATCAGTATCTGTAAATGTCATTCTGTCATATGTAAGTGGCTTATATGCAATGACCGTATCTGGATTTGCTTCCATTGCTGATGCCTGCGTCTCTGTGTAATATGAACCTGTAAATCCTGGGAATGTTACCTGCTCATATTCTTCAAGCGCATGCGCATCTACTCCCTTTACCTGTGCCCACGCATTGTAAGCATAATATGCACCAAGTCCTGTCCAGTGGTGATCTGTTCTAAAATAAATATACTCATCTTTATGTGATGCAAGCACGTCATAAATATCAATATTTTTAACATTTGAGTTAAAGCTTGCCACATAATAATCAGTTGCCGCCTTCTCGTTTCTCCAATCTGGCTCTAACTGCGCACGCTCCTCATCTGTCAGATAAAAAGCTTCGCTGTTTGGAACAAGCATAGTATACACATTTGCTGTGCCTGCAAAGGTATCTGCAATGTGATTAACCATATCAATGTATGTTGTAGCTGCCTGCTGGTTAAAGAAATACATACCGTAACCAGTATCTCCCTCTACATAAACACCATTTAATGTCTGACCTGTAATAGCAGGAAGTGAATATGACGGATCATCTGTCGGAAGCACAATCTGTGCCGGTGCTGTTGCCTTGGCCGGTGTACTTTCTGCTAGCGCTGTAGTTACTTCTGTCTGAACAGATTCCTGCTCTGATTCTTCTGTAACAGCCTCAGATGTCTCTTCATTTTCATTTTTTGTCACAACTGGAATCTCATCTGCTGTGCCCTTATTTGATACAATCTGCTTTGTTTTTATTCCATAAAGCTTTTTCATAGCATTGCTTCCTGACATCCACACATCACGAAGCGGATAGGAATCAGAGTACCATGTGGAAATATCAGAAAAGTAACTTCCATCTAACACACCTGAAACAGTAATTTGCGGAAACTTTGCTAACTCTCTTTTTTCTAGTACCGATTCCTTTGGACGAACAGGAATCATCAATCCGAGAATACAGCAAAATGCCATTACCACAATAAATAAAAACAAGCCAAACGTTCTAGCCTTTTTATAGGCCGCTCGTTTTTGTTTCATAAATTCTTCTTTTTCTTTTTTATCCATGACAAACCTTTCTTTCGGACTTAAATTAGAACTGGAAATACAAGAACGGATTGTAGCTGTCTCCTACAAGTGCCAAAAGCGACAGCAAAATCAATATTACCGGTGTAACTGCATCCAAATAGTACAAAAGTGTTGGAACCTTTTTCCTTTTATTTTCATAGCGATATGCCGCCATACGCAGATTCTTTCCAATTGGGAATACTGCGATAATGGAAATAATAAGAAGGAAAATATTATTTAACAATGTATAAAGTGTGGAAAGATTTCCAGCCATATGACCAAAACCAAACATACCGGCAAGAACGTTTCCAAGCTCTGCCATATTCTCAAATTTAAATAATACCCAGCCGAAGTATACTACAAGCATTGCATAGATCCAGCCTACTGCTCTTGGCAGTCTTTCGAGCACCTTCTTTAACACAAAGCGCTCCAATACAAGAAATACGAAGAAATAAAGTCCCCACAATATGTAGTTCCAGCTTGCGCCATGCCAAATTCCTGTCAGTGCCCACACAATTAACATATTGCGCACAGTCAGAAGATCTCCTCCTCTGCTGCCGCCAAGCGGGATATACACGTAATCACGGAAAAAGCTGCTAAGTGAAATATGCCATCTTCTCCAGAAATCCTGTACAGACACTGAGCTGTATGGATAATTGAAGTTTTCAAGATAATGGAAGCCTACCATCTGTCCCATACCAATGGCCATATCAGAATATGCGGAGAAATCAAGATAAATCTGAAGCATGTAAAATAGCATTCCAAGCCAAAGTCCTGCTGTTGTCGCACTCTGTGTATTAGCAAGAAGTGTATCAGCAACAGAAGCACAGCCATTTGCTAAAATTGCCTTCTTTGCAAGACCAATTGAAAAACGGCGAATACCATTAGTCAGATCTGTAAGTGTTACCTTTCTGTCATCAATTTCTGCTGCAACTGTCTGATAACGTACAATCGGACCTGCAATACACTGATGGAAAAGGCTACAGTATAAAAGAAGTTTCCAGTATGCCGGCTGCGCAGCAACTTCCTTTCTATATACATCTACTACATATGAAAGCAGCTGGAAGGTATAGAAGGAAATACCGATTGGAAGAATAATCTTTGTTGCCTCTTTTGGGAAACCAATCAGTGCACTCAAATTTCCTGTAAGGAAATTCATGTACTTAAAAAAGATAAGAAGGCCAAGCAAAACAAGACACTCTGCCCACATCCAAAGCTTTCTTGTTTTTTGCTCCTCTTTTTTTTCAATCATAAGCGCACACAGCCAGCTCCAAAATGCCATTCCGGCAAGCAAAAGCAAATATGCAGCACCGCCCCACGCATAGAAAATGAGCGAAAATACGAGCAGTACAATATTTTTCTGACGAATCGTCTTTACCGAATAGTAACAGACGAGGTTTAATGCCAGAAATAAAAACACAAACAAAAGACTTGAAAAGACCATCGCTTTATCCCTTCTCCTTAATTATTTCTCAATTTAACATACAGAGCCATTTTATTAAATCGACATAGGTTTGTCAAGTCAAGAACCTTATCTTTGCGCAACTGTAAAAAATTGTTAAGAAAAAAGCTGCAAACGTCTTTTACAGCGTCTGCAGCCCTAATTTTTTATAAATAACATTTTAAATGCAGAAAAAGCATGGCATGAAGCCACCTCCGCACATACTTGACGCACACATGCAGCAGCAAAGATCTGACAGACAATTTGAGCGCCCGTCTGTGCCAAAGCCATACTGCGTACCTCTGTCGGCATACCATCTGCCATTGTTCTCAAGACGGCTCACAAGCTGACGATACTCGGCATTTCCTGGCTCCATCTGTACTGCCTTTCTTGCATACTCAAGCGCATTGATCTGATTTCCGATACCTGAATTTGCAATCGCGCTGTAATAATACCATTTTGCATTTCGTTCCTGAATGGAATTTAAGACATTACATGCTTCCTGATAATGACCAGAGTTTATAAAGTTTCGTGCGGCCTGCATACGAGGCTCTTCCTCGCGGTCCGACGCACCAAAACCACCGAAGCCACCAAATCCGCCAAATCCACCGAAATCTCCATAATCAGAGCCATTTCGATAGGAACCGCCTCCATAGGAAGAATTTCCGTAGCCACCTGAGTAACCACCGTAGTGGGAACTGCCTGGTCCATACTGGCTGCCTGCTGTTCCATGGCCACCATACTGACGCTCTTTCATGATCTGGTCATATGCCGCCTGTACCTTTTTAAACATCTCCTCGGCCTGTGCCTTGTTTGGATTATTGATGTTCGCATCCGGATGGTACTTTCGGCTCAAATTCCGGTATGCCTTTTTTATCTCATCGTCCGACGCATCGCGGGACACTCCTAAAACCTGATATGGATCCATAAACACACTCATTCCGCTGCTTTTTCTGCAGCCTTATTTTCTCCCTCACCGGTCGTTTCCGGTTTCTTTCGCTCCTGCGTCACACGTGTATACTTCGCCCATACACCCGCATACAAAATATTTCTCATAATCTCTGCGTTGTCAATAATGGGAAGTACTTCAAATGCCCGGCAGCAGCAGCTCATAATTAACTCAAGGTACTGACGCACCTTTTCTTCAAAGCCTTCTTGTTTATACAGCTCCTTAAATGGGTTGTAGCTGCCATCCTTACTATCTTTCTCTACATCATCATAGGCATCCATCAGATAAATAAATTTACCCATGTAGTAGCCCATCTGACGCAGAGTATCCTGCCAGTAATCGTCTTTTGCTGCATAAATCTCTGCCATAGCCTCTCCTGTGAGGTTGGCTGCGGCCTCGATATTTTTTTCATTGGCGGCCTCACAAATATGAAGCTTTTGTATATAAGAAGCGATTGCCTTGTGCTGGCGCGGATATTTCTTTGCCAGCTTTCTATAATTTTTCTGCATCAGGTGAACCATATTTAATGAAGCAAAGCTATGCTCATCAAGCCAGTTATCCATATGGTTATGATAAGCAAGCATATAGTTCATATCTGCCGCATAGCCAAGCGACTCTGTGACTACTGCCGTTTGACTAAGCTGCTTTTTTGATTTCTTCTTTAACAGCGGACGTTTAAAGCCTGGACGACAAACACGCTTTGCCGGTTCTTCCTTTTCTTCATAAAGGCTTGACAATAGCATGCCCAAAAATGTCATATCATAGTTGAGCATTGTACAGCCTGCCAGTCCATAGCGATCTTTTAATACTCTGCAAAGTCCGCAGTAATAAGACTCATACGTCTCAAGCTCGCGAACTTTAAGTTCACCGCGGTTTATTGTAACATATCCAAACATATTTGTATACCCTTGTTTTTATTTCCAGCTTTTATGTTCTCTTTACAAACTTCTGTCCGCACTTTGGGCAGGTGATTTCAATCTTGCCTTTTCCCTTTGGAACGCGGATCTTTTGACCACAGGACTTATTTGGGCAGATGTAAACACGATGTGTCTTATCTGCACCTGTCGGATGGATTTTTTCTTTGATATTTCTTACCATTTCCTGGTAACGCGCATTCTCTGCTCTTCTCGCTGGGATATTCTTTGACAGTGCCCGGTAATCAGCATATGCAAATAAGGCAATTCCAATCATCTCAAAGAGAAAATTTTGAGTAAACCCTGCAAACAAAATGAAGATAAGTGCTGCAATAAACAATGTCTGTGACATCTGATCAATGCCATATCTTCCTCTCATAAAATTAATCAAATAATTTTTTATACGTTCCATACATATCACGCAGCTGTTGCTGCCTTCCTTTCTAAATAGTAATTTGCCTGTTGAATAGTATATTCCTGTTTGATGGAATTTACAAGAATGCGTTCCTTAAGAATTTGTAAAGTTTTACGAAATTTAGTGTTACCCGGTAGGTTACGAAAGCCCCTCGGTGTAATGGTTTCGTCGCCGGACCAAACTCCGCAGGTTCCTTTTATGTTCTTTCTTATT
>OGEO01000382.1_pt1 | contig 45110 bp, 29 predicted proteins | sample 1570661 | NCBI WGS metagenome assembly OGEO01 (sample SAMEA2582142, study PRJEB24529) | metagenome | biome: Human gut stool | place: China | collected 2011
TAAAATTCCTCTCGAAAATTTTGTTTTGGGGCTTGACTTTTAATAGTTAGTCTTTCTGTGCCTGGTTTGCCCCTATCCTACACCCCGGATGTTGCAAAGTTGTCACACGGAGCGGGTGTTTTGGAGATTTTTGCAATTTTTTTGCGGGAAGTGGGTGCGGGGCGTCGGGGACGCCGCCCCCTACGGGCTGGCAGTAAAGTGGATGCCTGCCCGCGGCGGGATGGGGGCATCCCGCCCTACGAATGACATAAAGTGAGTGCGTAGGGCGGCATGCCCTCATGCCGCCGCCACTCGCCGCCTGCAAAAAGGGGAGAGCACCGTCTCCGGCACACTCCCCATGCGTTTGTTTAAAATTCTTTTGGTTCTTTTCTTCTAAGAAAAGAACACCCGCGTCCCCGAAAAATCAGAACTCGTGCTTCTCCATCAGCTTGCGGCCCATCAGGACGCCCATGACGGAGGCCATCATCAGGCCACGGGTCCAGCCGGAGGAATCGCCCAAGCAGTGCAGACCCGCGATGTTCGTCTCCAGATCGGTGTCCATCTTGACCTTGTTGGAGTAGAACTTCAGCTCAGGGCTGTACAGCAGCGTTTCGGGGCTGGCAAAGCCGGGCACGACCTCGTCCATCATCTTGATGAACTCGATGATGTTGACCATGGCGCGGTAGGGCATGGCGGCGGTGATGTCACCGGCCACGGCGTCCTTCAGCGTCGGGCGGACGTTCGTGCGGGCCAGCTCGTTGGCCCAGGTGCGCTTGCCGTCCAGAATATCGCCGTAGCGCTGCACCAGAATGTGGCCCGCGCCCAGCATGTTCGTCAGCTCACCGACCTTCTGCGCGTAGGCGATGGGCTGGTTGAACGGCTCGGTGAAGTTGTGGCTGACCAGAATGGCCAGGTTCGTGTTGTTGCTCTTTTTCTCCTTGAAGCTGTGGCCGTTGACGACGGCCAGATCGTTGTCGTAGTTCTCCTGCGCAACGAAGCCGCCGGGGTTCTGGCAGAAGGTGCGCACCTTGTTGCGCCACGGGGCCGGGTAGCCAATCAGCTTGCCCTCATACAGGACCTTGTTAATCTTCTCCATTATCTCGTTGCGGCACTCAACACGGACGCCGATGTCAACGGTGCCGGGCTTGTGGGCAATGTTGTGCTCGGCGCAGATCTTTTCCAGCCAGTCCGCACCGCGGCGGCCCGTGGCAATAACGACCTGCTTGGCGTAGACGTCGCGGACGCCGTCCTTCTCGCGCAGGCGGACGCCCTTGCAGACGGAATCCTCGAGGATGATGTTCTCGCACTCGGTACTGAACAGCATCTCAACACCGGCGTCGGCCAGATAGTTCTGGATGTTCAGGTAGAGCTGCTGGGCCTTCTCGGTGCCCAGATGGCGGATGGGGCAGTCAACGAGCTGCAGACCCGCCTGAATGGCGCGCTTGCGGATGTCCTTGATGTCGGGACCCTCGTAGATGCCCTCGACCTTCGGGTCGGCGCCAAACTCGAGGTAAATTTTATCGGTGTAGTCAATAAGCTCCTGCGCGAAATCCTCGCCGATCAGGTCGGGAAGCTCGCCGCCGACCTGATAGGACAGGGACAGCTTGCCGTCCGAGAATGCGCCCGCGCCGGAAAAGCCGGTGGTGATGGCACAGGTCGGCTTGCAGTTTACGCAGACGCCGGTTTTATCCTTGGGGCAGTGGCGCTTTTCCACAGGCTTGCCCTTTTCGACGAGCAAAATTTTGTGGGGGGTGCTGCTCTTGCGCAGCAGCTCCAGCGCGGTGAAAATGCCGGCAGGGCCGGCGCCTACGATGATAAGGTCATACATGGATAGGGGCTCTCTCCTTTAAAAATAACTCGCGATCCTTCGCGCGGGAAACAAAATAAGGACAAACGGAGCTTGTAGGGGCGGATTCTATATCCGCCCGTGCCCGTTTGCTGATGGCACGGCGCTGCGGGCGCATATAGAATGCGCCCCTACGGTGTCACGGAACAGTTATTCGCCGTCCTCCGACACATCCTTGCTCTCGGCGTCGTACACCACAGGGCCGTCGCTGCCGACATCGCGCTCGGCGGCTTCGGCCTCGTCCAAGGCGTCGCCGATGGCACCCAAGGCCGCATTGGCGGCGGCAGAGGCCATGCGGTCCAGTGTGCGCAGCTCCATGGCGGCGTAGAGAATGCAGCCTAAATTCAGCGCACCTTCGGCGATCAGCAGGATGCCGCAGAGCATGACGGCGCTGACCGCCGCATCAAACGGGTGCAGCACCAGCAGTACGCCCAGGGCAACGGATACGATGCTGAACAGCAGCAGCAACCACCATTTCTGCCCCTTGCGCTTGGCAAGGTCAATGGCGGTACCGATGCGGCTCAGGCCGTCAACGACGATGAAGATGCCGAACACAACGGGCAGAAAGCTGGTCACTACCTGCGGCTTTGCCAGCGTGAAGATACCCAGCCCCGCCGTGATGACACCGCCCACCAGCATGAACGGCGCGGTAAAGCCGGTGCCGCGGATGCGGGCATACTGGATCAGGCAGACAATGCCGGTGACAAGCACCACAACACCAAAAATGTTGCAGATCCAGAGCAGACTGGTCTCGGGCATGATGAGCAGCAGCATACCGATGACGATATACGCGAGGCTCAACAGCAGCATTCCGTTTTTGACATAGCGCAGCATAGTGAAAGGCTCCTTTTTACTTGTCGGCTTCCTGCATAGCCCTGGCGGCGGCCACGATCAGGTCGGCGCAGGCCTCGCGGCCCAGGGTCGCATTCAGGCACAAATCGTAGTTTTTGGCCTCGCCCCAGCGGTTCTCGGTGTAATAGTTGTAGTAGCTTGCACGGGCGCGGTCATGCTTGGCCAGCTGGGTCTCCCACAGGCGGTCCGGCATGTCCTTGGCGTCGGGGCGGCTCTTGGCAAACTGGATGCGGGTCTCCAGCGGCGCGTAGACGAAGGTGCGCAGCACGTTGGGGCGCTCACGCAGGACGTAGTCACCGCAGCGGCCCAGAATGACGCAGGGGCCCTCGGCGGCCAGCTCCTTGATGACGTTGCTCTGCAAAATGTAGACCTGGTCAGCCAGGGGCATCGTGTTGCCCATCATGTACAGGCTGTAGATCAGGCTGCCGCTGCGCTGGTTTTCGCTGGCGGCAATGGCCTCCTCGGTCAGACCGCTCTTTTTGGCGGCAAGGGTGATCAGCTCCTTATTATATAAGGGAATACCCAGCTTGTCGGCAACAGCCTGTGCGATCTCGCTGCCGCCGGATGCGTACTCACGCGCCATAGTGATGACCATAGGTTTCTTCATACTGATACACCTCACAATATTTTATGTAGTATGCGCAAAAAGGCATACTATTCTGCTTATATTATAACCTGATTTTGTGGAAAACGCAAGAAAAAGAATTGTGGATTGAAACAATTATAGATACTAACGATAGATTTATTGCATTGAGGTTTATTGAATGATATACTTAATAGATAGTAAACATTGTAAGCCCCAAAAATAGGGAGGTATTGATTATGGCGTTGAGCGTTGACCAGTTAACGGCGGGAAAGGTTCTTGGACAATCCTATGAAAGAGTACTTGCGCATCCACGGACTTCTTGCCCGATTGCAGAAACAGTTGATACGACGATGAAGGGGAAAGGATGCTTAACGTATCAGTATATCCTGCTTACGGCTCTGGTTGCTAAGCTAGTCAACCCACAAATTGATATGCTGAGCTTGCAGGTTGATGATGTATCTGAAGGGGCTTACGCACCGAGGTCTTTGTGCAAGGATGTAATATACCCATTTCAAAAGCAAATTTTATTTAACGCACTCGATGGCAGTAATCCGGATCCACTTGTAAACAAACCAGCACGCTTTCTGCGTCTATCAAAAGCCAATGCGGCACGAGGAGACGGAAAAACAGTGCTATATCATCTATGTGATGCTTTGCCTAGCTTGAAAGCAGCAAAAGACGTACAAGATACGCTTGATTATATGATGTCTAAACTTCTTGTTGTTGCGAAAGAAAACGAAGAAAGACAAAAAACTGTTAAATATTCTATCCAAAATGCAAATGTACAAGAGTTGCACGAGTTTCTTTCAGATTTGCTTGACCAAGGATTCGGTGGAGCAGCTTTAGTTCTTGCGGCATATGCGCTTTGCCTTATTCAGTTTCCACCAAAAAATGAATATAAACTAATTCCCCACCCAGTAAATCAAGCGGGTACATCTTCACAGCAAAAGAGCGACTTAGACATTGAATTAAAAGGAAAACCCTTTCTTGGGATAGAATTAAAGGATAAGCCGTTCACATCCGATGATGTATCGCGTGCAGCAGAGACGGCCATTGAAAGTGGTTTACAAGGACTGCTATTTGTTTCGGGCCGTCATGCAGGGATTGCATCAATTCCGACATATTTTTCCGATGTTAAGAAGAAATATGCGCGTAAGGGATTTGCTGTTGGCGTGATAGAAATTGATGAATTGATGGATTTTGTCTTAGTTACAAATGCAAAGAATATTAGTGCAACGGAAATTTTGTCCGCCGTTTATGACTGTATATCTGACATTGGAGGAACGGTAGAAACACAGACATGGGTTTACTCTAAGCTTAGGTCTTTGGGGTAAGCAATGCACATTGCCTTGGCGACTTTATATGCGAATAAAGAAGGAACCGCGTTGCCAATTTGGCGATATTGCTTGTTTTTTGCACCACAAAATATATAACCTTGAGGGAAGGTCTGTATCGCGGCTGCTTCTTTCAAAGTAAGGCGTCGAATATAATTAGGAATATCAATGGTTGCTGGCATACATTCACCGGCAACTATTTTTTTGTGGTACAATTCAAACCAGTTGCTAAGGTTTTCATTCTCAAGAGAATACTGGTCAATAATAGGAGTTTTATTTCCACCCATAGAAGCAGGCAATGTTTGGGGGAGGCCATTTAAATCTAACGGACGTCCGGCGCCATTAACGAGCATACCTGCATAAGGACTCTTCCGCATGATTGGATTTTTTGCAAGAGTTATATTAGCAACACAAGTGTTAGGATTTTGGGGAGTATTGAATTTTCCGACAGAAAGTAACACTTCACGCGCTGTAGGAGCAAGGCAGGTCATTCCTTTTATTTCATTAAAAAAGAGACTGGGGTCCTGATATTTTGCTCCTATGAAAATGACACGATCACGTTTTTGAGGAACACCATAATCGGAAGTGCGAAAAACAGAGTATTTAACGGAATAACCAAGGGCCTCGGCTTGCGCCAAATATTTGTTTCTGACACTTGCCCACTTTTCTAAGGATCCCAAGGCTTTGACATTTTCCATGACAAAAAATGTTGGTTTTACAATTTCTACAGCCTTGAGAAATGTAAAAATTAGTTCGCTTCTCGAATCGTTTGGGTCCATTTTCCCAGCAACAGAAAATCCCTGACAGGGAGGACCTCCAAATAAAACGTCTATTTTATCTTGATATTGTATAAGTTCGGGCAATAGCTGCTTGATGTCACATTCACGCATGGAAGCACTGCTTTTTGGGCGGTTTGCGCGCCAAGTACAAGCTGCGTCATGGTCAAGTTCGTTTGAAAGGACAATTTGAAACCCGGCTTTTTCAAAGCCAATATCAAGACCTCCTGCTCCAGAGAACAAGGAGATTGCTCTTTTACCGCACATAGATAGTTCCTCCATCTAAAAGTTCTATAAAAGCTGACTTGGATATGCTATTCATCGAGTTGTGCGGCTGAAGTTAAGGCAAAAACACTGGCACTTACGATTTGAACGGTTCCATTGCGAACAATAAAAGAAACCTTGTCACCGGGAGCGACCCCGATAGCTTCTCTCACAGACTTGGGGATAGTTGCTTGCCCTTTTGATGTGATTTTTGATGTTTCTATGAAAGTGTCTTTATACATAAATGTGAACCTCCCTAATTGGAGTATTACTTGTAATACTTTTTAGTGTATCACACTTTTGAATGGGATGCAAGAAATACCAGAGTTTATGACGACATTTTATATGCAGGGTATAAAATTATAATGCGGGTAAAGTATGAAATCTACACTTATTAAAAAACTCCCCCTACAAAAATTGTAGGGGGAGTTTTGAAAATCTATTTACTCCGCCGTCTCCCCGGAAATCTCCTTGATCGCGGACACGGTTGCGGCGAGATTCTGCATGTCGCTGGGCACGATCAGCTTGGTGGCCTTGCCGTCAGCGACCTTCTCCATGGCCTCCATGCTGCGCAGGGCCAGATAGTTGTGGTTGGGGTTCGCCTCGTTGATCATGCGGATGGCATCGGCCTGTGCCTTCTGGACGGTCAGCAGGGCTTCGGCTTCGCCCTCGGCCTCGCGGATGCGCTGCTGCTTCACGGCCTCGGCACGCAGGATGGCGGACTCCTTTTCGCCCTCGGCGCGGGTGATGGCAGCCTGCTTTTCGCCCTCGGCCAGCAGGATGGAGGCGCGCTTTTCGCGGTCCGCCTTCATCTGTTTCTCCATGGCCTGGCGGATCTCCACCGGCGGCTCGATGTTTTTCAGCTCGACGCGGTTGACCTTGATGCCCCAGCGGTCCGTGGCCTCGTCAAGGCTGGCGGTGATCTTCGTGTTGATGAGGTCGCGGCTCGTCAGGGTCTCGTCGAGCGTCATCGAGCCGATGATGTCACGCAGCGTCGTGGCGGACAGGTTCTCGATGGCCTGGATCGGGCGGTTCACGCCGTAGGCGTACATCTTGGCGTCAAACACCTGAAAGAAAACGACGGTGTCGATCATCATCGTGACGTTGTCGCGGGTGATGACGGGCTGCGGCGGGAAGTCGGCGGCCTCCTCCTTCAGCGAGACCTTGCGGGAGATGCGCTCGACAAACGGCGTACGGATGTGCAGGCCCGCGCCCCAGGTATCCTTGTAGACGCCGAGCCACTCGGTGACATAGGCGTTGGACTGGGGCACAATAACGATGCAGCGCACCAAAACCACCAGAATAATGATGAGCAGGATGGCAAAGACTAACAGCATTTGGGGGTCCTCCTTTTTCCTTTGTGATTTAAACCGCAGCCGCGTCAGCGGTCACGGGAGCGACAATAAGGATCGCACCGTCCACGGCCACGACCTTGCAGCGGGTGCCCTGCGGGAGTGTGACCTCGGCGCGGGCCTGCCAGTCCAGGCCGTCCACGCGGACCCGGCCCGGAAGGCCGGGCTCAATGTCCACAAGCACAACGCCCTGCTTGCCGATGGTCAGCGGCGAGCCGTTCGTGACAGGGGCACGGTGCGCGCCGCGCCGACTGATGAGCCGGGGCAGCATCAGACCGAGCGTAATGGCCGATACAACGGCAAAAACAAGCATCTGCCAGCCAAAGCCGACATCAAAAAAGCTGACCAGCATGGCCGCAGCAGCGCCCACCGCAAACCAGACCGAGACAAGCGCCGTTGTGGCGGCCTCGACCATGATGAACGCCACGACGGCAACCAGCCATAAAATCGTATCAAACCACATGGAAATCTCCTTTCAGGGACAGAAAGCGGCTTTGTGACCACTGTAACATTATGGCGGTATTCTGTCAAGATTGCCGAAGAAATTTTACAAAACTGCAGGAAAAGTGCAAAGGATTGCAGCCCTCTTTCGAGCGGCTTTGCAGGGAGGGATCTTGCCCCCTCCGCGGGGCGTCGGGGACACCGCCCCTACAGCCCCGACGCGCCCGGCAGGCGGGCGCTGACGAGGATTTTCACGAAAAACATCGGTTTTCCGTGAATTATTGTGATTCCAATCATACGGCTCTTTACCTTTTGAAAAAATGTGGTATAACAGAAGCACGTAAGATGAACAAAGTATGCGCTGTAAACAGTGTACCACAAAACAGGAGGAGCGACAATGAAAAATTGTTTTGACCGCACACCCCACACGATGAAGGACTGGCTGCTGCTGGCGGTGGGCGTCGCGGCGGTGTTTGCCGCGGCAGACTGGCTGCCGGGCGTGCTGCGCGGGGCCGGGGCGTTTCTCGGGCTGCTGGCACCGTTTGGCTGGGGGCTGCTGCTGGCCTATGTACTGGACATACCCACGCGCTTTTTTGCGCAAAAGCTCTTTGGCGGCAGGCGCGGCGGGGCGATGGCCGTCAGCTATGCGCTGTTTTTCGGTGCGCTGGCGCTGCTGGCGGCGCTCATCGTCCCGCAGCTCGTGCAGAGCGTGACGACCTTTGCCGGGCGGCTCGGCGCGTATGAGGAGACCATCCGCGGCCTGCTGGTCTGGGTGCAAAATACGTTCGGCATCGATACGGCCACGGCGGAACAGCTTGTGCAGATGGTGGGCACGGCACTGCAAAATTGGTTCGGCGGTTTGTCCCGCAGTGCGGCGCGTGCGGCGGCGGATTTCGTCTCCGGCGCGGCGGGGGCTGCGGGCAACGCCGTGGTGGCACTGGCCGCCAGCATCTACCTGCTCTCCGGCAAGGAGGCGCTGCTCCGCGCGGCCCGGGCGTGTCTGCACGCGGCGCTGCCGCCGCGTGCCGCGGGCAGTGTGCTGGAAATCTGCCGTCTTGCCAACAAAATTTTCAGCGGCTACATCGGCGGGCAGCTGGTGGATGCCCTGCTCGTGGGCGGGGAAACATTTGCATTGATGTCGATCTTCGGGCTGGAATACGCGCCGCTGCTGGCCGTGCTGGTCGGCGTGACAAACATTGTCCCGGTGCTGGGGCCGTTCCTCGGCGCGGTGCCGGGGCTCATCATCCTGCTGCTGGAATTGCCCTGGAAGGCGGCAGAATTTGCCATCATTATTTTTGTGGTCCAGCAGGTGGACGGCAACTTTATTGCGCCGCGCATTCTGGGTGGGGCCACCGGCCTGCCGGGGCTGGGCGTGCTGTTGGCCATCGTGGTGGGCGGGGCGTGGTTCGGCATCCCGGGCATGGTGCTGGGCGTGCCGACGCTGGCCGTGCTGGCGGCGCTGCTCAAACAGGCTGTCGGGGCAGGGCTGACGGCCCGCGGCCTGGATGAAAACGGTGAGCCGCGCCGGAATTTACCAGGCGGGCTGCAAGAAAATTAACAAGTTATTCCTTGCAATACAGGCGTGCATAGCGTACAATACTCTTGTAAAATGATGTAAAAGGAGCGGAGCATTTGAAAGAGGAACATATCTGGACCAAAAAGCCGGAAACGATGCTGGACTGGTTCTGCGTGGTCGGGGCCTGTATTGCGCTGTATCTGGCTTTGAACAATCTGGGGTACTTTCTGGGGAAAATCGGTGTGTTTATCGGCATCGTGTCGCCGTTTGCGGGCGGCATAGTCATTGCCTATGTGCTTGACCCGATGGTCAAGTTCTTCTACACAAAGCTGTTTAAAGAGAAGAAAAAGACGCGCGGATTCGCGATTCTTCTGGCGTATCTGGTGGCAATTCTGCTGCTTGTGCTGCTGGCATGGCTGGTCATCCCGCAGATCGTGGACAGCATCACCATGCTGTTTACGAACTTCCCAAGCTACATACAGAGCGTACAGGATATGCTGGGCATGGTTCAGGAGCGCTTCGGCGTTGACCTGTCGTCGGCCACAAAAGTGCTGGACGATTCCGAGGCGATGGTCAAGGAAATCTACAACATGGCCAGCGCCGCCATGCCGCAGATCGTGGCCAGCATCGGCAGCGTGGCATCGAACTTTGTGGCGATCTTCACCTCGATTGCGGCCAGTATCTATATGCTGGCGGACAAGGAGCATCTGCTCCATCAGCTGCGCACGCTGGCGCATGCCTTCCTGCCGGAAAAGGCTGCGGAAAACACGCTGCGCATCTGCCATTATGCCAACGTGAATTTCACGGGCTTCTTTGTGGGCAAGATCATTGACTCGGCCATCATCGGCGTTATCACGTTTGTGGCAATGGCGATCCTGCGGCTCGATTTTGCACTGCTCATCAGTGTGTTTATCGGCATCACGAATATTATCCCGGTATTTGGCCCCTTCATCGGCGCGATCCCCAGCATCTTCATTCTGCTGTTGGTTGACCCGATCCAGGCGGTCATCTTCGGCGTGCTGATTCTGGTCATCCAGCAGGTGGACGGCAACTTCATCGGCCCGAAGATCCTGGGCTCGTCCATCGGCATCTCTGCCTTGTGGATCCTGTTTTCCATCGTGGTCGGCGGCGACCTGTTCGGTCTTGTGGGCATGGTCGTCGGCGTGCCGCTCTTTGCGACCTTCTACGGCCTGGCGCGGGAATTTGTGCACTATATGCTGGACAAGCGCGGGCTGGACAGCGAGGGTAACCACGTTGGTGAAGTGGTGGAGGATGAGGAGAACGTGTTTGAGTGATGCAAGGGGGGAAAAACGGGCGGTGTAATGCACGCCCGGCAAAGCCCCTCCGGCCATCGCTGGCGCTCGGCCACCTCCCCTGTGAGGGGAGGCTTTAGACGCGGGCGAAGCCGCCTGAGGGACTCTGCCCGTTTACGGCTGCCCGGCACTTGGCCCCCTCTGTCCTTTCTTTATAAAGAAAGGACCAAAGAAATTTCAGCGTTTTACCCCAAAAGCAAAGCACCTGTTTACTGCTTTTTACCGCAGCAAACAGGTGCTTATTTTTTATGGCTTTGTCTGTGGCTGATTCTGTGCGCCCGGCAGCAGGGTCACCACATCCCGCAGCAGTACCAGCGGGCTTTCGCCCTTCTGCACGCGCAGGCTGAAATAAGGTCGGCCCAGTGCATTGTACAGCACCCGATGCGGGAACTTTTCCATGACCTCGCCCAGCTGCTTTGGCCCGACGATGTCACTATACAAAATCAGCTGGTCGCCGCGCTGGACGATCTCCGCAATGCCGACGCGGGCTGCGGTCACGCGCACGAGGGAGACGTCCACCAGCCCCTGCACGCTCTTGGGCGGGCTGCCGTAGCGGTCGATCAGCTCGTCGAGCACGTCCTCGGCGTCGCTCGTCGTTTCGATGGCTGCAATGCGCTTGTATGCCTCGATGCGCCCGGCAGCGTCCGGGATATATTCCTCCGGCAGGAATGCGTCCACGGTGATGTCCACCAAGCAGTCGCTCTTGTCGGGGGCGGGGGCCTCGCCGCGGGCCGCGGCAATGGCCTGACCCAGCATCTTCACGTACAAATCGTAGCCGACGGCCTCCATGTGGCCGTGCTGGCTGTGGCCCAAAAGGCTGCCCGCACCGCGGATCTGCAAGTCGCGCATCGCAATGCGGAAGCCCGACCCGAACGACGTGAACTCCCGGATGGCCGAAAGCCGCTTGGCCGCGATCTCGGTCAGCACCTTATCGCGTGTGAAGGTGAAATACGCATACGCCTTGCGGGAGCTGCGTCCCACGCGCCCGCGGATCTGGTACAGCTGGCTCAATCCCATGCGGTCCGCATTTTCAATAATCAGCGTGTTGCAGTTGCGCACGTCCACGCCGGTCTCAATTAAGGTGGTGCAGACAAGGATGTCGATCTCGTTGTCCAACAATTGCTGCCACACCGACGAAATCTGTTCCTCGGTCATCTTGCCGTGGGCAATGCCGATACGCGCCCCGGGCACGAGCTTGCCCACCCGTGCGGCGCATTCCTCAATGTTGTCCACGCGGTTGTGCAGGTAGTATACCTGCCCGCCGCGGGCCAGCTCCTTGCGGATGGCCTCGGACACGATGCCCTCGTCGTACTCGAGCACATAGGTTTCAATCGGCTGGCGCTCAAACGGCGGCTGCTCAATTGTGCTCATATCGCGGATGCCCGACAGCGCCATGTTCAGCGTGCGGGGGATCGGCGTGGCCGACAGCGTCAGCATATCGACGCCGATGAAGCTCTCTTTGAGCTTTTCCTTGTGCTTGACGCCGAACCGCTGCTCCTCGTCGATGATGACAAGGCCCAGGTCCTTGAATTTCACATCGCCGGACAGCAGCCGGTGCGTGCCGACTACAATGTCCACGGTGCCGTCCTTCAGCCCGCGCAGCGTCTCCTTCTGCTCCTTGGCGGTGCGGTAGCGGGACAAAAGCCCGATGCGGATGGGGAAGGACTCCATGCGGGTCAGCGCGGTGTTGAAGTGCTGCCACGCCAGAATCGTCGTGGGGGCCAGGATCGCGCACTGCTTGCCGCCCATCACGCATTTGAATGCGGCGCGCAGTGCGACCTCGGTCTTGCCGACGCCGACGTCACCGCAGAGCAACCGGTCCATCGGCCACGGCTCCTCCATATCGTGCTTGATGTCCGCCGCGCAGGTCAGCTGGTCGGGTGTTTCCTCATAGGCAAAGCGCTGTTCAAAATCACCCTGCCAGGTGTCGTCGGCGGGGAAGGCGTAGCCGTGCGCCTGCTTGCGGCGGGCGTACAGCTCGATCAGCTCCTTCGCCATCTGCTCCGTCGCAGCCTTGACCTTCTTGCGGGTCTTGGCCCAGTCGCTGCCGCCCAGGCGGCTCAGCTTCACGTTGTCGCTGTCGCCCGGTGCAGTGTAGCGGGACAAAAGGTCCAGCTGGGTGACGGGCACGTACAGCACGTCCTTTTTGTCGTATTCGATGCGCAGATAGTCCTTTGTGACGCCCTGCACGGCCATCCGCTGGATGCCCGCGTACCGCCCGATGCCGTGGTTCTGGTGGACGACCAGATCGCCCACCGAGATTTCGCTCAGGCTGTTCAGCGCGTCCTTATTGCGCTTTTTCTTCTTCTGTGCGCCGCTCACGCCGAAGGCGCGGGCCGTAAACACGGCGTATTTCGCAAACGGCAGGCTGCACCCGGCGGAAAGCTGCCCCGGCAGGATCTGCACCAACCCGGCGCTCGGCTCCGCCACCGCGTCCGTCGTGACGTTCAGCCCTTTGGTGCGCAGGTCGGCGGCCAGACCCGCCGCCGCACGAGGCGTGCCGGCCATGACCGTGACCGCCGTGCCGCCGCTGCAAAGCGATTGGATGTCCTCCAGCAGCGCCGCGACCTCGCCGCCCCAGGCGGGCAGCGTGTGGGCGGGTGCGTTGACGATGGTTTTCAGCGGCACATCGGGCATGCTGCGGGCAAAGTTCTCGGCGCAGAGCGTGCGGTGTGCGGCGCACTGCGCCCAGAGCCAGCCGCTCTCGGCGTAGAGCTTATCCAGCCCTGCCGCCAGCACGCCGTCCTCCAGCAGGGCGGAAAGCTCCTCGCCCCGGCGGAACGCGGTGGCGCGCTCGGCCTCCCGCAGGGAGGCCGGCTCCTCCAGGATCAGCAGCGGATCGTCAAAGTAGTCTAAAATCGTCGCAGGCTCAGGATAGCGCAGCGTGAGATATTTGTCCATGTTGACGGGCATCGCGCCGCCGTCCAGCTGTGCCAGGTCCGCAGCGGTGCAGGTCTCTAAGGCGGTGCGCCGCCTGCCGCGGGCCTTTTTGATATAGGAGCGGATCTTCTCCGCTGCGTCGGCGGGCTGACCGAACAGTATCTCCCGCGCGGGGGAGACGTAGATTTTTTCAATCGGCTCGTCGCGGCGCTGGGTCGTCAGATCGAAGGTGTGCATCGTGTCGATCTCGTCGCCCCAGAACTCCATGCGGGCGGGCTGCTTCATGTCGGGCGCGTAGATGTCCGCAATGTCGCCGCGGATCGAAAACTGACCCGGGCCGTCCACCTGGTCGCGCCGCGTATAGCCTGCGCCGTACAAAAGCGCGGTCAGCTCGGCGCGGGGCAGTGTGTCGCCGGGGCGCAGACTGCGGGTGTTCGCGCAGAAATCCACCCGCGGCGTCGTGTATTGGGTCAGGCCCTCGTCGGGCACGCAGACGGCCTGCAGCCGCCCGCCGACGAGGTCGCCCAGCACGGCCAGACGGCGGTATTCGTACTCGCGGCCCGTGCCCTCGATGGGGCGCAGCACATAGTCGCGGGCAGGGAACACTGCCGCCGCCACGCCCAGCGCGTTCAGATCGCCCGCAAACCGGGTCGCCTCGGCCTCGCCGGGCGTCACGATGCAGAGCGGTTTGTCGAGGGCCTTCGCCAGCGCGGCATAGACCATCGCCCGGCCCGACCCCGGTATGCCAAATAAGGCGCAAGCCCCCGGACCCCCGAGCGCCTGCGCCAGTCTTGCGTATTCGTCTGTTTTGGTGAAAAGTGCGTTGAACATACATTTCTCCTTGGCCCCCTCTGCGAGGGTGACTCCCCACTGCGTGGGGAGATGTCGCGGAGTGACAGAGGGGCCCGGCTGCGGAGCAGTGCCGCCGCAGCGGCTGGGGGAGAGAGCCTTGCCATTGCTCTAAATATTTCGGATGGCCGCAAGGTTCAACCCTTCCGGCCCTGCGGGGCCACCTCCCCTGCTAGGGGAGGCAAGAGAGCTTTTACCCGTTCAAGAACTCCGTCTTGAGCCAGCCGTAGGTGCCGTTGTAGTTCACAACGACCCAGCTGCCGTCCTCATTGGTGCCCAGCGCGGTCACGCCGGTGGAGGCGGGCACCTGACCGATCTTGTCATAGTCGGTGCCGGGGCCGCCGCGCATGTTCAGATTGTTGCCGTCGGTCACGGTGTAGGTCGGCTGCTCACCCTCATTATAATAGGTGGTGGGCTGCACGCTCAGGCCCTCGTACTCGGGCACGGGCGTGGGCTCCGGCGTCGGCTCGGGGGTGGCCTCGGGTTCGGCGGGCGCCTCCTCGGCAGGGGTGCTCTCTGCGGTAAAGTTGTCGGCGGTGGGATCGTCAACGCCCTCTACGGGGGCACTGCTGCTGATGGTATCGCCGGAGGCGGGCTGGCTGCCGCCGGTTTTGCCGTCAAGGGTGCCGCTCAGCAGCAGGACACTGAAAATGATGCAGGCGACGAGCGCTACAGCGCAGAGCACCAGACGGGTCATTGCTTTTTTACGGATTTCACTCATGATTCACGTCCCCTTAGTGGTTGAACTTGTTCTGGGCGTACTGCAGATTGTCGTCCATCAGCAGCTTGCAGGCTTCCTCAATGTCCGGGTAGCGGTCCGTCATGGCCTTGCGGTCTGCGGCAGGCAGCTTGCCAAGCACCCAAGCGGCCAGGTCGTACTGCGGGTTCGGTTTGGCGCCGATGCCGATGCGGATACGGCTGAAATGGTCGGTGCCCAGGCTGGCAATGATGCTTTTCAGCCCGTTGTGCCCGCCGGCAGAGCCGTGGGGCCGGATGCGCAGATGTCCCGGTTCCTGGGTGATGTCATCGCACAGCACAATGATGTGGTCTGCCGGGATCTTGTAAAAGTTGGCGGCGGGGGCAATGCTCTGGCCGCTCAGGTTCATGTAGGTCAGCGGCTTGAGCAGCACGACCTTGTGGCCGTTCACCTGTGCCGTGCCGTACAGGCCCTGCCATTTGGCTTTGGCAATGTCGCACTGCCACTGCGCGGCCAGATAGTCCAGCGCCTCAAAACCGGCGTTGTGGCGGGTGCCGTCATATTTCGGTTCGGGGTTGCCCAGTCCGGCAATCAGCCAGTCCGCCCCGGAGGTCATTTCGAACATAGATATATCCTTTGAAAAATCGTGAAGTACCGTAGGGGCCGGGCATGCCCGGCCCGGCAGCGTAAGATAAGCGGCTGCTTATGGGAAGGCCGCGGGGCGTCGAGGACGCCGCCCCCCTACAACGCTTTACTTCCCTTTCTTCTCCGCTTCCAGCTTCTGCTTCTTGGCGATATACTTCTCCAGCTTGCGCTCGCCCCAGCCGTCGATCTCGGCCTGCTTGGCGCGCTCGATGCCCAGCGCACCGGCGGGCACATCATGGCCGATGGTGGAGCCGGCAGCCGTGAACGCATGGTCGCCGATGGTGACGGGTGCGACCAGGTTCGTGTTGCAGCCGATGAACGCATAGTCGCCGATGGTCGTGTGGAACTTGCCCTCGCCGTCGTAGTTGCAGGTGACGGTGCCGCAGCCGAAGTTGCAGTACTTGCCCACCGTGGCATCGCCGATGTAGGTCAGATGGCTGACCGTGTTGCCCTCGGCAAAGTCGGCGTTCTTTGTTTCGACATAAGCGCCCAGATGGCAGCCCTCGGCGGTTTTGGTGCCGACGCGCACATGGGTGAAGGGGCCGATCTTGTTGTTGGGGCCGATGTGGCTCCCATAGCACTGGCTGGCATTGATCGTGGACCCGGCGTCAACGACGGTATCCTCCAGCAGGGTGTTGGGGCCGATGACGCAGTCCGGGCCGATGACCGTCTGGCCGCGCAGGATGCAGCCCGGCAGGATGGTCGCACCGGGGGCAATGACGACCTCCGGCTCAATGCAGACGTTATCACTGATAAAATTCACGCCGTTATCCAGATGGCGCTCAAACGTGGCGGCATAGCGCTGCTGTGCCAGCTCGAAATTCTCTCTTGCGGTAGACATATAGCGGTTCTTCCTTTATACACTCATTTCGTGCCCGCGGCGCACGGGGGCTGCCGATGGACCTTATACCTATGGCAATACCGCATAATTCCAAGTGCCGATACGCCGAAGCGGTGCTTACGCCGTAAGGCGGGAATTATGCGGTGCTGCCCTATATATTGTATAACATGCGGCGCATTTTAGCAAGCCGAAAAACGCCGTTCGCCGCAAAAATTTACCGCGGCACTCAAAAAGAAAAAAGTGACAGCTCAAAAAATATTTCGAACTTCCCACCCATTATAAAATACACGATTTTTGTGCAAATTGCAATACCTGAACCAAAAAAGTTTGGCTACTTTTCAGCGAAACTATTGAGCATTTTTTTAACAATCTACTGGAAATCTGTCTTTTGGTCTGTTATAATGGACTATGCAAACATGATTTATGTGATGCAAACACGTCACCAATTTGGGAGGTAACTATGAGCAAGAAATTCTTGTATCTGTTCAAAGAGGGCCATGACGCCTTCGGCGGCGACCAGACCACCATGAAGAACACTCTGGGTGGTAAGGGTGCCGGCCTGGCCGAGATGACCCACGCCGGCATGCCGGTTCCGCAGGGCTTCACCATCACCACCGAGGCCTGCACCCAGTACTATGCTGACAACCGTGAGATCAACGATGAGATCAAGGCAGACATCTTCAAATACATGGGCATCCTCGAGGAGCAGACCGGTAAGACCTTCGGCTCCATCGAGAACCCCCTGCTGGTTTCCGTCCGTTCCGGCGCACGTCAGTCCATGCCCGGCATGATGGACACTATCCTGAACCTCGGCCTGAACGATCAGGCTGTTGAGGGTCTGGCCAAAAAGACCAACAACCCCCGTTTTGCCTACGACTGCTACCGCCGCTTCATCCAGATGTACTCTGACGTCGTCATGGAGCTGGGCAAGAGCTTCTTCGAGGAGCGCATCGACGCTATGAAGGAGCGCAAGGGCGTCAAGCAGGACGTTGAGCTGGACGCCAACGACCTGAAGGAGCTCGTCAAGGAGTTCAAGCAGATCTACCTTGAGAAGCAGGGCGAGGAGTTCCCGCAGGATCCCAAGGAGCAGCTGATCGGTGCCGTCAAGGCCGTTTTCCGTTCCTGGGATAACCCCCGCGCCAACGTGTATCGTAAGATGAACGAGATCCCCTACGAGTGGGGCACTGCCGTCAACGTGCAACAGATGGCCTTCGGTAACTCCGGTATGCGTTCCGGCACCGGCGTTGCCTTCACCCGTAACCCCGCCACCGGCGAGAAGAAGCTGATGGGCGAGTACCTGATCAACGCTCAGGGCGAGGACGTCGTCGCCGGTATCCGTACTCCTTCTCCCATCAGCAAGCTGCATGAGGAGATGCCCGAGGTCTACGATCAGTTCGTTGAGATCGCTACCCGCCTCGAGAACTACTACAAGGATATGCAGGACATGGAGTTCACCATCGAGGATGGCAAGCTCTTCATGCTGCAGACCCGTAACGGCAAGCGTACCGCCCAGGCTGCTCTGCAGATCGCCTGCGACCTGGTCGACGAGGGCGTTATCGACGAAAAGACCGCTGTTCTGCGCGTCGAGCCCAAGCAGCTGGACACCCTGCTGCACCCGCAGTTTGATGCTGCCGCTCTGAAGGCCGCCGAGGCAATCGGCAAGGGCCTGGCCGCTTCTCCGGGATCTGCCTGCGGCCGCGTCGTATTCTCTGCTGAGGAGGCCGAGGAGAAGGTCAAGGACGATGCCTGGAAGAAGGTCGTTCTGGTACGTCTCGAGACCTCTCCCGAGGACATCGTCGGCATGCAGGTTTCTCAGGGCATCCTGACCGTCCGCGGCGGTATGACCAGCCACGCTGCTGTTGTCGCCCGCGGCATGGGCACCTGCTGCGTCTCCGGCTGCGGCAACGATAACAACGTCGCCATCGACTATGACGCCAAGGTCATCACCATCAACGGCCACACCTTCCACGAGGGTGACTGGATGAGCATCGACGGCTCCACCGGCAACATCTACGAGGGCCAGATCGCTACCGTCGCTTCCACCGAGAACGCCAACTTCAAGCGCTTCATGGGCTGGGCTGACGCAAACCGCCAGATGAAGGTCATGACCAACGCCGACAACCCGCGCGACGCGCAGAACGCCGTTGACATGGGTGCCGAGGGCATCGGTCTGTGCCGTACCGAGCACATGTTCTTCGCCGAGGACCGCATCAAGGCTGTCCGTGAGATGATCTGCGCCCGTACCGTTGAGGAGCGCAAGGCTGCCCTGGCTAAGGTCGAGCCGTTCCAGGAGGCCGACTTCACCGCTATGTACCGCATCATGGGCGAGCGTCCGATGACCATCCGTTATCTGGATCCGCCGCTGCATGAGTTCCTGCCCACCAAGGCCGAGGACATCGAGGCTCTGGCTAAGGACATGGGTATGTCCACCGAGGAGCTGAACAACGTTGTTGTCAGCCTGCACGAGTTCAACCCCATGATGGGTCACCGTGGCTGCCGTCTGGCTGTTACCTATCCCGAGATCGCCGAGATGCAGACCAACGCTGTCATCAAGGCTGCCCTCAAGGTTTCTGCCGAAACCGGCAAGATGATCACCCCCCACATCATGATTCCTCTGGTTGGCGAGGTCAAGGAGCTGAAGTTTGTCAAGGACGTTGTCGTCAAGACTGCCGATGCCCTGATCGCCGCTGCCGGTGTTGACATGAAGTACGAGGTCGGCACCATGATCGAGATCCCGCGTGCCGCTCTGACCGCCGGCGAGATCGCCAAGGAAGCTGACTTCTTCAGCTTCGGCACCAACGACCTGACCCAGATGACCTTCGGCTTCAGCCGTGACGATGCTGCCAAGTTCCTGGGCGCTTACTACGAGAACAAGATCTACGAGAGCGATCCGTTCCAGCATCTGGATCAGATCGGCGTTGGCAAGCTGGTCAAGATGGCTGCCCACGATGGCCGCGCGACCAACCCGAACCTGGGTCTGGGCATCTGCGGCGAGCACGGCGGCGATCCCAGCAGTGTCGAGTTCTGCCACAACGTTGGCCTGGACTACGTCAGCTGCTCTCCCTACCGTGTTCCCATTGCCCGTCTGGCCGCCGCACAGGCTGCTATCAAGTCGCCTCGCGGCTGATTTGCCAGCGAGTATAACCATTAAGTTGAATTACGAACAGGCTCGCGCCTGCCGAAATTCGCGTGGTTACGTACTTTGGCCGGGGAAGTGGAAAGACCTGACAGTTAAGGTTCTTCTATAAATCCTATCAAGTCCCGAATTGCTTGTATCTGCAATTCGGGACTTTTTGTTTTATTTTGCCCCATTTTGTACATTTTCCTGAAAATGTACACGGTTTGATGAGTCAGACAAAAAAAGCGCACACCCCTCGGTGTGCGCTCGGATTTCACGTCTGCGTCGATTCCCGCAGGCTTACCTGGTAACCCAACTCCATGCGGGTTTCAACAGGCTGCCCCTGCAAGGCGCACAGCAGCTGCTGCGTTGCTTTTAAGCCAAGGATATCCGCATTAAACTGCACGGCGGAGATGGGCGGCACGGTATTGACCAGATTCTCATTATCATACAGCGACGCCAGCCGGATATCCTGCGGCACGCGCAGGTTCAGCTGCTTGAGCATATTCAGCGTCAGCTGTGCCAGCCGTTCGTCCATGCACAGGATGCAATCCGCCCCGCGCTCTACAGCCTGCTGCACAGCCTCCATGCGCAAATCGTCGCTTTCCAGCTCCAAAAACAGCAGGCTTTCGTCAATTTTTTGCCCCATCTTGACATAAGCCTGGCGGAAACCCTCCAATCGGGATTGGTTGACGGTGTACAGCATACTGCCGCCCAGCAGCGCGATATGCTTCATGCCCTTCATCAGCAGCAGACTGGTCATCTCACGGCAGCCGCCCACCTGGTCATGGTCAACGGAAAGTACCTGATCGTCCTCCGGCTGACCGATGGCGACAAACGGCACCTTGCGCGCCTTCAGCAGCGGGATCAAGGGGTCACGCTCCAGTGTGCGGGTCAAGATCAGACCATCGATTTTGCGGTTATCCAGCAGTCGTTCCACAGGACGCGTTTCGTTTTCGCCCACCAGCGTCAGCAGGACATCGTAGTCGGAATCCCCGGCAACCTGATAGACAGAGCGCATCACCTTGCGCAAAAAGGGCAGCTCAAAGTCGGAAAATTGCGTTGAAATCACCAGCGAAATATTGTAGGAGCAGCGCTTCACCAGCCCGCGCGCCATCATACTGGGGGTATAGTTATGCGCTTTTACATAGTCCAGCACGCGTTGGCGAGTTGCTGCGCTGATGCGCCCGTTGCCGGATATGGCACGGGACACGGTTGTGTTGGATACGCCAAGCGCCTGCGCGATTTGCGTGATATCGATCGGCTTGTCGTTCTTTGGCAAAGGTGGCATGGTTTCTCATCTCCGATATGTATTTACTTTTATCATAATCGCTTTTTGCCGAATCGTCAATTATTTCTTGCGTAAAGCTTCCCCTTGCACAGCCCTCACACCGTTCGTCTGCACAGTTTTTTGCGTAATTTACGGCACAGGGTCTGTATCTCCTGCGCGGTTTCGGCGGTGCATGGATCGGGCGCAAACTGTGCCGCCTGTACGGCATCCAGCAGGTGCTGCACGGTTTCGCGGTCCGTCTGCGGGCAATGCGTTTGCAGAAATTCCGCAAATGCCGCTTCGTCAGAGGACACCTCCGCCGCCAGCCCGCAGCGCCGCATCTTTCGATAGAGCGCACAAAATTCTGCCTGTACGGTCTGCAAAGGTGTGCGCCTTGCACGGCGCAGAAGTGCCAAGGCCAAGACGAGCAGCAGCAAAACCGTAGGCAGCACCCACAAAAGCGGGACGCTTTGCGGCGTTTCGGCAGGGGAGTCGGCCTCCTGCCGCGCGAGCAGGGGTGTATCACTGTCTGCGGCATTTTGCCCTGCCTGTGCGGCATCGGCGGCAAGCTCGCCCTCGGTCAGTTCGGCTGTCATACCGGGGGTGACCTCCAGCGGCGTCCAGCCCTGCCCGGAAAGGTAAATCTCTGCCCAGGCGTGGGCGTTATCGTCCTGCAAAACGGCACGGCAGCTGCCGTCGCCCGCAGCGGTAAACAGACTTTGCGGTGCGGCGTAGCCTACCACATATCGGGCGGGCAGCCCCACCATGCGGCACAGCAGCACCGCTGCCGAGGCAAACTGTGTGCTGCTGCCCGCGTGGCTCTCGCTCAGGAAATACAGCAGCGGGTCTGTGTCGTCGGGTGTCTCGGCGTCCGCGCTGTAACGGCAGTGCTCGTTCAGCCAGCTGCGCACCAGTGCGCGTCGGCCATCGATGTCATCATCCCTGAGTTTGCGCTCCTTCACCAGCGCAGCCAGTTCCTTGTCTATGGCATCGTACACGGCACCGTCGGGCACATCCAGGCAGCGCGCACGAACATACGCGGCGTAGGCGCTTTCCAGACGGTCCAGCACCCCCGCGTCATCATCGTCACGGGCCTCCAGCAGCTCCTTTGCCTGTTTGCGCGGAAAATAGTAGAACATATCGTCCTGCACGGTCTGCCCCGCTATGGCTCCGTCGCCGTCCGGCGTGTAGTAGTCGTTAAAATATGCGTTGTACGGCGCAAACGTGTAGGCATCGTTTGCATGCAGACGCTGTACGGTCATTTGCTGCGGCTGTGCGCCGCTGTATGCCGCGCGCAAAAACGGCAGGTTCGCAATGGCAAGCCGCCCGTCGCCGTCGGTTTTCCAGTTTGCTGCGGCACTGTCGAAGGCAGCGGCATTCCCTGCCTGCCAGCTTGTGCCGTCATAGTCCACGCCGATAAACCCGCGCAGGTAGACGGTCTCCTCCGGCTTGGCGTCGGTCGTGACCATTATATCCTCCAGCCCCGTCAGCGCCAGGCCGTCGCCCCGTGTCAGGCTGCCGTCCTCCACGCCGCCCGCAGCAGCGCTGACATGGAAATTCAGTGCCCCGCCGCTGATTTTCGGCAGCCACTCGATCGCCGCGCCCAGCCCGGCCGCGCAGACTTTGTCGGTCACAGGCTGCAGCGCGTTCAAGGGCAGCATCAGCACGGGGCGCAGTGCCAGGGCAGGCAAAAACAGCACCGCGCAAATGGCAGCCATGCCGACACCGGCCAGCCTTTGGTTTGTGCGGTGGGTCTGCAGGTTGGCGGCATAGACAGCGGAATCCTTGCCGCGCCACAGCCGTTTGCGCACCAGCGACCGCGCCGCCGCACAGCTTCCCAACCAGCCCGGCAAAAGCAGCAGCCAGCCCAAAACGGCACGGCCCGTCCCCGCCAACAGCGTGAACACCACGATCGGCAGAAGCACCGCCCCCAGCAGCAGCGCGTCGGTGTGGCGGGCTGTCAGCGTGGCCAAAAACATTGTAAACGGCACTGCTGTCAGCAGCGCAAACAGGCCCATCTGCGCCGAAACCGGCGAGGTGGACACCACAAAATTTGCGTTGAAGCGTGTATTCAAGCACAGCCTGACGGCATCCGCGCACTGTGCCGCACCGGCCAAAAACGGCTGCTGCACGGCAAACAGCAGCACCAGATACCCCACGGCCAGCGCCAGCGCCGCGCCGTAACGGCCCGCCTTGGAAAGCGGGACGCGGTGCAGTGCCGGCCACGCCGCACACAGTGCCGCCACGCCGAGCCACACCCAAATCGGCAATGCCAGTGCAAACGCACCGTTCAGTGCCGTCAGCAAGCCCAAGGCCAGCAGCTCCGAAAGCAGCAGATCTGCCGCCGTTTCCGCCATGGGGTGGGCAGCGGCCTTGGTGCGGGGCAGCAGCACACGGTCCACAAATACAAGCCCCGTAGCGGGGTCGGTGTCCTTGCGGCGGGTCAATCTGCGCAGCCGCTTTACGGCGGCCTGCCCAAAGTGCAGCAACTGCTGCGGCGCGTCGGCCCCCTCTGCCAAAACGCTGCCCGCAGGGTCAGCGCGGTAGGTTGCGCCCAACGGCTCGCGCACGGTCAACTCGCCCACGCGGGCGGTCAGTTTCCAGTGGATCAGCTTCGGTGAATCGCCTGCACGGTAGGGGCGCAGATCATAAACGCCGTCGGTCAAATCGCAGCCCGCCGCGGTCACTTTTTCGGCGCAGTTCTGCGGTTTTGTGCCTGCGCCGTCGTCCTCGCCCTCGGCGGGGGGCAGCACACACAGTTCTCTGCTTTGGGGCGGCACGGCGCAGTGCGCGGCAAACAGCCCCAACGGGTCGCGCACGGTGGCTTCCCGCACACGGAACCGCCACAGACCGCTTTTTGCTGCGCGCAGGGTCACGCGCAAATCGGCACACTGATGCGGGGCCAGCATCGCGCCGCAGGGCAGTTCAATGGCCGTTCCGCTTTCGGCGTCCACAGCCTGCAAAACGACACGCAGCTCCGGCATGGGCCGCCGCCCGTTGTTGTGCAGTTTCACCAGTACGGCAAAATCCTCGTCGGGGTGCACGGGGCGGGCAGGCAGCTGCAGCGTTACCGTCACATCCCTGCGCAGCGTGCGGACATACCACGCCAAAAAGCCGACCAGCAGCACCGCCAGTGCCGCCAAAAAGACCGCAAACGACGTGCGGCTGACCGCTGCCGCGGCAAACAGCACGGCCAGCAGCAGCGCGCAGCCCACCTTACCTGCCATGGAACGGTTTCTCCGGGCGGGGGCGCGGCACGGTGTGCAGAACATCGTCAAGGATATTCTGCACTGTATCGCCGCCGGTGCGGGCCTGTTCGGTCAGGCACAGACGGTGGCGGGCCGCATCGGCAAAAATCGCGGTAATATCCTGCGGGGCCACATAATTGCGCCCGCCCAGAAAAGCCGCCGCGCGCGCCATACCGGCCACTGCCAGCGACGCACGGGGCGAAAGCCCCAGCGTCAGGCGGCTGTCCTGCCGCGTCGCGCGGGAGAGCTCCACGATATACCGTCTGATTTCATCGCTCATATATACTTCGTCTACCTGCTGCTGCATAGCCAGCAGGTCGTTTTTGTCCATCACCGGCTGCACACGGTCCAGCAGGGCGCGGCGCGGCTGGCGGGACAAAATCTCCATTTCCGCCTCCGCATCGGGGTAGCCCATGACCACGCTGACCATAAAGCGGTCCAGCTGGGATTCCGGCAGCATCTGCGTACCCACCGAGCCGACGGGGTTTTCCGTTGCAAAAACGGTAAACGGCTGCGGCAGAACGCGCGTCACGCCGTCCACCGTGACGGCGCTTTCCTCCATGACTTCCAGCAAGGCGGACTGGGTGCGGGCGCTGGTACGGTTGATTTCATCGGCCAAAAACAGGTTGCACATCACCGCGCCGGGGTGGTATACAAATTTGCCGGTTTCCTTTTGGTACAGCGAGAACCCCACAATGTCGGACGGCAGAACGTCGGGGGTAAACTGCACGCGGTTTTGGGTCAGGTCCATAGCGCGGGCAAACGCCTGTGCCAGCGTGGTTTTGCCCACGCCGGGGATATCCTCAATCAGCACATGGCCGCGGGCCAGTATTGCCATCATGATTTTCAGCACGACTTCCGGCTTGCCCAGTACCGCCTTGCTTACCTCGGCTGTAACGGCCAGCGCCTTTTCGTTGATATTCTGCATGGGTCAATCCTTTCTATGCCTGCGCCAAATCAGCATACAGCCGATCACGGCGGCAATCAGCAGGCATCCCGCCCACAGGGCGTTGTTTTCCAGCCAAATCATCCAGTTGGAGTACGCGCCGCCCGCGTTTTCGCCGCCGCCCTCGTGGGGCAGGGGAGTGATACTTTCGGGGGTGACTTCCTCCAGCGCGGAGGTACCGTCGGCCTCCACCGTCACTTGGCGCGGTGCGGCGTCCCAGGTTTCGTCACACTCGGCCAGGTCTGCCGCATGGGTGGCGGCCTCTGCGTCGGGGTCGCGCTCGGCTATCACCAGGTAGCGCTGGGTGTTTTGGGTGTAGGGGTGGCAGGTCGTCAGGGTAAGCAGGTCGCGGCCGGGCTGTATCAGCACGGCGTTTATGTCGTCCGGCTGTATAATTTTCAGCTCGCACACGCGGTAAACCAGCGTGTCCCACGGCGTTGTCAGGGTAATTTTGTCGCCGATTTGTATCTGCTGCACGTTGCGCAGCATTTCCGCGCCGTAGTAGCCGCGGTGGGCGGCAATGACGGTGTTGGTGTTTTCGCCGCCCAGCGGCATGGAGGTCTGCCCCAGCAGCGCGCCGCCGCGGGCCATGTTAGCCGCGTTGGCCCCCAGATAAACAGGCAGTTCCAAGTCCAGACGCGGTATCCACAGCGCGGCGATAACGTCGTCGGGCAAGCCGTAGCCCGTCAGGTCAAAGGCGGGGGTCTCGTAGGCAAAGGGGTCTTTCAGGCCGCTTTGGCCTTGGGCAAAAAGCTGTTGGTTGTAGGCCAGAAACGCGTCGTACAGTTCGGGGTAGGCGCGCGCGGGTTCGGCGGCGGAGGTTTCGGGCGCGGCGGGGGCGGCAGCTTCGGCGGCCTGCACAAATTTTTGCACGGTTTTTGTGCTTTTCTGCTCCGTCAGATATCGGCTGACCGTGGGTTGCAGCATCAGCCCAACGCCCAGCAAAATTGCCAGCCATGCAAAAATTTGCAGAAACAGGCGTTTCATCAGTCTTCCTCCTCGCGCTTTTTGCAGCGGTGCAACAGCAGCAGTAACAGCAGCGCCTCGCCGCCGATAACCACACTGCCCGTCACGCTGATCCACGGCCAGGCGTCCACAATGCGCTTTACCACGTTGCCGGTATTCAGCTGTTGGTACTGCACGGTCTGCGGCGTGTCGGGCTGCTCATCCTCTCCGGTATACGGCACACGGGCGCCGCGCACAAGCATACGGTGGGTGTTGATGGCATAGGGTGTGCAGGTGACCAGCGTGCAGTAGTCCCCGCCGGGGATAATTTCCAAATCCTCGGTGTTTTCCGGCTCCACGACCTTGACCTGATCCACCTGATACGCCAGCACCTCGTCCATGATGTGGAGGTAAAAACGGTCGCCCTCGCCCAGCTTGTCCAGGTCGGTAAACAGTACCGCCTCGGCCAGACCGCGGTGCCCCGTCAGCACACTGTGGGTGCCCGCGCCGCCCAGCGGATAGCTGGAGCCTTCCAGATGTCCGACGCCCTTTACCAGCACATCGTCGCTTGTGCCCTCATAAATGGGCAGGTTTACGTCAATTTTGGGTATGGTAATGTAGCCAAGGCTCTCGCCCACGTCCAGCATGTCCACATAGCTTGTGCCGATGTCGTCCGCTTCGCCCGCCGCGTCGCGGTCGATGGCATTGTTCAGCTGTTGGTTATAGCGGCGCGCAGCCTCCTTGGCGGCGTCGATTTTCTCGGCGTCCATCGACTGCACGGTGTCGTTGTAGCTTTCAATGACCGAGCTTGCGTGGCGCTGTGCCACCGCGTTGCTGACAACGGGGTACATGGCCACGCCGATGCCGGAGACGATCATCAGTGCAGCAAAGCCAAGTTTTAATTTGACGGTGGTTTCCATTGCAAAGAGCCTTTCTGTAAAGGGTTGACGCACTGCCACAACCGCCCATAGGGGAAGAACCGTTTCCGGCCCTTCCCCTATGGATTACCCGTTTATTTTGCTGTGGGTGTTTGGATGGTGTGCATTACGCACGGTTGGATTTCTTTTTCAGGCTGAACAGAACGCCGACGCCCGCCAGAACCAGCAGCACACCGATACCGCTGAACAGCAGCGTACCGAAACCGCCGGTGACAGGCAGCGTAAAGCCCGCACGGTTGACGATTTCAATCGCTGCGCTGGGATCCGCCACAGGCGCGGTATCTCTCGTATAGTTTGTGGTATTTGTTTCAGCCTTGATTTGGTTGCCATTATCGTCATATGTCTTGGTGGTTGACCATGCAGCAGCATAAGTAAGGTTCAGTTTTGCATCCACAGGCTTAGACAGCAGGTTGTAGCCGTCCACGGTCTTGGTCTCGACCAGTTTGTAGGTGCCGGAAGGCAGACCCGCTGCGGAGACGTAGCCGTTTTCGCCCGTTGTAAGGGTCTTGACCTTGATCCAATTTTCAGCAGAGTTAGTGGTCAAGCCCAGTTTTACGGCATCGTCACCACTGATAGCGGCGTATTCTTGGCCGCAGAAGGGATACTTACTATTTCCATTCAGCGTTTCCGTATCCACCTTCTTGTACAGGTCAAAGGTAACGCCCTTAAGACCCGCTCCGTCCTTGGTGCCGCCCTTGGCAGTCTTGTGGATGTTCAGACCAAAGGTGTAAACAACGCCCTTGTCCGTGATTTCGTAGGGCTTGTTGCCGCCGGTTTCTTCCGTCGTCAGGTTGGTTTTGCGAGAATAGACGATCTTGGCAGTGTTCACGTTGCCGTTTCCGGCAACAACTGCGGTATTCTGAACGGTAGCGGTATAGGTAATGGTGATTTCGCCGCCGGCAACGTCAGTCAATGCACTCGGCGTAAAGGCAACCGTCATAACGGAGTTGTTGGCATCTGGTGCAACAGTAATGGTGTAAGCACTCTCAGCAAGGGTTACATCGCCGCCAGCATTATTCTTGCCGCTGATTTTTACACTGCCCTTATTCTGAATCAACTGTGCTTTAACCGTGGTATCGGTAACCGTAAAGGTTTTCAGGCTGGTGATGTTTTCAGGGACTTTGATAGTCAGGGTATACGGCACGGCATCGCCAACACCGTAATCGGCTTCATGTGTATTTGTGGTGCCGTCGCGCTTGGTGACGGTCTTTGCAATATCGGGCTTGTAGTTCGTAACGGTCAAAGTGGCGTGGGTGCTGTCGATGGTAAAACTTGCGTCATCCACCTTACCGTCAATGGTATCGTCAACTTTCACAGCCTTACCATTCTCGTCAATGTCAAAGTAGAATTTGCCGGTGGTGTTCAGGATATAGCCCTTGTCATTTCCGTCGGTATAACCTGTTTCTTGCAGGTAGTAGCGGCCTTTGGCAAGGTTATCTAAAGTGATTTTGCCATTCGTATCCGTGGCAACGTCAGTTTTTACCGCAGTATAGTCATCATCTGTGTCATTCTTCTTGTTCAGGGTAAATTTGACGCCTGCCAGCGGTGTTGTTGTACTTCCCTGTTTGCCTTGCTTGACAAGGTTTACCGTGCCTTTGGCAATGCTGTTTTTGGGGTAGACAGTCACATCATACAGCCATTCTTTTTGGTTTTGGTTATCAGCGCCCGTAGTCTTGTCGCCAATGCGGGTCATAGGAATCGAAACCAAGAAAGGCTCTACGGGCATGGTAACAGCCTGCGGGGTTTTGGTTTCAATTACAAGGTACATACCGACAGGCAGTTCGGTGAAGGTAGCCTTGCCGTTTTCATCTGTACGCACTTCTGACTTATAAGCAGTAGCATAAGCAGTTTTCAGCCCTGCTGCCGTCTTATTCTCAGCATAGTTAGTAAAGTAGTCCTTAACATCTACCTGATCGGCAGTTGTGTTATCATTATAGTAGGCAAGCAACGTATTTGTATCCATGACCTGATAGAGGGTAAAGCCTGTATCCTTCAATGCTGCCCCCTGCGGACTCACCATTGTTTCGCCATCACCGGCAGTACCTGCATTTCCGCTACTATCCAGTGCCCGCTTATAGATGGTGATAGAGCCTTTCTGGTTTTTGTCAATCGTGCTTGTGCTTGTCTTAGGCATCGCCCCCGCCGTCGTCGCCCCTTCCGCCATGGCGGGCATGGCGCAAAGGCTCAGGGTCAGGGCGACGCTGAGGATTGCGGTAAATAAACGTTTCAGTTTCATTTTGATGCATACCTCTTTTTTCTATGTTGGTTTGTGTAGAGGGGTGGGGGTCAGGAACGTCTGCCCCCTTTCTTATTGTATCGGAACACCAGCACCAGCAGCACAGCCACCAGTGCGGGCAAACCTATCAGCAGCCACAGGCTGGGTGCGTCCGCGCCCGTGTGCGGCAGGGTAAAGCCCTTGCGGTTGTAAACAGTCAGGGCAATGTTGTACACGCCGTCGGCACCTGGGGTTATCTTGCCAAACGTCTCGTCGCCGCGTCGGCATTGCCCGTCCGCTGTCAGCGTAAATTCGATGGGCTCGGCCAGCAGGGTGTAGCCCTCGGCGGTCTTGGTCTCGGTCAGGCGGTAGCTGCCGGGGGTCAGGGACGCAAAGCTGCATTTGCCTTGGTTCGTGCTATCGCTGCCCGTCACGCCGTTATAGGTTGTTTCAGCCGCGCCGCTATCGTTCAGCCTTTCCAGCTTGAACTCCACGCCGCCCAGCAGGGTTTCGGTTGTACCGTCTATGCCCTTTTTGGTAAGGTTCAGGGCAAATTTCGGGTCGGTGCGCTTGTTGGTCAGGGTGATTTTGCCATCGGCAAGGGCGGTCTGCGATGCGGTGTAGGTATATGTGCCAATCGTAACCGTACCTTCTGCCTTATAATCGCCGCTATCGCTTGCACACTCCGCCACGCGGTACACATATTCGGGGTTGCCGGTGACGTTGACATCCGTCTTGTCCAGACGTTCAAACTTGTGCGTCCACTTCCCGGTCATATAGTTGTATTGCAGCTTGACAGCGCTCGTTGCATCTACCCACTTGCCGCTTGTGTCATTCACATGGCGGCGCTCCAGCTTGACCCAAATCGCATCCGGCAGTTTATCGGTCAGCTTGTTGTTGTCTGCATCCTGCCACTGCTTTTCCACCTCAATATCCATCAATTGGTGTGCCGTGTTGGTAAAGGTGGCGGTGACTTGTTCTGCTTCGCTGGTAACCGTGCCGCGCACACCGTTGTCCACGTCGTACTTTGCGTCAGTGGCGTCGCAGGTTACGCTTTTCAGGCTGCCATCGGTGGGCGGTGTTTCAACTACCCGGAAGCGTGTGCCAATGGGGATGCCGGTAATTTCCCAGCTTCCGCCAACTGGAATGGTATTGGTCATTTGTGGTACGCTGTCCGCGCTGCCCAAGCCGATACCGCCAACGTTGCTGAAGGTGACGGTAAACGTGTAGTTGCCTGTCAGCGCCGTTGTTTCGTCGTTCGGCTGTTCCTTTTTAATTACCAGCGTACCGACCTTGACGGTGTTAATGAACTTGACCTTCAATTCGGGGAATTCTTCTTCCGGCGCGGCGTAACTGCGGAACACCAGCGTATTTGCGTCTGGCTTGCTGCCGTTGTAGTTGCTGCCTGTTGATGGTGTGTCCGCCGTTTCGGTTCTGCCGTCCTCCGGCTTTGTGCCGCCGCCTTGCAGCGGGGTGGTGGTTGTGCCGCTTACAGACGGACTTGTCCCCGCTGCGTTGACCAACGTCCCGTTCTCGTACACTTCCCAGCGGGTGTCGTACAAGGCGGTGTTTTCCGCCTCTTGCAGCGAGATATAACTACCACAGCGGAACTGGTCCGTAAAGGTCACGGTTTCGCCGTCTTGCAAATCAAACGTGCCATCGGTGTCCACCGCCTGCGTGCCGCTGCCCGCTACGCTGGACGTAAATATCGCGCCGCTGGCGGGCTTCAAGATATTGCTTCCCGCCGAGCCATAGTCCGGGATATCCGCTTGCTCTACCGAGAAGCCCACCGTTTTGTTTGCCACGGGCTTGGCGGTAAAAACAAAATTGCGGAAGTAAACCGTGCGCTCGTAGTCATCGCCAATAAGGATTTTTGAGAGTTTGGTCAGGTCAAAGTCCGTGTCCTTTGGCATTTTGTTCAGCTGCAGCTTGACCGTGACCCACTTGTCGTTTTGCATCACAACGCTGCCGCTGAGCATGGTGTTCAGATAGGACTTTTGACTGTTGGCATCGCAGCCCATCTTCTTGCCGTTGTTGTCCACCAAGGTCAGATACAGGTAGTTGGTGGACAGAACGCCGTCACCCGGGTTGCCCACGGCGTAAACGTCAAAGGACAGATAGTCGCGGTTTTTGATGTTGAGCGGTTTTTCCAGCGTCATCGTGCCGTAGCGCAGGTCGCGGTGTGCGCTGCCTTTATCATACCCTTGGGCGTACCATTTTACGGTTTGACCAGTGTATGTTCCGCTTGTGTCGGGCGGATTATCGTCCTTTTCCATGGTTGTACTGTCAGTATCACTGCTGCTAGCGGAGAAAGCGCTGCCGACTGCCACGGGGTCGGGGGTGCTGTTGGTGATTGTTTTCGGGCCGTAATGCGTAGCCAAGTTTTGCAGGGTAAAGGTAAAGAGCTTTTGATTTTGGAATAAAGACTTGAACGCGGTGTTTACCTTGCTGAGATCGACCTGCTTTTCAACCTGCAATTTGTTATTGTCGGGGAAGTTGAACGCCACCGCCATGTTGGACTCCCACATACCGCGCTCCATATAGAACATAGTCAGGGTGTGGGTGGTGCGGTCTTTGTCTAATTGGATGGCTTTGCCTGTCGTCTTGGTGAACGTGACAGGGGTCTGGTTGAAGCAGACGGTTTTGGTGGTATCAGTCTGGTAGACCATGGTGTCGCTTGTGTCGGTGTTCTTGTTGGAACTGACGTAGGGGGTTACGGTGCTGTCCGCGCCAAATTCCAGCAGACCGGACGCTTTACCGTGCGCGCCGCCGACATCCAGCATCAACTCGCCGTCAATGTAGACCCACACGTCATCGTCGCCGGAGAAGAAGAACTTGATAGGAACTTCAATGTTCCTGCCGCTGGTGTCTTTTCCTACAACAACCTTGCCGTCCTCTGTAAGCGTAAAGTCAAATTGCAGCTTGGCGCCAAAGCCGTAGTTGTATTGGGATGCCCCGACTGTGCTGACTGTTTGGTTAAACGGGAAAAAGCCGTAGGTGCCATTGGTATTGTTTGGTGACGAAATGTTTTGTGATTTGCTGTCCGTGGTGGGGTTGCCGTCACTACCTTTGGGGGATTCCAGATAATACTTGCCGTCGGTTTGGTTCTGCTTCAAATACAGAGAGCTTTTGCTGCTGTCATAGTACCAATATTCGGCTTTGCTCTCCGGGTCGTTATCGTCCGGACTGTCCGGATTTTGCGCAAAAACGGCTTTTTGCTTGAGCGGGAAGGAAACATCCTCGTACACCTTGCCCAGCACGGTGTTAAAGGCGTTTTTGCCTTGCAGGAAGTCTTTGTCAAAGTGCGGGTCAACCGACGCATTTGTGTTGGAATTCTTGGTTCTTAACAGCGGCAGACCGTTTGCCGTACCGTCAGAGGTCTTGCTTTCCACAAGGCCCTGGAAGGTGCGATTGTAATCGGAGCTTCCATTACCATTATCATCCAAGGCCGAGTTATTCACGGCCATAAAGATATTGTAGTTGGAACTACCCTCAGCGCCCCAGCCGTATAGACCCATACCGGCGGCAACGGTTGCAAAGGGGTCGCCCCAGCCTGACTTTTGGAAATGCCCGGTATAAAGCGGGTATTTTACATTGCCGTTTGCCGTGTAAGCGCTGCTTAATGCGCGGTTGAACTGCTCAAAAGTGACGTACCCGCGCTGGGAAGATGTGGTCACCCACGAGTAAGTGTCGCGGTTCAGGCCATTCAGCTCGTAGTCGGTGTAGTAATCGTACAGGGTGCTGGTGATATACTTTGTATCCTTTTGTTGGGTAAAAGTGCCGCTGTTATCAATGTCCACAACGGTGGTATTTTTGCCGCTTTCGGCATCGCGGACAGAGGCTTTCTCGCCCCAGTAGCCGTCACGGTTGACACCTTCGCCGCCCGTGTAGGCCGACGGGTCGCCGTCGTCAGCAAAGAAGCAGGGTTCTTGCAGGGCTGGGGGGATTTCTGCCGTGCTGTACTTTCTGGTCTTGTTGTCTTTTGCGGGGGCGTTTTGGTTATCCGTTGCGGAGAATTGCACCGCGGTGTAAGTTTTTCCATCGCCGGGAATCTCGCAAGACCACAGCTTGCGGTCAGCGGCTGTGGAGTCAGGTTTTTCCTGTGTCATCGGCTGCTGTGTGACCGCGCCGTCTGAACTCGTCAGGAAGCAGTACATGGTTTCGCCGTCGCCCATGGCGGACTGCGGTAAACCTTCGCCCTCATAACTGTACGCGGACAGCGTGGCGTCAAAGTAAATCTTTTTGCCCGCGGTAAGCAAATCACCGCCCGCGCTTGCCCAGGTGCTTGTGGTATCGTTGTAGACATAGCAATTTGCCGCTGTTAAGTCCAGTTTCTGGGCGTCCGCGTAGGGGGATGTGGTGAAGTCTGTGGTGAAATCATACAGGGCGCTTTGGCCATTGTTCCAAGTAAACTGCACAAACCGCGACTGATTGTCGGGGATCCGGATCTGCTGTGCGGCAAGTTTGCCCGCATCCACCGTGCCGATCGTTTGGCTGTCGGTTGGTGCCAGGGCACCGTTTACCAGCTTGTAAAATGTTGCGGTTACGTTGGTAAGCGCGGTGCCGCTTGCATTTTTGAAGTAAAGCGGCATATCCTTGTAATAGTACTCCACGCGCGTCCATTGGGCGGGGTCAAATGCTTTGCCTCGGTTACTGCCTTTATTACCGTCAAACATTTGCCCGGCAATTTTGTTAATGGCTGTTTCTTTTTTAAAACCATTGCCGTTGTCATCGCCTGATTCTCCGCCAAAGGCAAAGAATTGATCTTTAAAAACAGTGCCATCAAAATACTGGAAAATCAGTCGATAAAACCCACCCGCTGAATAATCAGCCTGATTCAGTGTAACGCTGTATATCTTGCGACCATCGGTTGTTGTCGTTCCAGTGTCAACCATATCCTTGTCCAAGCCGCTGTCGTCCAGCTTATGGGCATACAAATGAACCCGATAGGAATCTCGGAATATTGTATTATCAACCGCAAAATAAATGGTTGCCGTTGCGGGGATAAAGCCCGTCGATACACTCGTGTCCGCTATCGTATCAGGTGTGTTCGCGTCATCGTTGTCAGGCAAATCATCCGCAGGTATAGTATCTTCTTCGTTGGGGTTGTCCCCGTCAGCAAAAAGAACATCTTGCTCTGTGTTGGTTTTTGCCGCCGTGGTTTCCTCTGCGTTGATGGCATGGTTTGGCGCGGCAGCCGTATCGGAAGTGTCCGCAGGGGTTTTGTTCGTCAAGGCTGGGTCGGCAGGGGCGGTGTCCGTATCGGCGGCGGGAGTCTGATTTTCTGCCGCTTCCTGGGTTTTGCCGTCATTGTTCGGAACCGCTGCTGCATTGTTTACCGTGTTTCCCGCTTCTGTTCCCGGCTCGTTCGCAGTGGGCGGGGTATCTCCTTCATCCGGAATCGTTTCCAAGTCGGATACAATAGGCTCTTGCGCAGGTTCTACACCCTCGCTTGACGTGTCTGCGGCAGGAATGGTCGGAATCGTTTCCGAACCTGCGTCAAAAAATAAAGCCTCATCCTCAGCTGCATAAACCGGCAGAGCCATACCGACCAGCAGGCACAGGGCGACAAGCAGTGCCGCCGCACGGTGCAGGATAGAAAATGCTTTCGTCATTTGCTTCGACTCCTTTTCTATACATGTGTGTTCTCACGATATATCGGGGGAACGCGCGCCATTCGGCGCGATTTTATGCGCTGCGCACATCTGGCACGGAAACGGACTTTTTCCACAAGCTGAGCTGTATTTACAGTCTTTTTTGAGAATATAATCCGATGTGCAAACATTTGCGCTTACGTCGGGAAAAGTAAGACACGGTATGTTTGTTGTGTGCCTTTTTATAAAAAGCAGTATAATACTTTGGGATGAAAATTTCAATACGGCTACATTCAAGCAAGTGACTTTTGGCAGATTGCAAAATTTTGACTTGTCGAATTCGTCACAATGACAAGCGCTTTCGGCAGCTATTATACACACCGCCCAGCACTTGTTAGAGTTTTGCTGATGTTTTTGCGCAACTGTTGCGCAAAAATCGCCACAAAAAAAGCGTAAACACAACACAAATTCAACGGGAATGTCCGTGAATTTGGTCGTGTGTGCTTGCGGTTTTATCCTTATCCGGAGCCCAAAAGGGCAGGGGTCAGCTCATGAGGCACACCAATGTTCAAGCTGAAGATGGAATCTTATATCTTCCCTGAGTATGCAGACTGTCAAAAAACTCTTGTAGGGGCGAGCATTGCTCGCCCGTGCCCGTTTGCCTGCGAAAAAACTTACCCGGAAAAGGCGTTGCTGCGCCAAGTTGGCGGGCGACCAATGGTCGCCCCTAGATATTCAATAGGCCACGAATGTGATTTTTTTTCACGCCGGAGTATGAGCAGGAGCTGACAAGCAAGTTGCGGTGGCCGCATAAAAAGGCGCACGGCAAATACACCCGGGCAAGGACTGCGCTTGCCGGGAACAGCATGTGAGAGGTGTCCCTTGCGCTATAGGACACCCGGCAAAAGGGCGCACCTCGCCACTGGTCGGAGCCTTTGGGGGCGGAAGGCTTTACCCGCCAATGGCATCCTCGACCACGTCCAGCAGGTGGCAGGGGTCGAGCTGGGCGGCGGTGCAGCGGCGTGCGAGGGCCTCGACGAAGGCGCGGTCCAACGATACGTCGGAGATAAACTGTACGACCTGCTGGCAGCCACGGAGGTTCCGCGCGGCCAGAATGCCGTAGGTAGTGTAGGGCCCGAGCTCGGGCGCGGAGAGCTTTTGACAGACAACGCGATAGGTATACACGATTTTCACCCACTCCTGCTATGTTACATAACAAAATATATTGACAAAAAATGGTAACTGGGGTAAAATTATGGTAGTGTTAGTGTACTTATAGATGCCGCCCTTCACAATATAGCATATCCCGGTGTGCAAAGTACACAACCAGTGCCGGAAATTTTGGCGGCGCATTTTGCACCGCCGCTTTGCTGTTTTTCCGGCGGTGAATCGCGTTTTGAGGGGAGAGAAGATGTTATGTCCGCATATCGATGCCGTGTGGCAGAAGCAATGACCGCTGCGAGGGAGGCAGCGGGTGTTTCACAGCGGGAACTGGCAGACCGCCTGGGTCGGGATAAGCGCACGATCCAGAAATGGGAAAAGGGCGAGATGAAGATCGCGCTTGAGGATTTTCTGGCCGTCTTTGATGCACTAAAAGTGCAGGTGGAGCCGTACTCCAAATGGATTCGGCACCCAGAGCTTTTCCTCCATGGACTGTCGGACATCCTGCAATACTCCACCGATAAAAAGCGCAAGGCACTGGGGGATTTCTACCGCTGCCAGGCGTCGCCCATGGAGGTCGAGCAGGAATATTACTTTCTGTATGCTGACCACGGCAGCGACTACCACGGCATGTACCAGCAGTGGATGGCCAACCTGCTGACACCGCTGCGGGATCGCCGCCGCATCTGTGCCCAGATTATTGAGAATTATAACGAGGCTCTTGCCACCGGGACCATCACCGACCCGGACGCGCCCCAGCCCAACATGGAGGTCCTGCAGGCCTGCTATGAGGCCATTGGCCAGAGCATCCAGAGCGGCGCCAACGGCTACACGATGCTGAGCCTTGATTTGAACCGCTGACAAAAGCATAAACCCGCCGCCCCCTGCGTACACTCTGCGCAGGGGGCTTTGTTATGGCTGCACTTGTACAAAGGATTCGGGCGCGGGCGGCATCGCTGCCGACATTCGACATACCGTTTCTGCTGATCTTGCTGCTGTTGTTGAGCTACGGGCTCATCATGCTGTTCTCCGCGGGGTACGCGGTGGCGCTCTACCGCCGCGGCGACGCCTACACCTACATCCGCCCGCAGCTGCTGTTTGCGGCGCTGGGCGTGCTGGCTATGTACGCGGCCAGCCTGGTGGACTACCACGTCTGGCACAGGCTGGCCTGGCCGATGCTGGGTATCTCGCTGCTTTTGCTTGCCATCGTGCTTTTCATGCCGGAGTACAACGGCTGCAAGCGGTGGATCGTGCTGCCGGGGCTGGGCACGCTGCAGCCCAGTGAAATCGCAAAATTCTCGATTGTGCTGGTGTTCTCGCATATCATCTCACTGAACCACGACAGGATGAAGTCGTTTTCCACAGGCGTTGTGCCGTTCGCGTTGATTCTGGGGGTCGTCACGGTGCTCATGCTGCTGGAGCCGCACCTGTCCGGCACGCTGCTGATCCTGTCCATCGGCGCGGTGCTGATGTTTGTGGGCGGCACGGGGCTGCACTGGTTCGGGCTGGCCGGGGGGCTGGGCGCGGCGGCCATTGCGGCGGCGGTCATTGCGCTGCCGGAGCTGGTGCCCTACGCCACGGACCGGCTCGCGTCGTGGCGCGACCCCTTTGCCGACCCGCTGGGCGAAGGTCACCAGACGATCCAGAGCCTCTACGCCATCGCGTCGGGCGGGTTGGCCGGGCTGGGGCTGGGCAACAGCCGACAGAAATATCTGTACGTGCCGGAGCCGCAGAACGACTTTATTTTTTCGATTTTGTGTGAGGAGCTTGGTTTTATCGGGGCGGCGCTGGTCGTGGCACTGTTTTTGCTTCTGCTCTTGCGCGGCATGTCGATTGCGGTGCGCGCACGGGATAAGTTCGGCGCACTGCTCGTCGTCGGGTTCGTCGTGCAGGTCACGCTGCAGGCAATTCTGAACATGGCCGTTGTGACGAACACGATCCCGAACACCGGCATCAGCCTGCCGTTTTTCTCGTCGGGCGGCACTAGCTTATTGATGCTGCTGGGGGAGATGGGCATCGTGCTGTCGGTGTCCAGGCAGACGGATATGGTGTAGGGAACATTCCCTTGGCCACCTCTGCGAGGAAGGCAAGGACGTCCCAACATTTGTTCAACCTTTTTTCACACTCCCACCGTTGCAACGGCGGGAGTTTTGTTTTATAATTAGACTGTATTTTTGTGTGAAAGGGGTGCCGCATGGCAAAACCAAAAAACCAAAAACCACCCTTTGCCCTGCGGGCGCTGGCGGCATTCGCCGTGACGCTGGCGGCGCTTTTTGTGCTGCTGCTGGCGGCCTACGCCCTGCCCGGGGAGCCGGTGCGGGACCATGTCTACGACTCAGCGGTGAAAATCGCCGGTGAGGGGCTGTACCCGGAATATCTGAACTTCAAGTTGTTCCAGATGGACAACTACACCGACACGATCATGCTGACCGAGGCCGCGTCCGCCGACGAGGCCCCGCCGCTGACCGCCATGATGACGAATACGGCCTACAACGTCGATAACTTTGAGACGCTGGCCGACGACCTGCAATGGTACATAGAAAGGGACTGGGCCGCGGGCGCACAGCGCACCGACGCGCCCGCGCTTGTGCCGTTCTCCTACGCGCGGTACTGGCACGGCTACCTGATCTGGCTGCGCCCACTGCTGCTGATCACAGACATCACCGGCGTGCGCGTGGTGCAGTATCTGGTGCTGGCGGCGCTGTTTGCCGCGGTGGCGGTGCTGCTGCGCCGCCGCTGCGGGCTGCGGGCCGCGGTGTGGTTCGCGGTCAGCCAGCTGCTGGTCACGGCGTTCTGGGCACCGCATCAGGTACAGTTTTTCACCTGCTTTGCCGTTGCCTACGCGGGCTGCGTCTGGGTGCTGGCCAAGCCCCGCCGCAGCGATGATGTCTGCCTGGCACTGCTGGTTCTTGGCGTTGTGACGTCGTTCTGCGACCTGCTCGTCACGCCGGTCCTGACCCTTGGCCTGCCGCTTGTCTGCTGGCTGCTTGAGCCGCAGCAGCGTCTGCGGGCCGGCACAAGGCAGTGCGGCATCGTTGTGGGCGGCAGCCTGACGTGGGGCGTCGGCTACCTGCTCTGCTGGGCATCCAAATGGGTGCTGGCCGGGCTTGTCACCGGGCAGAACGTCATTGCCGACGCGCTGCATCAGGTGGGCGTGCGCACTGCCGCCGACAGCTGGCACGGCATGGAATTGACTTGGAGTAATATTTTACATTTTGTATATACGACGCTGGCGGGCAAACACCTGTTCTGGCCGCTGGTGCTGGCTGTCGTTCTGCTTCTGGCGCTGTTTGCGGCCAGCATCCGGGACAGGCAGCAGCTCGCACGCGCACTGCCGCTGGGGCTCTGCGCGCTGATGACCCCGGCGTGGTTCATCGTGCTGCGCACCCACAGCATCCAGCACGGCTGGTTCACCTGGCGCGCACTGGGACTGACCGTCTTTGCAGGGCTGGCGTTTTTGTATTATTGCTGTGATGTGCGGCAAATCGCCAAACGCTTAAAACGCACGTAATATATCAGCCTGTCGAAAAAGGTGTGCTCACCCCTTGGCCCCCTCTGCGAGGGAGGTTTTTCGACACGCTGAATATAGGTAGGGGCGGCCATTGCCCCCTACACAACAGGATTATAGGTAAGGCAACAACAGGGGAAAGTAAAAATATGAACGAACTGAAAACGAAAACCGAAAAAACAACCGATGGAGCGCTAAAAAGGAACCCGTGGCGGCGCCTGCCCAAGGGTGGCAAAATCGCGGTCATTGTTGTCGGCATTCTGGCCGTGCTGGCTGTGCTGGCGGCCCTTTACGTCAACGGCAAGCTCGACCTGCTGCGCTATGATGACGGCAGCGTCAGCGAGATGGGTGAGATCGGCGCGGACGAGGACCAGGATCTGGACGGAACCGGCCTGACCCACACCGAAAGCGAGATGACAATGCCCGAGGGCAGCCCGTTCTCTGACGACAACGTGCTGAACATCCTGCTCATCGGCACCGACGAGCGCACCGAGGCCGTCAACGACGCCGATGCCTTCACCCACCTGAACCAGCTCGACGGCACGGAGGACACCACCGAGTTCAGCGACGACGCGCGCTCCGACAGCATGATCCTGGTCTCGCTCGACATCAAGGATCACGTCATCCGGCTGGTCTCCATCGAGCGCGGCACCGGCGTGCCGATCCTGCTGGACGGCTATGAGGGCCAGTACGACTGGATCACCCACACTTTCCGCTACGGCGGCGCAAAACTGACAATGAAAACCATCGAGGACTGCTTCAACGTGCAGGTAGACCACTACGTCCGCGTCAACTTCAACTCCTTCGTCCAGATCGTGGATGCCGTCGGCGGCGTAGACCTTGATATTACCGAGATGGAGGCCAAGGCCCTGAACTGGGAGGTCCCCTCCAACTCGATGCTGATCGTCAACCACGTTGACCCGGGCCCCAACCACTTTGACGGCTACACGGCGCTGCAATACGCCCGTCTGCGCAAGATCGACAACGACTGGAAGCGCGTCGAACGCCAGCGCACCGTCATTAAGGCCGTGCTGGATCAGGTGCAGAACGCCAGCGTCATGGAGCTGGACAACCTGCTCAACACCATTCTGCCGCTGATCCAGACGAACTTTACCAAGTCCGAGATCGCCGCGCTGCTCGTGCAGCTGCCGGGCTTTTTGGGCTGCGATGTGCAGCAGATGTCCATGCCGCTGCAGGGCACCTACGGCATCCGCACGGGCATGGATGACCGCCTGATGTACGACCCCGACTGGGTCGTGAATATTAAGGCATTGCAGGACTTTTTGTACGATGATAAGACCGCCGAGGAGGTCATTGCCGCCACGCCGGAGACCGCCGCCGCCGAGGCCGCGGGCGAGCTGGTCATTGCGACCCGCGAGAGCGCCGACGTGACCAACCCCGTGGAGGAGTACAATAGTAAGTATCTGCATCGCATTGATATGACTTATGCGCTCGACGCGTCGGACTTCGGCAGCGACGAGTACCGCGTCTTTGTGGCCGACACCGACAACCTGCGCGGCAATGAGCTGCGCGGTGCGCTGATCGACAAGCTGTACAGCGCGGGCGTGCGGGTCGTGGCCGTGCCGGACGGTGCCGCCGCGGGCGTGCTGCTGGACAACTATCTGCAGACCGGCAATACCGGGAGCCTGGACAGCTACCTGTCCGTGCTGCCCGCCGACCGGCGCGACAGCGCCCGCACCCTGTGGGAGCACGTCCGCACGCGCTACCCCGGTGTTTTCCACGCCGCGGGTCTGGGGGCAGATGCCCGCAGTGCGACAGTGGGCAAAGCGCTGACCGTGCTGGCCAATGCGAGCTACAACACGCCCGAGACAGAGATCGCCGAGGCTGTGCAGGTCATGCGCAGCGGCACGACCAGCAATGCCGTCTACTGGTTCAAGACGGCGATGGCCAAATATCCGCGCCAGATGGAGCGGTTCTTCGGCAGCAGTTACGCCGCCGTGTCCCGCCTGTACTACGCCATGCAGGGCACGCTGAACGTCGCGGACGACAGTGAGCTGCCGACCTACGACGCGAAGCAGCTGCTGAAAACCTATAAGAAGGACGGCATCCTGATCTTTACCGACGAGGCCAGCGCCCTGATGACCGAGGGCAGCATGGCGTCCGAGCTGCAGGCGCAGCTGGATAAGCAGAAATACGGCGAGGACGAGGACCCGCAGCGCGTCTGCGCCATTGGCGCAGTCTACGGCACCTGGAGCAACGCCGGCAGCTTCACGCCCGACGATACCGAGACCGCCTGGGACGCCGACAGCCTGACCGAGTACCTGGGCAGCGACGCCCTGCGCGGAAAAGATATGCTGCTGGCGCTGGACGGCGAGGACAGCCCCTACCTGACGGAGAACTGCCTGCTGAAGGACACCGACACCCCCGTGGCCGAACAGGTGCAAAAACTGTTTGTGCTGGATAAAAACAACATGGCGTCGCCGGAATCCGCAGAATCTGAATAAAATTTGAAATTGGGTGTTGACAATCACGCCCGTGTGTGGTATAAATGCTTTAAACCAATGAAGCGAAAGTAAAGCACACAGCGCAGTTACAGAGAGTCCCCGATGCTGGGAAGGGGATACAGAGCGGGTCTGCATAATGGTTCGCGGAGGGCACGGGGAAACGGGCATGGCCCGCAGTATCCGTTGACGGGCAGCTCCCGTTACAGAGCAGGGGAATGTTGGTTCCCTACAGAGTGGCCGTGATTGTATAGTAAGCACGGCAAGCAAGGTGGCACCACAGATTTGTTTTATCTGCCCTTGCACAGGAGAAGTTCTGTGCAAGGGCAGTTTTGTTTTTGACAATGGGGGAGAGGGAACATGAACCTGATGAAAGAACGATGGCAAGCCTGAATTTGTAAATCTGGATGGCCCGGGAACGCACCGGGCACTATAGGGGCAATGACCGCCCCTACAGACCTGACATTCACTACAATTTACAAATTAAGGAGAATTTACCATGAAAAAGTTTGTTGCTGTTCTGTCCGCCGCCGCCATGATGACCAGCCTGGCCGCCTGCGGCTTCACCGCCGATACCGCCAACACTGCCGCATCTTCCGCCGAGACCACCGCGTCCGCTGCCGAGAGCGCCGCGGACACCGCCGCCGCTGACAGCTACAAGGTCGCCATTGTCCAGCAGCTCGACCACGCCAGCCTCGACGAGATCCGCGTGGCTATTGAGAAAGAGCTGGACGCCAAGGCCGCCGAGAAGGGCATCACGATCGAGTACAAGGACTTCAACGGTCAGAACGACGCCACAACGCTGAACCAGATCGGCACACAGGTCGTCGCCGACGGCTATGACGCCATCATTCCCATCGCGACGCTGGCCGCCCAGTGCATGACCACCGCCGCCGAGTCCACCAAGACCCCGGTCATCTACGCGGCCATCTCCGACCCCGCCGCCGCAGACCTGACCGACATTGACTATGTCACCGGCACGTCCGACGCACTGAACACCCAGTCTATCATGGATATGATGTTCGCCGTTCAGCCCGACATCCAGACCGTCGGCCTGCTCTACTCCAACTCCGAGGCCAACTCCACGACCCCGATTGCCGAGGCCAAGGCGTATCTGGATGCCAAGGGCATTGCCTACGTCGAAAAGACCGGCAACACCAACGACGAGATCATGACCGCCGCATCCAGCATGGTCGGCCAGGTCGATGCCGTCTTTACCCCGACGGACAACGTGGTCATGGCCGCTGCCGCCGCTGTCTCCGAGACGCTGACCAAGGGCGGCATCCCGTTCTACACCGGCGCGGACAGCTTCGTCACGGCAGGTGCGTTTGCAACCTGCGGCGTCAACTACACCGAGCTGGGCACCTACACCGCCGACATGGCGCTCGACATCCTTGAGACCGGCGTTGTCCCCGCGTACCACGTCATGGACGGCGGCATCATCACCGTCAACACCGAAACCGCCGCCGCCCTGGGCATCGACTACAGCGCCTTCAACGATCTGGCCGGTCAGGTCGTCGAGGTCACCACGGCGGAATAAAAAAATCCCGGCCCCCTCTGGGAGGGGGCTCCGCCCGCAGGCGGTGGGGGAGAGAGCCTGGCCATCACCCGAAATATTTCGGGCAGTGGCAAGGTTCTCTCCCCCTGTCCTGCGGACATCCCCCTCGCAGAGGGGGACAAGTTTAATCAGAGAGGAAGTCACCCTATGTTTACCGTTGCCACCGTGCTGAATGCACTGGAGCTGGGCTTTATCTACGCGCTGGTCGCTATGGCGCTGTTTTTGAGCTTCCGCGTGCTGAACATCGCCGATATGACCACCGACGGTGCGTTCACGCTGGGCTGCGCCGTGTCGGCCACCGCCGCCGTGGCGGGCCACCCGTTCCTGGGGCTGCCGCTGGCCATGCTGGCCGGTGCGGCGGCGGGCTTTATCACCGCGTTTTTGCAGACAAAGCTCGCTGTGCCGTCGATTCTGGCGGGCATCATCACCAACACGGGGCTGTACACGGTCAACCTTGCGGTCATGGGCTTCTCCTCCAACGTGCCCATGCTGAAAACCAAAACGGTCTTTACCGCTGCACAGGGCGTTTTTGGCGAGAGCGCACCCTATAAGCTCATCGTGGCGGCGCTTGTCACCGTGGTGGTCTGCGCACTGCTCATCGCGTTCCTCGGCACCCGGCTGGGCCTGTCCATCCGCGCTACCGGCGATAACCCGGACATGGTCCGTGCGTCGTCCATCAACACCGCCTTCACCATCACGGTGGGCCTCTGCATCGCCAACGCCATGACCGCGCTGTCCGGCGCGGTGCTGGCCCAGTACCAGCGCTCGGCGGACATCAACCTCGGCACCGGCATGGTCGTCATCGGCCTGGCCTCGCTCATCATCGGCGAGACGCTCTTTGGCCGCGGCGGCATGTGGGTCAAGGCTGTGGCCGCCGTCGCGGGCAGCGTCATCTACCGCTTCATTATTGCGCTGGCTCTGCGTGCCAACGTCCCGTCGGAGTGCCTGAAGCTGATCTCCGCCGTCATCGTCGCGCTGGCCATTGCAGCCCCGGCCCTCAAGGCCAAGGCAGATTTCCGCCGCCGCCGCGCCAACGCCCAGAAGGGAGGTGCCCGCCATGCTTGATCTGAAAAACATCAGCAAAACGTTCAATCCGGGCACTGCCAATGAGAAGGTCGCCCTCGAAAACGTGAACCTGCATCTGGACGACGGCGACTTTGCGACGATTGTCGGCTCCAACGGCGCGGGCAAGTCCACGCTGTTCAACGCCATTGCGGGCGAGTTCATCGCCGACACCGGCACGATCACGCTGGACGGCAGGGACATCACCTTCCTGCCGGACTTCAAGCGCTCCAAGGCGATTGGCCGCATGTTTCAGGACCCGCTGCGCGGCACGGCCCCGCACATGACGATTGAGGAAAATCTGGCGCTGGCCTTCCTGCGCGCGTCGGGGCACACCTCGGCGTTCTCCCGCATCAACAAAAAGGACCGGGAGCTGTTTGCCGAAAAGCTCTCCGCGCTGGGTCTGGGGCTTGAGGACCGCATGAAGCAGCCCGTGGGTCTGCTGTCCGGCGGCCAGCGCCAGGCGCTGACCCTGCTGATGGCGACCCTCGTCACGCCGAAGCTGCTGCTGCTTGACGAGCACACGGCGGCGCTGGACCCCGGCACGGCGGACAAGGTGCTGGAGCTGACAAAAAAAATCGTGGCCGAAAACCACCTGACCTGCCTGATGATCACCCACAACATGCACGACGCGCTGACACTGGGCAACCGCACGCTGATGATGGACCACGGTCATATTGTGCTGGACATCAGCGGCGAGGAGCGCACCCACACCACCGTGGACGGCCTGCTGGATCGCTTCGCAGAGAACGTCGGCCACGCGCTGGACAATGACCGGATCTTGCTGAGCAAAGAAAAGTAAAAAAGAACCGCCCCGCACGAAAAAACGTGCAGGGCGGTTTTTTGTAGGGAAAGGCTTCCCCCTCGGGGCTGCGCCCGCAGGCGCGTGTCGGAGCGCAACCGCCGAAGGCGGC
>OGEO01000410.1_pt1 | contig 42551 bp, 40 predicted proteins | sample 1570661 | NCBI WGS metagenome assembly OGEO01 (sample SAMEA2582142, study PRJEB24529) | metagenome | biome: Human gut stool | place: China | collected 2011
TTCGGGCGTTTGTATAGGCTTTTTTGAGAAACTCCGAACTTTCTTGCCATTTTGTAACCTGAAATGTGGTCTGTGCAACTGCAAACAGGGGTTTTTGCGGGTCAGAGGGGCCTTTCCATGCCTTCAACTCGGCCAGATCGGCAAAAACGAACACCTCTCCGCGGGTGTGGCCCACGATCCCCTGCACCTCCGGATGGGTCTTGTCGCCTGCCACCAGCAGCACCGCCCCCGCCTTTTCGGCCTCGGCGGCAATGCGCTGGATCTTCTGCACGAAGGGACAGGTGGCATCATGGTAGGTGATGCCGCGCGCATCCAGCTCGTCGTACACAGTGCGCGGCACGCCGTGACTGCGGATGACCACCTCGTACCCGGCGGGCACATCGGCGATGGCATCCGCCACAAGGGCACCTTTTTTCTGCATATCCTCCACAGCCTGCGGGTTATGGATCAGCGGGCCGAGGGTGGCCACCTTGCAGCCTTCGTTCAGCAGGCCATAGGTCAGGTCCACCGCCCGCTTGACACCAAAGCAGAACCCCGCCGTTTTGGCAACTCGGATCTCCATCTTTTACGCCCCCATCTTTTCCCACGCATCCAGCAGGGCCTGCTTGTTGGCACGCAGCTTTTTGGTGTCGCGGCGGCTCTCCATGGCAAACTGCTCTGCAGGCATCGGCTCACCGTAGATCACCCGTACTTTGCAGAACAGGTGCATTTTTCCATCCGGCGTATCGTACAGGATGCGGCAGGGCACTACGTCCACCCCGGCCCCCGCCGCAATGACGAACAGTCCGCTCTTGGGCGGCAGAAGCTTCCCGTCCTTTTCGCGGGTGCCCTCCGGGAAGATGAGCAGTGTTTCGCCGTTTCTGCACTTTTCTACGGTCTGCTCAATGGCAGCCATTTCATCCTTTGTGCCGCGCACGCACACCGCACCGCAGCAGCGGAAAAACCATGTGAGCAGGGCGTTGATCTCGAACAGTTCCTTCTTGGCGAACACGATCATCCGCCTGCCCCACCGGGTGACCACGATGAACACCGGGTCGATGGCGGAGACATGGGTGGGCGCAAGGATGCAGCCCTTTGTCTGCACCTTTTTCAGGTTTTCGCGGCCCTCTACATGGATGCGGAAGCCGATATGCCACAAAAGCCACGCAAAGGGCACTAAGATGTAATATAATATCATTTTATCGTTTTATTCACTTTCTCTGCAATGATCTTCTTCATTGCAGCAAGGCTCTGTTCAAAATCCAGCTCCGAAGTATCCAGCAGCACGGCATCGTCCGCCTGCTTCAGGGGCGCAGCGGCACGGTGGGTGTCCTGATAGTCCCGCTGCTTCACGTCGGCCAGCACCTCTTCATAGGGAGTATCGATGCCCTTGGCCTGATACTCTTTCCACCTGCGTGTGGCGCGGGCTTCCGGCGTGGCGGTGAGGAAGATCTTCACCGTGGCATCCGGCAGCACCACCGTGCCGATGTCGCGGCCATCCATCAGCACGTCCTGCTTTTTGGCCATATCCCGCTGCAGTTCCAGCAGAAAGGCGCGCACAGTCGGGTTTGCGCCCACGGCAGAGGCAGCCATACCTGCGGCCTCGGTGCGGATGGCGGTGCTCACATCCTCTTCCTTTAAATAAATGTGCTGTTCGCCCTCAATGGAGGCCAGCCGCAGCTCGATCTGGGGAAGCAGTGCGTTGACCGCTGCGTTGTCCTTGGGTTCCTTGCCCGCACGCAGGGCATACAGGCCGATGGCGCGGTACATGGCACCGGTATCCACATAAATATAGCCCATTTCAGCCGCCAGACGGCGTGCCAGCGTAGATTTGCCTGCACCTGCAGGCCCGTCGATCGCAACAGATACCATTTTATATCTTCTCCTTTTTAAGCGGAAAATTATTTTAAATATTTACAAATCTGGAAAATCTGCGGATTTTCCAGATTTGATTTTTCACAAGCGGGGCCGCAACGGAGAACTGCATTGCTGCTCGTTCCCTTCAGGAACAGTTGCGCAGCGGTCTGTGAGACTATCCCGGCAACAACCCTTTTTGTGAAAACGTATTTTGAAAACGACCGCAGTCGTTTTCAAAATACAAATCAAAAAATCTATTCCTATAAATATGCCCAGAGCAGCGCGGAGGGCATTTAAAATTGTTTTATCTGTAATTACAGATTATTTGCAAAGCTCTGTGCGGTGCAGAAGGCGATCTGCAGATTGTAGCCGCCGGTATAGGCATCCACATCCAGCACTTCGCCTGCAAAGTAAAGGCCCATCGCCTTTTTGCTCTGCATGGTTTTGGGGTCCACCTCCCGCACGGACACACCGCCGCTGGTGATCACGGCATGGGCCAGATCGCCCCGGGCATCAATGGACACCCGCCAGTGCTTCATCAGCTGCACCAGCTCCCTCTTCTGCTCCCGGGTGATTTGGTTTGCCTTGGTAGCCGGGTCGATGCCCCAGCGCGCCACCATCACCGGCTGCATACTGGACGGCAAAAGCTTTACCAGCGCGCCCTGCGCCGCATGGTTTGCCAGCAGGGCAAAATCCCGCGTGATGCGGTCGTAAAGCTGCTCCTCGCTGAGAGCGGGCTTCAGGTCGATCTCCGCATGATACTTGTGTTTTTTCATGTCGCCCAGATGGCTGGATGCGCTCAAAGTCAGCGGGCCGCTGATGCCAAAATGAGTGAACAGCATTTCGCCCTGCTCGTCAAAAATGGCCTTGCTGTCCTCGAACAGGGTCAGGGTGACGTTTTTCAGCGCCAAGCCCATCATCTTTTTGCAGTCCGCGTCATGGCTCACAAGACTGACCAGACTGGGCACCGGCTCGATGAGGGTGTGCCCGGCCTGCTGGGCCAGTTTGTAGCCGTCGCCGGTAGAGCCGGTGGTGGGGTAGCTCACGCCGCCGGTGGCCACCAGCACGGCATCCGCCCGGTACTCCCGGCCGGAGGTGCCCCGCACACCGATGCACCGCAGTGCCGGGCCTGCCTTTTTCTTTTTGGGGTGGCGCGGGTTTTCCGGTGCGGCGGGAGCTGCTTCCGGCTCCGGTGTTACCTCTTCCAATAGCAGCTTTTTCGCGCCGTCATGCACGAGTTCAGCATCCTGCGCATAGCGCAAAAGAGCCTGCCGGATCTCCTCGGCCTTGTCCGATACCGGGAACACCCGGCGGCCGCGCTCCACCTTCAGCTCCACGCCAAGGCCCTCGAACAGTTCCATGGTCTTTGCGGGCGGGAAAGCCCCCAGCGACGAATACAGAAAGCGCGGGTTGGTGCGCACATGGCGCAGAAATTCCTCTGCCGGGCAGTCGTTGGTCACATTGCAGCGGCCCTTGCCGGTGACAAGGATCTTCTGGCCGGGCTTGTCCATGTGTTCCAGCACCGTCACCTGATGCCCCTGACGCACAGCGGCCCCCGCTGCCATCAGTCCTGCCGCGCCTGCACCTACGATCAACACCTTCGCCATCCGTTTTCTCTCCCATCGCCTAATAATACGAGTATATCATACCAGAATCGACACACAAAAGCAATGTGTTGCCGTATTTCTACCAATTACAATAGTTGGGCAAGGATGCTGTTCTGCACGATGAGACCCGCCGGGGTCAGGGCAAGGGTGCGGCCGTCAAAGCTTGCATAGCCTGCCCGGACGCAGTTTTGCACAAAGGCCAGCTGTGCGGTGGAAAATTCTTTCCCGTAAAGTTTTTTGTACGCATCCAGCGAAAGGCCTTTGCGCAGACGCAGCTGTAAAATAAGGTAGTCCTCTGCGCCGCAGCTGCCGTCCATCACCGGGGCGGCGGTATCGTTCAGGAAAGCGGCGGTGTCCGGCGGGTAGTAGAACCGTCTGCCGCCCATGCAGGAGTGCGCCGCCGGGCCAAGGCCCAGATAGTCGCCGCAGTCCCAGTAAATGAGGTTGTGTCTGCCCTCATAGCCGGGCTTTGCAAAGTTGGAGATCTCGTACTGTTTGTAGCCGTGGTGTTCCAGCTGTTCCACTGCATAAAGGTAAAAATCGGCGGCTTCATCGCCGGTGGGCAGGCCTTCGGGCGGATGTTTACCAAAGGCTGAATCCGGCTCGATCTTCAGCAGATATGCCGAAATATGGGTAGCCCCACCACCCTCGATCAGTTCCAGCGTTTCGTCAAACTCGGCTTCGGTGTAGTGCGGCAGTGCCAGCATGATGTCGCCGCTGATGTTCGTAAAGCCTGCGCGCCGGGCGGCGGCAAATGCAGCCCGCGCCTGCTTTGCCGTGTGCGGCCTGCCCAGTGTGCGCAGCTGGGTATCCCGGGCAGACTGCACCCCGAAAGAGATACGGTTCACACCCGCCTCCCGGAAGCCTGCAAGGCTTTCTTCCGTCACCGTCTCCGGGTTTGCTTCCAGTGTGATCTCGGCCCCTGGCATCGGCCGGGCTGCATCGATGAGCCGTTTTGCCTGCTCCGGGCGCAGCAGGCTGGGCGTGCCGCCGCCAAAATAAAGGGTGTCCGGCTGCAGAGGTGCTTCCGGCGCAAAGCGGGAAAGCTCCCGCAAAAGAGCATCCACATAAGCTTCCGGTACGCCGCGCTCACCGGGATGGGAATAGAAATCGCAGTATCTGCATTTGGAAAAACAGTACGGAATGTGTAAATAAAGCCCAAGAGACATACAATATCACAGCCTTTTTCATGAAACGTTCATTTCTATGCAGTATACTATATTCCGTAGACCGGAGCAAGGAAAAAGTGTTCCGGCAGAAAGAGACTGGAGGAGTCCCATATGGATTACAATTACAATGGTTACGATCGAGGCTACACGGAGCCTGCCATGACCTCGGCTGACTATATGAACCGCACCTATCGCTGGATGGCGGCAGGCCTGCTCATCACCTTTGCCGCGGCGTTCGTTACAGCCGCTACCCCGCTGCTGTACGTTGTCAACTCGCTGTATCTGGTGTTCACCATCGCAGAGCTGGTGCTGGTGTATGTGCTCAGCTCCCGCGTGCAGAACATGTCGGTGGGCGGTGCAAGAGCTACCTTCTTTGCCTATGCACTGCTCAACGGCATGGTGCTGAGCTACTACTTCCTGGTATTTGATCTGGGCACTCTGGTGCTGGCCTTCCTTGCCACCTCGCTGTACTTCGGCCTGATGGCGGTCTACGGCACTACTACCCACAAGGATCTGTCCGGCTGGGGTCCCAAGCTGATGATGGGCCTGTTCGCGCTCATCATCACCGGCTTTGTGGGCATGCTGTTCGGCATGAGTTTCCTCACCACGGTGCTGTACAGCGCTGTCGGTCTGGTGGTGTTCATGCTGCTGACCGCCTACGACACCCAGAAGCTGAGCCAGATGTTCTCCTACTACGCCTATGACGGTGAGCTGGCCGAGAAGGCTTCCATCTACGGCGCACTGACGTTGTATCTGGACTTCATCAACATCTTCCTGTATGTTGTGCGCCTGCTGGGCATGAACAGCCGCCGCCGCAACTGATTTTTGATCCGCAAAGGCTCTCCCGAAAAGGGAGGGCCTTTTTGTTTGGTAATATCATTTAGAATATCCTCCGCTTCACTCTGGGTATCAACACAGAAGGCCACAGAGGGAAGATGCATTTTCCGGCTGCGGCCCCTCTCGTGAAAACGCAGAACCGGTCAGACCGCGGTCTGACCGGTTCTGCATCACTATAAATGCAATTCCGCTATTATGGCCAGAATGAAATGGAGGCCATTTTAAATCGTTCCGTGCATAAAACCTGCCCTGCTGTCCCACACTAAGCCCAGAAGCAATGCGTACACAATGCAGCAGATGGGAGTAACGACAATGGAGCAGATCAAAAAGTTTTTGCGCAGCAGGGGCTTTACACTGGCACTGCTGGCCTGTCTCGTCGCAGCCGCAGCGGCGGGCGTGTGGGCAGTGCGCACCGTGCGGGATGAACTGAAAAAGAGCTACGACGACCTGACGGCCCCGCAGGAAGAACCTGCACCGGAGCCGCAGCTCACCCTTGACCCACAGGAGGACGATGTATGGCAGCAGCCCGTGACCGACGCCGCAGAATCTGCGGCAAATGTACCCAAGCCCGCATCCTCTGCGTCCTCTTCTGGGGCGCAGTCTGGCTCTGGTTTGGTGCACGAACCCTCCGCACTGCAGGGCGCATCCTCGCCTGCCAGCAGTTCAGCTGCGCCTGCCTCCACGCAGCCCGTCTCGGGCAGGGTCTTGAACGCCTACAGCGGCGATGAGCTGGTGTATAGCAGCACCCTTGGCGACTGGCGCACCCACAACGGTGTGGACTACGCCTGTGCGCAGGATGCACAGGTGTGTGCTCCCGCCGCCGGTAAGGTGACCGCCGTGGACACCGATAGCCGCTGGGGCAGTGTGGTGTGCATCGAGGACAGCGCCGGGCACCTGTGGCGGGTGTGCGGCACAGCCGACCCCACGGTGCAGACCGGCGATGAAGTGAGTGTGGGCCAGATACTTGGCCGTGCAGGCAGCATTCCCAACGAATGCGCCGAGGAGACGCATATCCATCTGGAAGTACTGCAGGGTGAGCAGTACCTTGACCCGGCAAAGCTGCTGAACTGATGCAGTTCGCCGTATCCCCTGCGTATTTTTCAGTAAAATATTCCAAGCAGCAAAAAATCGGAAAGGCCGTTCTGGTCTTTCCGATTTTTCATTCTATAGGATAGGTGCAGGCTCAGGCATTTTCCAGCTCAACCACCGGCCAGCCCAGAAGGCGGATGGCTTCGCGGTCGTGGGTAGCCAGCAAGACAGGCTTTTCTCCGCAGCGCTCCCGCAGCAGAGCCGCAGCAGCGGCAAGGGTGTCCGGGTCCATGCCGGTAAAGGGTTCGTCTAACAGCAGCGTATCGCTGGCGGCCCACAAAGCCCGCAGCAGAGCCGTGCGGCGCTTCTGTCCGCCGGAAAGCCGTGCTGCAGGCAGGGCCAGTGCGGCAGCATCCATGCCAAACTGTTGAAAATCTTTTATGATTTGCTCTTTGTATTGTTCTGCACTGCCGGGCAATACCAGCGTCACGTTCTGCACAGCTGTCAGCTGCGGGCAGAGCCGGTCTTCCTGAAACACTGCTGCCACCCGGCCAACGCCCTGTACTATGCCAGAAGTGGGTTCTTCCAGCCCCATGAGGATGCGCAGCAATGTGGTCTTGCCCCAGCCGCTGGGTGCCCACAGCACCGCCGGGCCTTTCACCGTGAGGCAGAGATCCCGGAAAAGCGTTTTCTTCCCGAACTGTTTTGTCAGATGCTTGATGGTCAGCATTGCGGCACCTCCCCGGTCACGGCGCGGGTCACGCAGTCCAGAAGCAGCAGGAACAGCTTTTCAAACCCGGCGCTGAGCAGGATGATCACAAACGTCCATGCGAACAGCTCCCCGGTGGAAAGGGTGATCTTGGCCCGGTAGAGTGCATCGCCGATGCTGCCATTGGGCAGGCCGATCACCTCAGCGGCAACGCCGCTCTTCCAGCAGATGCCAAGGGCCACGCTGCATCCCTGCCGGAAGGCTGGCAGCACCGCAGGCAGCCACACCGCCCGCAGCCGTCGGCCCAGCGGAAGGCGAAACACCTTCGTCATCTCCAACAGCTGAGGGTCTGCGCTCCGGATGCCGGTGCGCACCGCGCCGTACAGCACGGGCAGCACCATTAAAAAGCTGATGAGCACCGAAAGCGATGCCCCCCGCACCCACACCAGCGCCAGAATGATAAAGCTTGCCACCGGCGTGGCTTTGACCAGCTGCAGCACCGGAGCAAGCAGCACATCTGCCGTGTGCCACGCCTGTGCGGCCACAGCCAGCACGATGCTTACGGCCACGCCCAGCCCAAAACCCAGCAGAATGCGCCCGGAGCTGAAACCCACCCGCTGCCAGAATTCTACCTGCGGCAAAAGCTGCAAAAGAGTGCGCACCGCCTGCACCGGTGAAACAAGGAACACCTCCTGTCCCACCGCCATGGCGGCGCACTGCCACACCGCCAGCCAGAAGGCCGCAGCAGCCAGCCGCTCAAAAAATTGTTTATGTTGCTTCATAAACTTACCTGCTCCTGATTACAAATAAATGCAGGACGGCAAGGTGTTTCGCCAGCGAATGATCCGAGGATAGGACCCTGTTGCCATAAGGCAACAGGGCGGGAGCTGGAAGCCCCGAATTTCGCGGAGAAAGCGCCCTGATGGCCTGCTCAGTTCTACATTATACATTATAATACCATATCTCTTTCCAAACGCCAATGACCCGTGCATCATGATGCATAAGAGCTTATCATGCCTGTCATTACTTTTCTTCATGTTTTTCTTTCTTGACATGAAATCAATAAAACGATAAACTGAACTGTATAAATCTCTGTCATCTTTGATGCAAGAAAGAAATGAGGTGTCTGTCCTATGCAGAAGCTTTCCGGCAAAAATCTGCTTCTGGTCGGCTTTACACTGTTTTCCATGTTTTTTGGTGCAGGCAATCTGATTTTCCCGCCGCATCTGGGCGCACAGGCCGGTACCAGCCTCTGGCCTGCCTTTGCGGGCCTTGCCGTCAGCGCCGTCGGCCTGCCCATTGCGGGCGTGGTGGCTGTGGCACGGGCAGGCGGTCTGGATAAGCTTGCCGGCCGGGTGCATCCGGTGTTCGCCATGGTGTTCACCATTCTGGTGTATCTTTCCATCGGGCCCTGCCTTGCCATCCCCCGCACCGCCAGTACCTCCTTCCAGATGCTGGTGCCGCTGATAGGCGGCGGTACCGGGCTGCAGCTGGCCTACTCGGTGCTGTTTTTTGCAGCGGCCTTTCTGGTGGCGCTGCGGCCGGAAAAGCTTACCGACTGGCTGGGCCGCATCCTCTGCCCCTGCCTGATCGTGCTCATCGTGGTGCTGTTTGCCGGGTGTCTCATCCATCCGCTGGCGGCACACTACGACACACCCAGCGCAGAGTACGCAGCCCTGCCCGCTGTGCAGGGCATCCTGTACGGCTACCAGACCATGGACACGCTGGCCGGGCTGAATTTTGGCGCGGTCATCGCCCTGAACATCCGCGCCCGGGGTGTCACAGAAAGCCGTGCCGTGGAGGGCGGCACCATCCGGGCCGGTTTTATTGCAGGCGGGCTGCTGCTGGTGGTCTACGCCATGCTGGGCCACGCCGGAGCCGAGACCGGCACGGTGTATCCGGGCCTTGCCACCGGTGCCGAGGTGCTTACCGCTCTGGCGCAAACGCTGTTCGGCCGGGCGGGCCTTGTGCTTATTGCGGCCATTTTTGTGATCGCATGCTTCAACACCTGCGTGGGCCTGATTGCCTGCGTGGGTCAGTATTTTCATCAGCTGCTGCCCCGCATCCCCTACCCTGCCATCGCAGCTTTTTTTGCTGTGGCCAGTATGCTGGTATCGAACCTCGGCCTTGCTGCCATCATCCGGTTGTCCACTCCGGTGCTGAACGCCATTTATCCCGCAGCCATCGTGCTGATTCTGCTTTCCTTTATGCCGGGCCTTGAAAAGCATCGGGCGGTGTATCCGCTGTGCATGGGCCTGACCGCCCTGCAGAGCATCGCCGCTGCACTGCCGCTGGGGGCAGTATCTGCCGCCGCCAACGCTCTGCCGCTGGGCAGCATGGGCTTTGGCTGGGTGCTGCCTGCAGCGGTGGGACTGGCAGCCGGACTGCTTTTAAACAAATCTGATCTGCAATAAAATAACCTGAAAGGCCCGGTTCCCATGTTACAGGGAGCCGGGCCTTTGCTATTTACTGCAGTTTTTTGCGTTTTTCGTAGTCGTTCAGGGCGGCAAGCGCTTCCTTTGCCATGGGCACCAAGGCTATCATGTTGAAAATGGTCATCAGGCCGATGCCCACATCGCCCAGATCCCACACCACCGTGTAGGCCTGCATACCGCCGATCACCAGCATGGCCAGCGCGATCAGCTTATACACGGTCTGGCTCCACCAGTTGTCGCCGCACAGATAGGCCACATTGCCGCGGGCATAGTACAAAACGCCCAGAAAGGTGGAAAAGCTGAACAGCGCCAGCGTGGCCGCAATGAACACGACACCAAAGCCGCCCAGATGGTACTGCAGGGCAGTCTGCAAAAAGTCCATGCCCGCAAGTCCTTCCGTGATCTCCTGCGGCACCAGCAGCATCAAAAAAGCCGTGCAGCTGCAGATCACCACCGTATCGATCAGCACGCCCAGTGCCTGCACAAAGCCCATCTTGACCGGGTCGTCGCACTCTGCGGCGGCAGCTGCACAGGGTGCCGAACCGCTGCCCGCTTCGTTGGAGAACAGGCCGCGCTTGACACCGTTCATCAGCACAGCACCAAAGCCGCCAGCCACGGCCTGCCGCAGACCGAACGCTTCCGCAAAGATGCGCCCGAACACCGCCGGGAGCTTGGGCAGGTTGAACAGCACGATGCCCACGGTGATGACAAAATAGCACACCGCCATGATGGGCACCATCACGTCCAGACTTTTCACGGTGGCATTCTTGCGCAGCACGATCACCGCCGCAATGGCCGTGAGCACCAGTGTGGTAGTAAGCGGCGGAATATGGAACGCATTTTCAAACGCAGAACTGACCGAGTTGGAGATCACCTGACTGATGCCGCACCAGCAGATGAGGCCAGATGCCGCAAACAGTGCCGCTACCACAGAGCGTTTGAGCTTTTTGCCGCGCCTGCGCTCCGCCAGCACATGCAGATAGTAGGCTGGGCCGCCGCGCCAGCCGCCGTACAGCGGGTCGGGCTGGCGGTATTTCTGGGCAAGGGTGGATTCGATAAAGGAAGTGGACGCACCCAGAATGGCAGTGACCCACATCCAGAACACCGCACCGGCACCGCCTGCAGAAACAGCAGCCACCACGCCCACCAGATTGCCCATGCCCACGCGGGTGGCGGTGGAAATGACCAGCGTCTGGAAGGAGGAAAGGCCGTCCCTGCCCTGCTTTTTCTCGCACACGGCGGCGATCATATCCCGGAACAGCCGCACCGGCAAAAGACGGGTGCGGCAGGTGAACCAGATGCCCGCCGTGAACAGCAGCACCACCATGAAGGAAATGCCGATGCCGCCGCCCAGCGGGATGGTGAACAGGTCGCCCCACAGCAGGCGATAGACGGATTCGATAAGATTTACCAGCAAGACAGATTCCTCCTGTAGATCAATGGAATGAAGACGATAACTTCATTATAGTACAGTACAGAAGAATTGTAAATTCTAAAAAATTGATAGAAATAATCGATAATAAAAAAGCCGCCCGGCGGTCATACCGGGCGGCGGAGGAAGATGCACGCTTCTGCGCGCAAAACAGAAGATTTTTACAGAATGTCGATGTACTCACCGGCCAGCGCCTTGTTCATGCTGCGCACGGCACAGAACTTGCCGCACATGCTGCAGGTGTCGCTGTGGTCGTCCTCCGGCAGGCGGGCATCGCGGATGGCCTTTGCGGTCTCCGGGTCCAGTGCGCAGGCGAACTGTGCATCCCAGTCCAGCACACGGCGGGCATCGCCCATCTTATCGTCGATGTCCCGGGCGTGGGGGATGCCCTTGGCGATATCGGCGGCGTGGGCAGCGATCTTGGAGGCCACGATGCCCTGCTTCACATCGTCCACATTGGGCAGAGCCAGATGCTCGGCGGGGGTCACATAGCACAGGAAAGCTGCACCGCTGGCTGCAGCCACAGCGCCGCCGATGGCAGCGGTGATGTGGTCGTAACCGGGGGCGATATCGGTGACGAGGGGTCCCAGCACATAGAAGGGTGCGCCCATGCAGATGCTCTTCTGCACCTCCATGTTGGCAGCCACCTGATTCAGGGGCACATGGCCGGGGCCTTCCACCATCACCTGCACGTTGTGTGCCCATGCGCGCTTGGTCAACTCGCCCAGACGCACCAGCTCCTCGATCTGGCACACATCGGTGGCGTCAGCCAAACAGCCGGGACGGCAGGCATCGCCCAGCGAGATGGTCACATCGTGCTCGGCGCAGATCTCGCAGATCTCGTCAAAGTGCTCGTAGAAGGGGTTCTCGTTGCCGGTCATGCTCATCCATGCAAACACCAGAGAGCCACCGCGGCTGACAATGTTCATCTTGCGCTTGTGCTTGCGGATCTGCTCGATGGTCTTGCGGGTGATGCCACAGTGCAGGGTGACAAAGTCCACACCGTCCTCTGCATGCAGGCGCACCACATCGATGAAGTCCTGTGCGGTCAGTTCTGCCAGATCGCGCTGGTAGTGGATGACCGAATCGTACACCGGCACGGTGCCGATCATCACCGGGCACTCGTGGGTCAGCTTCTGACGGAAGGGCTGGGTGTTGCCGTGGCTGGACAGGTCCATGATGGCTTCGGCGCCCATGTTGACGGCGCTCATCACCTTCTGCATTTCCACATTGTAGTCCTTGCAGTCGCGGGAGACGCCAAGGTTCACGTTGATCTTGGTGCGCAGCATGGAGCCGACACCCTCGGGGTTCAAACACTCGTGGTGCTTGTTGGCCGGAATGGCTACCTTGCCCTCGGCCACCCACTGGCGGATCTCCTCGGTGGTGCGATACTCTTTTTTAGCCACGATCTCCATCTGCGGCGTGATGATGCCCTTGCGGGCAGCATCCATCTGAGTGGTATAAGTCTGCATACGCTCTGTTCCTCCAAATGACAGTTTATCTCTGAACAGCAGGGTGCTGGTCATACAAGGGTAGGGAAAGGCAGCCGTCATTCAGAAAAATCAGAACGTTCTGGATGCCGGCACCTGCGCAAAATACGCTTTTCATGTTGGTTTTCTCCATGAATTTTATAACGCGGCCCAAGGTGGTGTCCCCGGTTTGCCGCGGGATCGGTCAGATGATCTGCTCCGACAGGGCTTTCAACTCTTTGCACTCGGTCTCGATGTCGTCTGCTGCAAAGATGGCGCTCACAAGGGCCACGCCATCCACACCGGTGCCCTTGAGCTGCAGGATGTTCTCCTTGTGGATGCCGCCAATGGCCACCACCGGGATGTCCACGGCATCACAGATGGCCTTCAGGGTCTCGTGGGGCAGAACATCCACATCGGTCTTGGTGTGGGTGGCAAAGGCTGCGCCCACGCCAAGGCAGTCTGCGCCGTGCTTGACGGCTTCCCGTGCTTCCTCCACACTGTGGACGGAAACGCCGATCATCATTCCCTCGCCCACACGGGCGCGTACCTGCGCTGCGGCCATATCCTCCTGCCCCACGTGCACACCCTCGGCGTGGCAGCGGATGGCAATGTCCACATTGTCGTTCACAAAGAACGGCACGCCGTAGCGCTGGCACAGAGCATGGATCTCCACAGCCTCTTTCAGAAAAGCTTCGTCGTCCAGCTCTTTTTCACGCAGCTGCACACAGGTGACACCGCCCTTCAGGGCGCTCTCCACCTGTTCATAGAGGGTCTGTTTGCCCACCCATGCGCGGTCGGTGACGGCATACAGAAGCATGTTCTGCTTATCGCACTTCATAGTTTGCTCCTTCTTCCAGCTGATCCGGGGTCATATTGTAAATGGCATCGATGATATAATTGCGGTAGGTGGAGTTGCCGTCCAGCGGGGTCAGGCGCTTGTGGGCGGTCTCGCCTGCAAGGCCCATGGCGCACACTGCAGCTGCAGCGGCTTCCAGCGGATGGCCGGGGTTGGCGGTAACGAACGCCGCCGTCAGGGCCGAAAGCTGGCAGCCCGTACCGGTGATGCTGCTCATCATGGCATTGCCGTTGCGGATGCAGTAGGCTTTTTCGGCATCGGCCACGATGTCGATGGCACCGGTGATGGCAATAACGGCACCCGTCCGGGCTGCAAAAGCCTTGGCAAAGGCCACGGCAGAATCCAGATTTTCCTCAGTAACTTTATCGGCCACATCGGCATCCACGCCCTTGGTGGTTCCCGCGCCGGAGGCCAGCGTTTTGATCTCCGAGATGTTGCCGCGGATCACGGTGAACTTTACGTCCCGGAGCAGGCGGAAAGCCGTGTCGGTGCGCAGGCGGGATGCACCCGCACCCACCGGGTCCAGCACCACAGGATGGCCCAGCTGGTTTGCCTTTTTGCCCGCCAGCAGCATGCTGGTGATGGTGCGGCTGTTCAGGGTGCCGATGTTGATGTTCAGACCGCCGCAGATGGTGGTGATGTCCTCCACCTCGGCGGCATCGTCGGCCATGATGGGCGAAGCACCGCAGGCCAGCACCATGTTGGCGCAGTCGTTCACGGTGACGTAGTTGGTAATGTTATGGATGAGCGGGCAGGTGCGGCGCAGGTTCTCGAATTCTGTTTTGAACATTCGGGTGCGCCTCCGTCAGGAAAGGCTGTTCTGCATGGAGCGCAGTGCGCCGGAGCGCTGCAGGCTGTACACCAGCACGCCCGCAATGATGGAACCCACTGCAGTGGAGATGAGGAACGGCACGATGTAGGCATAGAACGCGATGTCGCCGGCGCTCTTGCCCATGAGGAAGATGGCCACCGGGTAAGCGCACAGGCCGCCCAGAATGCTGGTGCCGAACACCTCGCCCACCATGGTGGCAAGGATGTTTTTGGTCTTATGGTACACAAGGCCGCACAGCAGTGCGCCGAACATGCTGCCGGGGAAGGCCATCAGGCTGCCCAGACCCAGCAGATTGCGCAGCAGCGAGGCCACAAAGGCCACGCCCACGCCCCACCACGGGCCAAGCAGCACCGCGCAGGTCACATTGACCATGTGCTGGATGGGTGCACATTTGCTGCCGAACATGGGGAAGCTGAATACGCTGCCCACCACGCACAGAGCGCACAGCATACCGGCCAACGCCAGCTTTTTCACAGAGAGTTTTTTCATAAGGCAAGGCTCCTTTCCAAACCTGCGGAAGCAGCAAAAACCATACAGCGCCTCCGCAAACAGCCCGCACCCGGTGCCAGACCCGGCGCAGGAACTATAAGAAGCGGTCGAGACTTTCTGGTCTCCTCTCACGCCGGAACACGGCTTCCCATCGCTGACGGTCACAAAGCTCAGGGCGCTCCCCCTCAGCCCGCTGCGGCACTTCCGCAGAAAAGTACAAGGCATCCTCCTTAATGGTAATCGGTACACAACAAAAAACAGGAGACACCTTCCGCGGTGCCTCCTGCAAAAAATCATCCATTCTGACTTCCTACGGCGGCATTATCCGCATCAGGTAAAAGGGTCGAAGTTTAGGTACTTCCTCTCAGCCTGCTTCACAAGCTCCCCTGTATTTGATTGTGACTGTATTCTACACCCTTTGCGCACAAATTGCAAGAGGGGGCAAAGGCGCGCACAGCGGTGCAAAACGTTTTTCACGCAGGTTTTGGGGCGTTTCACGCAGATTTTATTGAAAAAGAAGGTGAAATATGGTATTTTCAAGGTGGACGCATACCCCCCGTAAGTAAAAAGGTATCCATCAACGACAGTCTGGGCAGTGTGACCATCAACGGCGAACCGCGCAGCAGCCTTTGGGTCAAGGAAGGCGATACGGTGACAGTGGCCACCACCCTGAAAGACGGCTACTGGATGGAGTTTATGAAGTGGACCGCCCAGGACGGCAGTACCACGCCGGTGGAGCCGTCTGATAACTGGCAGACCAGCACAACCTTTACCTTTAAAATGCCCAATGGCCCGGTGGAACTGGTCGCTCAGTGGTCGGCCAGCTCGCTTGACCCGGAGCATCCCATCGACCCGGACGAACCTCTTGATGAAGACTTCGGCGTGGAACCTGCACCCATGGATACCACAGGCGGTACCATTGCCGCCGTGGCCGTTGGCGGTGCAGCCATCTGGGGCGGCTACGAGATCGCCACCCGCGTGATCCTGCACAGCCTCCTGCCCGAGGGTACAGTCATCCCGGCAAGCCGCGGCCAACTGGCTCTGCTGGTGTGGAACACCGCAGGCAGGCCCGAACCCGCAGACGCACCCGCCTTTGCGGATGTGACCGACCCTGATATGGCCAAGGCCGCACAGTGGTGCACCGAGCAGGGCACCATGGCTGCCAAGGGCGACCGCTTTGAGCCCGAAGGCTGGACCCCGAAGTTCAAGGTGATTGAAGTGTGGAACAAGACGTTCCCCGCAGCCTGATGCCGGCAGTGTGGATGCCGTGCTCGGTTCGGACCTTTTCCGTGAAAATGGGGCTGTTGCAAAATAGCTCTCTGAAAAAATCATGAACAAAACCCGGAACCTTTTCTCAGCCAAAACGGCTCAAAAAGGGTTCCGGGTTTTTGATGTTATGCTGTTTCCGCCTTATCCGTTCCACCCTCTGGCAGAGGGGTCCAGCATTTCGGCGGCAGAGTAAATGAGGGCGTTGCAGATGGCTGCAGCCACATTGCTGCCGCCCTTGCGGCCCATGGCAGCGATGGCAGGCACGCCGTATCGCTCGCAGGCGGCAAACAGTACTTCCTTGCTTTCCACCACATTCACAAACCCCACCGGCACGCCAATGACCAGTGCAGGCCGCAGACCGGTTTCCATTTCCTCCGCAATGGTCAAAAGGGCCGTGGGCGCATTGCCAATGGCCAGAATGGCCCCCGGGTGCTCCCGGGCAGCGCGGTGCATGGCGGCAACGGCACGGGTGGTGCCCGCCTGCTTTGCGGCTTCGGCCACAGCGGGGTCTGCCATGTAGCAGATGGCTTCACCGTTCAGTTTTTTCAAGCCCGGCTTTGTGATGCCCGCCAGCGCCATATTGGTGTCGGTAACGATGAAAGCACCCGCGTGCAGGGCCTTGACTGCGGCTTCCACCGCGCCGGGTGTAAAGCGCAGATTTTTGGCATAGTCGAAATCCGCGGTGGTGTGGATGACCCGCTTGACCACCGCAGCCGTCTCCGGCGGCGGGGTCAGGCCCAGCTCGTCCAGTTCCCTTGTGATAATGGAGATGCTCGTCCGTTCAATGTCGGCGGGCAGATGATGCTGCGGTGTCATGTGTTGTCTCCTTTTTGCATTCCCATGGCGGCATAGATGGCGGGCATATCCAGTGCCGCGCGCACACCATCGGCAAGCAGATCAAACTGCTGCTGACGGTACTGCTCCATGGGGATAAGCTCGGCCCCGGCCGGATCGATGCCCTTCCGTTTGCACAAAAATGCGGTCAGTTTTTCGGTCAGTTCGCCGGTGTCGAACAGGCCGTGCAGGTAGGTACCGAATACACCGTCCTGCACACAGCCCTCCGGCGTGCCGTCTGCAAGGATGCAGAACGCACTGCCCCGCACCTCGGTGCGGCCTGCGTGGATCTCGTAGCCCGTCAGCTTTGCGCCTGCAAAGGGTTCTGTGGTCACACAGGCTGCGGTCTGGGTCAGGTGCTTTTCGGGGCCGAACACCGTCGTGGTGGGCAGCAGGCCAAGGCCCCGCAGGGTGCAGGGGGTGCCGCTCTCCTCCCCTGCCGGGTCGCAGAGCTGTTCGCCCAGCATCTGGTAGCCGCCGCACACACCCAGCACCGGCGTACCGGCTGCCGAAAGCCTGAGCACCGCCGCTTCCAGCCCGCTTTCCCGCAGCCAGCGCAGGTCGTCCATGGTGTTCTTGGTGCCGGGCAGGATGACGAGATCCGGTGCACCCAGCTGGCGGGTGCGCTGCACATACCGCACGCCCAGCAGCGGGTGCTGTTCCAGCGGGATAAAGTCGGTGAAGTTGGACACATGCGGCAGGCGCAGGATGGCGATATCCAGCGGCTTGACGGCAGCTTTTGTATCCAGCCGGTCGGAGAGAGAATCCTCGTCCTCGATCTCCACCCGCAGGTACGGCACTACGCCCAGCACGGGCAGCTGCGTTTTTTCTTCCAGCATGGCAAGGCCGGGCCGCAGGATCTCCACATCGCCCCGGAACTTGTTGATGATGAGCCCCCTGATGCGGGCACGCTCGTCGGCTTCCAGCAGCTCCACAGTGCCGTACAGCTGGGCGAATACGCCGCCCCGGTCGATATCGCCCGCCAGCAGCACCGGCGCATCCACCAGCTTTGCAAGGCCCATGTTCACGATATCGTCGGCTTTCAGGTTGATCTCCGCCGGGCTGCCCGCGCCTTCGATCACGATAATGTCGTTCTCGGCGGCAAGGCTGTTGTAGGCTTCCAGAATGTCCGGGATAAGACTGCGCTTCATTTTAAAGTAGGCGGCGGCAGGCATCTGGCCCCGGGCCTTGCCGTTCACGATCACCTGACTGCCCACATCGCTGCTGGGCTTGAGCAGGATGGGGTTCATGCGCACATCCGGCTCCACGCCTGCAGCCTGTGCCTGCACCACCTGAGCACGGCCCATCTCTGCACCGTTGCGGGTGACGAAGCTGTTCAGGGCCATGTTCTGGCTTTTGAAAGGGGCCACGCGGTAGCCATCCTGCGCAAAGATGCGGCACAGCGCCGCGCACAGCAGGCTTTTGCCCGCACCGCTCATGGTGCCCTGCACCATAATGCATTTTGCCTTGCTCATTGTGCCACCTCCGGCAGGGTTTTGGCCAGCAGTGCAAGCAGCTGCCGGTTCTCGTTTTCTGTGCGCACGGCGGTGCGGTACCAGCTGGCATCAAGGCCCGGATAATTGCCGCAGCTGCGCAGTACCGCACCCTTGCGGCGCAGCGCTTCGCCCAGCGCTTCCGGCGCGCGGAACAGCAGATAGTTAGCCCGGCCCTCGATCACCCGCAGGCCCAGCGCCCGCAGGCCGTCTGCCAGCACAGGCCGCTGTGCTTCGATCAATGCACGCACCTTCGCCACATATTCCGTCTCGTCCAGCGCAGCGATGCCCGCCGCCTGTGCCAGACTGGAAACCGCCCACGGCTGGCCCGCTGCCCGCATCCGGGCAAGCAGCTCTGTATCAGAGCACAGGCAATAGCCCAGACGCACGCCTGCCATGCTGTAAAGCTTTGTGAAGGCTTTTAAAACAATCAGTTTTTTGCTGTTTTTCAGCAGATGCTTTGCCGAAAGGCCTTCGCCCTCCGGCAAAAAATCCAGAAAGCATTCGTCCACGGCCAGCACCGCACCCACGGCCTCGCATCTGCGCAGCAGCGCTTCCACAAGGGCAGGCTCTGCCAGCTGGCCGGTGGGGTTGTTGGGCTGACAGAGGAACACCATATTTGTACCCGGGTGCACCGCGTTCAGGAGATCTTTCGTCACCGCAAAATCGTTTTCTTCCCGCAAAAAATGCCGTTCCACCGTGCAGCCTGCCGTTTCAAGGGCGGTGGCATACTCGGCAAAGGTGGGGGCCGTTACCAGTGCAGTGCGGGGCTTTGCAGCCAGCGCCAGCCGGAAGATGAGGTCTGCCGCGCCGTTGCCGCACAGCAGCCATTCGGCGGGCACTCCCTCAGCCACCGCCAGTTTTTCACGCAGGGCCCGGCACAGCGGGTCGGGGTAGCGGTCGGCCGTGGCAAGCGCTGCCGTAATGGCCTTTGCCACCCCTTCCGGCAGGCCTAGCGGACTGACATTGGCCGAAAAATCCAGCGGGTCGCGGCCAAACTCGGCGCGATAGCCCGCCCAGTCGCCGCCATGGGTCAATTGTTTCATGCAAGGAACCCCCGTATTGCTGCACCCCATGCCAGCGCAAAGCCGCTTGCCACATACATCATGCGGTTGGCGCGCAGGATGTCCTGCGGCTCAATGGGGCGCAGGGCATCACCGATGGTGGGCTTGGGGTAATATTCGCCAAAATAGTAAGCCGGGCCGGCCAGCTGCACGCCCAGTGCACCGGCGCAGGCGCTTTCGGTCTGGGCGCTGTTGGGGCTGGCGTGGCAGTGCCGGTCCCGCCGCCAGATGCGCCATGCGCCCTTGGCATCGTTGCCGGTAAAGGCCGCAGCGGCCACCCACAAAAGGGCGGCAATGCGGCTGGGGATGTAGTTTGCAAGGTCGTCCAGCTTCGCGGCTGCGCGGCCAAAGTAAAGATACTTCTCGTTTTTGTAGCCCAGCATGCTGTCCATGGTATTGATAGCCTTGTAGGTCAGCGCCAGCGGTGCCCCGCCGATGAGCATATACAGCAGCGGCGCAATGACGCCGTCGCTGGCATTTTCGGCCACCGTTTCCACCGCAGCTTTGGTCACACCCTCTGCGGTCAGGTTCTGGGTGTCGCGGCCCACGATGCGGCTCACGGCTTTGCGAGCGGCGGGCAGGTCGTTCCGGACCAGCTCGTTATATACATTTGTGCTCTCCTGCGCAAGGCCCCTTGCCGCCAGCGCCTGCCCGCACCAGAACATCTGCACCGCAAGGCCCAGCCACGGGCTGAGCTTTGCCGCCGCCAGACACACAAGGCTCGTGACCAGAAAGGTACCCACCGGCAGGCAGAACGCCGTCACGGCACCGCCCAGCAGCTCGCCCTGCGGGGTGCCGGGCAGGCGGGCGCGCAGGAACTTTTCCAGCCGGGAGATGCATCTGCCCATAAGCACCACCGGGTGCGGCAGCCACGCCGGGTCGCCGAAGAGCGCGTCCAGCACAAAACCGCCGACAACTGCCTGAAGGATCATGCCCTGCTCTCCTTTGTGTACTGGACGGTCTTCACGAGATACAGCAGATGCTTTTCCGTCCAGTCCTTTGCATCCAGCACAAAGCCGCCCGCGTTAGGTCCGCACCATGCGTAATAGTCCCTGTGGGGGACGGCAAACCGCTCCATGGCGGCCATCTGGGTGCCGCCGTGGGCCAGAATGACCAGCCGCTCTTCGCCTGCGGCAAGGGCTTTATCGATCAGCTCTGCCACGGTGCGGCAAATGCGGTCTGAAAAGTCCGTCTTGCGCTCTCCGTCCGGGCAGGGGCTTTCGCAGTTGGCCTTCACCCATGCCTGATACTCGGGGTCCTTTTCCATCTCGATGAAATTGCGGCCCTCAAAGCTGCCAAAGCACATCTCTTTCAGGCCGTCCACCGGCACAAGCTTTGCCTCTGGGAACAGGATGCGCGCCGTCTGGCTGGTGCGCTGCAGGGTGGAAACATAGACCACATCGGGGTCAAAATCTGCCCGGCGCAGCTGGGCAGCGCCTTCGGGTGAGAGCGGGATGTCGCGCTGGCCCTGATAACGCTTCTGGGCGTTGTATTCCGTCTGGCCATGACGCAGAAGATAGATCAGCATTGAGACAATTCTCCTTTCAAAACCGTTGGGATGCCGCAGAACATCTGCACCACGCATTCGGCCCGTGCGGCCAGCAGGCAGGCAAGCCTGCCCGCCGCCTCGCGGTCTGCGCGCTGTTTGACATCCATCGGCACAACACCGCCGCCTACCTCGGTGGCGATGAGGATATCGTATTCATGGGCAAGCTTGTCTGCCAAGGCAGGCAGGTCGGCGGCATCGGCAGCCAATACCTGCACGTCCGAAAGACGCTTGCCGGGAAGTGTTTGTGCAAAGGTGCGCTTGCCGCTGTAGAGCGGCCCGGTAATAAAGATCATAGCAGCCCTCCCCACTGGCAGGCACACAGCGCCGCCAGCATCCAGAGCTCGGCCTTTTGCAAAAACCACCCGGCAAGGTCGCCGGTGATGCCGCCGAACTGTTTCCGGCTCACGGCATGGTAGCGCCAGAGCACCGCCAGCGCTGCCAGCACCAGCGCCCAGCCGCCCAGCGCCGCCATGCCCACGCACAGCACTGCGGCCAGCACCGCCAGCACCCGGCGCACCACAGTTTTGTCTGCTGCAGTGGAAAAGGTGTGTGCAAGACCGGTGTTTTTTGCCATGGGGAACGATGCCACCGCAAGGCCCGAAAGCGCCCGTTCCAGCACCAGTGCCAGAACCCACAGCACACCCACGCGGGGTGTAAAACTCACACAGGTGCACAGGGCAAAATAGGCCAGAAAATAGCTGCACAGCCGGATGACCGCAAAGGCACCGCAATGGGGGTCTTTTAATATTTCCAGCTTCTTTTCTCGGTCGCCGTAGCTGGAAAGGGCATCGCAGGTGTCGGCATAGCCGTCCAGATGGATGCCGCCGGTGATCCATACCGGGATCAGCGCAAAGCCCGCCGCCTTGGCAAGGCCCGGCAGGGGCATCGCGCCACACACACACCACGCCGCACCAATAACGACACCAATGAGCGGGAAGGCGCACATGGCATAACGCATATTCTTTTCGTTCCAGTCGAACTGCGGCACCGGGATGGCCGAAAACATGGCAAAGGCCACCGCAATGGTCTGCAAAACGATCATTTTTCCACTCCTTTATAGTACACGGGGATGCCGCATACCACCCGCACCACATTGTCGGCCCGGGCGGCAAAGGCATTGTTCACCTGCGCCAGTGCCAGCAGATAGCGGCCTGTGTCACCGGCATAGTCGGCCCCGCCGCTGAACACCTCGTTGGAAACAACGATGAGGTTTTCGAACTGGGCTGCAAGGCTTTCCAGCCCGTGCAGGATGGCTTTGGCCGCGTTTTCCCCTGCTCCCGCCGGGTCGTACAGCTCGTTGGCGGCAAGGTTGCCAAGGTCTTCCAGCAAGGCGGTGCCTCGCGCAGGCAGGCGCACATTGTCCAGATGCAAGGGACACTCCACCGTCACAAACTGCTTTGCGGCCCGCATTTTGCGGTGCTTTTCCACCCGGGCGGCACACTCGGCATCCCACACCTGCATGGTGGCAAGATAGTAGCGTGGGCCGGTGGTCCTGAGCACAAGGCTCTCGGCGTATTCACTTTTGCCGCTGGCCGCGCTGCCCAGAACCAGCGTCAACATTGGGGCGTATACGGCGCAATGCCGCCCTCCGCAAAGGAGTAGCACCCGCCGTATACGGCCAGCGCCATATCCCACAGTGGGATGCTGGCCACCGCGCCGGTGCCCTCGCCCAGATGCAGCCCCGCCGTAATGATGGGTGCCTTGCCCAGTGCTTCCAGCACGATGCGCGCGGCAGGCTCTGCCGAGCAGTGGCTTGCAAACACAGCCTTTGCCGCCGCCGGGCACAGCCGCACGGCGCACAGCGCGGCCACTCCGCTGATAAAGCCATCTGCCAGCACCGGCACACCGGCCAATGCACCGCCCAGAAACACACCGCACAGGCCCGCGATATCAAAGCCGCCAAGCTTTGCAAGAACATCCAATGTGTCTTCCGGGTCCGGCTCATTGCAAAGGATGCCGCGGCAGATGGCATCCACCTTGCGGGCAAGCCCTTCGTCCGAGAGGCCCGCACCGCGCCCGGTCATAAGCTCCACGGGCTGGCCCAGCAGCACTGCCGCCACCGCGCTGGAGGTGGTGGTATTGCCAATGCCCATTTCACCGGTGGCGATGAGCCTGTAGCCATCCTCTGCCAGTTCCCGGGCAAGGGCAATGCCCTCCCCAACGGCCTGCACGGCCTCGGCCCGGCTCATGGCAGGGCCTTGGGTAAAATCCGCCGTGCCTGCGGCAATGCGGCAGCTGCGCACGCCGGGCACCGGTTCGCCTGCCATGCCCATATCCACGGGCAGAACATCGCAGTGGGCCGTGCGGGCCATCTGGCACACACTGGTGCGCCGCATGGCAAGGTTTTCGGCCACGGCACGGGTCACTTCCTGCCCGGTCTGGCTCACGCCCTGCGCCACCACGCCGTTATCCGCGCAGAGCACCACCACCACCCGGCGGGAAAGATCAAGCTCCGCACTGTCGGTAAGGGCGGCGGCATCCTCCAGCATGGTCTCCAGCCGGCCCAACCCGCCCAGAGGCTTTGCAAGGCTGGCCCAGTGGGCGTGTGCCGCCGCGCGGGCAGCTTCGTTGGCAGGGGTGATACCCGCCAAAAGTGCGTTCAGTTCAGTTTCGGTCATTTTGGTCATCCTTTTGTTTTGCTGTATCGTTCTGCCGCGCGCACAAAGCGGCCCGGCAGGGGCGTGCCCGCCCAGTATAAATGCGGGAACCCCGCATAGAAATTCTCGTTTGCAAATCCGCATTCCCACTGCATTTTTTCGTTTTTGCAGGCAGTAAATGCAGTGCCGTTTGCGGTGGAATCCCAGTGGTGGAATTCGTGGATGGGCAGCGTTTCTCCGGCGCAGAAGAGCATACTGTCCGCCTTGGCAGTCATTTCGGCATAGCCAAAGCGCACCAGCCTTCCCACCCGGATGCCATCGCCCGGCAGAACATCTGCCATGGGCCACACCTTACCGTCGACATCCTCAAGGCTCCGGCCCAGATACAAAAAGCCGCCGCATTCGGCCGCTGTGGGCAGGCCCGCCTGCACTGCCTGCCGGATGGAAGCCAGCATGGTTTTGTTTTCACTCAGAGTTTTGGCGTACAGCTCCGGGTAGCCGCCGGGCAGATACAGCCCGCCTATATTTTCCGGCAAAACCGCATCCTGCACCGGGCTGAAAAGCACAAGCTCCGCCCCGGCATCCCGCAGTGCGTCCAGCGTTTCGGCATAAGTAAAGCAGAACGCCTCGTCCTTTGCCACCGCAATGCGGACGGATGTGGGTGCAGCTGCTCCCGGTAAAGCTTCCGGCGCAGGCTTTTCGGTCAGCACGGCAAGGCGCTGCCAATCCAGCACCAGTGCATCGGCCAGCAGGGCGATCTTTTCCTGCAGGTCGGCAATTTCATCTGCAGTCTTCAGGCCGAGGTGTCGGCTTTCTACCGCTGCCTGCGGCAAATGGGGCAGATAACCCAGCACCGGCAGGCCGGTCTCCCTTTCCAGCAGGGCCTTGAGCATTTTATACAGCTTTTCGGAACAATCATTGAGCAGGATGCCCGAAACATGGCTGTTTTTGCGGAAGTTCACAAGGCCCTGAATTTGCGCGGCCAGCGTCACGCTGGCACCCTTGGGCTGTACCACCAGCAGCACCGGCAGGCCCAGCGTATCCGCCAGTTCCCAAGCGCTGGCACGGGTGGTCAGGCCCTGACCATCATAAAAGCCCATAGCACCCTCGCACACGGCGGCACCATGCCCGGCGGCATAGCGGGCAAAAATGGCCCGCACCATATCCCTGTTGGAAAGAAACAGATCCAGATTGTGGCTGTCCACCTGCAGAGCTGAGCGGTGGAACATGGGGTCGATGTAGTCCGGCCCGCTTTTGAACGCACAGGGGTCGGCCCCGCGCTTTTTCAGCGCCGCCAGCACTGCACAGGCAACCGTGGTCTTGCCGCTGCCGGACCGGGGCGCGGCGATGAGGAATTGCATCATTTGCGTGTACCCGTAATGAGGAAGATGGGGTTATTGGCCATGAGCAGGTGCAGTCGGCCCGCCGGTTTTGTGCGGCTGACGGCGATCTGCGTTACCTCTGCGGTCAGGCCCCGGGCCGTGAGGGCGGCAATGGCAGCGCCCAGCGTTTCCAGCGCAATGGCCGAAATGCAGATGCGTGCGTTCGGATTCTTGCCGAGCACTTCATCCAGCACGGCTCCCATGCCGCCTTTGGTGCCGCCGATGAACACGGCATCCGGCGCAGGCAGGTCTGCCAGCACATCCGGTGCGCGGCCCTCGATGAGGATGAGGTTGCAAGCATGGAACTTTGCCCGGTTTTTACGGATCAGTTCACAGGCATCCGGTTCACACTCCACGGCGTAAACGCGGCCTTTGGGTGCCGCCAGCGCAAGCTCCACGCTCACACTGCCGGTGCCTGCGCCCACATCCCACAGAGTGTCGGTGGGCATTACCGCCAGCTTTGCCAGCGCAGCAGCGCGCACCTCCTGCTTGGTCATGGGCACCTGGCTCCGGATGAAGCTTTCGTCCGGGAAGCCCGGCGCACGCAGCTGCGGCAGATCAAAGTTTTCCACCAGAAGTACGCTGAGTGGTGCAAAGCTCTGTCCCGCCAGCTCTGCAGCAGAGCCGTAGCGGATGGCTTCCGCCTCGGTGCCAAGGTTTTCGCCCACCACGCCGTGGGCTTCGCCCATACCGGCATCGGTCAGCTTCTGGCACAGAGAGGCGGGCGTTTCAGTGCCGCCGGTGAGGAAGAACACCGAACGGTTCATCATGCACTCGGCCACCGGGTCGCAGGCGCAGCCATGGGCCGAGACCAGCTTCCAGTCCTGCCACGGTCGGCCCAGCGCCGCTGAAAGCAGCTGGATGCTGGAAACGCCCGGATACACCCGCGCGGGGATGCCCAGCGCCCGCAGCGGCGTGAGCAGACCGGACGCACCGGAGTAAAATCCGGTATCGCCGCTGTAAAGCACGGCAGCATCCTGCCCGGGGTTTTGTTCCAGTATTTCCAGAATGTCAGCGGGCTGGTAGAGCGCGAACTGCCGGGCCGTGCAGTCTGCAGGCAGGCCCGCCAGCAGCCGCTTTGCACCGAACACAAGGCCCGCGCTGCGCACAGCCTGCTGCGCCTGCGCCGAAAGGGCTTCCCATTTTCCGCTGCCCATGCCGATCAGTGTGACCATTGCAAAATCTCCTTGCAATACGCTAAAATTTGTGTTTCCGTCTCGCCAGTTTCCGGCGGGCGGCGCAGCACCACCAGCTGTGCGCCGGTATTGGCAGCGGCCTGCACCTTTTCGGCAAAGCCGCCCGCCGCGCCGCCGTCCTTGGTGACGAGGTACCGGATCTGGAACTGTGTTATCAACGCCTTATTCAGCGCCAGACTGAACGGCCCCTGCATGGCAATGATGTTCCGGTGCGGGACATTGGCCGCTTCACAGGCGGCAATGCCCTCCGGCGTGGGCAGGACGCGCGGGTAAAGCCTCGCCGGTTCCAGCCCGGCAAACACAGCCAGCTCCTTGGCACCGGTGGCAAGCAGGATATTGCCCTCTGTCCCGGCCAGATATTCTGCAGCCTGCGCTGCTGTTTCAAACACCGCACAGCCGGGCGGCAAGGGGCTTTGCGCACGCAGCAGGCGGCGGTATTCCACGCCCGCCTGCACCGCTGCAGCGCGGATGTTCCTGGTGGCATCCACTGCATAAGGGTGGGTGGCATCCACGCAGAGATCAGCTCCCGCCAGCAATGCCGCCATGGCATCCGGCTGCAGCCGCCCGGCGTGCACCGTGATGCCCGCCATCTCGCCCTGCTCCTCGGCCCCCAGCGGCGTTGCCACGCACACCGTTACCGCAACGCCAAGCTCTGCCAGCTTTTTGGAAAAGCGACGGCCCTCGGTGGTGCCGCTGAACACGACCGCCTTCACTTACGGTACCCCCGCGGCGTGACCATCCGGCCCGAAAGGGCGCGGGTATTGCTGTTGCCGATATACACGGTGGTGAACATATCCACCGGCGTGTTTTCCAGCTCGGCCAGCGTCAGCACCCGGGCGCTCTGGCCCTCGCGGCCAATGTTGCGCACAAGGCCGCAGACGGTATCATCCGCCTTTCCGTTTGCGCGCAGGATGCGCACTGCCTTTTGCAGGTAGTCCGGCCTGCCCTTGGAGGAAGGATTATAGAGTGCAGCGCAGAAATCTCCCTGCGCTGCGCAGGCCAGCCGCTTTTCGATGACCTCCCACGGGGTAAGCCGGTCGGAAAGGGAGATCACGCAGAAATCGTGGGCCAGCGGCGCGCCCAGCACAGCCCCACCGCTGAGGGCGGCCGTGAGCCCGGGCACCACTTCTACGGCAACGTCCGGGTAATCCTGCGCCAGTTCCAGCACAGGGCTGGCCATGCCGTAAACGCCTGCGTCGCCGCTGCACACCATCACCACGCGCCTGCCGGTATTCGCCTTTTCCAGCGCCCAGCGGCAGCGGTCGATCTCCTTGGTCATGCCGGTGGAATAATATTCCTCACATGGGAACTCCGGCTCGATCAGATCAAGATAAAGTTTATAGCCGCAGATGGCATCTGCGTGTTCCAGAACGTTCTGGGCTTCCTGCGTCAGGTAGTAAACATCTCCGGGGCCAATGCCCACCACATAGACTACCTTTTCCGGTTCGTCGATCTCAAATTCCATCGGGTCAAACATTCTGCCACCTCCAGTCCGGGGCATAGGGCCGCACGGCCAGCGCAAAGGTCACGCCGGTATGGGCATATTTGTGAAAAACGAGTGTCCCGCCTGCGGCCAGCACTGCCGACCGTTCACAGACATTGTCCACGCCGGTAACGCTCTGTACAAAGGCCGAAGGCGTAAAGCTGCCGGGGGCGGCACGCAGCTGTTCCGCTGTGAAAAACTGCACCGGCCAGCTGTGGCTCTTACAGAAGGTCAGCAGGCCCGTCTCGTTTTGTTTTAAGTCGATGCTTGCCGCCGCCGTGATGCATTGCGGCGCAAGGCGGTTCTGGGCACAGAAAGCTGCAAAGGCTTCGGCCAGCGTTTCGGCGCTGGTGCCGCGTTTGCAGCCCACGCCCAGCACGCCGATGCGCGGCACCAGATGCAGCGCATTCCCCGCCGGGCAGAGGGTGAGGGCAAAGTCCGGGGCATCTCCCGCCGTGATCCCATCAGGCGGTGCACCCGCAATGGGCCAGTCGGATGCAAACTGCACCGTTTTGCCCGCCAGCAGTGCACCGCTGACAAGCTTGATGCGCTCCGGCTCCAGCACAGTGCAGTTCTGGTGCTTTGCCCACTCGTCCACCGCAAACACACCGTTTGCGTCGGTGGCTGTGGTGATCACCGGCACCGCACCGCACACAGCGGCAAGTGCCCGGGCAAGGTCGTTGGCACCGCCCAGGTGGCCTGAGAGGATGGGCACGGCAAAGCGGCCGCACTCGTCCAGCACCACAACGGCAGGGTCCTGTGCCTTGCTTTGGCAGTGGGGCGCAATGGCCCGCACCGCAATGCCCACAGCACCTACAAAAACAAGGGCATCGCTCCCGGCAAACTGGCGGGCCGTCCAATCGGCAAGGTGCACCTGCCCGGCTTCATGGCCGCAGCGGGTCACACTGCCGGGATATGCCGCCGCCAGTTTTTGGGCCAGTGCAAGGCCCTTTGCCGTAAAGGCCAGATAGGCGCGGGTCACTGGTCTGTCCCCTTGCGGAACTCGGTGGTAAAGGCCGGGTCGTAGAGCTTGCTGCGCTCATAGTTCTGGCCCAGAAAGCCGCCTGCCACGATGAGCGCCGTTTTGGTGATGCCCGCTGCATGAACGCTTTCCGCCAGCGTACCCACGGTGCAGCGAACCGTTTTTTCCTCCGGCCATGTGGCCTTATACACCACCGCTGCCGGGGTATCCGGCGTATAGGCACCGCCCGCCAGAAGCGCCTGCTGCACCTTTTCCACAAGGCCGATGGACAAAAAGATCACCATGGTCGCCCCGTGGGCGGCAAGGCTTGCCAGCTTTTCTTTTTCCGGCACCGGGGTGCGGCCCTCCATGCGGGTGATGATGACGGTCTGGCTGACGGTGGGCAGCGTGTACTCTGCATTCAGTGCCGCCGCTGCGCCGCAGAAGCTGGACACACCGGGGGTATCATCGTAGGGAATGCCCTCGGCATCCAGCACATCCATCTGCTCCCGGATGGCACCGTAAAGGCAGGGGTCGCCGGTGTGCAGGCGCACGGTGATCTTACCCGCAGCTTCCATCTGCCGCATCACATCCAGCACCTGCTCCAGCGTCATTTCAGCGCTGTTATAAATGGCGCAGTCTGCCTTTGCAAGGCCCAGCAGGGCCGGGTTCACCAGACTGCCCGCATAGATGATGCAGTCGGCTTTCTGAAGCAGGGCCGCGCCCCGCCGGGTGATGAGGTCCGGTGCGCCGGGGCCTGCACCAACAAAATGTACCATAACGTTACTCCTTTACCAAAACGGTGGCAAAATAACCGGCCTGTTCCTGCGGCCGCTCAAGGGAAAGATCCGGGTAGACCCGCTCGTCCGGCAGACCGCAGTTGCACACAAGTGCGCTTTTTTTCAGCTTATCTGCCTGCTGCAGGGTATCCAACAAGACAGGCAATTGCCTGCCGGCTTTCATCAATACCTTGGTGCCGGGCATTTCCAGCACGCGGTCTGTCCAGCCGCCGGGCGCAATGGTAAGCGGCGTATCCATGCCGCCGGTCAGCGGCACATTCAGCCGCGCCGCCGCCGCACAAAAGCTGGGCACGCCTGCCGCCATGGCGGTGGCATAACCCCCGGCCTGCAAGATCTCCTGCAGGTAACCAAAGGTGGCATAGATGGAAACATCACCGATGTTCAGCATGGCAACGTCCTGCCCGGCATCCAGATACTGCCGCACCGCGGCGGCGGCTTTTTCGTGCGAAGCCGCCAGCGCGGCCGGGTCACAGCTCATGGCAAAGTACAGCGGGACGATGGTCTTGCCGTCCAGCGCTTCTCCCAGCGCACTGCGGGCGATGTCCAGCGCCAGCATCTGGCCGGAAGCAGTCTGCGGCGCGGCCAGCACCGGGCACTGCCGGATGAGCCGCACAGCCTGCAGCGTCATCAGCTCCGGGTCGCCGGGGCCGACGCTGACACCGTAAAATGTACCTTTCAGTTCTGCCATTCCTGCATCAGCTCCTTTGCCGTTTTTGTCTCGCCCAGCGGGCCGTGCTGGTTGGAGAACAGCACCGCGCCCACCCGGAAGGCCCCGCCTGCCCGTCGGTCCAGATGCATCTGGATGGCGGCAAGGATGCTTTCCAGCACCGGTGCACGCAGCTGCGCGCCGTCCAGAATGTCAAGGCAGGCATCGGTGGTGGCGGCATCCATCAGGGCGGCGCACACCTCATGCGCGGCACCGCACAGCGCCGCATGGGCGCAAAACACTTCAGCGCGGCCATCCGCCGTGTGGGAGTGGGTGTTCATGACCCCTGCCGCCAGCTTGCAGAGCTTGCCCACGTGTCCCACCAGAAGTACCTGTTCAAATCCTGCCGTTGCCGCCATATCCAGCGTATCCCCGATGAAGTTGGAGGTCTTGACCACCGGGAACCGCTCGAACTGCGGCAGAGCGGAGGCCAGATAATCCAGCCCGTAGTTGCCGGGTGCCAGCACCAGCCGCCGGGGGCCGGGGGCATTTTTTGCACGCAGTGCGGCCTGATTCATTTCCAGCTGAATGGTATCCAGAATCGCCTGCTGGCTCATGGGCTCCACAATGCCGCTGGTGCCCAGAATGGAAAGCCCACCCTCCACCCCGATGTGCGGGTTGAAGGTGCGCTTTGCCGTCTCGACACCGCCTTCCACAGAGATGGTCACCGCAAAGCCGCCGGTGTAGGCAGCATTTTCAGCTTCCCGTTCCAGCGCTTCGGCAATCATCTGGCGGGGCACATGGTTGATGGCGGCCTCGCCTACGGGCTGGTCAAGGCCGGGCTTCGTCACCCGGCCCACCCCCTCGCCGCCAAAGATGCGCACGCCGGGGGCATCCGGTTCCAGCACCACCGATGCAATCACCGGCAGGCCCGTGGTCACATCCACATCGTCGCCGCCGTCCTTGCGGATGGCACATACCGCACCGGCATCCGTTCTGCGGCAGTAAATGGGTGCCACCTCCACCACAATGCCCTTGGGCGTGCGCAGAGCCACCGTTTCCGGTTCGCGGCCGGTCAGCAGCAGACGCGCCGCCCCGGCAGCCCCCAGCGCGGCACAGGTGCCGGTGGTATAGCCGCAGCGCAGCAGCTTCTGCCCGCTGCGGACGTAATGCTCAAACTGCGGCTTTCCGGCGGGTGCCTTTTCGGCTTCCGGCTCCGATGTGCCAAACAGAGCCGTGTACTGCTGTTCGGTCAGGCCGTACAGGGTGCGGATATTCTCCGGCTGAAACGCCTGTTCCGGGGTCAGCACGCCGGAAACACCACCGGGCGAAACGCACACCACCGTGTCCGCTATTTTTTCGGCCAGCTCCAGCTCGTGCAGGCTCAGGATCACCGCCAGCTTTTGGGTGTGTGCAAGCGTTCCGAGGATGGTGAGCAGTTCAATTTTGCCCTTGATATCCAGAAAAGAGGTCGGCTCGTCCAGCAGGATCACTTCCGGCTGCTGGCACAGTGCCCGGGCCAGCAGGATGCGCTGGCGCTGGCCGTCGCTGATGCGGTTAAAATCCCGGTCTGCCAGCTGCGCCGCACCCACCAGCTCCAAAGCTCTGTGCACCTGCTGCCTGTCCTCGGCAGACAAAATGCCCAGCCGTCCGGTGTAGGGATAGCGCCCCGCCGAAACAAAATCAAAGCAGGTGGTCAGCTCCATCCGGCGGCTGTGGGGAGCCATGAGGGCTAGCTTCTGCGCCCGCTGGGTACCGGTATAGGCAGTAAGATCCTTCCCCGCCAGCAGCACTGTGCCGCCCATGGGGGCAAGCTGGCCCGCCAGTGTTTTGAGCAGGGTGGATTTGCCTGCACCGTTCGGCCCGATCAGGGTCAGGATCTGGCCCGGCTGCACCCCGAGGCAAATATCCGAGAGCAGCGGTGTCTTGCCATAGCCGATGGCAAGCTCCCGCGCAGTGCAAAGTGCTTTTTCGTTCATCATGCGCCCTCCCGCTCTGAATTGCGCCGCACCAGCAGCCAGATGACCACCGGTGCGCCGAACACGGCCGTGACCGAGCTGATGGACAGCTCTGTGGGCGCGAACAGACTGCGGGCCAGCAGGTCGCAGAACAGGCAGAAAGCCGCACCGCCCAAGCAGCACCCCGGCAGCACATGCAGCGGCTTTGCGCTGCCCAGCAGCTGCTTGACAAGGTGCGGCACCGCGATGCCTACAAAGGAGATCGGCCCCGCAAAGGCGGTGACGCAGGCCGCCAACAGGCTGGATAGCAGCACCAGCGCTGCCGAGAAAGGCTTGACATTCACGCCCACGCTGCTGGCATATGCTTCGCCCATCTGGTAGGCGGCCATGGGCTTGGAAAGCAGAAAGGATGCCGCCAGCGCAGGCAGCACCACCAGTGCCGCAGCCTGCACATTGGCCCATGTCACGCCGGAAAAGCTGCCCTGCGACCAGTTGTGCAGATTGACGATGTTGGAATCCTGCGCAAAGGCCACTACGATATCGGTGATGGCGGAGCAGATATAGCCGATCATCACACCGCAGATGACCAGAATGCTCATGCGCTGCACCCGCCGGGCCACCGCCAGCACAAAGGCCATGGCAGCCATGGCGCCCGCAAAGGCAGCCACGATCATGGTGGCCGAGCTGGTCAGCATCCCGCGGTCCAGAAACACCACCATGGTCAGGGCCACCGCCAGCTTTGCGCCGCTGGAAACGCCCATGACAAAGGGCCCGGCAATGGGGTTTGCAAAAAAGGTCTGCAGAAGGTAGCCTGCCGCGCTGAGGGCTGCCCCCAACAGCGCCGCCATGACCGCGCGGGGCAGGCGCAGCTGCAGGATGATGTTCCCCGCAAGCGCATCACCGCCCTTGCCCAGCAGTGCCGTCAGTACCGCACCCGGTGCAAGGGATACGCTGCCCCAGAACAGGTTCAGTGCAAAAAGCACAGCCACGGCTGCCGCAAGGGCAATATAGGCGGCTACAAGGCGTCTGGTACGGGTCATAGGCTTTCCTTTCTGTAAAATTTTTCTTCTTTAATCCACATGGGTGAGGAATTTCAGTTCACCGGCGGCAGGTGTACCCTCGGTAAACACCCGGTTCATATCCACGATCAGGTCTGCCAGCTCCATGCTCTGCTGGAACAGGCTCTGGGTGGTGCACCACACCTGACCGTTCTGCACCGCTTTGAACTCGTTCAACAGTGGGAAACGCTCGGTCAGCTGGCTCACCGATGCGATCATGCCCTCGATGGCGCTGTTGTAGATGAGCACATCGGCATCCTTTGCGCCTGCATAGAAGTCCTCAAGCGGCAGGTTCATGGTAGCAAGGCTGTTACCATTGTCCGTCAGGTCCGCAAAGACATAGCTGCCGCCTGCCATTTCGATCATGCGGGCCACATAGTCACTGCCCTTGCGCACAGTGGCAAGGTTGTTGGTGGTCAGCGAGAAGAAGGCACAGCTTTTTCCCGTGGGTTTCTGCGAGAGGATGGGCTGAACGGCTGTCTCCTGTGCGGCAAACACCTGCTCGGCCTGTTCTTCCCTGCCCAGCAGGATGCCGTAAAGCTTGATCCACTCCATGCGGGCCAGCGGGTCGCTCTCGTAGCTGGAACGCTCCACCAGCACCGGGATGCCAAAGTGTTCCAGCTGCTCCTTTACCTCCGGCGTGTGCAGGATCATGGTATTCTCAATGGCAAGGCGGCAGCCCGCTGCCAGGATCTGCTCGTAATCCGGGGCGCTGTACTTGCCTGCATACGCGATTTTTCCCTCTTCCATGGCCTGCTTCACCTCGGGCAGATACCAGCCCTCGGCCTTGGTGCCGGAAAAGGCCACGCTGTCCAGTGCATCCAGATGCAAAAGCAGATCCATCACCGAGGTGGAGACCAGATAAATATTCTCCACCGGCTGGCGCAGCACAGTCACATCAGCAGGCAGACCGTCCACCTCCGCAGCATCTTCCGGCACAACAAGGAACCGTGCATCCGACTCCGCGATGGTCAGCATGGTATAGCCGCCCTCATAGCAGTCCGCTGTGAACTGCTGTGCATAGTCCAGCTGGTAATGATGGGAGAAAACAAGACTTTCCGTATTGGCAGGCTGAGCCTTGCTGCCGCAGCCGGTCAGCGTCAGCGCCGCAGCAGGGATCAGTTTCAGAAATTGGTTGCGGGTGATCTTCATAGGTAACTCCTTCCGTCACGGCTTACGCCGTGCCACCTCCCTCATAGAGGGAGGCTTTGGCAGTACGGTAAAGTTTATCTTTTTGCCAAAGAAGGTGACTGGAGGAGTCACTTCAAGCTTGCGGAATCAAAGGTCAGCGTATACTCGATCTCGTGGGGGGTGCTCATGGCAACGGTGTCGGCGGTGACATCCAGTGCGGTATCCAGCGCCGATACCGGAATTTCAAAGGTGGAATTGCCCTCGGTGTTGGTGGGCAGATACTTCTCGCCGTCCACGATCATATAATCATAGTTCGGGCTGCTCCACACGATGGTGGCGGTCATCTTGCCATCCGCCACGGTCAGGGCGGCGGGGCTCTCCACGGTGGCACGTCCGGAGCCGCCTTCCAGCGTCACATCACAGGTGTAGGTGCCGTCTGCCGGGGTCTCGGCTTCCGCAGCCTTTTCCACGGCATCACGCACGCTGACGACATGGTCGTACCACTTGCCCTTGGTGCCCAGAATGGCAAGGTCAAAGTCCGTATCCACAGCAGTGACCGGAATGTCAAAGCCGTACACCTCCTCCGAGGTGCCGTCGGAATAGGTGACGGTATCTGTGGTGGGCTGCAGCCAGTCGGCCTCGTGGTCGGCGGCATCGGAAGCCTTGCCCAGATACAGGTTGACGATATGGGTGGAAGCAAGGCTGACATGGAAGGTCATCTGGCCGTTCTCCACGGTCAGGGTGCCCTTGCCGTCGCAGGCTTCGTTGGCGTGGAACATGCTGCTGTCGGTATCAAACTCGGCGGTATACACACCATCCGGCAAAGCGGCGGTCTCAGCGGCAGAAGAAGCCACGGAAGAAGCAGCCTCCGAGCTGGCAGCGCTGGAAGCTGCAGAAGATGCCGTGGAAGAAGCGCCGCAGCCCACCAGCAGACTCAGTGCCAGAGAAGCAGCGACAACACAGGAAAAAACGCGTTTCATAGGAAATACCTCTACATTATAAAAAAATCAGCTTTTATTATACCATTGTTCGGATAAAAAATGAACCCTCTCCACCGGATGCCGCAAAGCGGCCGCGAGACGGAGAGGGTTCGTTTGATCAACCGTTCAGAGAATCGATCGCCGCCTTGGTGTGGGCGACATACAGCTTCTGGACATCCTCGATCTCACCCAGACCAGCGATCTGGCAGTCAACCGACTCAAATGCATCGGAAGCGTTGAACATGCTCAGCCAGGAATCATCCTCCGAACCGGCCATGTCGTTGTTGGCGTGATCGCCGGCAACCACCATCAGCGGGCGCAGGATGACCTTGGTGTAGCCCGCAGCCTTAACAGCCTCAATGACGTTCTCGCAGGCAGTCTCTTCCGGCTTGCCCTCAACGGTGCCAATGAACACATTGTCGTAGCCCAGAGTCTGCATAGTGGTCTGCATCTGGCTGTAGCTCACCTTTGCGGTGTGCGAGGTGCCGTGGCCCATAAAGACAAAGGCGACCTTGTCCGCAGCAGCGGCATCCAGACTGTCGTAGCCGGCTTCCTTCACGGCAGCAGCGGTGACAGCCTTGGCAACGTCTTCCTTATCCTGATTGATGATGGTGGCATCGGAACCGACCTCGCCCAGCAGGGGCTCAGCCACAGCGACAGATTCAAACTTGTCGCGGTAGGTGTCGATCATTTCCATCATCTCGTCGTACTCAGCACCGTGCATCAGGTGGGTGGGCTGGACGACCAGATTCTTCACGCCGTTTTCCACAGCGCGGTCCATGGCCTGCTGCATGTTGTCGATCTTTTCGCCGTCACGAGCCTGCACATGGTTGATGATGATCTGTGCGGTGAATGCGCGGCGCACAGACCAATCCGGGTATGCGGCCTGCAGAGCATCCTCGATGCCCTTGATGTCCTTCACGCGGCTGTCGTTGAAGGAGGTGCCGAAGGAGACCACCAGCAGCTCGTTGTCGCCAATGTTGTCCTGATTGCGGGCATCGTCCTTGGAAGCATCGCCGGTGTCACGGCCAAAGTAGTCGGGGTCGGCGTTCTCACCTTCCACCAGTTCCTTCTGGGTGTCGGTCAGGGCATCCCATGCAGCCTTGGCGGCTTCGCACTGGGCATCGGTATCCTCATTGCGCTCCTGCACATAGATGGCATCGATCAGGTCTGCCACGTTCTTTGCTGCCATTTCGTCAGCCTCCTCGCTGCTCGCTTCGCTGGAAGCGGAAGACGCAGCGGTGCTGGATGCAGTGCCGGAAGCAGCACCGCCGCACCCGGTGAGCACGCCGGCGCACAGAGCCAGAGCCGTAACAGCTGCGGCCAGCTTTTTGGTTTCGATCTTTCTCATTGTCTTGTCCTTTCCTGCTGGATAAATTGCGGTTTGAACCAAACAAAGGGTACAGGAAAGAGAGATGAAAGAAGAGGCCCTTCTGTCCTGCGGATGGCATGACAAAAAGACCTCTGTTGTTTCAGGGCTTTTTGGTACAACCAATTCCTCGTGATCTGGGGTTTGCACCCCCGTACCAACAGCAGGCAGGTTTCCTGACTGAAAGATCGCCGCCCGGCATCCCCTTCCCGGAGCAATGCTCCAGTGGCCGGTGCACACAGCACCCTGACGCGGACTCCCTTATCACAGTGACGAGATCGTGCGGGATCTGCACCCGCTTCCCTTTTACCCTTTCCGCCGTGCAGTGCATCGGCAAAAGGCACCTGCTGTTTTTCTGTTCAGTTCGTCCGGCATTATATCATAAAACTGCGCAGAATGCAATAAAAAACGGCATCCTGCCTTTTTATAAGGAAGGATGCCGTTTGGAGATCGAGCCAAATGCGGAGCTTACTGGAGCGCACGGATCGCATTGATGGTGATTCTGTACTGGCAGGTCACGCTGTCAAACAGCTCCTTGGTACCTTCCAGTGTGCCTGTGCGCAGCACCTCGGTCAAATCGTAGGTGGGCTGATACAGGTTGGTAAAACCCAGGTTCTGGCACACGCCCTTGAGCGTGTGTGCCGCACGGAATGCTTCCTTCACATTTCCTTCCTTCAATGCCTGCTCCAGTTTCGGATAGCTGTCGTCGTTCAAAAACATCAGCGTAAATCTGCAGATCATGCCTTCGTTGTAAAGCCGCTTGAGCACGTCCTCATAATTTGCGCCCATCTGTCTATAACATTCCTGAATCGTCATGGTTTGTCGCTATGCCTTTCTTTTTCTACTTATCCCGCCTGATTTGCCACAGAGTGACAAAAGCGCCACCCATTTTGTTGCACTTTGTTGCGTTTTTAATATATCACGCCTTACTGCGTTTTTCAATGCAGAGACAAAAAGTCTTGCACTTTTCACATATTGTCCCGAGTTTTTCTTGCAATTTGCCTATCAATTTCTTCCGGCTGGCTTTTTTCTCCGACTTTGCCGTGCCTGCATGGCTGCAGGGCTTTTCCCGCCTTTGCTCTGCCGCTTCTCTGCACGGAAAACGCATTTGAAGAAAAAGGTAAAAAAACAGTTGACAAAAGCCTTTCTGCATGATAGAATAAACAAGTCGTCCGGCGAAGGACACAAAAAGTGAATATGGGCGTGTTCCCGAGTGGCCAATGGGGACAGACTGTAAATCTGCTGCTTTCAGCTTCGGTGGTTCGAATCCACCCGCGCCCACCAAAAAACCTCAACGTATGCAAGTACGCTGAGGTTTTTGTTTTGCTGCAAAGCCAGACTCACTGGGCGGGTGGATTCGAACAGCATCGGCCCGCCGAATAGTCCGGCGGACAAAAAAGCCCCTGTGGGGCTTTTTTAGATGCGCGGCTCGCGACATCCACCCGCGCCCACCAAAAAACCTCAACGTATGTAAGTACGCTGAGGTTTTTGTTTTGCTGCAAAGCCAGACTCACTGGGCGGGCGGATTCGAACAGCATCGGCCCGCCGAATAGTCCGGCGGGCAAAAAAGCCCCTGCGGGGCTTTTTTAGATGCGCGGCTCGCGACATCCACCCGCGCCCACCAAAAAAACCAGCGTAAAAATTACGCTGGTTTTTTGTTTTGCCCGGCATCTTAAGTCTCACTCTCGAGGATGGATTCGAACAGCTGCGGCACCGTTCAGCAGGACGATCTCCAGCAGTGCAAGGATCAGCAGAACAATAAGAACCGTAGTAACCATCGTGTACCGTGCATCATAATATTTTGCAACGGTATTCAGGTTGGTACTCTGTGCATTGATTTTTTAAATTTTTCTTCAAAAAAATCATTGACAACGCTTTCTGTGCATGATAAAATCACATTTGATTTTGAGAGACAAAGCATAGCAGAGTCTTTTCAAAGCAATTTACCATGGACCGCCCAGCGGGGCTAAGGCCATACGGACAGCCGGGTCCACTGCCGACCGGCGGCACAGCCGCCATTATTGATTGAGCGTAGCAGCTCAAATTTTATAAGTTGGTTCCTTTACAACCATGAAATTGCGCAGTCAGTGTGCAGACTTGTGAAACGGTCAATAAAGAGCAGTAAAAGCAGAATTGCTATATAGACTCTCATAATCCCGTCTTTTTTGAATCATGCGAAGCGGCCTTTGTACTCTGGTGTTTCTTCCGGGGGTCTTTGGCGGCGCATTCAAATGCTTTTCAAAGCGCAAGTCTGCACTTTTTGTGCGGTACTTGCGCTTTTTTGTTTGCATCGGGATCAGGGACGGAGGAAAAACATGAGTGAGAACCGAACACGGTTCCGGCTGAACCAGAACCGTGCGCCCATCTATGAAGCGCTGGAACAGTTCCGCAAAATGCGGGTGGTGCCCTTTGATGTGCCCGGCCACAAGCGAGGCCGCGGCAACCCGGAGCTGACCGCCTTTCTGGGCCAGCAGTGCGTGGGCGTGGATGTGAACAGCATGAAGCCGCTGGATAATCTCTGCCACCCGGTATCGGTCATCCGGGAAGCAGAGGAGCTGGCCGCAGATGCCTTTGGCGCTGCCCACGCGTTCCTCATGGTGGGCGGCACCACCAGCAGTGTGCAGAGCATGGTGCTTACCGCCTGCAAGCGCGGCGATGAGATCATTCTGCCCCGCAATGTGCACCGCAGTGTGCTGAACGCACTGGTGCTGTGCGGCGCGGTGCCGGTGTATGTGAACCCCGAGGTGGACAAGCGCCTTGGCATCTCGCTGGGCATGAAGCGGGAACAGGTGGAAAAGGCCATTAAAGAGCATCCGAATGCTGTGGCTGTGCTGGTGAATAACCCCACCTACTACGGCATCTGCTCTGACCTGCGCGCCATCGTAAAAATGGCCCACGATGCCGGGATGCTCTGCCTTGCGGACGAAGCCCACGGCACCCACTTCTACTTTGGCGGCGGCCTGCCGGTGTCTGCCATGGCGGCAGGGGCTGATATGGCATCCGTCTCCATGCACAAGAGCGGCGGCAGTTTAACGCAGTCCAGCCTGCTGCTCATCGGCCCCAATGTGCACCCGGGCTATGTGCGGCAGATCATCAACCTGACCCAGACCACCTCCGGCAGCTACCTGCTCATGTCCAGTCTGGATATCTCCCGCCGCAACCTTGCGCAGCGCGGGCGGCAGGTATTCCACCAAGTGGCCGACATGGCCGAGTATGCCCGCGAGGAGATCAACGCCGTGGGCGGCTACTACGCCTTTGGCAAGGAGCTGTGCAACGGCGACTCCGTTTTTGACTTTGATACTACCAAGCTCAGCGTCCACACGCTGGATATCGGCCTTGCAGGCATTGAGGTGTACGACATCCTGCGCGATGAGTACGACATCCAGATCGAGTTCGGCGACATTGGCAACATTCTGGCCTACCTTTCCATCGGCGACCGCCCGCAGGAGGTGGAGCGTCTAGTCAGCGCGCTGGCCGAGATCAAGCGCCGCTACCAGACCGACGGCTCCGGCCTGCTGAGCCAGGAATACATCGACCCCGTTGTGGCCGCCAGCCCGCAGGAAGCGTTCTATGCGCCCAAAAAGAGCCTGCCACTCCGGGAGACCGAGGGCATGGTGTGCAGCGAGTTCGTCATGTGCTACCCGCCGGGCATTCCCATTCTGGCCCCGGGCGAGCGCATCACCAAGGAAATTTTGAACTACATCGAGTACGCCAAGGCCAAGGGCTGCAGCATGACCGGCCCCGAGGACCCGGACATCGAGCGGCTGAACGTTCTGGCATAAGGAGGGAATGCAGATGGAATTTTGGTTTTCTGAGTTTCACACCCCGGACGTGAAGCACAGCATCCGGGTGAACAAACAGCTCTACTCCAAGCAGAGCGATTACCAGCGCATCGATATTTTTGAAACGCCGGAGTTTGGCCGGGTGCTCACATTGGACGGCAATGTGATGCTGACCGAGCGCGACGAATTCATCTATGACGAGATGATCGTGCATGTGCCCATGGCGGTGCACAAGCAGGCAAAAGACATCCTTGTCATCGGTGCCGGTGACGGCGGCGTGGTGCGGGAGCTGACCCGCTACGACCGGGTGGAGCGCATCGACCTTGTGGAGATGGACCCGCAGGTGGTGGAAGCCTGCCGCGCCTTCCTGCCCAGCAACGCCTGCCGCATGGATGACCGCCGGGTGCACATCTATTTTGAGAACGCCCTCAAGTATATCCGCCGCTGCGAGGAGGAGTACGACCTCATCATCGTGGACTCCTCCGATCCCTTCGGCCCATCCGAGGGTCTGTTCACCCGCGAGTTCTACGGCAGCTGCTTCAATGCCCTGAAAGCGGACGGCATCATGGTGAACCAGCAGGGCAGCCCCTTCTATGCCGAGGATGCCAGCGCCATGCAGCGCAGCCACAAGCGCATTGCGTCCACCTTCCCCATCAGCCGAGTGTATCAGGCACACATTCCCACCTTTGCGGCTGGGTACTGGCTGTTCGGCTTTGCCAGCAAAAAGTATCATCCCATCGATGATCTGGATGCAGACGCATGGAAGGCGCTGAACATGCGCACCCGCTATTACACCGCCCGGCTGCATGTCGGCGCATTTTACCTGCCGGCATTCCTTGAGGAAATGCTGCGGGAAGTGGAGGAACACTGATGCAACCCAACATTGAAAACTTCATCGGCTGTGACAGCAGCTACCGCGCCGCCAGCATCGTGCTGTACGGTGCGCCCTACGATTCCACCACCAGCTACCGCCCGGGCGCACGGTTCGGCCCGGCGGCCATCCGGCACGAAAGCTATGGTCTGGAGACCTACAGCCCCTACCAGAATGCCGACCTGACCGATTTTGACATCTTCGACAGCGGCGATCTGGAGCTGTGCTTCGGCTCCAGCGAGAGCGCCCTTGCGGACATCGAAGCCCGCGCAGAGGAGATCCTGCAGGACGGCAAGTTCCCGTTGCTGCTGGGCGGTGAACATCTGGTGACGCTGGGTGCCGTGCGGGCTGCTGTGAAGAAATATCCGGATCTGCACATCGTGCACTTTGATGCCCACGCCGACCTGCGGGACGACTACCTTGGTGCAAAGCTGAGCCACGCCTGCGTGCTGCGCCGCTGCCATGAGCTGGTGGGCGACGGCCGCATCCATCAGTTCTGCATCCGCAGCGGCGACCGCGCCGAGTTCGAGTTTGCAGCCCAGCACACCGAGATGCACAAATTCGATTTTACCGGCCTTGCCGAGCTGACGGAACAGCTGTGCGAGAGCAAGGTGCCCGTCTACCTGACCATCGACCTCGACTGTCTGGACCCCTCCTGCTTCCCCGGCACCGGCACGCCCGAAGCCGGCGGCGTGAGCTTTTTGCAGCTGCTGGATGCCATTCGCACCGTGACGAAAGCCAACATCGTAGCCGCAGACCTCAACGAGCTGGCTCCCACGCTGGATACCACCGGCGTTTCCACCGCCACCGCCTGCAAGGTGCTGCGCGAAACGCTGATCGCGCTGGACAAGGGCTGGCCCGGCTTTCAGGTCTGACCGAATTTGCACACATTGACATAAAGGAGAAAAATCATGAGCAAAGTTCTGATCATCGGCTGCGGCGGCGTGGCCTCCGTTGCCATCCACAAGTGCTGTCAGGTACCCGAGGTGTTCACCGAGATCTGCATCGCCAGCCGTACCAAGTCCAAGTGCGACAAGCTGGCTGCAGAACTGGCCCCCAAAACCGCTACCAAGATCACCACCGCACAGGTGGATGCCGACAAGGTGGACGAAGTGATCGCCCTCATCAAGGCTTATCAGCCCGACCTCGTGATGAACATTGCCCTGCCCTATCAGGACCTGACCATCATGGATGCCTGCCTTGCCTGCGGCGTAAACTACATGGACACTGCCAACTACGAGCCGGAGAACACCGACGACCCGGAGTGGCGTGCCATCTACGAGAAGCGCTGCAAGGAAGCAGGCTTCTCCGCCTACTTTGATTACAGCTGGCAGTGGGCCTACGCAAAGAAGTTTGAGGAAGCCGGCCTGACCGCCCTGCTGGGCAGCGGCTTCGACCCGGGCGTGACCCAGGCTTACTGCGCCT
>OGEO01000413.1_pt1 | contig 42227 bp, 37 predicted proteins | sample 1570661 | NCBI WGS metagenome assembly OGEO01 (sample SAMEA2582142, study PRJEB24529) | metagenome | biome: Human gut stool | place: China | collected 2011
CAAAATAGAAGCATCGAAGATGCGATTTTGCGAATGGGGTTCTGAATAGTTACAATAAATTTTTGTAAAACAATGTTTACCCCCGCTTGTATCATTTGTACTTTTCAAGACATGAAAATCATATTAGAATAAACGCTGTTTTCTGGATTTCCTCCCTTTATAAATTCAGCGTCTACTGTTTTGCGATAAAACATCTCGGCATCACCAACCCAGCCAATAACTGCATAACCATATCCATATTCCTTCATAGCATAAAGCGTTCTTAATAGAAGGGACTGACCAACATTTTTTCCACGATAATCGGGATGCACACCAATAGGTCCGAAAAAGCCCTTCGCTGATGAATCATAACATGCAAATCCGATAACCTTTTTATTTTCTACCGCAATAAAACACTTTGGCATCTCCTGCATAATGGCATGCTCTGCTTCATATACCCAGCTGTCTGAAAAATTGCTCTTGATAAAGTTTAAAATTGCTCCCTTATCACCTACAAATGCTCTCTTAATCTGAATTGTATCCTTCCTATCCTCTAACTTCGGAAGTCTGTACAAATTTGTGATCATATCATTGCCTTCCATATTTGACTCTCCTTTTTATTCCCTTTATCTTTTAACTATCTTTTCTTATTGTTCACACGATTCTTTAATCGTATTCCATATACAGTCAGCTGCAAATTCTGAGCCTTCTCTTGATGCATGAGCATTATCTTCTGCATACATTTCCACTTCCGGATGATTTTTACGATATTCCCACCACAGCTCTCCGACTGGTGCTAAAAGCGCATTTGCCTCTTGTGCAGCCTGTCGAAATGCTTTTGCCATACAAGCCTGTTGATCTGGCTCATCCTTCTTTGCCCATGTCATATACACAAGCGGCTTTGCATTTGCCTCGCGAATCCATGTATTCAGCTGTCTAACTGCATCAAACAATTTTTCCTCTGGTCCAAATGGATGTGAGTGCTCCTGAAGTACAACATAATCATAGTGACCATATAAAATATTAAATCTCACATCCGGCTCCTGAACATGCTGCTCCAAAAACCATCCTCCGTGAGCAATCATCGTTACCTCACAATCATATCCTTCTTTTCTGGATTTTTCTGCCACCATATTTGGCATATCATTGTAATAAGTATGACTGTTTCCGATAAATAAAATGCGTAATTTTTTCATTGTTTACCTCCGACAAATATATACGTATAAATTACTTTATTAGTATCTTAGCGTACTTAAATAGTAAAGTCAAGCCAAAAGACTTACCTAAGCCAAAAGCAGCACAAGCTGATATCGCCTGTCATTTGTATACTTACTGTCTGACTTTCTTGTTTAATTGATCCAATCTGTTCAAACGGCACTGTGATATCTGAATAGATTGGCTCACAAATCTTTTGCTGTTCTTCTCGCTCTTTTTTTGCATTGTTATCTAGTTCAAACATTGATGTTGGCTCATACAGGCGCGTATCACCGCTCCAAAAGGCTGCTCTTTTTCCATTCACACATAGTTCGATACTGCCGCCCTTTGCGCTCTTTGCCAGAAAATGGACTTCGCGCGCCTCCATTACCTGACAGTCACGCCATTGCAACAGCGCTGGCTTTTCTTTATCTTTTGCTGTTGCTGCTGTAAATGTCATGATTCCCTGTGTCAGTTCAATGTTCTCATATTCGTCAAAATGATCTGCTCTGATGCGCTTTGTCAATACTCGCGTTTTAGTTTTTTCACCAGCAAGGAAAATAGTATCATAAAGTGGTGTCTCTTTGCTTGATGAACCCACAAAAATCATATAATTTCCTTCCTCTACTAGGAAACTTTCACTTATGCAGTCATAAAAACGAAGCTCATTTGTAGAAATACGCTTTATAACATGCCTTACTTCATCTGGCGCAATATCATGAAGTCGTTCAAATGCAAGAAGCTGACAGCGAGGCTTTGGAACACGAGATTTTGGCGCTGATGCATAAATCTGAATAACTTCATCGCTAGTCTGTTTTCCCGTATTTTTAACATCAAATGCCACTTCTATATGTGCTGGATCTGACATATAAACTGAGAGGTTTGAATACAAAAACTTTGTATAAGTCAGTCCATGACCAAACGGATACAGCACCTCTTTGTCAAAATAGCGATATGTCCTCTTTCCCCGAATAATATCATAATCATCAATATCAGGCAAATCATCATCGCTGTTATACCATGTCATATTCAATCGCCCAGCTGGTGCATTTTTACCATATAATGTCTGAGCCATTGCTGTTCCCATATCCTGGCTTCCTGTCGCGCTCCATACAATCGCTGGAAGCGTATTCTGTACAGTATGAATCGTGTACGGATAATTGGAGAATAAAACACAAATAGCATCTGGCTTTATTTTACAAATCATTTTTGCCAGTTTTTCCTGATGCGGCGGCAATGCAAGTGTTGTGCGGTCAATTTCTTCCTTTGCATTAACCATAGGATGACAGCCAAGTGCAAGAATTACTGTCTTTGCACACTGCATAAGACGCTGTACTTCTTCAAAGCCATCTACGACAGTCTCCATTAAAAAGCTGCTTCCCTCTCCAGTCAGTGCAGAATAGAGTTTTTTATCCTTGCTAATCTGAATTGGCTGATCAAAACGATTAGTAAGCTGTACTACTCCATTCCCTGCAGGAATGATGTGAAAAATCGCTGTGACAAACCAGTCAAATGCAGCATCCTTTACTGCCACCAGTGCTCCATCCTCCTCTTCACTTTGACGGCGTCCCTTTGAAATAGTTGTCACATACTTTCCTGTACGCTCACATCTAAGATTGATACGTCCATCGCCCCAATCCTCTTTCACAAACAGATCGGCCTTATCTGACAGACAAAGTCTGCCATCCTCCTGAACTGCCACATACTGATCGCCAGTGCGAAGCGTTATGCGATCCCAGCCATCCACACAGCGAATTTTCGTATTCAAAAGCTTTTCTAGGCCTTCTTTTAGCGTACTCTTATGATGTGGCTCACCACCGTACCAATCCTGATACCAGGCATCACAAATCGGTCCAACTAAAACTGGATCTTTATGAAGAGTTTCTGACAATGGCAAACGATTATCTTCATTTTTAAGAAGAACAATTGATTTTTTTGTTAGCTCCAGACAAATTTTCTGCGCTTCGTTGCTGCATAAATCTTTTTCTGTAACTCTGTCATACGGATTTTGTACTGTATCATCAAACATACCTAGCTTTAATTTTGTACGAAATACATTACGAATAGCCTCATCCATCTCATCTTCAGATAAAAGACCATATTCTAATGCTTCCCGCGCTGCTTCCTCTACAACCGGCATAGGATCGGACATTGCATCAACACCAGCCTTTACAGATGCGGCAAGTGACTGTGCGTGTGTTCCAAAATAGTGATGCAGATTTCTAACAAGCTCCATTGCACCGCCATCGCACACTGCATGCTTTAAACCATATTGCTTCTTTAAAATAGATTTCACCTGCGGATTTAACATTCCCGGAATACCATTGATTTTATTGTATGCCGTCATAACTGCCTCAGCACCATGCTCTTTGATGCAGCGCCTAAATGGTTCAAGATACAGCTCATACATATTTCTTGGATCAATAGACGCATTTTTCCAGCCTCTGCCACGTTCTGTGTTATTTGCATAAAAATGTTTCAGCGTTGCCGCAATGCGCAAATAGTTAGGGTCATCACCCTGCATACCCTCTATGTATGCTCCTGCCATTGCTCCTGTCAACACAGGATCCTCTCCATAGCCTTCCTCATTTCGTCCCCAACGCGGATCTCTCTCCAGATCAACCGTCGGTGCCCAACGGCTTAGCCCACCAGCCGGATGGCGGTGCCACAGTACTCTTGCCTCTGTTCCAGTGACTTCTCCCGCCTTCTTTATAATCTCTGTATCCCAGCTGGCACTCATGCCAATTGGCTGTGGAAATGAAGTAGTTGGCTCAGGTATATTTCGCCCATTCTGATCATTTCGAGCCTCAACACCGTGAGCAGCCTCACCACCCACATAACTCATATCAATTCCAAAACGCGGCAGCTCAGGCATAGTTGAAGCCATACATGTTATCTTTTCTTCCAGTGTCATATTGGCTAAAAGCCAGTCTAATCTCTCTTCACTCGTAAGCTTGGCATTCCAAAATGGATTTTTTCTGTTTTTTTCTTCCATGTTTTTACGACTCCTTTTGTTGCTTTAACCAACATTGCACTTACTGACCAAGCAATACCATTTTTACAGGTCCACTTGAATGCCTTCCATTAAGTGATACATCTACAATCAGCTCCATCCTTCCAGACATAAATGATTCTGTATTTAACTCAAATTCCTTTTCCGCACAAGAAAGATAAAGATTATTTAGCGGCATTTCCACTTCTGATACACCCACTGCTGTGACACCATCTGGCAAATACAGCTTTATTTTAACCCACTGCTGTTCTCTCATTGTATTCGAGTTGATCACTTTTACTTTAAATTTTCGATTTTCTCCTTTTTTAAAGAAAGCTGATCCCTCATAATCAATCAAAACCTGAAATGCGGTAAATTGATATCTGGCTACATATGGCTGCGCACAAAGCTCATTTAAAGGTGTCTCATACATTCTGCCGCTTAAATTAATATATGGAAGATAGTCATCTATCTTCTTGCAAAACAGTGCTTCTCTTTCACAGCACTCAATTTTCATACCGCCCTCTGCAAATACATCGCAAAGATCCTGTCCAAGAAATCCTGGAATATCTCTCAAAATACGCTCTGCAAGCTGAGTTGCCGTTTCTGGCACCCAAATGCCGCCACCTGTTTTATTTATACACATCGTAACAATTTTATCATTCAGCGGATCTGTCCATCTTTTTGGAAGTTTCGATGCTCCATTCATGATACCTAAAAGTGCGCCTAACGTTGCACACGTACAGTCAGTATCCTCACCGCAATTATTTGCCAAAATAAGACTCTTTCCAAAATCGCCTTCTCCATACAAAAGACCGAGCACAACAAATGCCACATTCTCCGGTGCATCAAAACCAGCTGCACCCAATTCCATTCCTTCATTATTCTCTGTCGGAATTTCACTAATCGCGATTCCCTGAATGCCAAAGGTTCCAGGTGCTGTATTATGAATCAGTTTTCTAGCCTCAATGAAATCAACTCCCGAATGATAGCAGTCAACTGCCTTTCGTATTGTCTGCGCAGTTATACAGTTCTCTGGAAGATAAGAAAGACCTATTTCAACAAGCTTCTCTCTATCATTCTCTACAAACGCTGCACTTTGTATTGCTGATGTAAAAATTTCTGCATACATTCCCTCATCAGCATGATCTACAATTGCATCCTCAAATGCATAGCGCGTTGCTATTTCAGGATGTCCCGGTGCAAGACAAGCCCACAGCTCTGAACGAATCCAGCAGCCATTGCTATTCTTATAAGTATTATCTACATCACCACTCAATGGTGGAACTAAACCTGCACGAAGATTTGTTTTCCCAGTTCCATACTCAACCCAGTTTGGGATAACAAAAGATAGCCAATATTCTCCAAGAATTGATGCATTTACATTTCTTCCATAACGCTCAACAGCAGCCAACCACACAATCTGTAAATCTAGGTCATCATTTGCCGGCGGTCCCTGAGTAAGATCCTGTACATAAAAATCTACATTTGGAATCATTCGTTTGCACTCAAACGGTGCTCCAAGCACACCTCCTACATTTTTTCCGGTCCAACATCCAGCCAGCTTGTCACGCAGCTCATTTAACTTTAAAATCATTTTACGTCCTCCTTCTAGTATTGATTTTAACTGACTTTTATCTGCATTTTTACAAGTATTCTGCTGTAAGTATATTTCAGAAATCGAATTTATTCAATGTACTATATTTTCATTTTTGTTAAACAAAATTAGCCGCCAGGGCTATCCCAGCGGCTAAAATAATTTAATTTTATGAGCGCATTGCTCCATCAACGGATAAAATTTCGCCTGTCACATAACTTGCCAGATCACTTGCCAGATATAAGAAGGCATTTGCAACATCCTCAGGCTCACCAATTCTTCTAAGCGGAATCATCTTGATCAGTGGTGCAATCATCTGCTCTGGCAAAGCGGCAACCATATCAGTTTTTGTGATACCAGGTGCAACTGCATTTACACGAATATTGCTTGGTCCAAGTTCTCTTGCAAGAGACCATGTCAAACCATTCACTGCTGTTTTGCTTGTCGGATAGGCAACGCCACTCGGCTGACCACTTATGCTTACCATTGAGCTTGTATTGATAATGCAGCCACCACCCTGCTCCTTCATGATCTTAACCGTTGGCAGAATAGCATTGAAAATTGCCTTCACATTCAAGTCCATGACCTTTGCGAACTGCTCTGCAGTATAATCATCAATCTTTGTACTGTCTGAGATTCCTGCATTGTTTACAAGAATGTCAATTCTTCCATATTGCTCCTTAATCTTAGCAATTGTTTCCTCCAATGCCTTTGGATCAAGCAAATTCGGTGCATATCCAGAAACTTCCCAGTCTGGATTTTCCTCCTTCAATGCAGCCAATGCTTTGTTAACGGTCTCATCTCTTGATCCAAAAAGCACTACCTTCGCACCATTTTCAAGATACTTCTTAACAATGGCATATCCAATTCCCCTCGTTCCTCCTGTTACAACTGCAACTTTCCCTTTTAACATAATGTCTCCCTTCTACACAAATGATTTGGTACATATTTTATATCTGTACTGTATCATGGTTTCCATACTTTGTCAATCTTTTAACAATTTTTTAAAGAGCTGTCTTTGCTCTTTTGCCACATGCTCCATATCTGGATAAACCGTGCTGTCATGAATTCCAAAGACGTTCAATTCCTTTACAAATTCACGCTTTATCTGTGCCGGAATCCGGATTTTATATAAATAATTGCATCCCGGATCCTTGTCTAAAAATTCCAATCTTTGATCCCATATTCCTTAATCATATTGAACGTTTACCTTACTTTACCTTATTTTACTTACTTTGTTTCACTTTCTTTTGCCTTACTTCATTTTACTTTAATTTTTATTTTGGATTTTTCATCTTATCACCGACAAACCAATAATCACAAACCTTTCCTCCGCTTGCCAATGTGTATTTTCTATTTAATTTTGCATGCATCAGGGAAGCTGTTATATGGTCAATATCGCACATAACCGGCAATACCTCCAGATAGCCCTCTCTTCTTGCAAATGTATTCAATGGACACTGTGTAAAATAATAGTAGAAGCCATCCTTGTGTTTCTTTTCATCGAAATGGAAATCCCACGAATATTTTTCATACTGCGGATGCTCGTCCAGCCACTTCGCATCTCTTTCCATCATTTTTTGAATTCGTTTTATACCGCTCGCCTTATTGGCATTGATCAAAATGCCCATTACCTTCATGATCGGAGCGGACAGCACATCTTTTGAAATCGCACGCAGATCTTCTACTGAAATTTTTCCATCAGCAGCTTTCCATATTGCCAAGAAGACCAGACATTCATACGTGTTGGACGCCATCGGATTGTCCCTTCCAATATCATCTGAGCGATTTAACATATCTCGATATTCTGCATCTGCTTTTGGAATCAACGCTTTCGTATATGCTTTTCCATAGCGCTTATTTAAGCTCTTTTTGATAAACGGCATAAGCATGTTCCAATATTTGTTGGTATATTCCATCATAATTTTTGTTCTCCTTTCCTATGCGTTCACACATTCTTTATGCTTATTATTACCTATACATATACATATTACTTTCACATATTACTTCCGTACACATTCTGTATACACAAGCGGAATGCGCGCTCCCAACTCTTTTGAAAACCGCACACGCCAACCATGAAATTCCAACCATCGAAGATATTCCTCTGATGTCCATTGATGTTCAAAGCGAATTCCTGCAATTTTCAAAATTCCTGACCAAATGCGGCTGATAACGCCCTTCTTATGTCCCACAAAATTCGGTGCAATCAGCAAGCCTCCATCTTTGAGCACACGATCAATTTCTTTCAGCGCCTTTTGCGGTTCTGGCATCACATGGAGCGCATTGGCAATTATGACCACATCAAATGAGTTGTTCTCATACGGCAGACACGTCGCATCTGCCACTTCAAATTTCAGCTGTTTGGGATATGTTCCCTTTAATGCCTCGCAAATCATCCCTTCTGAGTAATCCGTCGCGATCATTCGCTTCGATACCTGCGCTACATGCTTCGCCAAAAGTCCCGGACCAGTTGCAATTTCCAACACTTCTTTATCCACTACTCGTCTTGAAATGCGCTTATACATATACGCATAATATTTCTGATCCATACGCATTGCCTTCTCATAAATCGGTGCATACAAATCCCATATTTTTTTATTCATATATGATGCTCCTTTCCGTTATCGGTTCTGTTCCATTGGGATATTCGTTCTGCTCAGCTTACGATAAAATAGCGGGGCCCTTTGCTGTCATCTTACAAATTCCTCTCGGTGTAATCCGAAGCTCTGGAATTACTGGAAGTGCCAGAAATGAAAGTGTTACAAATGGATCAATCTTCGAAGCCACACCCATTTGATGCGCTTTTTGAATCATTCGCTGCAATGCTTCATTCACATTTTCAAAGCCAGCATCGCTCATCAATCCCATAATCGGCAGCGCCAATGTCTCATACACCTTTCCATTTTCCACCACTGTATAACCACCCTGGGTTCGTATAATCTCATTGACTGCAATCGCCATATCCACATCATTATCTCCGATTACAATAATATTGTGCGAGTCATGTGACACGGATGATGCCACCGCGCCATTTCGGATTCCATACCCTTTTGCCACGGCAACGCCGATCTTACCTGTATTGTGATGCCGCTCAACTGCTGCAATTTTTGAATATCCGCCGAATGGTTCAAAGTTTAATGTAGGAGGAAGTGAAATCGTCAAATCGGTCGTCGTGATCTGTCCTGCATGAATTTCAATCACATGCGTCTTTTTCTTTGAAATCGGCAAAAGAAATCGCTCTGCCTTGACTTTATCCAGATGAACGGTATGCTTTAACACGTGGCTGCAAGGACGCACACGAATCGGTGCATCCTCGTTCAATCGTTTTCCTTTATAAAATACGTCTGTCACATTTAAATCTGTCAAATTATCAAGTACCACAAAATCCGCCTGAAATCCCGGTGAAATTGCACCCAAATGCTTTAATCCATAACACTTTGCAGTATTGATCGTTGCCATTTTAATAGCACGAATCGGATCAAGTCCAAGCTTTACCGCCATTTTTACGCTATAGTCAATGTGACCATCTCTTAAAATATCTTCAATATGTTTGTCATCTGTGCAGAAAGAAAAATATTCCGTGTCAATTCCAGTTCGTACAATTCCCTCTACGATATCCTTCAGATTATGTGCCGCGCTTCCTTCACGGATGTGGACATGCAGTCCCCTACGTACCTCCTCCAATGCATATTCAAAGGTTGTCGCTTCATGGTCGGTATCCACGCCAGCCATCTTATACGCGCTCAACTCCTTGTTCGGCAAATACGGTGCATGTCCGTCAATTGTTCTGTTCTCAAAGAGATTCATCTTTACAAACATGCTCTCCTCTGCATGAATAACAGCCGGATCATCCATTACCTCTCCTAAGCCCAACACTCTTGGGTTTCTCACATACGGATACATGTCGTTTGCGGAAAATACACATCCATTGTCATCCACACTCGTCGATGGCACACAAGATGGCATCATTACATAGACGTTTGCCGGTGATTTTTCTGTCTGATTCAAAATATAATCAATGCCAGCCGCGCCGCTCACATTTGCTGCTTCGTGTGGGTCGACAATAAACGTCGTCGTTCCATGCTTTGCAGCCGTGCAAACGAGTTCATTTGGTGTCACCATCGTGGACTCTAAGTGCAGATGTGCATCAATGTAGCCCGGAGCCAGATACCGACCACCCAGATCAATCTCCTTTTTCCCACGATAGCTTCTCGACACACCGGCAATCAAACCATCTTTGACTGCCACATTTGATTCTACAATTTCACCAGTAAACACGTCCACTAACTTTAAATTCTTTAAAACTAAATCTGCTTTCTGTTTTCCAAGCGTTACATTGGCAAGTTTCTTATACTGAGTATACTCCATAAAATCTCCTTTGCTTTTTTCTAAGCATATCGCCTAAAAAACAGTTTGTCAACGCAATTTGATAGCAGAAATTTCATATAAAGCGAAATTAATCAATTTAAATTTCGTTTTGTTTTTCGTTTTTAGCGAAAACGTAGCAACAAAATAGCCACTATGGTCAGATAAAAAATTGTTTTCCCTGATCCTAGTGACTATCAAATACACCACACATTATTCATGCATAAAAACTTGAATCTTAATTCGCAGCCAATTTCCCTTCTTTTCTTTTTCCGTAATTTTTCCAAAAAGAAGCTTTCCTGCATCCATCAAGCGTGCAAATATGATATTATCTTTTTGAGGGATATATCCAATCTTTACTCCCCCCATTGTTTTAATAAGAATTGCAAACTCATCATATGGATTATCTGGCTCTCGAAAAAGATTCAATCTGTCACCACTTTTTAAATAAGGCTCCAGTTCATCAATTCCCTCAATATGAGTTGTTCCTGCCACATGAGTATCTAAAAGAAAAATGTCTCTCTCAAACGGCTTTGGAATCAAAGACTCTCCGTTCTTTCCATGGAATAACGCAAGCAGTCCATCTCCCCCTAATTCAATCAAGTTATTCATGCGATTTCCCCATCATTTCCTCAATTTTTATTCTGTAGAATAAAATACGTTCTTCATATTGGCCCAAAATCTCCTCATATTGCTGACGCAGCTGCTCTGTTTTCTCCTCATCCTCCAAAATTTCCTTCATTGTATATGGATATCTTGTTTTTATCTGAGCAATACTTTCCTTTATTTTTTTCAATAAATTCTGTAGACGTCTTTTTTCCTCGTTAAGCTGCTCAATTGTATCACCCGACTGTTTTACAAGTGTTTCGCTTCCCACCATTGCATCAATCATCCTTAATGTTGCCAAATCTCCATTTTTATAGGCTGTTACTGCATGCTCAAACAATTCTCTTTGAGCGTCTGTTCTCTCTGGATTCATATCAGAATGTAGGATTTTAACCAACTTACGATATAGCATTTTCAATTCCTTGCTATCCGATTCTGACAAAGCATCCGATTCCTTCCATTGTAACGCCTCATTCATTTTACTGATTCGTTCATCAAGCTGCTTTTGATATGAGGCAAATTCCTGATCAAGTATTTCTTCTATTGCTACAATACTGACCAGTTCCTGCCGATTTCTTTTTGCCTGAATCAATTCAATTTTTCGTTTCAAACGCAATGCTGTACACTGTGCTTCATACGCCCGATATTCAATACTTCCAAATTCCAACGTATATTTTGCTTCTATATTCCTGCAAATCACAAATTGAAGTTCGTCGCGTTCCAATAAAAGCATTGACAGTTCGATACGAAGTCTTTCAATTTCGTTTTTTATCTTATCGAACTCTGGAAATATAATTATGTCATCTGCCATTTCTATTTGCTCCATTCCCCACAAAGCCATTCTCTTTCAGTCGATCAGTAGTATTTCGCCTCCTCGATTAAGCTCACATTTCCGTTTTTAATTTCAAACTTGCTTACCGCACAATTTCCCTGATATACACCACTCCAGAAATCCTTTAACTGTTTATGAAGCAAATGCAGAAGAAGTGCTTTGTTCAATGCGCCATGACCAGATATTAGAACTGTTGCATCTGGTTTATTTTCTTCAATTGGAAAAAGTACATTTTCAATAAACGCCTTTGTTCTTTCCAACAATGACTCATATGACTCTGCCCCTTTCTCTGCTACATAATTCTGTGGATCATCAAAGAAAAGTGCAAAGCTTCCTTTACGTTCATCTACTACGGTTCCTTCGTACAGCCCAAAGCCAACCTCAATCAATCGTTCATCTTTCACGATTTCTATATCTCGGTCCCCTTTGATAATGCATGCTGTCTCATAGGCACGCTCCAATGGACTGGAGAAAATATAATCAAACTTTATGTTTTTCAATCCATCTGCCGTTTTTTGTGCAAGCTTTCTTCCATCCTCCGAAAGACTGATATCCGTTTTTCCTTGCATTTTTCCCATCTTATTCCACTCTGTCTCACCATGTCGAATAATGTACAAAATCATAACTATTTTTCCTTCCTATGGTCAGTGGTTCATCTTGTTACTCCAACAAATTTGCAAAGTTTCTCCGTCACGTGATCTCTCCAGTTAGGATTCTGTGTTTCATATTGTATTAATTCCAACCACTGGCTGTCATTTACAATATTTTCTTCATAACATGCTTTCTGCCAGTCCGTCTCTTGTGGAATGCAGAAAACATTATGGTCAAAATGGAAATTTTCACCTTCATCAAAACAACAAATCTGGATTGGCTTTTCATGGAAAAATAAATTTCCATACCATTCCGTTAAAATGCCCTGATCATATACGGCAATGCCTCTTCCATCTCTCATACTGATATTGTAGCGCAGAATGGTCTTTTCACAGTCTCTATTGTGATTCAGCTTCATGCAGTCCAGCCAAAATCCCCCTTCATTATCATGCGAATAGTTATACTGAAAAACTGTCGTACCTGCAGTTCCCCAGTCTGTATCAAACGCTGTTCCATCATTTTCAAACATTCTGGTTCGTGCCACTTCATTTCGCTGAATAAGCGCATCCCGTGTCGCGCAAACCCAGATACCGGCAATCAGCTGGGTATCTTCAAGTGTACCGAGTGCTCCTGCATCAAAACATACATTACTGTCAATCAATGGAGAAATACAATTTGCCACAATAATTCCATCTGATCCAGTTCGTTCAATCCTATTTCCACGCACAATTACATGTGTATGATGAATATCATTTATAAAATCTTCCTGCTGATTTACACGTATACCACTTGTTCTGACATCGTGAATGTAGTTATTGCTGATAATAATGTCATGAAGATGATCTTGAGCTGATGTACGACCTGGAAAGGTAACATACACAGCCCCATTCCAATACATGCTCTGGTATACTGGCATTGCCCGTCGATTTTCACCGTCTACCTCAAAGATTTCGCAATCAGAAATTTCGATTCCTGCTGTAATTCCCTCTGACTTTGCACTAATGCAAATTCCCTGACGCACACATCTTTCGCTGCTATGGTTACAAATACGAAGTCCCTTTACTTTCCAATAGCTCACTCCTTCAAGTAATATCGCTGCATATGCACCATTTCCATCAATTAACGGTGCCTCTCCATCCCCATATGTTCCAATCTGTGCAAATTGAAAACGATCTCCATCTCCGTGTGGGCAAAACATTCCTTTCCACTCACAACCACATTTTAAAAGCAACTTATCTCCAGCCCCAAATAAAATCTGATTCGCAGCTTCAAGACCTTTCAGCGCTGCATCCGGCGTAATTCCACTGTTTTCATCATTTCCATTCACAGCATCCAGATAAAATATTCTTCCCATATTTCTTCTCCTCTTTCTTTTCTCTGCTTTCGCAGTATGTTTGAATTTTTTTGTACGGTTTCGGCATTCAATGTCTTACCATCTATCTGCAATACTTTTACTCCCTGTGCATCATCAAGTGCATCCATTGAAACATATCCAATTGCATTTTTCTCTTGTGCAACCGTCTCAAGTACCAAGCTTGCCGAGTCTGCAGTTTCAGCATCTGTTCTTGTTAAATCTGATGCACCAGTTTCTTTATTTTTTTCATCAAAGTCTATAAGCTGCGAAAACGTGCTTCGTGTACCTGATCCATCCTCTCTTGTAATTACCATTACATTTCCTAATTTATCAAGACCAGATATCTGCTCTGCCACCAAAAGACGCGGAAAAAGCTGTTTTTCATGTTCCCAGTAGCATATAATCAATTCAATGTCCTACCTGTGCAAATGTACGTCCATCTAATTTCGTCCATTCTGTGCGTCCATTGGCTGAACGTCCAAGGATTACCACTGCTGCCGCAGATACACTCGTAAACGTATAGTCCTCTTTAAATGTTCCATCTACAATCATTCCATCTGCAATCAACTGATTTCTCAAAATCAAATACCCAGTTTGTAATCCATCTGTGATATCTGGTGCAATATGACTGCCTTTCATTACAACAAAATTGTCTCCATCTAGTGAATATCCCGATGCATTTCCACCACGTCCTGCTAATTTATATATTGGATTCTCTGAAGAATTTTCTTTGGAAATTTTCAGATCCCATTTACTGATGAAGATCTCTTCCAGATCTTTTTGACGAGCTTCTACAACCTCAGGCGTCCACGCCGCAATATTAATCACTTGTGTTGTAAGTGTATATGAGCTAGTTCCATTCTTGGACTGGAAGTATTTGATTTTTTTCGTATTAAAATCATAATTCTGTGCTGCCGAATTGCGCTGCCTTGTTAACGGTACCAGATTGGCAATCTTATTCAGCCAAAATCGTTGCGTTTGCGTATCCGGCCATAACTTCATCCATTCACTATCTGCACTCGGATGTTGAGGCAAAACATGCTCGATCGTAAATAACTTTGTGTTGTAAGTGGCACCGCCATCACTCAGAAACGAATCTAATCTTTGTATGATATAGTTTCTTCGCTTAGCTGTCATCGAATAGATTTCTCCATTCAATGCGTCAATAAACTGCTGTTTTTCCCAATCTGTCAATTCGATATTTTCCAAAGGTGCTGTTAAATTGTTATCTGGTCTACTCTCCATCTCAACCAAAATCCATTTATAGCGTTCCATACGCTGATTAACATCCTTCGCTGTCACCAAAAGATAAGAAGCCAATCGCTCAAGTTTACGAATAAACCACAGTATGTAAACAGAATCATTTTTATGATCCGTTAAAAATTTTATAGCAGGCGGCATCCAGTCATGATTGTTTGTCTTATTCAGCCATAGAAGAAGCTCATTGATTTCTTCTGCATTTTGTGTTGAAGAAAAATCACAATTCTTCAGGCATACATAAGCCTCTGTATATGGAATCAAATACTCATCAACCAAAGACTTTGGCGATGTTTGCTTTATAACGTATTCCTTAAATTCGTCAAGTAAATTCTTCTTTGGACGTTCCTTCGCAAAAATAGTACGTGTATGCGTAAATACTTCATTAAAACCATCGCGTCCTGTCAGATTCTCAAGTTCCTCCCATTTTTCCGTGTATTTCTGTTCCTCGTCCTTTGGCAACTTACCAATTGTCATGGATTTAATAATATCGGTAGGTAGCAAATCAAGGCCTCGACTATTCATAACAGAAAATACACGAAAAGCAGATTCCTGATTTGGCGTCGATACCACTACCAAAAAGCATCTTGTCAGAATAAACTGAGTAAACTTTAAAAGATCATTTTCATCATTAAATACTTCGCTAAACTTCTCACGCAAAACGGTACAGTTTTTCTGAATATGCCTTTTCGCCTCAGTATCCAAAGTTACCGGATCAATTTGCACAAGCGCATCAAGCTGAATATCCTGAATATATTTTGAAAAGAAATCCTGATCCCAATCACGTAAAAAGATTCGTGGCTGGGCCGCAATCCCCTCTAATATATTTCCTTCTTCCTGCAAGTACTTTTTGCAATTATTTCGATAGGCCTCCGTATGAAACGAGTTTGCCATAACAGAAAACAAAATGGACAATGTCGTTAATCTCTGCTGACCATCAATCACATCCGCATATGGCTTATTTTCATCCTTGATCAGCACAATACTTCCAAGAAAATAATTATCTACAGCCTCTGTTTGAAAAAATTCATAAAGATCATCAAATAAGATTCCAGTTTCTTCTTCCGTCCAAGCATACGGACGCTGATATCCTGGAATATGATACTCGAAATCGGCACTGAATATTTTGGATAACGGATATTCCTTACCGGTAATTTTGTTGCTCATGGTGCTCATGACAATTCTCCCGTTTTTTTAATTATTTTTTCTCTATTTATCTAAAAATCATATCAAGCTTTCTTTCAAACGTATATATGCCTCATATGTAGGCGTCGTTCCCTCAAGGAAACCACTTTGATAAGCATAACTTCTTTTAATATCATTACGAGTCAAAATATAACTTAAATTTTCTACCGTAATTCCATTACAATTCCTTACAATGTATATTCCGTCATTTCGGTCATACTCATCTAACAACTCTGGATAATGTGTTGTAAAAATCAAAGTCCCCCCATTTTTGTTAAAACGGCTGTCCATAAAGAAACGAACCAAAGTTGTCACTATTTCTTTATTGAAATGATTTTCGATCTCATCCACCAGAAGATATCCACCTGATTGAAGTACTTCTTTTACCATTGAAAATGTAATAATACCCTTAATTGTACCAGAGGATAAATATTGTTCAAGATCCACTGCAGTATTTAAAACAATTTCTTCTTCATTTTTAAACTTCAAATGAATAAAAGTTTTTCCTTCTACTTGCTCAAAACATAGTTTCTCAATTGTAGTCTCAGTAATGAAAATATCAACGTGTTTTACGCTTTTATTTTAGTCTTGATCAATTTTCATGTTCTATCAATGATCTCTATATTTGCAATCTTCAAGATGATCATTTACCATCCCTATGGATTGTAAGAATGAATATGTAATCACAGGGCCTACAAAAGCAATTCCTTTTTTCTTCATGTCAAGAGCCATCTTACGAGACACATCTGAAACTGTCGGTATCTGCTCGACCGTCTTCCAATGACCATCTATGACATTATTCTCAGTAAAATGCCACAAGTATGCGTCAAATGATCCGTATTGAGCTTGAATTTTTTTTACTGCCTGTGCATTCTTGCGCACACTGAATATCTTACTGCGATTGCGTATGATTCCTGAATCCAGCATAAGATTCTCAAGTTCCTCATCTGTCATTTCACTGCATGCATCGATTTGAAAATCATGGAATGCAGCACGATAATTTGCTCTCTTATGCAAAATTGTTTTCCACGATAAACCTACACTTGCTCCTTCAAGACAAAGCATCTCAAACTGAAAATTGTCATCATGATTTACTTTGCACCACTCATTGTCGTGATATTCCTCCAATATCGGATCGCCCTCATACCATGCGCGACATCTATTTTTTTCTCTTTCCATATATACTACTATATGTCCTCTCTCATTATTTGCTATTATGAAACAGCTACTATATAGACTTTTATCAAAGCATCAACCTGATTTTCTCTATTAATGCCTGATCCGCTGGAAGCCAATCCACACTATCAAGAGATTCCTTCGTCAGCCACCTTGCCGCTTCATGTTCTTTTAACTCAAGTTTGCCGCTTACGATTTCACACCAAAAGCAATCCATTGACAAATGGAAATTCGGGTAATCATATTCAATCGTGTCAATGCGTTCTTTCACTGATATCTCAGTATCTAGTTCTTCCTGTATTTCTCTTTTTAATGCTGCCTCTGGTGTTTCCCCAGTTTCTATCTTTCCACCAGGAAATTCCCATCCATCTTTCCATTCACCGTAACCGCGCTGCGTGGCAAATATCTTTCCATTCTGGCGAATGACGGCTGCTACTACTCGTATTGTCTTCATATTTTTTGTTTGCATTTCCTTTCAAAAAATGAATTTTCATGCCATCAATAGATTCTTTCTATTCATACCTCTCCTTTGGTAACGGTCTAGTGTCGTTCTTCTTCCAATCATATAAGTTATATGCTATTCTAAGCGCACATGGATATTCATCATCAAAACTAAAAATTGTTTTTTCCCATTTTTTTGCCTTTTGCAAAAGAATATCTACATTTTCAATAACATAGAAATCCATATCTGGAACATATGTAATTGGCTCACCTTTATGCAGTTCCCACTTTATTGTGAAGTCTGTTACATCTTCTTTTTTAAATTCATGAATTTTAAAAAGCATGATATCCAATACTTTTACAGAATCTTCTCCGTTTTTACTTACAAAGCGCATAAAAACTCCTTTCTATAATGTTAAACCCTAAAATATTTATCTTCCGTCATTTCGGTCATACTCATCTAACAACTCTGGATAATATGTTGTAAAAATCAAGGTCCCCCCATTTTTGTTAAAGCGGCTGTCCATAAAGAAACGAACCAAAGTTGTCACTATTTCTTTATTGAAATGATTTTCGATCTCATCCACCAGAAGATATCCACCTGATTGAAGTACTTCTTTTACCATTGAAAATGTAATAATACCCTTAATTGTACCAGAGGACAAATATTGTTCAAGGTCCACTGCATTATTTAAAATAACTTCTTCATTTTTAAACTTCAAATGAATAAAAGTTTTTCCCTCTACTTGCTCAAAACATAGTTTCTCAATTGTAGGATCAAGAAAAGCAATCACTTCTAGTGGAATATCCTACGTAAATGGTAGTACATTTATATTCGTATAAGAAAGTAAACTGAATACTTCTACTGTAGCATTTAGCTTTTTGTTATGTGCAATAATAAAGCTAACATCATCTGGTAGATATATCTCCTCCTGATTACGTATTGCTGTTGGTTTCATTCCTGCAAAGTCTGTCAAATTCTTGTTCACGCTACAGGTATTCCAATTCTATACCATATTGTTATCTGCACCAGACAAATATTTCTTATCGTGTCATTTGCTATTCGACTGCTTTATAGCCAGCATTTGTAATTACACAAATTGATTCACTTTTTCTTTCAATGTATTTTGCTTGTAAACAAGCACTAAGTGCTTCTTCCCAAACAGCATATTGCCGTCTATCTGGATATTCCTTGGCTACTACCTCGCTACCAATCTGAATATACGTACCTGATTCCAAATCTGAGTCTACCAAAATCTGCCCATCCGGTACGGCTGCTGCTTTTCTAAGAAGTTGCTTCATTTTCCCTGTAATTAAGGCTGATTCAGAACTGATATTTTCATTTTTCGTTGATACATCACTATTTATTTCACGAATGAACTTGTCCCTTGCCTCTTCCCAAATAATATCTTCATTATCTGAAATATCAAATTCTGATTCTAATTCTCGCCTCAACTGATTCAAACGATCTTTCACTTCTGAACGATCACCATCTAACTTAATGGCAATGCTACCACTTCCGAATACTCCTTTCATGTCAGAAAATCCAAACCCTGGAAGAAGAATTGAAGTTGCTTTAGTCTTTAACACCCAAGCTGCTCCCATTTCATTTAAGCTGACTGGGCTTTCGTAATATTCTGGCGAATGCACAAAAATAATATGTAAGTCATAATTAAGAAACCGTTCCATTAAAAAATCAAAAATATTGGCTCCATTTGGTATTCCATATCCTGGAAGTGAACTACAAAAAATATCTCTACGAGGACTTAAATTGATTGACCGAAGCAAGTCTGCAATTTTCGCAACCTGATCTTTATTCTTAGAAGAATGGCTTATGAAGATAAGCGGTTTCTTTTTCATACAAAAAACACCTCCTTGTGATTGTGGTAATTCTGACACTACTTTCTCTTCTGGATAATATTTATCAATATTTTTTCTAATAGCCTGAAGTTTTCCTGCAAGCTCAATAAAATATTTTTTCTCCGTAACCCCATCCAGACGCTTACCACACAAATTAATCGTTTCCCAGACAAAAGTATCATGGGTTCTGTCATAAATTCCCTGCAACTCCAATTTTATTTCTTGAAGCCAATTCTGGAACTCAGGTACATCACTAATTTGTTCAAACGACGTTCCCATCCCACCATCAAAAGAATGGAACTTTTTTTCTATTTCTTTTCGTGAATCTATAAGTCCAATTAAATCTTTCTTCAATTACTCTACCCCCAACGCCTTAAACACCGCATCCTCTGCACTTTGATATGGAATCAGCTGAAATGCACTCATTAGATCAGCTGGAACACTTGCGAAATCTACAAACGAAGTACTTGGAATCAGCACCTTCTTTGCACCACTGTCCAAGCACACTTGAAGCGTATTGGCAAGCTCGTCTACTTTTATCATTGTGCCACTAATTGTAATATCACCCAGTACCGCCAAATTGCTGACAGTTGGCTTTCCTAGTGCAATGGAACAAAGAGCAATCAACGTAGGTAATGCCAACTTCTCAGTCATTCCTATTCCCTGCAAATCCTGATAATTGATGATATAGTCTTTCATTGATGTGCTGATAGAACCGCTGATCCGGTTGCCATTTGCTTTCAAATAATTAAATGCCGTATTCACAGCTTCTTTGCATTTGGAATCGCTGCCTAAGCCTGTCCGTTCAATCTTACCATTGCCAGGAAGCATCTGACTTTCCAGACGAAATACGCCAATCATGCCGCTTTTTCCTCTGGATACAGTATAAACCTGTCCTGGATTGCACATTCCGTCTGGTATCAGCTTACCACCACCTTGCTCTGGTACAGAAACATAATGCTCTGACATATCATCTAGGTCAATATAGGAGAAATTCACATCATAAAACTCCATTCCACCCAGCTTTTTCAGCTGTTCCTTGACACGGCGGCGCATTTCCAATGCAATCTGAATGACTTCTTCCAATTCTTCTTTGGTAAACTCACCATCCGGGTACATCAGCTTCAGATAACCGTCTACCATTCGACGAACTGCAATGGTATCACGCTGATTCAAATTTCTTCCCAGACGAAAATAATGATCAAGTGCATCACCATATTGTTCCTTGCGAAGTTCTCGGATAAATTCAGCCAGATAATCACTGATAAAACCGTAATCATCTGTAAAATGTTCCGGTCTGAACTTCGGTATCTCCCAGCCTGGAAGATAACAGTGCATACGGTCAAGAAATGCCGTATCTGTTCCCATTTCCGGTGGGAAAGGTGCAAACAGACTGGATGTTTTCAACAGCACATCTACACTCTGATTGATATTTCCCACAAATACCATGGACGCAGCAGCAGCCTTTTCTTCTTTGCCACGGGCAAAAGAACCAGATGCCATGTAGTCTTTCATAATCTGAATGCCATCTTTATCTTTAAACTTGATACCTGCCACTTCATCAAAGGCTACACAGTCCCATAAGCCGACCAGTCCGACCGTTTTTCGTCCCATATTGTAAAAGAGGTTCGCAACTGTCGTCTGTCCACCGGAAATCAAAATACTGTTCGGTGAAATCTCTTTGTAAAGATGAGATTTACCAGTACTTCTTGGTCCCAGCTCACAGAGGTTAAAGTTGTTCTCAACCAATGGAATCATACGGGTCAGGAGCAGCCATTTCTCACGATATGTAAATTCATCTGGCTCCATGCCGATAGAACGAAGAAGAATATCCAGCCATTCATCTTTCGTAAAAGCCTTTCGTCCCTGCTTCAGTTCATCAATATCAATGTGTGGCATCTGGATCGGTGTCAGCTTACGGATACTGATTGGAGAAATATCTTTCTGCTTTTTCTGTTTGGAACGAAGCGGATTTCCATCAATGTCCTCAATACCAAAATTATTGTCACCTTCCACCTCATAATCCAGCTGAACAATGCACCAGATACCACCGCAGAGCAGTCGGTCAAACTTTTCCGGGTATTCGTCAGCAATGGGCACATTGCCAATTCCCAAATTGGAAAACTCTGCAAAAAAGCAGTCCCTTTTCATATCCAAATGAACAGTCACCATATCAATGATAGTATGGCTGCCTTTTTTTCGCAGCTGAGACAGAATCTTCTGTGATTCATCTGGACGTACAAAATTGTCAGCAAGAATACGCTTCACATTCTGTACGCCTTTTTCAATGACCGTTTCATCGTCTGAGCTGCAATACTGACCCAACAAAAACTCAAGAACATACACCGGGACATTCGCCCCTTCCTTGATTTTCTTTGTCAGGTCTTTCCGAACAATCTTACCGTCAAAGTTCTGACGGAGCTTGTTCTTTATTTCTTCACGGGTGCTTTCGCCCTCTGTAAATTGCTCCATCTTTCCATCCTCCTGCGGTATTAACTAAAGAAATCAAACTCATCGACTGCAAAAGCAATGTCAATCTGGAATGGCTCACGCTGCGGCATTTGCAATCCCTGTTCATCTGCAATTACCAGATAGTAAGTAGCGGTATTGCTGTATTTCAGAGATTTCAAATTAAACTGGCAACGGAAAGTTCTCTCTACACCGTTATCACTAGTCTTATCTGCAATAATCTTCTGAACATCACTGATCTGCTTGCCGTTTTCATCCGTAAAGTAAACCTGATAAGTAGCTGCTTCACGGTTTGCACTGACTGCATCCTTCTGATAGAAGTTCAGTGAGAAAATCATATTGCTGATTTTACGGTTTGCGGACAGCAGATTAACTGTTACTGGCTTGGTATCGTATTTCTGTTTATTGCGCTTGTATTCCATAGAATCATTGCGCAGATAATGGTACTCAATCACTGGAACAACCACTTCCTGCAAACTGATACCGCCATGCACAAAGTTCATACCGCCGCCATTCATCTTGATGCGGATACTTTCTCTAGGTGCAAATCCATCAAATTCTGTTTTGCCGCCCAGGAACTTCACAGGCAACAGGTAGTTCGGCTGTGCGCCTTTCTGCATGATTGCATAGCGTCTGCCATATTCCACATCCATACCGTTAAAGCTGGACTTGTCTGCCTTATCATCCTCGGTCAGCGGACTGTATGTATAAAGGAATCCATGGTCAGCCGTAATCAAAATATTCGTGCCACCAAATTCATTTACAATAATACGCACAAGGTTTTTCAATTCTGAAATTGCCTTATCACAAGCAGAAAAAACAGCAGTATCAGAAATATGGCTGGCTTCATCAATGGTATCATGATAAATATACACAACGTCCATACCTTTCACCAAAGCACTTCGCTCTGCTCGCTTCATGGCAATGATATCATTGTATTTCAAAGCAACGCTTGCCGGATCTTCTGCTTTCAGAACTTTATCCCGATAAGTGCTTGCCGTAGACTGACCATCTGCCAAAACCGTCAAAACATCGTTGCGAACTTCTACTGTCAATTCTTTATGTGGCAATAATGCTGCCATACCAAACTTTGTTATAGATGGGAATATGCTCTGCATACTACTGATAGAAACCTTACTCTGTGTTTCTCTCTGCAGCTGGTCTGCCATAGCAGCCGCCACTTCATAACGCATGGCATCCGAAATAATCACGAATACCTTGGTGTCAGAAGTCTTAATACGGGAACGATAAAATTCTTCCTGCTGCGGTACTTCCAAAACCTTACCGTAGGTTGCCAGTTCATCTGCACACACATCTGACCAGTTATTACCCAACTCGCCTAAGAACCAATGGGTATAAAGTCCTTCCACCTTATCAACAACGTGTTTGAACAGATCATCCAACATAATGTTGGAATTCTCCAGACTCTTTTGGAAGCTCATGTGGAACAAACGGTAATAGGTATCCATCTGATAGTAGCTTTCCGTATATTCTTTCCAGATGCCTTTTGCTTCTGCGGTATGAAATCCAGCAGAATGTTCCTTAAAGAAGCTTTGCATATTTGCCACTTGCAAAATACCGTCATAGAAATTTTCAAACGGCTCATACCATGCACAAGTTCTTCGCTTTTCAACGGTTGAAGTAATCGTATCCACATCAATGATATGGTCGCTTATCTCTGTCATCAGTTTTGTCAGAATCACTTCATTGATACATGGGAAGCATTCCGTTCCCACCAAATCATCCACAGTAAGCTTTTCAAATCGCTGATGCAGACGGGCTTCATCCTCAACATAACGTGCTACATCATACAATTGCTGCTTGTCTTCACTGTGAAGCCATTCAGAAATAAAATCGTAGCAATATGCCTGGTGCGGTATAGAAATTAAGCTATCCAGTCCTGCAAGATACTCCTGCCGCATGGTACGGGTGGAAGCAGTCAGCAGCAAATGGATTGCCATCCGTCCAAGATCTGGTTCTTCCTCTGCAAATCCGCAGCCCTGGCGAACCATCGCCCAGAATGCACCATCTGCATGATATTTTACAAAATCCTGATAAACCGCATTATGATTCAAGTCCAGTCCTGCCCGGAACACACTACGGAGAATCATATTCGGCTGTGCGTCTTTCAATCCACAAATTGCCGCCATGACAGCCATGTGCAGCTGTGCAGGCGTTGCCGGAACTTTATTTTGTGTGCTGACTTTCAAGCGACGATCTTTTGCATTGAAATAAGCTCGGTAATTCTTGACCTGCTTGCGCATGGCCGGATTCGATGCAAGCCCCATCTCATCCATCCAAATAGAAATCAGGTCTGCTCGGAACTCCTCACTATAAAGCTCCACATCCAGAAGCCAGTTGTCATCCGGGCGATTATAGACATACGGACTGTAAACCAGATAATTCGTGGTCAAATCATCCACAGTAAGCAGTTTTTTCACAGAAAACGAATTGTTTCCGGTCAATGCAATCACTTTTGCGTTTTCCAGAACTACTTCGTCTAGCTTGTCCTCAAATTCTTTATCTTCATCGTACCAGAAGATGATACGACGCTTATAAAATTCCGGCAGTGGTGCTGCAAAACGCCGGTTCAAATCTTGTACTACTTTATCGGTGTCCATGCGTAGTTGTTTTCCTCCTCTTGTGTTATCAAGAACTTTTTTATTGACAAATATGTTTTACATTTTATAATTAGATGCAGGTTTATGGTGCATCGCGGTGTTTGTTTACAGATGCTTCGGTGCCTGTATCCTAGCCATATGAGGCTCCGTGATGGTGTCTGCTTGCAGGTGTTTGAATTACGGGGTCTTTTTATTTATGGCTGAGAATTTAAATTGTCAGTAGGTTGTAAATCTTTTTTGCAAAATTTATTTCTTCTTCTATTTTTTCATCATTACAATAATATACTCCGCAATAGCCATACCCATATTCATTTTTTAATCCAGCAATCACGAAAATAAGCATTTCTATAAAGTTAGAGCTTTTACAAAAACACCTGCCATTTCCAGTTATTGGCGAATGTTTTCTAATATTTTCGGCATATGCTCGTATGCTTTGAAAATATTTTGAACCCACCATTCTCTCAATATCAGGATAATCCACCCCATCAGACACCCATTCTATATCTACTATCTTCATTTTCTCTTTAATACACAAGGTAAGTATCTCAAAAGCCAAAATTTCGCTATTCATTTTTTCTGATGTTGCAGCTAATCTATGCATATTTTCTGCTTTTTCGAAAATCTTTTCTTGTGTACGAATGTCTAAGCCTAAAGTAATCGTATTTAAAAATGATTCCATTTCATCATTTTCTTGAATGTCAAACATATCCATAAAGCTAGGATACTTTGCAATAAAGTTTCTGGCAGAACCGTTATCAAGTTTTACACTAAATGAAATAAACTTTTTCAAATATTGATCAACATCCATTCCTTCACCGTAAATTTGATGCAATGAATTTTCAATTTGTTTTTTCTCCATTGCGATAATAACCACCACATTTTCCAATCCATTAAAAATATGGTGAATGCGTTCTAAAACTTTAATTGCATATGTAGGTAGGCATCTATCCAGTTCATCCACTATAATGACTACTGTCTGATCCTTTGCTATTTCTTTAATTCCATTTCTTACCGTTTCAATTGCCTCTCTAAAGCCAAAATATTGATCATATAATTCTGCGTCAGATTTAGACTCTCCTATGCATTCCCCTATATCCACTCCTAGTTTCGATTTCAATATACCGACACCAGCTTTTGTTATCATATTTTTAGCCGTATCTAACAAAAAGCTCTTAGCCCCTTCTGGTATTAAATTCAAATAAGAATCTAATACGTCTTTTAAAACCGAAATAATTGCCACTACGGGTTCTTCATAATAATCATATTCCCAGCAGTCATATCGAACAGTAAAAAAACGATCCCTTCCTTCTGCTTTTTCTTTATCAAGACACTCTTGTATCTTTTCCAGTACAAAACTTTTGCCGCTTCCCCATTCTCCCTCAATGGCAAAACAACAGTTTTTTCGATTTTCAGAAACTATCATTGTCAAATCGATTATTTGCTTCACAAAGCTTGCTCTGTCCAAAACATCTTCTTTACAATCCATATATCTATTTCCCTCTCACTTTATTTTTTCAAAGGCTTTGACTTTTGCAACGTCAATCTTATCACGGTAACATTGGTCCAATAAACTGTATCAAAGCCGCTGCTGCTGATCCAAATTCAACTGTTCCTTTTATAGCCTGTAACGTAGCCATTGCCGTTTTTATCATAGATTTCTTCGGTTTTTCTGATACAACTTCTGCTTCTATGACTTCTAAACTTTCAGATGCCGCTTCCTTATCTTCATCTGATGCAATTGTACCTATTTTATCTCGCACTGCGGCAATCAGTTTTTCCAGTTCACTTGCATCTGCTCCAATATTGGCAGTTGCCGTAACCGATGCATTATCATTTGCAATAATAGCTTGACCTTTGTTCACTGTCACATTAAAAACATTTTGTTCATCTACTCCCATATCAATACCTACTTTCGTTAAATAACTTTCCACATGGCGAATTAACACCATAACAAACCGTTCATTAAATCCTTTGATTTTATCCTGCCATTTATTTGAAGAAGAATATCCCCTAGCAACACTATAATATACAGAGCTATTAATTTCTACTAAATATTGTAAAACGGCATATACATTTCGCACTTCTTCTTCATCAGTGTCACCCAGCGTAAAAAGATATTCACCATATGATTCTTGTACCCTTTGAACTTCTTCTTCCAAATTTAAATTACTTTTACCACAACCATGAATGTAATCGCTTATAATCGGAGTACTGTCTAGATATCTCAGATATTTTGCTAATACCCCAGCGTAATCTTCATAATCTGCATGAAGTAATCGATTCGAACAGCTATTAAAATCGTATTGGATTTTTCGCAACTCTTTTTTATTCAATTTCATAGTTTTTTACCCCACAAAACGGGCAATATGCACCCGTCATTCTTAATAATGGCTTAATTTTCGCAGTACGCTTGCAGCACGGAAATTGACAAATTTCCATTGCCTCTACACTAGACCAAATAGGATCTTCATTTTCATGCTTCGGACGTTTTCCAACTTTGAATGTAATGAGTCCTTTTTTACTATGCCGTTCTAATTTTTTGAACTCATTATAAATCATATCATTGGCTGCATTTATTACCATCTTCCTAGCCAGTTCAATTACATCATCGGTAGCATAATTTTCACTTATTAAACCGCAGCTTGGACAAAATATATGAAGCACCCCTTCATCCTCTATGTCAGAAGGAATTCCTTTAAAATATGTGCCACAATGCTCACATTGCAAAAGGACATAACCATCATCATCCGAAGGAATAGAAATTGTCATATTAATTTTATCACTCATACTTTCCTCCCTATTTACTCTATACGATTGTTAATTTCCTCAATCCACCCACTGTCAACACTCTCAAACAACTTTATGAACTTTCCAAAATTGCTACTTCCAGTCATAAAATCCTGCGATTCCAAACTTTCCACTCGTCGAGACATTTCCACATAATTCTCTTTAGTAACATGTTTCATAATCTCTTCAATTTGGTCTGCCCTTCCTTTGTAATTCTCCACATCAGTATATTTCTTTATTAATGGAGCATTTACCGGTTTCGCAGGTGATTTCAGATTTTCATCTGTCCAGTGTTTCGATATAATCTGCATTGTACAGGGATTACCAAATATAATCACTTCTTTTGCAGCATTATCTACGCCATGAAATTCGTTAATTTTGCGTTTGATATCTTCGTACTGCTCATGCGGTTTCTTTTCCGTATCACAAAATACAAGCACAAGTTCATCTGCTCCATTTTGATATCGGTCTTGATACCTAGCTGGAATATTTCCATTACCACCAGCATTAACTAACGAAATATCATACTGTTCATTCCAGACTTTCAAATCTTTCAAGCGTTTAAGATACTGATATTCCTCATTGCCTTCGCATATAATACAGATTTTATGCTTATCAAAAAACTTAGGCATTTTATTCGGCATCGGCATCATCACTATCTCCCTTCACATCACCTTTGATACTCAACAACGAATTGATTAGTTCTGGATCTGGCAATGCGCCAAGGGCTCCCCTCCTATATTTTTCCATAACGTCTGTCGTATCTCTCACACCCTGCTGTGCTGTGAAATCGGCAAGTGAGTACACATATACGCTTTCTTCATCTTTATGAACAAACCAAATCTGTTCCTTTCGAAACATTCTCTTGCAATCCATAAGATTGATATCATGGACGGTAAATATCATCTGCGCGCCTGTATTCAGTTCATTGTTAAACATCGCCACAATTGCCCTGGTCAGTTTGAAATGAATACTGCTATCTAGCTCATCCACAACGAGAATTCTGCCTTGTTCAAGTGCTTCGATCACATAACTAGCAATAGCAGCAATTTTTTTTGTTCCTGTGGAATCAAACATCATACTTGGCACATGGACTCCTTTATACGTTGAAACAAGGCGAATCTGATCCATAATATTTTCTGGAATATCTAGTACCTTTTCGTCTGGCTTTTCGTCACCTTCCCCTTTTTTGGGCTGTATCTTATCAATGTCCACATACTCGAAGTTATCCATATACAAGTCTGCATTTTTAATAAAATCGACAACCTTCTGCTGTAATTGATCCTTATTCTTCATAAGTTCAATCGTATGCCTCATAGGTATATTATTCATATTGATGATATCAATTTTCTCTGCAAACCTGACAAGAATTTTCTTCATCTCGTTCATATACTCAAACTTGCTTGTATCGATTAAATAGCATAGCAAATTATTTTTTGATATAACTGGAATCATGGCCTGTACAGTCTCGTCAAGGCATTCATATACTTCACTAACCGAGTCCTTTTTCAGCCAACAAACTTCCTTTTCGTTGCCATATTGATCTTTCAGTATCTCAGAAAAGAATTCATATATATATTCTTCTTTTTCTGCATCATACTTAAAATCATAAGAAAATTTCCTTCCAGATGATAAAAATGTAACGCCTAACTCACAGATAGGACTGTCCGCAAATATATTAGGCATCACACCATTTTTCTTATTTAAAAGTACATTTTTAATTACCTTAATACACTTAATCAAGCAAGTTTTTCCAGCATTATTTGGACCGTATATTCCTACTGTTTTCAGCACATTAAAATTGTTCTCTTTATGAACATTTGCTCCAAATTTCTTATTTCGCATATCTGCCTTCATTGAAAATGTAATGGCATCCTCAAATGCGTAACAGTTTTTCGCTCTCACCTCTACAATCATGTCTCATTCCTCCAAACCATTGGTCTTATCTTCCTTCTGATATTAGTATATCACTATTATATTTTTTATGCAACTATTCTTCATAAAAAATATAATAATTCAGTTGGCGGTTTCGCCTTTACAAAAAAAATCCCCTTTGAGTAGATTTAGGTTATTGGCCACCTCTACTCAAAGGGAAACATTTATTAGTAAGACACTATTCCATATTCTGATTATATTCCTGTTCCAATTCATCCACCAAATATGCGTCGCTCATACAGTGCATATCTGATACACCGTCCCGTATCAACTGATAGACTTCGGAATGGCAGAAAAAATCCAATAAATACTGCATCCATTGAAAGTCCTGCTACAACGTTCGGCTTCGTGAAATCCATTCGCCTCAGGGCTTTGCCATAAACATTGGCTGATCCGTGAACAGTAACCTTTCCTTTATTTTACCAGAATTATTTTTTATTGACTTTTTCCTTTTCAACACATATAATAATGATAACTCATCTAACACGTTTAGAAGGAGAATCCGGTTTTCGCATTGCGATTACCGGTTTTTTATTTTCTTTCTTTTACTTGATTTTAGCCAAAACATCTTGGAAAATTTCATAATTCTTCTTCACGCCATCGTCCAGGTCAATAGAGATCATCTGGTCGGCAAGGTGATGGATTTTTTCCTCGTAGGTACGGATTTCAGTATCCTGTGCCTGCAAGGTGGTCAGCTTTTTGTTCAGCTTCACACGTTCGCCAGTGGAAACATTGGCAATACGCTGTTCCAGATCGGCAATGGCAGTGCGATAACGAGCCTGCTGTTCGTGCACATAGTCGGTACGGATACGGGCAATGGTGTCCGGCTGATAGCGATGCATATAGATCAGCCCCTTGAAGCCGTTTTTTTTGCCGCTGTCAAACAGCCAGTAAATCGGGCGTTTCTGATAAATCTTGCAGTGGTCAGAGTAGAAGTCGCTCAGGAAGTAATTCCGAATCACATCCTTCGGCTGACCCTTGCCGCCGAGTGCGTCGGCAATAAATTTCAGGTTTTCGTCCAAAGTACCTGCACCGTAAACAGTTTTTACAAACTTCACAAACAAGCCTACAATATCATCTTCAAAATATTCATCATCGCAAATCGGGATAATGTTATCCTTATCAGGAGTAAAGCAGTCAGCTGTCAGTGAGCAGTGGACAGACTCCCAATCAATCCGTTCAGCATCTTTCCAACCTCTTTCAACAAGCTCATTACTGTTTCCGTTTGAGACTGCTGTAAGTATTTCAGGCGAACACAAATCATAAATTGTGTTTCCCGTTCCGCTGTTGATCCTTTTGCTATCGAAAAAAATTGTGCGAATTCCTTCGTATAGTTTCTTGCTTGTCCCTCTGTGATATTTGAAGGAATTGACACTGCCGCTCTTCTCATCTGATCCGATAACGAATATAGCTCCTCTCTTGGCAGCATTTTCATCAAGCGATATGTCTCTTCCACTACCAACATTGATTTCTGCCATACCAAAAGCTCTTGATAATTCCGCACTGACATAATACTCTACCACTTCCCTCTTATAATACTGACCACTAACTGCTACCCACTGATCACTGAATTCGCCGCCTGCATAGGCAAGACCATTCACATCCAGAGAATAACGACCAAACATACAGCCAACCGCATAGGAAATGAAAGAGCGAATATCTCTGCCAAGATCAGCTTTACGGACAGTGACATCTTTATCTTCAATCTCCGGTGTCAGCTCGTCTTGCAAACCATAAATATCAATAAAAATCCGGTTCAATTCTTCCTCATTGGCTTTCAGTTTATTAAAGCGTTCAGCACATTCCGTCTGCCACTGATTAAAGGCTTCCGCAATAGTGGAAACTTTACGAAGCAGAGGATGGTGCTGGAAGTCCCATGAAGTTTCGAAAGAGTCCCAGTCTGTTTTGCTACTATCAACAATCTCTTCCTCTATTGTTTTGATTGCGTCCTCATTTTCCCTTATCAAGGGCATTATGCGGACGTCCTTAACTTGGATATTTATTGTTGGGTTAACAATTTTCTGAACATACGAAAAAAGCTTGCTATTCAGGAGGCCTAAAAAGAATGCCATGTCAGAATCGTCTTTCAAAAAAACAGTTGAACCGCCAACATCGAATGTCGCATCTGGCGGGAGAATACGAAAGCTTGGATTGTTTGAAATCAGACTCCATGTGATTCCAGTTTTATACCAAAGGTATTCTGGTATAATTCTGCAAATACGATCTCTTTTATAAAAAGCCCGTGCTTCTTCTGACCAATTAACAACTTCCGAGAGGTTGCCGTACCACTTACGATAACCGCCCCCCTTTGCATAAAAAAGCCACTTTTTATTTATTCCGATAGATGTATTTGATACTTCCCAAAATTCACGAACAAACCGAGCGTTATCGCCAGTTTTATTCTGACCATCTGATATGGTACATTCGAAAAGTGAGGGATTTTGGAATATGCTCATAAATCTATCACTTACCCAATACGCCACCGGAGAGCCGGGAATTTGAGAGAAGTTGGACTGGTCTGCTGAATAGCGATTCTTACCTGCAAGAAACATATCTTCTTTTCCTTGCTGCGTGGTCGGCTCAATCAGGCGGCAATACTCGCCTTTATAGTCCACAACATAGCTTTTGCGGATGACAAACGATGTGGTCTGCACCACTTCGCCGCCAATTTCCTCAAAGGCTCTTGCACCCAGATGCGCCATATTGACAATGTCAACTGTCAGCAGCTTTGTACGCAGCTTCTCAAAGCTGGACAAAAACATCCATGAGTGTTGTGTAATCATCGCCTGATAACCATTTTTCTTTGGCATCTGTCCGCATTTTTCAATAAACACGGCAAACAGGTCACTTTTGCTGTCAGGGTAATTCTTTTTCACATAATCCGACAGCTTTGCACTCATACCCGATGCACCCATATATGGCGGATTTGTCACTACCACATCATATTTCTGTGCCAGAGCTTCTGCCACCTGTACCAACGGTAATAACTCTCTCAATGCTGCCTCACGAGACATATTGATATCTTCCGTAATCTCAGTGAAACGGTCATACAGAGCAGACCAATCCTGCGGTGTTACAGTCAGAATAGAGCCGTATTCCTTTGCGTCATGCAGCTCTTTGATGATGGTGTCCAGAGCTGTCGTGAGCTTCGCATCGCCATTACAGAAATAGTCCACTGCGAATTTATCTACATGGTTACTCTCCACGATAGCATACACATGGGGCTGAATGCCACGGCTAAAGAAGCGACGGTCATACTGACGTGCTTTCATCATTACCGCAAAGTAAGCCAGCTGTGCTGCACGGTCATCAATATCCAGACCGTAAAGATTGTTCTCCACAATGCTTGCCACCGCTTCACGGGTAGTATAACCGTAGGATTCATAGATCTTCATCAACACATCAAACATATATGCAAGGATATGACCGGAACCGGAACATGGGTCAATGACTTTCAGCTGATCCGGTGTCAGGGCAGCGTATTCCTTGCGGATCTCGGCAAGCTGTGCCTGCACTTCCGGTTCCTGCTCTGCTTCTTCCAGATAGTAATGCCATTTGGTATCTTCCGGGTCACGGTTTCCGGCAGCATATACAGACTGTTCTTCCTCTGTCGGCAAAAGTTGCTCTTTCACATCTGGGTGTCCCTCCAGCCACAGACGACCAAGACTGTTCTCTACCATGTAGCGAACAATCCAGTCTGGTGTGAAAAGCTGAGTTGCTGCAGGGATGTTTTCTTTTGTGATTTTCACATTCTTTTTCAGTGCTGCAAAAACATCGTCCTTTTTCTCACTGTTATAATACTGATACAACCAACCGATAATCTGGACAGCATCCTTCCAATCATCCTCCGGTATCAGCTCAATCATCTGCTGAATCACGCTGCCTTCACGGAGCAGATTGTCCGGCAGAAGAAGCTCAGTGTAATCTGCAATCTTCTGGAACATTCCCGGCAGAATCTTATTCAGAGCATTGCACTGTACGATCAACAGATATTTGTACAGTTCTTCAGTTTTTTCGGCTTCTTTCAGCGCATAGACCTTCTCCATGTCCAAGCCATCCAAATCCAGATGAATGGCTTCGGAGATAATCTGCGGCTTAAAGTTGTTTTCCTCATCTGTGAATACACGCACATGGGAAGGGAGGTAGCCGTTGACCTCCATAAAACGCAGGGCAGAGAAACGGTTGAACCAAGTATAGGCAACCTCCTCCATGACCTGTTTATATCCTTTATCGTTAATCTCGGCAATCAGAGCCTGACGTTGTTTCTTTTCATCAGCGGTGAGGACTTTGCCGCCAACGCTGTCCGCATTGGCATCCTTAATGTTGTCCTCTGTGATACCGTATTCCACACCTTTCAGGGAAACACGGGCGATCAGCTCTGTTCTTGCCCAGACAGCAAATTTTTTAATCGCATTCTTATCCATACTCGTCTCCTTAATTCAGCTTGATCTCGTCGCAATTCTCCAGCAACTGCTTCAGCTGAGAACGAATCTTCTCTACATAATCATCAATGTCCGCTTCAGTCTGTAAGGTCTTTGCCTGGAATACAACCTGACGGTTATAGGTGCGAACTATCTTTTTCTTTGCCGGAGCAACTTCTTTTCCCGGCTGTGTCGGCTGTACTGGCGGCTTCGGTGCAGGCGGTGTCAATACAGACTCGATATTGCTGACGGTATCATCCTTATACTGACACATCGGCAGGAACATGGCATCCAGAAGGGCAAGGCTCTTTAATTCTGCGATTTTCTCCTTGCACTGGCTGAAATATTTATCTGATTTTTCAATCAGATGGGATGCTTTGGAATCGCCGTTTGCGGCAGTGTGGGTTGCTTCCATACACTGACGAACCGTTTCCAGAACCTCGGAACGTTTTTCTTCCAGCATCTTGTCATGGGCGGTACGAACCGTATCCATCAACGGATTCAGTTCACGAATCCGGCTATAGTTAAACTTGCTTCCGGTCTGAACCATCGTAATCAAACGAATGGTATTCAGTGCCTTATGTGCTTCCTCATTTTCTGCAATACGGTCAAGATCATCGTGCAGAGATTTTTCAAACTGCACTGCCTGGTCGAATATCGTCACCTGGGTCTTGAAGAAATTTTCAATGCCGTTGTTCATGGCTTCTTTGTTATCAAAGAGAGCATCCTCTTTTTTCAGCACACGCTCAATTAAGGCAATGTTGTCTTTCTTCTGGGAAAGTACATCATCCATCAGATGAATGGCTTCCTGTACCAATGCACGATCCGGGTATTTATGTCCGTCATAACGGGCATCCAGAGAAGCATAGTAATCACGCTGTTCACTGAATTTCTCAGTCACAAAGCGAATCAGACCATCTTCATCATCCGGTACATCCATGATGTCGAAATACTCACGGAGCATTTCTTTTACATCACGCATCATCGTAGCAGAAATTGTTTTACGCTTACTGATAGAAGTTTTACCGATCTCACTCTTTTTTCGGAGCATATCCGGTAGTTTCGGGTCATCCGGCTGAATGGTATTGCCTGCATATTTGATGGTTACTTTCTGAGCAAAAATTAGCTGTGCCGCAACCGCAGCAATATCAATTTCTTTCCATCCATACGGAATTGCACTATATTTGCTTTGCACGTCTGCCATAGAAGTCGGCAGCTTTTTCGCATCCTGCATTTCCAGATATTCTTCCATGGCAGAAGCAGCATCACGGTTCGGTTCCATGCCCGGAAGTGCTGTTACCGCACCTGTCAGAATCGCAATAATATCTGCGTCACTGCCTGCATTATCTGTAATCAGGTCGAGCTTGCTATATACATGAGCAACCAGATATTCAAGAGACTGGTCAATCTTGCTCTTGGCATTTCCGGCTTTGATTTCCAAATGCTCACCATCTACATAGAACTGCGCCCCTTCAATGGCATTTTGCAATTCGGTCATTGCACTCAGCTCATATTTTCCTGCTTCGTCCTGTTGGTCACTGATGATTTTCTGCACAGTTTTTGGAAGCTGGCTTACATTTCTCTGCTTTACATACTTACGAATCTTCATAGCAGATTCCAGAGATTCATAATAAGGAGTATCAGCCAGAACCACGATTGCTTCGTTGCCTTTGGATTCTGCCATTAGACGGTAATCTGTTTTTTCAATGGCATCAGTAGCAACAGTCAGGAAACGCAGACGCATACCGCCGGTTGCCACACCAACCGTAATTCCATCTACCATCTGGTCAAAAGCAAAGTCATATTTTCCATAACGGAACTTCTTAGTTGTGAAAATATCACCGTAAATCATCTGGGCGATACGCTCCACAATAGAAGAAGTATCCACATTTGTATTTTTGATTTCACGCTGAATGTCCTGTTCTTCGTCAGTCAGAAAGTTATAAGTGTCACCGGTTCTGCCGATATAGTTCTGGCTCATCAGACGATCAAGGCAGCCACGAACAGATTCTCGCATGATAATCTTATCCACACGAATATCGTCTGCCATAAGGATAACGATATTGTCCAGATTGGAAGGAATATCATCAATATATCGAATCAAGTACAGAAGTTTCAGTACATCCACATCCTGCTGTTCGATACCATCGCCATTATCTGCGGCTTTCTGACAACGTTCAATCACTCGGCGGATAGAGCCGTCCAGGAAAGTATGTACGGTATCATAAAAGCGGAAGAAAGGAACAAGTGCATATTCATCCTTCTCCTGAATTTTCTGAGCAGCTTCCTGGAAACCAGAGAGCATGGAACGCTCACCACCAGAAAGGTGCTTGCCGGAATTTCCGTGCTTACGGATTTCAGCAAATACTTTCTGCATGATGATAAACTGATACGGCACAAACGGGAAGTTCTCTGTAAACTCTCTCGGACCGGAATAGCCTTTGATGTCCAGAATGGAACCTCTGAAGCTGAACAGGTTACGCAGAACCGAATCATTCTGCTCATAAACAGTTTCCAGATCAGCAGCTGCTTCTGGCTTCTTTTTCAAGATACGCTTCTGGATGACTTCATCCACGGAGGAAGAAGATAAACTTAGTCTTGTTTTGAAACGAGCCTGGATACGGGAGAACTCATCAGCACGAACTTTAATGATTTCATCAATAGCTTCCTGTCCAGTACAAATTACCCAAATCTTGCCTTCGCACTCACTTCCGATTTTTTCGGTCAAAGACTGGAGGTTCAAAAGCATATCAGTATCCGTACCAACATACTGTCCAACCTCGTCAATCATAAACAGCAGGCGGAAGTTAGCTGGTTTAGTATCCACATAGGCTTTCATGTCTTCTACAAGCTGCGCAATCGATATTTCTGTTGTAGTTTTATCATTGAACCATGCCTTGGCATCGTCCTCACTCATATCCAGAACTTCCATTAATGTCGGAATAATAAACTTTCCATTGAAAGCAAAGGCACGGCGCATTTCCAACCAGGACTTGCCTTTCTTTTCTTCAAAAACTCTGCGGAACTCCTCAGTTTTTCCCTGCTGGTCGATATAACGCTCCATCATGGCAACTTTCAGATTTTCTCCGTAAAATCCCAGATGATTATAGAACATCTTTGCAAATACGCGAAGAACAGCCGTCTTGTCTTTATTGCTGAATCCCTCAATATCAATATTAAATAGGATTGTCTCCGTCGATCCCTTTGTCGCACGATCAATCAGCATAAAGGTTGCCGGATCGTCCTCAAACTTTTTGCGGAAACGTTCTACACTGCAAATGCCTTTTACCTCTTTATTCTCCAGCAAATAAGACAGCATTTTCAGGAAATGAGATTTACCACTTCCAAAGAAACCTGAAATCCAAACACCCATATCAGCGGTTGGTTCATCAAAAGCATCACCGTAATAATTGAAAAATGTAATGAAATGTTTCTTCAACTCTCGTGTGATGACATATTCATTTAATTCCTGCTCGATCACATCGTCAGCAGCCTGATCTACTTTAATTACACCATTGATTTTGCGGTTGATGTCATCCGCAAACATATCTCGAATCATCATGGTTTTATCCTCTCTCGTACTATAAATTTCATTAAAGTACACTAAATGCTCTATAATAATCATTAGGCAAAAGCCTGTTAAATAATTTTAAATGGCGCCCGTCAAACTCTCCTGGGTACATAACTAAAATCGGAAGCCTTGAAAAATGAGGCTGCATTGCTTCCAATAATGCATGAACTCGCAGAAATGGAAATACTTCACCCACTCCTGTCAGCATTAACACATCCCCTAATTCATGTGGCTCATACTGAATCTTATCAATAAATTCTCCATTACCTATTGCATATTCTATCTGTTCCAAGAGATACTCTCTTCCATCTTCTTTTTCCATGTTTGGAATCTCATCTATAATATCCATATCTTCACAGATTGAGAGGAATGTTTTATATAAATTGCAAACCTTCAAATGACACTCCAATGATTGATCAGTTTCCAACTGATTTACGAAATGCCTAACAATCATTTCGTCTTTAGGATCATAGCAGAATATTCTAATATTCACTTCATTGCTTAGTCCCTTACCTTCCAGAAAATCTGATTCTTGAATTAATGTCCTGACGTTGTCCAGACGCTTTTTTATATCACTCATCGGTGATACCTCCTATAAAAAACAATTAAATGCAGGCAGTACCGCCGTATTTCCACTGTTTTTGATGGCGTTTTCCAAAACTGGATGCAGCCATACTGAATTTAAATGATCTGCTTTAATGTTGTCAAGATACTCTGTCTCGACAAGTACTCTGGCAATAACCTGTTTTAATTTTGTTATTGTTGAATCGCTCCAAGAAGCTACGGTATCGCTCTGCTCTTGCAAACGCATAAAAAATATATTGAAATCTATCTTGCCAAAAGAAGTATCCCTTAGCCGATACTTCTCTCCTATGACTGTCAGCATAAATTCATATACCAATCGGCTCTGCTTCATCAATGCGTAAAGACAGATCTGTTTTGCAACATCTGTTGGCTGAGATGCAATCGCAAAAATAAGAGAATCATCTTCCATTGCTTGAAGCCGTTTAATACAAGCTTTTGCCATGCGTGTAATAGACTTCTCTGTTGGATATTGAAACAAATTTTGATCCACAATTTCTTTTACAACAGCTTCATCCGAAAGTCCTGACACCATCAACTTTGCAGTTGAACGCATCTCATAGAAAAGAAACGGTTCTCTAGTCAAAGACGCAATATACTGATAAGAATGATCCATTGTCTAGCACCTCCCCTCAACATTTATTTGTCATAACTGTTATTATGCCATAAAATTGTATTTCAAGCAATCTAATATCTTAAATTTCAAATATTTCGCCAAGTTTTAACTCGCTCTATTTTTAATGAAAAGTAAGAAGCGGCCCCTGCTCTCGCAGCTGCCGCTTCTTACTTTCTTATATTGCCTGCCTTATTTATTTCATCCTCCCTATTATCTTTCCTCCATTCTCTTTCAGCCACTTGACCTGCTCTTTATAGTCAAGAAGTACCTTCTCTACCTCTACCCAAAATGCCCCTGAATGATTCATTTCTTTTCGATGGCACAGCTCATGCACGACAACATAGTCAATCACTTCTGGCGGTGTCAGCATTAGCAAGCAATTAAAATTAAGATTTCCTTTGCTGCTGCAGCTCCCCCATCTTGTCTTTTGATTGCGAATTGTTATTTTTCCGTATGTAACACCGATCTGCTTTGCGAAATAGCTTACTCGCTTCGGAATGTGCTGCAAGGCTTTGTCTGCAAGTTTTTTAATCTCCTCATTTGTCAAATACTCACTTTCCATAGACTCGTCTTGTGTTTCCTTCCTCTTTTCTTCCTGTTCTCTAATTTTCCCGATATGCTTTTGTATCCAGCCTTCTTTGTCTCGTAAAATACGCTCAATATCGCTTTGAGGCGCATACATTGGCGCTCGTACTGTCACCGATAAATCTGGATTGATCTGAATTGCTAGCGTCTTTCTGTTTGAGCGTATTATTTTAACATTCATGGCGAATCTCCTATTTTTATGCGGTAATTATTTAGTCCCCTCACAAAACACAATTTTGCATGGCTCCGAATAGTTACCATTATACAAGAAAGGCGCTTCAATTTCCAGATCAAATCACTTCTTTCTCCCCCTCTTCTTATAGTCCTCGTCTATCCGTTTCTTCCAGTCTGACTTTAACGGTGCACTGCATCTTACGGAACAAATTGCATCACTGACTACTTCGTAGTTTAATGCAGTTCCCTCGCTGTCGCAGTTATAGTTTACTGCACGGTCTGCTCCTATGCCAAAATGACTTGCTGTTTCTACTGCATCGATATTTGCTCCCAGGAAAAGAAATTCCCAACCATACTTTACCTTTTGGCGCTCGATCATTTTCTTGACCTTGTCACTGCTGTAATACCGGCTGGCATTCTCCATTCCATCTGTCGTGATTACAAACATGGTGTGCTCTGGTACATCTTCTTGGCGTGCATACTTGTGGACATTTCCAATATGATGAATTGCTCCGCCAATTGCATCTAGTAACGCTGTTGTTCCTCGTACCGTATAGTCGTGTTCTGTCATTGACTGAATATCCTTTACATTTACGCGATCATGCAGAACCTCGCTCACATTGTCAAATAAAACCGTTGAGATCAATGCTTCTCCCTCTGCCTGTTTCTGCTTTCTAATCATTGAATTAAATCCACCAATGGTATCACTCTCTAATCCACTCATGGAACCGCTGCGGTCAATAATAAAAACAAGTTCTGTCAAATCCTTTCTCATGTGCCTTTCCTCCCAATTATCTCGCCACTTAGGCGTATTTTAATTACCATCTAAAAATGGCTGCTTGGTTTTTCACCTCACAGCCACATGATAACATTTTCTTTTATTGGAATGGTCGCATGAGAAACGACATTTTCAAATTTGATATTACTACTTAATGTATTTATTATCCTCCAATGAGGCTCTGGTCAAAGGCAAACAATGCCTCATTAATCTCATAGACATTATAATTGCCCTGTTCAACAAAATACTCTACAATAATGTCGAATTTGCTTGAATGAGAAAGCGCAAAACCTGCTTTTTGAAGCATGTCCTGCATCTCTGAAAGAGGCAATTCCAGCGCTAATGCAAATGCTAGAACTGTTGTCTTGGACGGCTTATAAAACTTATCGGAGCGAATCTTAGAAAACAATTTTCGATCAATGTTTGCTTTCTTATAGCACTGAGCGTCTGTCATTCCACTTTCATCAATCTTTCGCAGAAGCATTTGCGAAAAACTCTCATCAAGCTGCTTAAGCGCTTCCTCTAATGTTTTCTTTTTTACAGGATATACTGCCTTTGGAAAAATCTCTTCCTCAGTCGCAAGATACCTTGCCTCTTCCGCTACCAGATCAACATGTTCTTCTACATAGCGATCATCTATATAAGAAGCAATATCATCAAATAGTTTTTCGCTGATCTGATACGAATTACGATCAAAAATGACAAGATATACTTGAAGCTCTTGTTCCATCAAAAAGTCTTGAATCGTATCTACAGCCACTTTTAATGCCTGATCTTTGGGGTAACCGTATATTCCAGACGAAATCAATGGAAACGCAACAGATTCGCACTCGTATTTTCTTGCAAGTTCCAGTGATGTGCGATAGCAGAATTCCAAAAGTTTCTTTTCATGATATTTTCCACCCTGCCAGCGTGGACCAACAGCATGGATCACATACTTGCAAGGAAGCTTATACCCTCTTGTGATCTTTGCACTTCCTGTTTCGCATCCATGTAATGTTTTGCATTCTGCAAGAAGCTCTGGGCCTGCTGCCCTATGAATGCAGCCATCTACACCACCTCCGCCAAGCAGAGAACTGTTTGCAGCATTAACGATTGCATCTACTTTTAATTTTGTGATATCGTTACGAATAATTTGTAATGGCATACTGCTCCCCCTCTCTATTAATTTTCCAATATTTCTTAATACAGCCTAATCACCTTACTCCAGGCCTTTCTTCCCTGTTCGTCTGTTACCTCTGCACGTATAAATTTCTCCCATGGCTGTACATGGCATACTGCCTTTGTCAGTCCTGTTCCTCTATGACCACGCTCTGGCGCCCATACGGCATTGGAAAAGAAGGAAATGCGGCTGACTGGTGAGCATAGTACTGTTATCTCATCGCCATTTCTTCTAATATGAATCTCTGGTCCCTGCGTTGCGTAAAACTTTTCTTCTTTAATTGCCTGTAGTAGCGCCTCATCTGAATCTGTAATCTTGGCTTCAAGCATAATCCATGCCTTTGTCTCATCGCAGTTATACATATGCGTATCGTCATCTGCAACCAACGGATAAAATAAGCCCTGGCACGCTGCTGTATCAACAAAATCGCCAGAATATGGACGTGAGGACTCACCCTCATCAGATACAGAGTTGAAAATTTCAGTAGCGTCCACACCACTAAGTGCTGCTGCCTGCTGCGCCGTATTTAATGACCATGCCGGATGCGCCAATATGGCAATTCCGCCACAGCGGTGAACCTCGTCAATAATCTTTTGTGGTCCTGCCTCCTGTGTCAGATTTGGCTTTTTGCTGCATCCTATACCAAGAATATGGTATACACCAGTGCTGGCATCGCCTCCGCCAATATTATATTCAGCTCCTGATAAAATACGCAGACCACCAATCTCTCCACTATCACGATGAATCCAATGATCTGTAATCGCAACTACATCATATCCTGCTTTTTTATAAGTCTCAGCTGCTTCTTCTGGTGTCTTTGAGCCATCAGAAAGTGTCGTGTGCATATGTAGATTTACTTTAAGGCGGCTTACGCCGAACATGTCTTTTTCCATAATCGTTTCTCCAATCTTGTTTTTCTTGTCCTATTTTACCACGTTTTTTGCTTTCTGTACAATCGTATTGCAAAATTCCTGACAAATAAAAAATAGCGCCAGACTGCATATCAAGCTGCCCAGCGCTATTTTTTTTATGATGTTGGGGTCAAAAGGTATTTTGCCCCCAACTGATATCCACGAATTGCTCCGTTGCTATGC
>OGEO01000414.1_pt1 | contig 42208 bp, 29 predicted proteins | sample 1570661 | NCBI WGS metagenome assembly OGEO01 (sample SAMEA2582142, study PRJEB24529) | metagenome | biome: Human gut stool | place: China | collected 2011
CGTCCTTGTTTTCCTCTGCCAATCGTCTTAACTTGTTTTCTCCGATACGGAAATACTTTGACGCTTCTTCAATGGTAAGGGTATATTTTTCCCATACGGGAATATCCTGTGCATTACTCATAAAACACCCCCTCACTTTCGATTACATCTGCTATATCCGTACACATCTGTTCTACAAGCATTTCCTGTTTTTCGGAAAGGTTGGTACATTCATCAATCATTTTCATGTAGTTTGAGCCTGTCAGCCTGTCGATTTCCTCTATCATCACGATTGACGGCATGACCTGTCTTTCCAGCCATTGCAGAGTGCGTTCCATATTGACAGGTACGGGGTTCATTTCAAAAGGTAAACTGTCATGGGAAATGAATATCTCCCACAGCGGATAATCGGGAAATTGCACAAAATCAGTAATAAGGTAAAACACCAACCCATGAGGGTTATATGTCAATAACAATTCCTCAACTGCCTGTACTGCCTTTTTATCACGCAGACGAATTTCAAAACGGTTGATAATATCCGTATGTTTCTTTTTGGTTGCCTGTTCCTTTTGTTTTTCATACAGGCAGAAATATTTTGTGCTTGCCTTTGAGCCGATATAAAGGGTACTTGCTAAATTACGGTTTTTTCCGCTTAGTTTTCCACCTTGTACATTTTCATAGTTTTTACAGCGACAATCCGCACCGCCATTTTTGTATTTTTCAGACAAAACGGGAATATCCAGCAGACCGCACATATCATTGATTGCCAAGTCAAAACGTCGGATAACACCGCCACAGTCAAGACAGCGGTTTAAAAATGAATACCAATCCCTGTTCTGTGCCTGTAAGACATATTCCATGTTGCGTGAGCCTGCCCCTTTTAATTCTAAAAATACACCCATGTGTTCATCATCAGAAGCCATGACCTTGATTTCCCCGTAGGCATAATGCTCCTTATAGCCATAATACCCATAGTCATAATGGATAAAATAGTCCGCTTTCATGCCAAGCACCTTTCGGATAACTTCTAATGCGTCAGTCGTTGGAAAACGGACAGACAGATAATCAACGAGCAGATAAAAAGGCTTATCACAGACATAGTAATTCAGACAACGCAGGATAATGTTCTGTGTTTCTTTACTTGCGTTGGCTTTTCCGTTCTCAAAGCGGTTGATACTATATCTTGATACATGGGTAAGACTTGCAAGTTCTCCTTGTGAAAGACCGCTTGCAAGACGTTTGTTCTTCATTTCAAGTGCAAATTCTAAATTGTTCATTGTATTCCTCCAATCCCACAACAGCCTTGAAATACCTGTAAACCACTATTCAAAAGAATGTGAAATTACTATCTTCTTAAAACTTCTCATTACTACTCACAGGTTTGGGGTTGTATGGTTTTTGACTTGTCTTTTGTGAAATAGTGCCCCCCTGTTAGATAACGGGGGCACAGTCAAGGCTCGCAGGCTCGCCAGCCGACAAAGCATTTCTTCCCCTTGACACAAGGTGTCATGGCGGTAAGCCTGAGAGGCTTCCGCCACCGTGTCAGAAATACTTTGTCAGCAAGTCCTGTTTTGCCTTTTCTAACAAGTTCCATTTCAACCAATATTCATATCTACGGGTTTAATCAGATGGGTATTTCTTTTTGAATGTTTTTGTATTTCATGCTATTGTGCTTATTCACTCACAATAGCATAGTAATTCTTATATGCTTATTTGTCAATATCTTTTTTTGTCTTTACAAATCATATTAAGCATGATAGACTTATAACAGTGAAGATATAACGAGATATGGAGGGTTGTGCAATGAAAATAAGCCATTTAGGAAATAATATACAGACCATAAGAAAATTTAGGGGAATGAAACAACAGGAACTTGCGGACAAAATCGGTATCAATATGCAGAGCCTTTCCAAGATTGAAAGAGGGTTGAACTATCCTGCTTATGAAACGCTGGAAAAGATAATGGAAGTGCTGGACGTAACGCCGAATGAATTATTATCGGGAGAATGGAAGTATGTCAATCAGTCTGAAAAAGAAGTCTGTCAGTTTTTAAGAACAGAAGAACGTCTAAATGCAGAACTGAAACACGGACACTATGATAACTTCTTTGACAGCGAGGAAGAATGGCTGGAATATGAGTTGGAAAAGTTACGGGAATACATTACAGACTATATCAACGGGAAAAGCATTGAAGCGTCCGACCTTTACCCAATCAAAGAATTTATCCAGCATTTGAAGTTTCAAAAATTACTAGACCGCTATGATGATTTATACAGTATGGATATGTTTGGGGAAAGCATAGAGGGACATAAATATAGGACACCTTATCAAGTCGTGAAAATGATAAATCCGAACTCAAAAGAGGATATGGAACTGTTACGGGAAGTATTAAGGAATAACCATTTTGATGATGAGGACGAGTAATCTTTTTCCTCTTGCGAGAAGATACAGCAAACAAAAAGCCCGATCAAGAGTGCAAAGCACCACCAATGGTGGCAAGCTCTTGACAGGGCTTTTTCTTTTCTGTTGTGGGTACTCAAGAGGAAAAAAGGAAAAGTGTGATGTCTCAATTTTTTTATCTTGCACGCATAAAAAGATTGAAAGAGGTGTTTGTTTCCAGTATAATGTTTTTTGTATAGAAGCAAGGATTGAATTTTTTTGAAAGAAAGGGTTGACAGTCATGTTCACACATTGTTACGCTTGCGACAGACAGACAGACAGACAGACAAGTAAATTCTGCCCTTTTTTCAATTCTATCAATAATAAACAGAACGCACAGATTATCCAGTTATAAGGGGGAGTTTGTGCGTTTTTCTATGCAAAGAATTTATGAAAAATAAGGAGTGAACAAACTATGAAGAAAAAACAAGTCCTTGCAGTAAGTTCCGCATTGATGATTGGAACAACAACTGCACTTACAGGGCTTCCTACTCCTGTCATGGCACAGGAAAACACAGAAATTGTGCAGGAAGCCATTGTAGAAGAAAACAAGACAGAGCAAGTTCCTGTGGAACAGGAAACAGAAAACGCAGAAGTGCAAGAGAATGCACCAAACAAAGAGCAGGAAAAAAACGCTGAAAATGCAGAAACTTCAAAAGAAGATTTGACAGAAGAAAGTACAAAACAGGAAGCACCTGCAACACCAGAAAAAGAAGTGGTTACTGAAGATAAGATAGTCGAAGAAAGCAAGAATACAGAGGTAAAGGCTGGAAGTATTGCTATTGATGAAGCACATTTTCCTAATCAGGCATTTAGATTATTTGTAGAAACTAATTTCGACAAAGATAAGAACAAAAGTTTATCAAAAGAAGAAATCAATAATGTTACTAGCATGAAAATACAAGAAAGGTATAATCAGGAATTTACATCTATAAAAGGTATAGAATACTTTACAAATTTACAGGATTTATCACTTGCTGCACCTCTTAAAGAATTAGACTTAAGCAAAAATACAAGCTTGAAAAATCTTGAAATAATAGGTTTAAATATGTGGGGATTTGATGTAAGCAAAAATACAAATTTAAAGTCTTTAACTGCTGATACGCACTATACATGGTATAACATTGGCAACAATCCAAATCTTGAAACTGTAAATGTTGGAAATACTAACCTTTGGACTACAACAGAAAAAAATCACTTCTATTTTAAAGATATATGTAAAGGAATAGATATTTCAAAAATTACTATCTTGCAGAATGGGAAATTAGATAAAGATACAGGAATTGCTTATATTGATGATGTAAACAAAGACTTCATTTATCAATATGATTGTGGCACATATAAAGGGGGTAAAAAAACATTAGAGATTACAATACATATAATTGGAACATCATCTCTACCTGATATTTTTGCAGAAGATGTCACATTAAAAGTGGGGGATACATTTGACCCATTGAAAAATGTAACTGCCAGTGATTTTGAAGATGGTCCAATTACTTTAACACAAGAAAATATAATTGAAAATGATGTAGACACTTCTAAGGCTGGTGTTTATCATGTAACTTATAAAGTAACAGATAGTGAAGGAAAATCTAGTAGAAAAGTTATTACTGTTACTGTAGAAGGTTCAACTGATATTCCGAATACTGCTCCAACCATTTCTGCAAATGATGTTACATTGAATGTAGGCGATATGTTCGACCCATTGGCAAATATTACAGCAACGGATAAAGAGGACGGAACTATCACTTTGACAAAAGAAAATATCATCGTAAATGATGTAGATACTTCTAAGGCTGGTACTTACCATGTAACCTATAAAGTAACGGATAAAAACGGTGCTTCTATTGAAAAGACGATTACTGTAATTGTGAAACAAAATACAGGTGACCTTAACTCTGTTCCAACCATTTCTGCAAATGATATTACATTGAATGTAGGCGATACTTTTGACCCATTGGCAAATGTTACAGCAACGGATAAAGAGGACGGAACGATTATTTTAACAAAAGATAATATCATTGCAAATGATGTTGATACTTCTAAGGCTGGTACTTATCATGTAACCTATAAGGTAACAGATAAAAACGGAGCTTCTACTGAAAAAACAATTACAGTTACAGTAAAAGAAAAAACAACAAATAAACCTGTAAGTCCACAACAGCCACAGAAACCGAACAAGCCAACTACTCCAACAAAGCCTAGCGGACAAAAGAACCCTGTAAAAACAGGCGATGTAACAAATGTAGGATTGTTCGCCTCTATGTTTGCTGGTTCAACTGGTGTATTAGCTGTTTTATTCGGTAAAAAACGTAAAAGAAATAGGAACGATTAACAAAATATATAACATCAATCAATAGCAACTAATGATTTTTCATGTAAAAGGACACCAAACTATAAGGTGTCCTTTTCAAATTCCTATCGTCATATCAAGGCTCATTCAATCGTGGTAAATTCGTGGTAAAATGAGTGTTTTCCTATACTTCAAAATGCTTGAAAGTATAGTGTTTATGTGGATAATCTAAAATTAGATATAAAATTTAAGGATAAATAATATCTATTTTTCTAGAAGATATTGTATTTTCCTTGGACCTCTGAAAAGCTGATTGCAAAATAGAAACTAAACATGTTTGATCTATAATTTTACTTTTTTCGGTTCTTTAAATTATCTTTTTTATTCTCCCTTCTTCTGTCTTTGCTTTTCATCTATTAAAATAGACAGGCAAATACCAGAGATAAGTAACAATAAAAAATATCCCATAATAGTATTGTCATCACCTGTCTTCACACGATCACTTTTACTTGAGACAGATAAATGTGACAAGTCTTCTTTCTCTTTTCCGATATAGCTATTTTCAAATGTTATGCGTTCTACTTTTTCACCTTTATCATTTTTAACAACTGTAGCCACCTTTAACTGATCTTCTTGATCATAAAAAGCCTCAACGATCACAACATAGCTATTCTGATCATATAAGTAATTATCTTTTTTCTCTGATGTCTGATAAATCTTGTACTGATACCGACCAACTTTCCTTACCTTCATTACAATTTCAGCACCTACATTATTTTTCATTGTCCAAAAATATTGCAAATTCCTACTTCCTTCTGGCATAGGAGCCTCATTTTGATTCGTTGTCATAACATAGGAAAATTCATCTGAAACTTTCTCAGCTTCACTGGAAAAAATCTGCTGCACCGGAATTTTTACGTTGGTATAATCAACAGCTGCCAGCACTGGTCTCTGATAACTCAAAAAAACAATCATAACCAATAGTATGATCTTTACTTTCTTTAAATCAGTTAGTTTCATGTTTCCTTTTCCCCTTTTCCTCATTTTCCTGTCTGTTGTTCATAACAATACTAAATATACAATAAAGTTTTTGTCATAAAAGGGAATACAACGGAGTCTCGCCGCACGTATTCCCCTTTTCTTGTCTTTTATTCAAGCTAAATTTCTAGATTTTCTATCATCTCCGCATTGCCTTGTTTTTGTTCTTTCTCCAAAAGATCAGACCTACAGCAATACTTATAACCAATAATATACATGCCTGTTGATTTTTTGATAAATGGATTCCTGTTACTGGTATAGATTCAGTATTTTTATTTGTAATCTTTAATTCAATCACATCTCCTCGTGCAGCCTCAATCCGCTGTTTCATGACAGCTGTATTTCCATTCGATGTTGCCTGCACTGGATTTGAATACTTATCATTCTCTTCTTTTTTAGAAATCGAAACAGCGTATTTTGATGTATCAACAGTTTCTGTTATTATGATATCCGAAGATATATCTACATTTTTTAATGTAACTTTATCTCCATGTTTCAAAGAAGTTCTAATTGTCTTGCTACGCAGCTTTTGACCATCTTCCCAATAGAGAATTTCCATATCAAATGGCTTCTTGCGGTTTCCAAGTGGACCAGTGACTTCCTTTGTAATCTCAACCGTCACCCCGCCTTTTTGCGGATGATTGACGATATGTCTGTCCGAAACAGCTCTCCAGGTATTTGTCATCGGTGATTTCTCATATAGGAATAAAATATCGGATTCTACATCGACCATATATAAATTAAAGTTATCCTGATACTGTGTTTTGGTTTTATCTGCTTTGTCCTTTTTGTTTGGAGTAACAGATTCTACCATCCAGTATCGTCCGTTCTCAAAGTCCTCCGGTAATTGAAGCATTCCATTTTCATCTGTTTCTAAGGAACGATACGTCGTACACGTTTTTCCATCCTTTTTCAGAACGATATCGTCCTTGCTCTGTGTATTGTCATAATCTACTGTATATCCTGTATCATCCGCATATTTTTTCGTAACATCATCATACGGTACTTTGTAGAACAGAAAACCTGCACCAGCAAGTCGGTTTCTTGGAAGATCATCCGTCTTTAAGAAACTTCGTTCAGCAAGATTGAAATGCAGATTCTGCACTTCCAGTTCCATCTTGGAAACATCCTTGAACTCATTCTCATCCTTCGGGAATAATTGTTGTCCATTTGAATCGAAATACTGAATCTCTGGATAAATAACTTCATAATATAGGAAACCATCCCCGTATTCCGAAGAATAATGTGTCTTTCCTATCTCGATTTCTTCCACCTTATATTCCACCGGAATTCTGTCCTGGAATAGTGGAACATTGTCGACTGTATGTTCCCATCCGTTCTCTTCATTCAGCAGGAATTCCTGTCCTGTAGAAATTCCATTCTGATACAATCTGATTTTCACCTGTTTTTCCGTCAGTGCATCATTTGGATTTTCCCATGTCTTTTTTATATGCAGAGTGCCTGTTTTAGCAAAATTTCGGATATTAAGGCTGGTATCTCCCCGCTGAAGCAGAACAGATTTTCCGTCTATCTTACCATCAACTGGTGCCTTAACAGCCTCCTGATTTTCGTTAGCCTTCCTATCCACCAGTTTTGCATCAGTGATTTTGAATGCTCCATTGGCAATCTCAACTGTGATCTGTATATCTCCTGTGTCTACATATCCCGTTGGTAAGTTTGTCTCTCGCAACAAATACGTCTCAGTTGCTGTTCGATTCTGTTTGTTCTCATCTTGTAACGGAATATGAAGTTGTGCGATTCCGTATTTATCAGTTGTTACCGTTTCCTCCTCAACACCGTTCTTACTAACAGCAAAATTGATCTTCTCCATTCCTTGTCCGGTAGACTCATCAAATTTGTTCAGTGTGAGTATTCCCTCTTTCTGATAACGGTTCTCCAATTCAATAGTAAGAGTTTCACCACCGCGTCCAATTCCACGTCCTGTGAATTTAATTCCACTTTCTGGATATGCTTCCCATGAATTTACATTATCTCCTTCTTCATGAGAATTGCGAACATTGTACCAACCTGAAAATTTCACATTCGAATCTTTTGGCTTATAGTTGTACTCTTTTAATGTGTATTTCCAGAATGAGTCCGCCTTAACGATCCACGTACAGCTTGTATGTGTTTCATCTGTCCATGTACCTACAACTTCTATTGGAGCATCCTCCGCTTGCGGAGCTTCTGCATCCGGTTTCTGGCTATCTTCTGAAGGAAGCACAAGTTTCATATGCTCATGAAATGCAGGTGGCTGCGGTTTTCCATCTAAAAGCTTTTCATCCATATCTACCTGGATATAATAATCTTTCTTGACTTCCTCTATTGCTTCCGGCATTCCGACAAAATCTTTCTTTACTGTCAGGTAACCATTTTTTGCTACAATACGTCCGTCAATATGCCACCCATCGGACATTTCACTTTTGAAAGAATACCAATAAATGGTGAAGAATTCGGTATCTAATTTCGATGGCGGAATCTCCCTGTCTCCGATACGAATCATACGTCCGCTTTCACGAATTGTCTGGAATACCTCTTCATCGGAAGGAATTCTATCTATCTTGTAGATATAGTCTCCATTTCCAATATATCCCTCATCTGGTTTAGTTCCCTGCAAAAGTTCTTGCACTCTCTTATTTCCATCCGCATACTGTTCCCACGTAGATGGATTCTTATTTCCAAGAACTGGAACATCATGCAATATACTTGCCTTCACATTACAGTTTGCCACGGCAACCGCACTTGTATAATCGTCTACATTCGTGGTTGGTAATGCTACCGAACCATCTTCCGGCATCGCTGACTTACAGATATAAAACTGTACCTGTTTTCGATTTTGGTTACTCACCTTACGCCACGCTGCATAGAGGGTGATTGGCTGTCTTGCATTATTATTTATAAGATCAGAAATAGAATCCCCTGCACCGCATTCCTGCCACTTTCCGTCTTTGTTTCTGTAATCCCAATGATCGAATTCATACTGTTCCAACTCTTTGCTGTCATTATCTTCATGATCATAAACCAGAGGATATGGTGACTTAACGTTATGTTTTCCAGCTTCTATTTCATTCTCATAATCATCTGTATGTCTTGTCTTATTTCCAACCTGAGGGGTCAACTTAGCTTCCTTAGGAAGTTTCTTCATATAACGAGTTGTATTATAGATAACCCTGACTGCCCCAGACTCCAGCGGTTTGTCTGCGATCACCTCATAAGATGAGTTAACATTCGGAATTTCAAATTTTACCTTATCATCTCCGGACGGTTCCGGAAGAACCTCATTTTCGTCCCTGTCATTAGATGTACAACTCCAGACAATCTCCTTGCCATAATACTCACCTTCTAAACTTGCCCTCTTTGGTACTTCCACAGTATATGCTTCCCCATGGCCTACATACTGTCTCTTAATCGCCTCTCTTTTGGTCAGGTTCAGTGGATCCAACACTTCAATCAGATGAAAACTTCCCTCTACACTGAAATGTCTTCCTGCCAGCCCAACCTGAGAAGAAAGTCCTGTCAAACGATCAAAATAATTTTCGATTCTGTCTGGATTCAGTGGGTTTGGCTGTGAGAAATAATAGACAGATACATCTTTCCCGTTTTTCAGGACAGGAATATACCATGTACCATCGTTGTCCTTATAAGGGTGCTGTACAAACACACGGCTGTCTGTCGCATAACCAAACAGAATCTTCTCTTTCTGATCTGCGCCGGGCTCCAGCTTGCTCGGAGTGAAACCAAACTCACTGTAAATTTTAGAAATCGTATCATCTGGTTTAGCTCGCAAATAATAACGACTGGCTCGGCCACTGTTTGCTTTGATTATGTAATGCTGCTCAGCATTGAGGTTCTTTATCAGCTTATAATGTCCATCGATAAATACATAAAAACTGATATTTGCTTCTTTTATTGCTGCCGGTTTTTCTGTATTATCAGGAACAATCACATATGGACGTACTGCATCATCTGGCTGAATAGTAAAGCTCATGGTATGCTCTGCTTCATTTTTACTCCATGTAACTTCTGAAAGAGTACCATCTTCCTTTCTGCATTCCCAGTTTATATTCTGCGTTTGTTCTTCTACACGCGGCCTTGTACTAACTGTTCTTGTAAGTGTTGACTTTCTTGCAACAAAATCAATTGCTGGAAGATCACGCAAAGCTGTTTGGCTGTAAACCTGTCCATCGTCATCCTGTACTGTCACACTGTAAAAACCATTATATCTATCATCGTCGTGTTCTAGTAAGGTCTTTGCACTCATTATGGGACTATTCTGTCCGTCTGGCAGGTAATACACATCCATCGGCTCTCCGGATTCTCCTATATAAATACATTCATGACCTTCTTTCGTGTATATCCCTGCATTATGGATTGTATCGTAATCTCTCTTGGAATAATAAAAACGCTCTTTTGCTCCATTTTGAATAGAACCATCGTAATGAAATTTTTCAAAATGCTTTTTTAACTCATCATTAGAAATATAATAATAAACTGTTCCCGGCTTTGTTGTAGTATCTTTTATAACAGGAATTTCTTCGTTTAGAACATTATATCTCTCATTATCTACAAAAGTATAGAATTTAATATTCAAGGTTGCTGGTGCAAAAGTGTTGCATGCAACCGTATATGGTTGCTCTATCTTCCCAATAGAAAAGGTTAGTTTATCGCCCTGTTTTACCGGATGGATTGTTTTATTTTCATCCTCACTGGCACAAAGCCAGTCGCTTTCCTTCGTATCTCCTGGATCAACGGAAATTGTGACCGCAGAATCTTTCTTATAGTAACTCACAGTTCGATTTCCATCCGGATTGATCACTGTAACCGAATAGAAACTGTTCTTATTCTGCTTCATCTGGTCTGAATTATTATCCGGAATTTTTTCGCCATCAGATGCTCCTTTTGGCATATAATAAACGTCTGTTGGTACAGTTGCTTCCTGCTTGTCCAGGTTATAAGATACATATTGCTGTCCTTTATAAGTTACCACTGTCGCCTGTGCTAATGTCTTCTCACCACGGACTGTATATGGAAAATAATTTCCGGACTGTGTTTCCTCTGCATTCAAGCCGAACTCTCTATAAATCTCAGCAAGATCACTGACAGATAAATAGCATCTGCCCTGACGGTTCCATTTATACACCTTTTTCAGAGAATCAGCCGGCAGCTTTCGAACCTCATTGTCTGCATATATATAAAACTGAATGTCAAAGGCTGTCTGATCCGCTCTCTGGATCACATAAGACTGTGTGATCTTTCCGATTGTGAACCTCGTCTGGTTCCCTGATTCCCGTATACCATCTATCACCTTATCATCTGTTCCCATACAGGTCCATTCGATCTGGTCTGTCTGGTCCGACAATTGTGGATTAAAATCAGCCACAGCTTCTTCCACTACAGTTCCTGTTAATGCATAACGAATCCGATCCTGCCCTTCTCCCTTTACCTCTACGGAATAAAACGAGTTGTCCTTTTTTACAGAATCTATTAAATTTAATGCAACGCCTTTTCCATTTGGAAGGTAGTAAACATCTATCGCTTCCCCTTGTTTATTCTGTCCATAATTGTAAGAAACATATGTCTTTCCGGATTCTGTGTCTGTATAAACTTTTCCGTATTCTATCCCGCTTTTTCCCCGGTATGCAGACACAAACTTCTCATCTGCAACAGGATTCTGCCCATCACTTCCTTTTACAAACCCGAACTCTTCATACACTAAGATCAGATCATCAAGGGAGACTCCGTAATATGTCGTTCTTTTTTCCTTCCATGTTTTAATACCAGTAATGTTATTATGCTGAAGCTTTACTTTTTCTCCATTAATGATGACATAAAAATCAATATCATATCCTTCTGCGACTTCCTGAGTATTCGAAGACGCTTCTCTTGCTTCCTGTTGCTCAGGAGATGTTTTGTCTTCTGGAGTATTACTTTCTTCCGAAACGCTTCCCTCTTCTTGCGATTTTTCTTCCGAAACGCTTCCCTCTTCTTGCGATTTTTCTTCTGAAGCACCTTCTTCATTCTGAAGCTCTGCTTCTGTACTACTTTTTTCTTCTAAAAGCTCTGCCTCTGAATCGTATCCTTCCTCCTGAATCTCAGATGCCAAAGCTATTGATCCCACGCTGTTTATACATAGAATCACGAGAAGTGTTAAGGCGATCCACCTCAGCCACACTTTTGTCTTTTTCATACTTTTCCCCTCCCATATGGTTCGTTTTTAGTTCTAAAAGACAGATTTTCTTTCGTTATTATTTTTCCTCTAAATTCCTTCACCACTTACCAAACTCAAACTATGAAGGGATTAGTTTGGCTTAAAAAAATATTCTATTTATTCTGTCTTAAATTATAGTCACTCCATTTTTCTTATAATGATATTTCATTATACATCTACTTGCGGTTTTATATAATGTGCAAAATTTGAAATCTTTTAACTCTTTTCTTAACAAAAGTGTTCCATTCCATTAGAAAAAGCTTCTTCTATCTCTCCATCCCACACAGATGCATAATGAAACTTTATCTATCCACTAAGATACATAGAATAAATCAATATAAAAAAGAGCGAATTCCCATTCATTTAATGAGTTTTCGCTCTTTTCTTGTTTCTAAAATGCTTTGTACATTCCTCTTCTTATTCTTTATTTCTTTTCCTAGAAATCACAATCATGATTCCTAACCCTGCACATGCTATACAGATCCAAGTAATAAATGTTGTTTCATCACCTGTCTTTACCTTATCAATCATATCGCGAATTGGATTCGATGAAACTGGTTCATTTTTTCCCGGTGTCTTTTCCGGAGTATCTCCCGGTTGATTTGGTAGAACCGGAGGTTCTTTTTTTGATACCCACTCTGCCTTTGGTTCTGTCTCAACATTATATTCAAACCGTCCGCTGATTTCAGATGGAACCTCAATCAGAAATGGAGCTGACTCAAACTGTTCTGTTCCACTATCTACGGTCCCAATCTGTGCAAGAAGATAAATACCCTCCTCTAAATTTAGAAAGCTTGTATAGCCTACTGTATTTGTCTCCTGTGTAGTTCCAGTAATGTTATTTTTCTTTGCATAGTCAAATAACTTTTTCGCCTGCTTTTCTCTTGCACCGGCGCTTGTATCTTTTAATGAGATGCCCGCTGATACAAATTCCTCGTTCCAGACTAACTCTCCGTTTTCTGCAGATTGAATCTGGAATAAAGTAAATGTTGCTCCGGAAAGATCCACCTCTCCCTGGGAATCTGTTCTTCCTTTGTAATGGATCTCGATACTTCCCTTTTTAGTAGCTGCAGAAACCTGTAGTGTTGAAACAGATAAAGTACAGCTCATAAAAAAAAGGATATAGAGGAAAATAATTCTGGTGTTTCTTATTCTTTTGATCACTTTCTTTTCCTCCTCTTTTTCTTCTTTGAATTTCTTTTACTATAGATAATCATCGCAATAAGTCCGATTAAAATAACTACAATTGTTATGATCAATACTTTTGCGGTAAAAGATAATTCCGGTTTTATATTCTGATCCGGTACTTCTTTTATTGCCTCTTCATATGGAATACGTTCTCCACGTACCAAGAGACGGTGCGTATTAATCGCATATGGGGTACATGTAACAAGTGTCGCATAATCCTGCCCTGGCTCGATGGATAATGCCTCTGTCTCTTCCGGTAACACAGTTAAGATCTGGTCAATCTTATATGCCAGAGTTTCTCCTAATACCTTGATATAAAAAATATCTCCTACTTTCAATTTATCCATATTTGTGAAAAGTGTTTTTGTCGGCAGTCCTCTGTGTCCGGTTAACACTGTATGCGTACTCTCACCGCCAACCGGCAATGAAGTCCCCCAGAAATGTCCGACTCCTGCCTGTAGAACTGTTTCACTTGTTCCATGATAAATCGGAAGCTCTACTTTAATCTTTGGAATACGGATGTATCCCATCATTCCCGATCCATCTACATTTAAGAGACTCTGATACCGCTCATCGATTTCCGTATTTGTCTGTGAAAATGGATCGATCAGATCAATGTTTCCGAGCATTTCCTGATTGTAGGCTCTTGCATCTGCCAGCATCTGTTCTTTTTCAGCATTGCTTAGTTTCACACTTTCTGCATCATAGTTGGATACCACTCTCGAACTATTCTTCTCATTTAGATAACTACTAAATGTCGGATATAACAATACGGAGAATGCAACCAAAAGCACGATTAAACGAATGATATCTTTTATTGTAAATTTCTTCTTTTCCTTACTCTTCATTCCATTCTCCCTGTTGTTATACTTGGAATTGCGGCTATCTTCCCGAAAAGATAACCGCAATTTCTGTTATTTTACTTCTTGTTTTTCTAATTCATCTTCTGATTAAGCATTTTTTCTCTTGTCACGGATAAAGCTTACTGCTACACCAAGTACAAGAATTGCAGCGATTACAGCAAAGATGATTGTTCCCATACCACCTGTGGATGGAAGAAGGGATCCTGTGCTGTTTTCAATTGTAACAATTTTACTATCGATTTTCTTTCCGTCAGCATCCTTAAGAGTCCACTGGTTTGCATCAACTGCATCTGTGCTTTTTTCGATTGTTACTTTAATCGGAGCTGTCAGCTTGTTGTATCCTGCCGGAGCTTCTGTCTCTACCAGCCAGTAATCCCCTGCTGCAAGACCATTTACATGAAGGTTATAACCTTTTTCGTCAATACTTGCTACTGATTCAAATTCTGTAGTAGAAGATTCTGGATCTACCACATAGTTACCTGCAACGCCTGCAACTACAGGAGAAACTTTAATCGCTTTTGCGGCATCATTTGCATTAGCATCAGCTTCGCTTGAATATAACTTAAATTTTGCACCTGCCAGCTTATCTTCACTACCCTTTTTCTTCTTTAAGATATTCAGTGGGTAAGTAGGTGTCTTTGCTTCACTTGGTGTTGTAGTTGTTGTTTCATCTGGTTTATTACCGTACTCTAACTGAGCACTATTCTTTTCTGTTACAACTGCGTTTGCATTTACTTTTGCATAATATGTAACTGTAAATACTTTTCCTTTGTTTGTCTGGTTAGCTTTTACCCATGCAGATAAATCAAGAGCCATTGTTCTGTTGCCTTCACCGGAAAGTGTTGCACTTGTAGGTGTTGTTCCTGCAGGTGTAATACCTGACTCTGTAAATGCAATTGTAACATTTGCTTCAGTTGCCTTATCAAGAGCATCTCCGTCGGCATTCTTTACAAAATCAAGACCTTTAGATAATTCATCGTGAATAATGTACTGATACTGGTCATATCCTGTTGTATCCGGAATAGAACCTGTTACGGTATATTTCACTACCTGTCCGATACTTACAGTCTCTTTGTCAGCTTTTTTCTCAATGCTTGGTGCTTCTGTTTTTAAGTTTACTGAATTTGTAGCATCTACTGTAACTAAAGAAGACTGAATCTCTTTTCCACCTGTTACATATACTAAATAGTAACCTGCTGCTAAATTTGAAAATGTATATGCTGTTTTGCTCTCTTCGATTTTATTAGAAGTTGCTGTAGCTGATAATTTTTTCGTCAGTGCTTCTGCAGTAAAATCATTTGCAAACTTCTGTACTGCAGTAGCGTTATCAGATCCAAGTTTAGTAACTGCTGCTGCAAACTCTTCATCTTTAGAAGTTTCAACGATATTTAATACACTTGCAAGTGTAGACTTATAAGTATCATTTACGGTATATGCATAGTTTGTTGTTTCTCCGCTTTTTGACTCTGTTACATCAAACAATTTGTACAGATTAATTGTCTGATCTTTAAGTGTCTGTGTTGGAACACCATCTCCTGTTTTCACATTAACCGTAAGTTTGTTTGTTCCTGTAGTCGTTGTTGCTACATTGTCAGCAAATGCTGTCACTGCCATCGCCATTGTCATAATCGCTGCCAGCAGCACTGCCATGATTTTTTTCATTCGTTTCATAACATTTGTCTCCCTTTCTTTGAGAATTTTTTCTTTTTTATAGTTTTTCTGCTTTTTTATTTTCCTTGCATTTTTTATATCTCATTACGAAATATATCAGGAAAAGAAGAACAGCTATCAGGTAAATAAAGTTTCTTCCCTGTCCTCCGGTATCCGGAAGTCCTGGGAAATGTTTGTTGGTTATCGTAAACGTAAATCCATCTTTAGAAGTTTCGATTGTAGTTGTATATCCTTTTATTTCCGTTTCCGTAACGGAATATGTGTAATAGTGAATGGTTTTATTTGCATCCATCGTATATGCTGGAAATCCTTTGATGACCTTCTGCCAGGTAGATTTATCACTAGAACCACTTATAATATAGTCCTCATATCCTGGAACAGGTTCTGTGTGTTCTTTTTCTGTTGCATCTGTCCAGGTACGAGATATCGTTACCGTAATGTTATTCGGACGTTTTTTATTATTTAGATCCTTCCAGACTTTATTGATTGTCAGCTTGATCAACTTATCACATGGATCCTGTGACTCGGATGGCTCCGGAGTATCACTTTCTCCTGTGTTCAATGTTGTTTTAGTATCTGCCATCAATACTGCTTTTGCTGGTGATTCATATGCTTTAAGCTCTGCTGTCGTAGGCGAAGTATCATCTGTCAGCTTTGCATTTTGCAAAGTTTTATAGCTTTTTATCGATTTCATATGACCCAGCGTGTAAATATCCCATCCACTGGAAGTATCTTTTTCATAGCTTAGATTCAGCTGGTCTGAACCATTTTTGATTTGTTTCAGCGCCACATCCAGCTTTCTGTAAATACGGTAGTTGTTATTCTCGCCTTCCACCTTCTCCTGTGTGACAGCTCCATATACAGAATCCAACTCACTCTTTCCGCTAAATGGACCAACAAGATTTTTTGTTCCACGAACCACATCGCAGTAATACATGTTGTTGTTCTTTAAAAGCCCTTCATCATTGAATCCAACAAAGCCACCGCTTCGTCCATCATCTTTAGAACCATCTTTGTCGTTTCCAGCTCCACCTGCATAGACATCGTATCCGTAGCTTACACCGTAAACATTACTGTCAGTGATTTTTGTACGATTCGCTTTGATCAGGTTTACACTGATATTAGATTTCGCATCATCATCATTCAAAAGTCCATTTTCATTACATGGAAGTTTGATGGATGAATCTCCGATCGTAATAATTGCAAGATCTGTCTCCTGCTTGTTATCTGTTGACCTCTTCGAAAGTCCTACAGAGATATCCAATCCAAGCAGATTTACGTGAAGCAGTTTGCCATCATACAGTGCATCCACTTTAATAATTCCAAGATTGATTTTCAAAAGATTGGAATCCTGGAGCTTGTCCAGATATAATGCTTTTATAAGTTCATTAACAAGTGAGAATATTACATTCACTGCTCCAGAATCCACTTTCAGATCTGCAAGGTAAGCAAAGCTTGTTCGTCCGGCAAATCCTCCGGCTGTTCCTCCTGATGCCACTTGTTTTAATCCAATTTTCTGGTTCGTCTTGTCACCTGCTGTACAATTCGACATTCTTGCTAGATTTGCATATCCGATAAATCCTCCGGCAATCTGCTCCTCTCCGCCAGTGCTTTGTACTGTGTAACCATCATCAGTTCCTGTAACTGTACAGTCATCAATGTGAGAACCAAAAATATCCAGAACTCCAAGTGCTCCACCGAGCAACTGTCCTTTATTATCTCCAAGAACATCGATCTTATCTGCCTTAACCACTCCGCTCTTTCCAGAATAGCCTACAAATCCTCCGACGCTATTTAACCCTCTTACATTACTTAAGTTCGTTACTTTACTGTTTTTCACAGAACCATTTAACAGCGATCCACCAAATCCTCCGGCCGTTCCGCTATAGGTAACCTGATTGTTCTGTCCGGATCTTATCGCCGTGTTTGCGCTGACACTTAAACCGGCATCATTACTTCCGCTTACAGTTCCGTAATATACATAGCTTCTAAACGCATCCAGCACATCGGTTCTACCAAGCTGCAAAAGTTTATCCAGAAGAGATGTATCACTTCCTGCACTGATATTGGCAACTCCGGCTACATCTGCGATTCCAAAGCATCCTCCGGCATATTCACCTGCGATTACGGAACGGATATTCTGAGCAGAAATCCCTGCTTCTTCCTCAGCCTTCTCGCCAAGTACTGTTCCTTCCAGATTTCCGGCAAATCCTCCGGCCGCTTTTGCATAAGAAGTGTTATTATTTCCACTTGCATAAGCACCATTTACGATGATTCCCCAGTCATCCCAGGCTTCCACATCTGCATAACGAATCGTTGCGACTGTAGCATTTAATACTTTGATCAAATCTGCTGGTGTACTTAACAGTTTATTCAGAAGCTGGCTGAGCAATCCTTCTCCTGCAGTTGGATTCAGTGTTGCTACACTTCCTGGTCTAGAGCTTCCGACAAATCCTCCAACGTAGCTTCTTCCATCAACTCGTCTCAACTTTGTAACCTTGCAGCGTGCATCTTTTTCGCCCCAGATCTGTCCACCAATCAGTTTTCCGACATAACCTCCGGCATAACCGCAAGCATCCTTGGCATTGATTCCTTCTGACTGAACAATTAATCCACTCTGATAACCTTCCACAGAAGACTGCTTGATTACTGGAACAAATACATTAAGGACATTGATCATTTGTCCTAATTGCAGATTAAGACCAAGGATATCAACTCCTCCAAGCTTTGCTGCTCCGCCGTTTATCATTTCTCCTGCAAAACCGCCGGCACATCGGATTCCTTTGATTGTCTTCGCCTGATAAGCCTGTCCATTTGTAATGGTTCCAGTCTGCATCGAACCAACGTAGCCACCGGCTGCACCGCCATTCGCCAGTTTTATTTCATCCCGGTAATTTTCTCTTCCTGCGACAACATTGTATCCATATATATATTTCCCAATGATTGCATCAAGTTCTTCTTGACTGTTTACTTTACCATTCTCTGCAAGATCACTTCCGTAACCTTTATATTTACCAACAAATTCTACCCAATCATTCCAAGTTTTATAATCCATCAAGGCAAGTGGACCGTAAACTGCCGTATTTTCTTCCGTCGGATAGACAACGCTGAGTGCTCCAAGGATGTTATCTACTTTTACCAGTCCCCATAATAAGGACAGATTTCCGGTACTTGCCGTATCGGCTGACTCCATAAGACCTGTGAAACCACCTGCAATTTCTTCTCCGTATACCGAACGAATTCTTACTGCTTTACAAGTACTTGTTGGTCCGGTATATTCTTCACCTTTCCATTTCTTTGTATTATTTCCCCAAATATGTCCGCCTTCGTTATGTCCTGCATAACCTCCGGCCATACCTCGTTGTACCTGTGTTGTGGAAGCCGCATCTGCACGAACTGCACCACCGCAAGGAATACATGTTGTAGAACTGTTTCGAATTGTAGGAACAAAATCTTCTGCAAGAGATGCCAGTGTTTCTTTAGTATTGACAAGACCACCTAGTATACTTGTTTCTCCCAAAGCATCTGCCACACTACCTGGCTGTAAATCTCCAACATAACCACCAGCTGTAATCTGACCAATGATATATGAGAAGTTATAAGAATTTGAATTCTGAATATGACCACCAGAAATCTTACCAACAAATCCACCGGCATCTCCTAATACATCATTATCCGAAGCATCAGAAGCTGTATTTTTCATAGAGGCTCTAACCGCAAAACCACCAGGTCCTCCAGTAACATCCGAATGTTCTATTGTAGAAACCACAACATTTAATGCATTCAATACATCATTCAAGCCAATCGCTGCACCTAAAACCTTCAAGCCTTTTCCAACCGAAGCAGCAGAACCAATATTCATATATCCAATATATCCACCAGCATATCTAGCTCCCGTTACTGCATATGTACTATCCTTTCCAAAATAATTTGAACTATCTTCACCCTCTAAATCTTTAGGATGTGTTACCGTTGTATGTTTTAAATTTGTTACATCACAATGACTAACCTGAACTCCACTGCCATAACCAATAAAGCCACCAGCACTACCAGAATTCGTATCATCCGATTTAAATTTATTAGCCGATACTGTAAATCCATTATCAGATTTAACACCTGCATACTTTATAATTGGAACATATGCATTTACTAAATTTAACAATTCTCCAATATTTATATTTAAACCATTAATATTTCCTAGAACACTAATACCTTTACCAGCATCCGCCAATGCTCCAGAATAAACATTTCCGCCAAAGCCACCAGCATAGGTTTGACCATTTACAGAATCTAAATTGTATACTGCGTAATAATCATTAGTTCCTCGTGAACTGTTATCAACTGTACCACTTTGAAAATCTGCTGCAAAACCACCAGCAACATCTGCTGTAACACTTCCACCATTTACAAAAGAAACCGTGCAATTTGTATATTTAGGAATTAAATATCCTACAGCATTTACTAAGCCATTAGCCTCAATCAATGATTTAATTGAAGTATCATCAGCAACATCTGCTAGACCACCCGTTTTTGAAATAGCCACAAATCCTGAAGCATATCCGCCATCATCTGCAGCCTTCACTGATTTTAGATTTGTTACATGAGAATCCTCTACTTTAGTACTTCCACTTTTTGCGATAAAACCAGAAGCACTATAATCACGAGCAGAATTAGAATCACGACTACCCTTTGCGTGTACCGTAAATCCATTTGTGGCTCCATTCACATTTACTTTATTAATCTTTACTTCAATTGCTTGTCCTAGAGAGAGCAAATTATTCAATTTCAACAAATAATTCAAACCTAACAGGTTAACAGTTAATCCACCATCTGCTCCCGCCAAATCACCAGGACCAGAAAGACCTATAAATCCGCCTACTAAGTTATTGCCTTCTATAGAAGCTAAATTATTGATACTAACAGTTGTTATCGAACCACCAATCGTATCTCCAAATCCACCGGCAACACGTTCATTTCCCGTAATAGTAAATCCATTCTCTGCACCATTTACATGAACATTATCTACAGTAAACGCAAGATAAGATGCAACGCCAAGCGTTGTATTTAATAAACCGGCAACACTGGCCGTACCCATTGATCCAGCAATTCCACCAACATAATCATTTCCTGTAACACTGGATAATCCGGTTAAAGAGACATCAACCACTGGAACCGAACCGACATCATAAACACTATTTTTCCAATATGATATTTTCTGTAAATTATCCGCATTCGATTGTGCTATATATGCACCATTGCCTCGACCTGTAATACCACCAACATAGTCCTTTCCACTAACTTGCAGCGGAGCATTTACAGAACATCCTAAGATATGTGATGGATTTACGCCAGCAAGAGAAAGTAAGGATGAAGTTGCTCCAGGATTACTACTCAAAAGTTTTACAACAAGATCAACTAAACCGCCAAGTAAATTATCTTTTGTGTCATCTTTACCTAGGTCTGCAGCCCATCCAAGAGATGCAATTCCTGCAAAACCACCAGCATAATTTTCAGAAGCTGTTACAGTGAGTGCATTATCCGATTCAACATTACAATTGACAGTTGATGCATTGGCCAATCCACCGGCAAAACCACCAATATAACTTTCACCAGAAACAGACACAACTGCATTATTTAATGAACAATTTAGAAGTAAACTTTCCGTATTCATCTTAGGAAGTTTTGTCTCTATATCCAATGCCCCTGATAGCGTTCCTTCAATCACATCATCACGAGCTAGACCAACAAAGCCACCTACAAAATTCTTTCCACTAATTGTATTCGTACCACCTGTTACAGAACACCTCTCTACAATAGCACCCTTTTGCATACCAATAAATCCACCGGCATATTCTTTATCGGATGCTGTAGAAATACTTAATCCCTTTACAGTACAATTCATAATTTTGGCATTGATATAACCTGTCGGGATCAGTTTTTCTAAAGGGATAGCATTTCCAAGCAGAATCGTGATTAAGTCACCTAAGCCTAATCCTGGAATTACATTCAATATATTTGTAAGTAATTTAACAAATCCGCCAAGTGCGTTTGATAAACCATCATACTGTGTTTTACCAACGATATATCCAACAAATCCACCTGTATTGTTATTCACGTTTTTGACAACAGCATTATTCACTTCAAGATTAGAAAGTTCTACCTGACCTTCCACACGACCAGCAATCGCGCCAGTTGCTAATGCTGTCGGATCTTTCTTTCTCGCATCAAGAACATCTCCCAATGTTTTTTTTAGATCAATTTTGACCTGGCCGAACGTTAAAATAAATGTTAACCCACTTAAGACTCCACCAAGTAACTTCCCCAAAGTACTTGTTAAGGCACTTACAAGAGTTTCCGGATAATAAGTTTCAGAAGTTGATGTTTGAACAGTAATATTTTCAAACTTAATATTTGAAACTTGCACTAATCCTTTACTAAGACCGATATCGTTATCACTTACTTCACTCGATATTGTAGAGAAAAAGCCTACACCCATTTGTTCTCCAACATTGAGTCTACTTGATTGTACAACTTTCACATTAGAAAGTACTGGTTTCATACTAGCTGTGATTTGACTGGATGTTGAATCCCAAAGGGACTCATTATCATTCGCCTTAGCGCCAATCATTGTTCCTTGAAAAGTAAGAGGCTTCCACTCTTCACTGCTCAAATCTATATCTCGGAAAATAATATAATTTGCGTTTGCTGTATATTTCTGTCCTGTTGTTTTGTCTATATCTAAATTAGGGTCAATTTCACCTGTTATCTGATTGACTCCACACCTGCCTCTGATGGGATATAGCAATTTATTATACTGACTGTATTTGCTATCAGCATCTTTAATTTGTCCAAAAGTAAAATCTTCTACTCCATTCTGGTCTTTTGTTAAATCAGCATCGCCACTGTATAGCATGATAGGCTGATTATTTTTGTCCAAATCAAGTTTCCACTTACCATCTAATACTGCCTGATACACTGCGCCATTTACTTGCTCATTAGTGCCTATTTTTCTCAGCTGCGCTTCATTTCCAATTAAGATATAGTTCTTATCTCCGATTTTCTTGACAACTTGTCCCTTGAAATCTCGACCTTCTGTACCTTCTGTAATTACTTTACCCAGCTGTTCCGCAACCGGTTCCGGCTTATCTGAATTAAACTTCTGCGATAACACGTAATTATGAGACTTACTATAAGTCAGATACGCCTGATCTTCACCATCCGGATAGATCATCTGCCCCATACCAAACTGTGGTGCATCATAATCTAATGACATAACAGGTTCTGTTTCAGATTCTTCCTGTGCAAGTACCATCAACTGATACGGATTGTAAATGTAGATGGTATCCGTTTCTTTGTCATAGAGAGTCGGTGTTTCATTTTCTTCTATTTCCGTACCTGTAATAGTTCCGGTAAAGGAATCTGGCACTGTCCAGATCTGTTCCAAGTTCATCTGGATATCATTCATCAAAATGTATTGGGCATCTGATCCGTATTTCAGCTCTGTGCCTTCACTCTTTACTACATCTCCAGAACCAATCTTTCCATCCTTATCACCCGTGTAAACATAAGCATCTGAACCGATCTGTTTTAACTGTTCATAATTATAAATGCAGATTTTACTATCCTTATAATAAGCATCTATATGATCGGTTGATTCCGCTTTAACATCCTCACCAGAAGTTTCCACTTCGTCATTCTTTGAATCTTCTCCTGTTTTCTCGGAAACCGAGGGGGCAGATTCCGTGGTGCCACTTGTTTCATTTGAATCTAAAGAGTCATTTATAACTTTTTCTTCACGACTGCCCGCATTAGCATCACTAGAAGCTGTCACTTGATTCGTATTGCCGGCCGATGGATTCAAATTTTCTGCATCCGCGATATTCACCTGTGAAAATAAAATAGCTATACATAGTATTACCGAAATAATTCTATTCGCCAGCCTTCTGTTTCTCTTCATATCTGGTCCTCTACTCTTTTACTTTTAATCTACTTTTTAACTAAACCTTTCAAGGTTCTAGTTTGTATCAAAAAATATTTGCTGCTTATACCTTCAATATTTTTCCAAACATCTTTATCACTATCTTTAAAATTATACATTTTTTTAATGACTAATATAATGTGCAACCAACGAAAAAAAATTTTATTATTTTTGTTCAAAGCGTACCAGTTATGTTCAATATGTCCAAAAAGCGAATCACACAAAGCATGTGATTCGCTTTTTTTATAATTGCTCCAATATTTTTAATATTATAATGCCATTTCGAACAGCTAACATTTCTGCTATATTATCAAAGTTCATTCCTGTTAGCTTCACTATTTTTTGCAAACGATAGCAAACTGTTCGGGCATGTATATTCATTAACTCAGACGTTTTCCGAATACTTTGTTTCTGATTCAGATAACATTCCAGTTTCTCTTCCTTCTTGTTTTCCTTGTGAATATATATGACTCGATTCGTGTTGCAGTAAATATACTCTTTCGGTACAACATTTAAAATTGTTTTTTCTACAATCTCAGTTTCTTTTCTTTGATCGGCACTAAAATTACCTGCGCACATCTCCGGTTTCAAATAGAAAGTAATCACCCGATACTCCTCCGTTGCATCAAGATTAAGGAGATTCGCAACATCATCTTCCTCTGCTTCAGACAACGAACCATTTAACATTCGATATTCCAAATCTCTATGATATTTTCTTTCAATATTTTTTCTGTCACAACTTGAGTTAAAATATATAGCAAATTTATAATCACGTTCTCTAAAGTTATAAAATCAAGTTCTATTAACGGTTCGTTTACTTCGGTAATCACCAAATAAAATACACACTGATCAAGAATATTGATTTTTTTAATATATTCAATATTTTCTCTTTTTTGCCTGATATATTCATATTGTGTAAGAATGTTTGGAACGAATTTTTCATTATCCTCTGCAATGATTAATCCACTTACCTGCTTTTTATTTAATTCTTCCAAGTGACTTAATACTATACGCTCATTAAGCTGGTTTTCGTAAACAACCAAAGAAGTAAGGAGTAGTTCTCCCCCCCCCAAGAAATTTTTCCATATTTGGAACTGAGAGAATTTGTACTCCTCTTATTACTCTATTTATTCCGGAATTATCACTAATCAATTGCATCTTTGGGAATTTGTTTGACTCTATAAATTCTTTTATCGTGTAGTTCATTAGTGGTTTATACCTCCATGTTTCACAGTATTTTATTATTGATAGATTTTAGCATATCTTTCTAAGATTTTTCAAATAGTTCCTGTTTTTTTAATGTTATTTTTATGTTAAAAAGCCACTACACAAAATACAATCCGTGTAGTGACTCTTCCTTTTTTACAATGCCTCCATGATTCGAAGAATAATTAATCCGTTTCGAACCGCAAGCATCTCTGTTACATTCTCATAATCCATTCCAGAAATTTCTTCAATTTTCTTCATGCGATACATAATCGTACGGTAATGCACAAACATCTCGGTGGACGTCCTTTTATAACTCTGATTATTATTCATAAAACATTCTAACGTATCGATTAGCTCTTTCTTTTTCTTCTTATCATATTCATAAACTATTTGCAAAGATTCCGGGATATAGGACCATAATTTTTTCTTATCTTTAATCTCAGCAAATACTTGAAAAAAACCTAATTTAGAGCAATCCACAATGGAACGCTTTGAATCGCCTACAACTTTTCGGACCACATTAATATAATCAAGAGCCCGTTTTGCGTCCACAAAAGATTCCTTGATATCATGATATCCGATCACTTTTTTTCCAATACCAACCAAAAAATCAATTTTCGCATCTTTCTGATCTAATTGTTCTTGTACCTCACTTTGCAAAACTTCTAATTTCTTACGAAATTCCTGTTTGGTTTCCCCTATATGTTTCTTATAGATATAGATGATCTGATTCGTATTATGTATCACATAATCTTTTTGCAGTAGGTGCAAAAACATTTTTTCAGCAATCTCAAGTTCTTTTCTTTGTTTGTCCGCAAAGTTTCCTTCGTCATTATTCGGGATAACACGAAAAATAACAACGCATACCTCATCCGTTTTCTCAAGTTTTAAAATCTTTGCTGCTTCCTCTTTTTCTAACTCTGTGAGAGTTCCATTCAGTAATCGGTATGCTATATCTTTGTGATAGTACTTGGCAATATTTTTTTCCATCAAGCTTCTCATAATGATATGGCGTAAGACAACAACAATATTCTCAAGAGCAATAAAATCCAATGTTTCCATTTTTTTGTTCTGCTCCGTAACAACGAGATAAAAGGTTCTATAACCAAACACATCAATTTTATGAATGTACTCTGACTGCTCCCTTTTTTGATGCCAGTATTGATATTTAGTAATGATATTAGGCACAAATACTTCTGCATCTTCCTTCATTGTAAACTCCGACAGGGTTGGATCATTTGAATGGAGACATTCATACTCTTCATCATATAGAGCGACCGGATTTTCAAGCATACTATAAATCAAAGCAAAAATCTTCTCTACAGAACCTTTCTCGTCTACAAGATAAGTAGTACCCCCCCCTCTCCCCTCCAAGCTGTCATGCGTTGTCTTAAAATATGTTAATTTTGCTGTTTCCATATCGTAAATATGAGTTAAAATATGCTTGATAATTCCCCAGTAATACAACGTCTTTGGGATTTCGATAACAGGGATTTGTTGCGATTTTGCATATTGTAGCAAAATATTAAAACGAATTCTTTGTAGCTCTGTTTGCTGATCTCGTTTTACTATGAACGCACTAATTTGCTTTTTCTTAAGTCCCTCTAAATGTTTCACAAACTCCTGTAGATCTACATTTTCGTATGCCTTTAAACTTGTGAAAAGAATTTCATCACCGCTTAAAAAGCATTCCATATTTGCAACTTCAAGAAGTCTTGCACCCTTTATTTCCCGGTTGAGTTCCGATTCACCGCTAATTAATTTCATTTCCGGAAATTGTCCTGACTCAAGCAGGTCTTTTACTGTATATCTCATAATTGCACTCTTTCACTTTCTCATAACAATTTATTTCAACGTTTCCCTCATCTGTTGTCTATATAAGATCTGCAATACTTACACTCTTTAATGCATCCTCATAAGTCCTTTGTACCTTTAACAACGCTTTATGCACATTACAATAATCTGTAGCATTTCTGGAACAAAAGCCATCCGACTCTAAACAACGGTTGATCTTCATAGTTACTTCCATAGAAGATACGATATCAAATAGAGAAATGATTTCAGGATTTTTCACCAATGCATATCCGCCTTTTATCCCCTCACATGCTTGAACAATCCCCGCTGCTTTTAATTTTTTTGTTATTTTCGAAATATAGCTTACAGGTATTTTTAATACAGATGCAAGTTCTGATGCCGTAACATTTTCTTTCTGCAAAGCCAGGTAATAAACTATCCTAATTGCATAATCTGTCGTAATATTTAATTGCATTTCATTTCTTACCTCTCGATCACATAAAATCCCCTTTTTCTTTCATTAAAGGATTTGTTTTTGCTATTTCATCTTATCATGCAGACCAAATGGAAGCAAGAAAAACACACTCTCCATGATCTTGATTTTCATTTTTTATAAAATAAGAAGAATTATATTTTATCCACAAATGATTAAATATAATCCTTCTTATTCACTTATCTATGTTTTCTTTTTATTCTTTCAAAAAATCCAAAACTAACAATTCCAACTCCAAATACAAGAACTAGTAATAATATAAAACTGTTATTTTGTACTGTTTTTCCTGTCACTGGAGGTGCAACTTTCGATGCATTAACAAATGAAACGCTTTCGCTTTCCTGTTCCATTTGGAAAGATAACATTCTTCCATCAACAACTGATCCCCCGGTTTTTTGGCAAGTTGTTTCGTAATTACTTCCCGGATTTTCTTCTTCTATAGTATAAGTCCATTCCATTGGTAAACAGCTAATATCTACCGATTCTTTATCCTTCAATGTAAAGGTGGCTTTGTTATTTGTAAAAGTAAGTTTCTCTATCTTTCCTTCTTTCCTAATGTAGATTTGTCCATCTTGGATTATAGATGCACTTGCATCTGTCCCTGATGGTGCCCGCGCTTGAATCGTAAATGTAAAAGCTTTATCTTCATCCAGTGTATAACCTTTTACTGTCTTGCTAACGGTTAATACAGTTGGCTTATAATATACTTTTAATACATAATTATCGCTAATTTCATTTTTTTTGATTATCACTTTTGTTTGATTTCGTGAATCTTCCTTATTAAACACATATCCTGGGAATGTTCCATCCGGCTCTGGGTTACCAAATATAGTAAACGTATCTTGCTCTTCTGAAAATAAAATCGACCCAACAGTTGTTTTTCCCAAATATTCTTTTCCATCTGGTTGCTTAAGATAATGTTCCACACTAACTGTTTTTGTATCTGCTTTCTTCCACTGGGCAACAATCTGATAACCACTCTCGTTATTCCATGAACACAATGGAAGATCCGTATTATTTGCATATGCATAATTATCTTCTGCAATTGTAAAAAGGTCTCCATGCTTGTATAGTTTGTCACTTAGCTTTCCAGATCTGTCTTTCAACTTCCATCCCACAAATTCATATCCTTCACAAGTCGGTTCTGGACAACTCTCACCCATAACAAAGGTCGTTCCCATACCTCTTGCGCCTTTATACGTGGATGGATTTTCACCATAAGACTGCATCGGTTTATTTTGATTATTTGTTTCCTGATTATACGGAATGTTATTCACAAGGGCATCTTCAGGTAATACCCCCTCACCTGCGCCAGAATTATAATGTACATATAAATTACTGGAAGCTGCTTCAAAACTTGCTGCATATAAAAACCAGTCCGAATTATACGGATCTGCTGCTCCCCAAGCTAGATATGTTGTATATCCAGCCTTTTTAGCAGCATCCTTTGCCGCTTTCCATTCCTTTGTATATATATAAAATTCATTATTTCCTGTTTTAATAGACGTATCTGTCATCGTATCAATCATTCCAGCATTAGCCGATGATTTTCTTCCGTCCGGAACAGGGTCTTCACCATGTGGAAGACCATAACTCACACCTGTGGCAGATGGAAGACCATTTGTTAGGACATAACCTGGTTTTGGTTTCACAAAGAAAATTCTTACCTGTCGTCTTTTTTTCCGTCATATTTCACAACATCCATATCTATGACATCATTATCTTTAACAGGTACGAGTTTCTGTTTTTCATAATCCCACATCACTACATCCAAACCTTCACTGTTTCGCCTTTGGTTTGTATATAATCTTGCCGTTAACGCCTGCTTTCCAGTACTGTATGGTACTAAATTAAAATTATAATCTTCCACTGCTCCGCCTCTGACTTTTAATCGCATTGCATATGCATAGGAACAGCTCGCTTCCTCACCTCTACTAGATTTATATTCATTCGTCATTTGAGTTATTATAGTCACACTTCCTGGACTTGAGGGTAACTCATCGCTTGTTCCAGTAGAAGTAGGTACTTCTCTATAATATCCATTGGATCTAGAGTCCATTGTATAACCATTTACTGTCATATGAACCAAACGATAGCCTCTTTTTACATGAAATTCTGGCATACGTAAATAATGATCACCACTACTAAAATCAGACTCTTTAAATGTCCATACAAGTTTATGTTGTTCTGGTAAATACTCCCATTTATTCTTTTCACTATGCGCAATATTGATATACTCAAATCCATTATTGTCTACGGTGTTAATCGTTATACGATAGACTCCTTCTTCATCATAAGCAATCGTAATAATATCATCCTTTTGAAAACGAATGGCATAAGTTGCTCCATAATCATCACCTGCATTTTTTGTTATGTTTGCACCATTTTGAGATGTAACAGATGTAATCTTATATCTTTTCTTATTGTTTGGTGCACCAGGTGTTACAGACACTACCCAGTCTTCCCCGGCATTGACACGAATCTGTTTGTTCGTTTCAACCGGAACATCTTCACTTCCTTTTTTCGTGCATATGGTACCAGGATCACAGTTTTTTGGAAGTACTTCTTGAATCGTAACAAGATAATACTCCTGATAAGTCATTGTTACCTTTTGTCCGTCTTCCATCTTGATTGCAATAACACCATCGGTACTGTAATAAAGCACTCCGTTATATTCTCCGATGTACACACAGTCTTTTCCATTTACTTTCGCACTAAGGAAATCAAAATGTCTTCCTTCTATTGATAGATCTTTGTGGTCAGAAATATTTCCATAAGCGATCGTAGTCGGTGCGCCACTAATTGGAGTCCCCTTTGGATCTACATACGCTACTCTGTCGGTGGAAGATGCTTCTCCCTTTGCATCAATTTCCTGCACGGATTCCTCTAAGCTCTGTACGGATATCTCTTCCGGTACATCAGACACTGTATTATCTGTGGAAGATTCCCCCGTAGAGGTATTCTCGTTTGGTTCTGAAACACTCTCAGGATCTGATTCCATGGATGATTCATTTTCCACTGGTGTACTTTCTTCATCTTGCGAACCTGTCATTTCACTTTCCGTATTTACAGGAGAACGGTTCTCGGCAGATACTATTGCTGTATCCAAAGATAAGAAACACATAGATAGGATCAAAAGCCAGCTGCATATAATCTTCAAGTATTTGTTCCATCTATTCTGCTTCATCTTGAATCTCTCCCTTTCTTCTTTTCTGATTTTGGTAAAATAAAATAACAAAACACATCATAGAACTGACAAGTAATAAAACATATCCCCAGATTGTTCCGTTATCACCTGTCTTTACTTTCTTTTTTGAATCAGATTTTGCTGTCTGATTTGATGGATTGGTTTTGTTCAAGCGATTCAAAAAAGTGATCTGATCGATTTTTTCACCCTTTTGATTTTTTACAACAGTCACCGTTTTAAACTGATCCGCTTCATTATAAAATGCTTCCACACTCACATCATAACGACTTTGATCACATGCGTAAGCTTCCTTTGGTTCTGTTGTCTGATAGATCTGATAGTGGTAAATCCCCCTTGTTGTTACTGGAATACTAATCTCAACCGTTTCCTTTTTCTTCATGCTCCAACAATACTGATTCTCCTTACTTCCTTTTGGCATCGGAGCTTCACTTTGATTGGTTGTAAGAACGTAGGAAAATTCTTCTGCCTGTTCTTTTGCTTCATTTTCAACAACCTGTACGACAGGAATTTTTACTTCGGCTGTATTTTCAGATGCAAACACCGGTATCTGCATACTCAGGAAAAGAAGCAGGCTAAGCACTATGATATTTATTTTCTTTAAATCAAGGATGTTCATCGTTTTTCTTTCCCTTCTTTCTTAGTATCTGGTCAAGTATTAATAGGATAAGAAGAAGTAGTATGAGCCAGAAAAGAACCGGAACGGATATGACCAGTTTTCGGATCTGATCGATCCCGGTTCCTACATTTTTCGGTTTCTCTTTTTCAGGATAAACCTGCTCCGTAAGTCTTCCTACCAATATATTTCTTCCATTTGTCATTTCTGAAGTACATGTAATCAGTAAAACCAAATGGTCTTCTTCTGTAACGTTAAGATTTCGTTTATATAAAGCATTGTCCAAGATTTCCTGCAGATACTCCTGTTTTGCTTCCGATGTTTCCGGGCAAACACTAAAGAGTCGCTCATTATAAGCATCTGCCTGAAGCAATGCATAAAATTCGATTCCATGATCTTTCCCATCAAAAAAAAGATTCCCATAAGGGTGTTCATCAAAATACTTCTTCTCTGTAAAAAGTCCCACATCTCCAAACATTTTATGCTTTTCCATGTGGTGTCCATAGATCAGATTGTTAAAATCTGAAAAATCCGGTGAATTGGCACAATGTAAAAAAATGGAACCACTTAAGGAATAATTTCCTTCCGCATCCGTATTCATATACGTATCATCATCCTCTGCCTGAAGCAAAGGATAATTGACATTTGTATCGTTGATCCGGATCCAGCCAAAAACATCTGGATTGATCTTCTGTAATTCTTCAAATGATTTTGTATGGTTTTCGCTTGGCATATAGGCTTCGTAGTTCTTTGCATCCGCTGCCTCAAACACCTGATTGGAATCCCATAACATATAACAGGACAAAAACATCAGCAAAAGGATCAGCATAAGTGCGATAAAATTTACCATATGATCGATTCCGCTTACTATGCTCTTTGCTAATCTTTTCATATCTACTTGTCCTTATCTTCCCTTCTTGTTAAGAAAGGGGATGCGACAGTGCCCTGCCGCACAGCATCCCCTTTTTAAATCCATTTAATTCTTTTTAATTATCTTCTGCGTTTGAAAGCAACAAATCCAAAGAGTGCTGCGCCGCAAAGAGCGATCATCAGAACGTATGGAAGTGTGTTCATGATAATACCTGTTGTTGGTACATGGTTGTATGTATTTGTTACATCAACTGTATTTTTGTTCTGTCCAAGTTTATCTTTATTGCCATCTACAGCTGTAAGATCTTCATGATATTTTCCTGCTGCAACAATTTTTGCATCGCCACCATTAAGTACAACGCTAGCACTACCCTTATAGTTTGCTGCTCCTGCCTCAGTTACAGTGATCTTTGTTCCAACCGGAAGACCTGTGAATTTCATATTCTCTTCATGTTTCAGAGTAAATGTATAAGCTCCTTCTGTTAATGTAACATCTTTTCCGTTACCCTTTACACCACCAAGTGTAGTTGCATCAGTTCCTTCTGGAAATATAAATTTTGCTGTAAAGCTAAATGAATCAGTTGTACTAGGAGTTTCACCCTGTGCATCGATTGTCTTAGATACTTTTAATGCACCATTTTTTTTATAGTCTGGATCTGGAGTTGTAGGATCTGTTCCTGTACCAGCTTCCTGTACATAAGTGTTGACAAAATTAAATGTATTCTTAGTTTGGTCTCCGCTGATATCTACTTTACCGCCTTCATCTGCACCTTTGTCATTCTTTGTCTTATTTACGACGATTTGATCAACCTTAAAAGTTCCAACCGGATTCTCTACAACGTAAACATCCATTTTGTACTCAGCTTTAGACATGATCAGCTTTTCGTTAGCACTATCATTAATAACCGGATTAGATTCTTTCTCTTTTACAGTATATTCATACTTTCCTTCCTCAGTAAAAGGAGCAAATTTAATCTCGCTACTACTAACTTTCTTAGTTGTTCCCGTCTCACTTTCTATGAAACTAATACTTGGAATTGTACAAGCAACCTCTGACTTTACCACATCAGCGTCTGCTGTATTCTGTGTGGCAGTAAACTTAAACTCCATTGCTTTTCCAACTTCTGTGTTGTAAGTCTTGCTGATGTAAGCTTTTGTCACCTTTGTTGTTTCTTCGCCTGCACCTGCTGCAAATGCTGGCATTGCCAGTCCCATTGTCATAGCGCCTGCTGCGACAACAGCGAGCATCTTTTTAGATAATTTTTTCATGCTCATGATTTCTTCCTCCCTTGTGAAATTTTTATACTTTTATATTTGATTAACGGATGTGGAACTTAAATTCCCCTGCTCCGAATAATCGCGATGACTTTTCCCCGGATGTCTTTTAGATTAATGCATCCATAAATTCGGCTGTCACTGGCCTTTGGTCTGTTGTCTCCAAGTACAAAGACCTGACCTTCTTTCACCGTAAGTGGGAAATCGACTCCGTTTTTAAACCGGGTTGTATCAAAATAGATATCCTGTGAGATCTGCTCTGCGCCGTTGATCTTAAGTCCGTCTTTTGTAATGTCAACGGTATCACCGGCAACAGCTACAACACGTCCGGTCGTTGTTTTATCATCCTTTTCGAAAACAGCAACATCTCCGGATATAAATCTGTGATCCAGCCGGTAATATAGCACCAGATCTCCGTCCTTAATGGATGGTTTCATAGAGATATCATTAATTCTTACGATCCCATAAAGAAAAGTAAAAATGAGAAATACAACCAGAAGAAGAAGCACGATCTTTAACAATAACTGTACGAGATCTTGTGCTAAAGTTGTCTCCTGTACGGTATTTGTATCACTTTTTTGTCTGTCATTTCTTTTCTTCATGTTACGCTTCCACCTCTAAACTCGAACTTTCAACGTTCTAGTTTAAGTATAATTATCCCCTCTTCTTTTGTTCTTTCAATACATCAAACTTATAAATCTTTTCACACTACTTTATCATTTTTGTTCCACGCCTGAACTATTCTTTTGATTTCAATCTGCTTTTTCTATCCAGTCTCGTTTCATTGACACTTTTTGAAAACATTGAAGTAGTTGTTTTGAAAACGCCCCGCATGCTCCGTCTAAAATCATATCTACTGCTTCTTTTGATGTGATCTTTCTCTTATAAGGACGTACACTAACCAGGGCATCATAGGCATCTGCAAGTCCGACCACCTGTGCACAAAGCGGGATTTCCTCCCCCTTTAATCCATCCGGATACCCGGATCCGTCATAGCGTTCATGGTGATGTCTGCAGATCTCATAACTATACTGATTCAGCTTTTCCGTTTTCTTTCCCTTCGGGAACCATTTTGTCATTTCCGCACCAACAAGCGGATGTTCTCTGATAATGCTCAACTCTTCCTCTGTAAGTTTCCCTTCTTTATTTAAGATTTCTATTGGAACACGGATCTTTCCAATATCATGAATCGGAGCCAGTTGGGCGATCACATTAATCTCTTCCTCCGTGATTCCATATTCCGGATATTCTTGCTGTAACTGGCAATAGATCTGCTTGGTATAATACCCAATCTGATCCTGATAGTCTGCTTCTTTCAACTGATTATGTTCTAAAACAGTACTTAATAAAGAAATCGTATCCCAGAACTGTCTGGTGATCGTTTCCTCTTTTTTATCTAATTCCTGCTTCATTTTTAAGACACTTGGATAAACACTCTGTTCCTGATGTAAGGTGATCATTACTGTATGTTCCCTCTCATCGATATGTTTGATTGCTTTCACCCAAACATACGGATGAAACGGATGAGCATATACTCTGCGATAAAAAAGTTGCCTTTCCATGCATCTACCAGGCATTTTTTCTCTTAGGCTCTCACTAGATAAAAACTGCTTCACCTTTCTTTGATCCGGTTCATAAACATATTTTGTTACATATCGGTTGATAAATGTATCATACGATCTTGTTTTTTCCACTTCTTCATAAATTGCATGGTCCTGTGAATAGACACAGTCATACTTCTTATGCTGCAAATCCACTTTCAAGATAATATAAAGCGGTTCTAAGCACGGTGCTTCCGTTTGTGCAGGATGAAACACTTTCTGTTGCATAATTGATTTCCCCTCAACAACTACTCTACTGCCAAGGATTCCTTTTTTATCACAAAAGTGTACCTTGTCCTCTTAAAACTACTTAAAATCTATCATTTTATAATATTTTATTATACGCCCTTCTTTTCTTACGTATAATGCAAAAGAGTGATAATTTTCTTCTACTTTCTTTATACTTCGGATAATAAAGATTCTCTCTTTTTTATGCACAAAAATCACCGTCCCTACAGCTCCTATGTCTGTAAAAACAGTGATTGTTACTGATTCATACTGATTCCTTCTCTTTATAAATGTTCCGCTACTTTACGCTTCATATCTACATAGTATAATCAATTTAACAGAAAAAAAATCAACCGTATATAATATTTCTTTAATATTTATATTAGTATTTTCAATTTCAGTCAAAAATTAATATGTCTATCAACAAATGATACATCTTCTGTAACTCTTGATTTTCTCGTCTAACGATTTCAATTCTATGATAAAACGGAACTGACTTATCAGAATACAACTTTTGCGCTTCAAGTGGTGGCAGTAAAATTGGCATCTTACGAAGATCACTTAAAGCAATGCTATTTTGTCCGCTGCCTTTTTTTAATGCATGGATCTGCGGAGTAGCTGCAAGTAAATATTGATATAAATATTCTGCTGTTATTCTGTCAGGATCTGGGCGGATCGTCGTAACGCTCCGTAAAAATTCGATCGAATCAAGATCTTCCTGAAGATAGGCAATATTTCCTATAGTTCCAGCAGTCGTTAGGAGTATATCATCCCCCTTTGAGGTACCAGTTCGTTTGTGGATTCTCTGGTATGCCTCATAATCAATCCGTTTATCCGATGGAGATGGGACCACCTGGCCATCTCTAATATTACTCGCTCCATATAGCCAATATTGTCCTTTAGAGTCCTCAGAAACAGAGCCATGTTCTCCGTCAGTCAGATGTTTTGTAACATCTTCCAGCCTTACCAACTCCCAGTTTTCAGGAATTTCACGCTTTAATTTCTCACACCATGTAAATTCCCCTATGCAACCATCGTATGGTATCTGGTAATCCAAAAACCAATGGTTAAAAATATAAGATATTAATTTCTTCGACTCTGAACCTCTCCCCTTCTTTTTATTTTAATCTCGAGACATCACTTTTCTCTACTTCGGTCTTTATCTACCTATAATGATTCCTTCCTTATAAATTGTTCTAAAGTTTTTTCGGACCAGCTCTCGCCAAGAATACCAGCTGATTTATAACATCTATTATCTTTTCCATCAATGATAAACCACTGACAGAACGTTGTATCTCAACACTATACACGAAATATTGTAAAAAGTTGGGAATAATTCAGAAGAGCTCTCACAAGGCTCGTAAAACATTTGTGTCTAACTTGTTATCAAACGGAGTCAACATCAACACTGTAAGACAGGCAGCAGGACATGCGGATAAGAGAACCACTTAAAATTACTTGCAGTAACATATCAAAAATCCGTGAACCCCTTGTAAATCAAGGCTTTCCAGCGCACAAAAAAATCACCGTCCCCACAGCTCCTATGTCTGTAAAAACAGTGATTGTTAGTGCGCGATCATGGGTTCGAATCCTGTATTTACACTCAGAAACGCCTGGAAATGGAGGTTTTTGCACAGCGTCTAGGCGAGTGTAACACCTGATGTTGCATAATAATTCCACATAGTAAGTGAATCTTTGTTCGTTGAAAAAGAACACGTATATGTTCTATAGACTTTTTCCGCATAATTTTGCGTATTTTTTTCTTTTCCTATATATGGTTGTCTATAAGATTCTAATTCTTTTATAAGACTTTCATTAAGAATCATATCTATAAACTCTGATGCGTATTCTTCATGCTGTGCAACATATTTCACTAAAGGAATAATTTCAATAAATTCTGTAGAATCATTTAAAAAACGCACGTCACTAAATCGCAAACTTTCGTTTTCTAAAATATTTTTGAGTACATCTACAGAACAATAATGACAAATTCTTGATGCTTTATTTCCAATGCCATCTACTCCATATATTTGATCAATTGTTAAATCTTTATAAGGAACATTCAAAAAATGAGATTGCGAAATTCCTATACATTTTTCTATACATTTTTCTAACATATCACTTTGCATATATTATTCTCCTAGTATTTTATTTCATTAAGTTTCATTTTTCATATTTTAGTAACCCATTCACTTTATTTGCTTTTGCTCGCCTCTTTTGGCCGTCTATCATCTATCCTTTTGGGAATACTATTCCCCGCAAATATTACAAATAATGAATTCCTCCTCTTTGCATAATTCTTTCTTTTACTTCTTCTGCAGAATCAAATCCTTCTGCTGCCAAACTTTCTGTTGCCTCATTTAACGCATCTTGGACGCCTTCTCTCATTTCGTCAATTCTCTGCATTGCAAACTTTTTACCCAACCCGATAGCTACCGCTTCATCCTCAAAAGATTCTTTTGTAATTTTTCGTATATCATAAATCCCACCAATTCCTAAAGACATATTTTCTGTGCTACTCTCATAAATCATTGTGCTGACCATGTCATATGCCGGCGCAAGACGAATGTCATTCAAATTCTCTGCATAAAGCAACGATACATTTTTTATATGATTATCTGTATTTCCAATTAGATAATTAAAGATACAAATATCCCACAATTTTTTCTGATCTTCTAATGGATTTGAAGAACATTTTCTAATCACTTCAAACATTTTCTTTAGATAATGATCACCTTTTTTTTCATATTTCATTGAAGATGAAATTCCCATTGCCTGCGCAAAATCTTCCTGGTGCAACCTAAATGGGATCTGAAGATCTTTTAACATATAATTTTCTTTTTTAAATTTTCTATCATACCGTTCTGTTGCAAATAAAATATTTTCTCCCTGCATCTTCTGGCTATTTATAATAAAACTATTTGGTACTTTTATCCCTAAATTACTTGCCGTCAAAAGACACAGTTGCTCATTTACAACAATTTTTTCCAAACGTACATGACTTTGTTTCACAATATGTGTACTCGGCATAGATCCTAAAGGAAGATACCATTGAGAATCAGCCTTATCATAATACAAACCCACTTTTCCCGATGCTCCAGTTAAAGACAAATGCGATTTTGTCACAATCTCTGCACTTTCCGACGCTCCTTCTTTTGCCAGTATCTCAACCTCACGTTCAGTTAGTTTTCGATAATCCGGTACTATTTTCTCACTATTTTCATCAAGAATCTGAATTGCACCAAGACACTCATTGCCAAGTCCAGCCAAAATTGAAAGATAATCATTCACATCTTTTTGCATCCAATCTGCAACACATTTTCTTGTGAACCCTTCCGGCAAAAGACCTTCAAAAAAATATCTTGTCCTTTTTTCATCAAAGGCTTTCTCTTCTAAAGGTAAGCTAATAGAAATTGGTTTTCCATTCTTTTCTATATAACTATCATCATAAGAAAAACAAGCATCTACTGAAGAATCCCCAACAATCTTACCTACATATTCCTGTTTTCCGTTTTTCTCAATATAAACAGATAATATTCTACTCATCTGATCCCCTCTTTTCTATTTTTATATCCATTCCTAACAGTTGAATTAACTGTAAAGCTTTTCCAATCTCTGCCGTCTTCTTCCCTCTTTCTAAGTCAGAAATAAAACTGATACTGAATCCAGTAAATTCTGCCAAATCACTCTGCGTATAACCTAATTCTTTTCTTCTTGCCCTTATAGTTGCTCCTAATGTTATCGAATCTATAATTTTCATATTGTCTCCATAAAATTAGCCGTTCGGCTTTATTTTGTTTTCAATTTGATTTTTTAAGCCGTTCGGCTTTATTCCTGTGATTTAAATATAAAATAAGCCGTTCGGCTTTGTCAACAATAAAATAATCTTCCCACGTACGAAAAAGCACCTACAAGGTGCTTTTTAATGTGATGTCAAAGTCCTTCCTTTCGGTAAGCGTTTAGGAAGTTGTTCGCAAATTTTAATATTTTGAAATATGTACATCACACCCCTCCCAAGCTAACTGGCTCATGAATTTTCACACTTTCTTCCAATGCTGCCTCAAACCATGTTTTTTTGCATCCAGTGCATTTGCCACTGCATTTTCTACAGTTTCCCCACAAGTAATACATCCCGGCAAATCTGGATAAGAAACCACAAATCCACCTTCATCCTTATCTTCCACTATTTCCATACGATAGGACATTGCCATATACTCTGTCAGCGTCTTCATCCATATCCAGCGGATGCTTCGGCGTGATACCGCAGAAGTTGTATCGTAAGCGTCCAATAAGAGGGTGTATCGAAATTTCTGGCTGTTGCATGTAAACTATTGATTAGAGTTTTGGGAGTTGACTCTGAAAACTCTAAATCTAATCTAAGGAGCAGGCTTATGGATCTTTCTTCTTTGACTCCAGACAAACAGGTGAAACTTCAATACTGGCTGGATGTAATACGGCAATGCAGGGCCTCCGGACTGACAAATCAGATCTGGTGTGAACAACACGATATCTCTTTGAAAAGTTATTATTACTGGCTTTCCAAAATTCGAAAGCTTGCCCTGGAAGAACTGCCCCGCAAGAAAAACGGCATCCACATGTGTACAGACCAACATTCAACTGCTTTAACGGAATCCCCGGCTGAGTTTGCGGAGCTTTCACTTCCGGACAGAAACATTTCCCGTTCCACTCCTGCAGCCATACTTCATATCGGATCCATAACAGTGGAACTTTATGAAGGCACATCTGCCCAGATGCTGGAAAACATTCTGAAAGCCGTGCAGTCATGTTAGGAGATCTTTCCCATGTGGAGAAAATCTATATCCGATGCGGCTACACCGATATGAGGAAGCAGCTCAATGGCTTGCTGGATATCATCCAGTACAACTTCAAACTGGATCCTTACAGCAATTCCTTATTCCTGTTCTGTGGAAAGAGGGCTGACCGGATCAAAGCAGTCCATTACGAGGGAGACGGTTTCTGCCTTTTATACAAACGGTACGAAAACGGACGTCTCCAATGGCCGCGGACCGGCGAAGAAGCAAAACAGATTTCTGATCAGCAGCTGCGCTGGCTTCTGGAAGGTTTGAACCCGGAGCAGCCAAAGGCGGTTCAGAAATGGCTCCCGCATAAGTCTGAAAATACTGAAAATCCTTAGAAATGCTGGGAAATCTGACGATTCTATGGTATAATAATCCTATCGAAGCGAAAGGGTTTTCATGTTATGTCAGCTACGGAACAGGAGTATAAAAATCATATCAAAGAACTGGAACAGCAGGTCCGGCTCCTGAAAGAGCAGGTTGATTTCCTGACCCGTAAACTTTATGGAACAAAATCCGAGAAGACATCTACTCTCGAAATCGAGGGGCAGATGTCTCTTTTTAATGAAATCGAAACCTGTGCGGATCCTGATGCACACGAACCGGAGCTTGTTGAGATAGAGAAGCACCTACGTAAAAGGAAGTACACCGGTCAGCGGGAAGAACTGGTAAAAAATCTCCCTCACAGCAAAGTACTCCATACCATAGATGAAAGGGAACAGATATGCGATAACTGCGGGAGTACGATGGTGAAAGTAGGGGAAGAATTCGTCCGCACGGAAGTACAGTTTATCCCTGCAAAACTCAAGGTGATTGACCATTACCGGGAAACGTATGAATGCAGGTCATGCCGGAAAAACGGAACTCCTTATATGGAGAAGGCTCCGGTGCCATATCCTCCCGTCCTGCATTCTCTGGCATCTGCATCTACCATCACCTGGCTCATCCACCAGAAGTTTGAATTAAGCATCCCGCTGTACAGACAGGAAAAAGAATGGGAGGCTTTGGGATTACGTTTAAGCAGAGCGACTATGTCAAACTGGCTTCTGGTTGTCTATCGGGACTGGCTTGTACACATCGTCCACCGTCTGAAGCTGGAACTTCTGAAACAGAGATACCTTCATATCGATGAAACACATGTACAGGTGCTGAAAGAACCGGGACGGAAAAATACGTCCGATTCCTATATGTGGGTTTACTGCAGCATCAGAGATGCCGTAAATCCCATCCGCTACTTCGAGTACCAGCCGGGACGAAGCGGGAAATATCCGGAAGCGTTTCTGAGGGAATATGAAGGTTATATCCATACAGACGCTTACTCCGGATACAATGCAGTTTCAGGAGTAAAAAGATGTCTTTGCTATACGCATCTGCGCCGGGCTTTCGTGGATGCTCTCCCAAAAGACATCCATAATTCGGAAGCATCAAAACCTGCGGAAGCAATCCTCCGTCTGAATCAACTCTTTAACATAGAGTCAGAGTTGGAGGCGTTCCCTCCTGATCAGAAGAAAAAAGAACGTCTTATCCGCGAGAAACCTCTTCTCGAGGCTTTTTGGTCATGGGCAGAAAAAAGTGCCATCGGAGAGCTGCCGAAATCCAAACTTTCAAAAGCTTTTCATTACGCCTTAAATAACCGTGAAGGTTTTTGGAATTATCTGGAAGACGGGAATTGTTCCATCAGTAATTCGCTTGCGGAAAACTGTATCCGTCCCTTTGTGATCGGCAGAAAGAACTGGCTATTCTCCGGCAGTCCGAAAGGGGCGGAAGCCAGTGCAGGAATCTATACATTGGTAGAGACAGCGAAAGCGAATGGGCTTGCCCCGATGAAATATATAAAATATATCCTGTCCGACATGCCGGGGAGTGCTTTTCTTGAACATCCTGAATATCTGGATGATTATCTGCCTTGGAATCCTCTTGTAAAAGAATTCTGTCGATAACCGTTGACCTTTTAGTATAAAAGGCTGACGGTTATTTTTCTATACACTGTTTTATTTGACGCTTACTGTATTACTTACGAGTAGCAGACTTGATGGGGATTACGTCCACATACCCACGTGAAAATATAATTGCTGGCAATTACATTTTAGCAGATACACAAGCGTTTCTGAGTAAGCGTCACAGACAACAAAATAATGAAATTTTGATAAGGCATTCACCTGGAATAGGTGAGTGTTTTTTGTTTTTAAGTATTCAATTAACCGAAAAAAATAAAAAAATCTCCTCAGGGGGGCTGTAAAAGTGCCTCTTAGCGTTTCGTTTTATGTAAGGGTGTTTTTGACAGGAAAAAATAAAAGAATTTCATCAAGAGCCTGTATTTATGCCCTTCATCTTTTGAATATGTGTAAGGACATTTTTGAGCTGGCAGAAAAATGATTTTTACAACAGTTAGAAACAGAAACGAGGCGAGAAAAGAATGAAATATGAATACATGAAGGAGTCA